>Ga0315271_10001565_pt1 | contig 13880 bp, 11 predicted proteins | sample C3_top_MG_FD_204664 | JGI IMG/M metagenome (GOLD analysis project Ga0315271, IMG submission 204664) | Sediment microbial communities from Yellowstone Lake, YNP, Wyoming, USA - C3_top | ecosystem: Environmental > Aquatic > Freshwater > Lake > Sediment | place: USA: Wyoming | collected 2017-08-01 | reverse complement strand
CGGCCGCCGACGCCGGGCGCGCGGGCCACGAACGTCTCGCTGAGCGCCATGTCGAAGCAACGCACCTGCAGCTGACGACGGGCGACGCGGACGCCTTCCACACCCTGGCGGGTCTGCTGTTCGGGTCGGCCTTCCCGGATGTCGAGCGCATCGATCTTGGGATACCACCAGGATGACCGACGGTATCGGGGTACACGGACCGCGGCGCGATCGCCGCGTCTGGCAGGCTGGGTTCCTGATCGGATCCGTACTGGGCGTCGCCGCCACCGTCGCGGGCCGGCGAGCCGAGCGGGCCGCCCGCGAGGGACTGGTGGACTGGCCGGCCGTCGAGCGAACGGCGATCGCGCGACTCGACAAGGCGCCCGGGACCCTGACGGCGGCGGAGCTACGGGCGACCGAGCCGGCCTACGCCGCAGCCATGGCCCGCATCGTTCCGGCCCTGTCCGACGCGCTTGGGACGGCCCTGCCGGGGGTCGTGGAGCGGACCGGGGTGGTGGATCGTGCGGGCTGGGTCCGGGCCAACACGGGGTCGTTCGCGTCGCTTATCGGGAAGCTGGAGGCGGACCTGCTCGATCAGATCATCCCTCCGGGAGGCGGTCTGGCGAAGGCATCGATGGCCCTTGCCAACCGCTGGATCACGACCCGTCAGCTCGGCTTCCTGCTGGGCTTCATGGGCCAGCGCGTCCTGGGCCAGTACGACCTGGCGCTCCTATCCACGGAGGCCGCACCTGGCCGGCTCCTGTTCGTGGAGGAGAACATCCGGGGGACGGCCCGTGCCCTGGGAGTGCCCATCGATCCGTTCCGCACATGGATCGCCCTGCACGAGACCACCCACGCGTTCGAATTCGAGGCACATCCGTGGCTCCGTCCGTACCTGGCCTCGCGGCTGGAGCGCCAGCTCACCCTGTTCGGTTCCGATGCCAGGGGGATGGGCCGCGAAGCACTTCGAGGCCTGGGCCGGACCCTGCGCGGCGAGACCGACGGCGGCCATTGGATGGAACAGCTGATGGGTCCGGAGCAGCGCGCCGTATTCCGCGAGACGCAGGCCGTGATGAGCCTGCTTGAAGGGTTCAGTGACTACGTCATGGATGAGGTCGGCAAGGATCTCGTGCCGGACGTCGAACGGATCAGCGCTCGCTTCCACGAGCGTCGGACCCGGCGCACGCCGTTCGAGCGGGCCATCCTGCGCCTGACCGGGATGGACCTGAAGATGGAGCAGTACAAGAAGGGCGAGCGCTTCGTCCGGGCCATCGCAGATGCTCGTGGCCAGGCAGCATTGGCCCGGTTGTGGGATGGTCCCGAGACGCTTCCGCGCGACGGCGAGATCGACGATCCGGAGGTTTGGATGAAACGCGTCCTGGATGATCGGATCGCGGCATGACTGACATCGGTGGCCTGATCCGGACCGCGGGACCCGGCAGCGGTCCCGGCGGCGCCCCGGCCGCGATCGTCTTGAGCCCCATCCTGTCGGCTCGCTACCGCTCCCGCGACCTGGAGCGGATCCGGGCAGCGGCCCCCGGCGCTCGCCTCGTGACCGTCTCCGTGGATGGCCTGGCGGACGGCCCACTTGACGACGTCGAGGTCATGCTCCGGGGTTGGTTCACCTCCGACGCATTCGATCGCCTCCTCGTCCACGCGCCCCATCTGTCCTGGGTCCATTCCGCGACATCCGGGGTGGAGCGGACGCTCACCCCGGCCTCCCGGGAGCGCGGCATCCTGGTCACCAACGCCCGTGGCGTGTTCAGCCGGCCGATCGCGGAGTACGTCCTCATGATGATCCTGTCGGTGAGCCGGCGGCTCCCGCAGCTGCTGGAACTGCAACATGAGCGGACGTGGCAGCCCCTGGAGGGTGCGGAGTTGCGTGATGTCACGGTCGGGATCGTCGGTCTCGGTTCCATCGGCCGGGCTGTCGGTGCGCTTGCGACCGCCTTCGGCTGCCGCGTGGTGGCCGTTCGTCGTCGACCGGAGGCGACGCCGGGTTCGGCCGCTAGTTCGGGGGCCGGAGGGGCCGACGACCGGTCCTTCGGTGAGGTGATGCTGGATCGCGTCGGGGGACCGGAGACGTTGCCGGACTTGTTGGGAGAATCGGATTTCATCGTCCTCGCCGCGCCGCTGACCCCGGAGACACACGAGATGATCAACGCCGAGACCCTGGCCATGGTCAAGCCCGGCGCCTGGCTGATCAATGTCGCCCGCGGCCGGCTGATCGATGAACGAGCGCTGCTCCGGGCGCTGCAGGATGGCCCCCTGGGCGGAGCCGTCCTGGACACGTTTCGCGATGAACCGCTGCCGGCGGACTCACCCTTCTGGGACCAGCCCAACGTCATCGTGACGCCGCACACATCCTGGTCAAGCGGCCGGGTGCTGGATCGGAGCGTGGAGCTGTTCTGCGACAACCTGCGCCTGTTCGCGACCGGCCAGCCGCTGCTCAATGTGGTGGACCCAAGCGCGGGCTACTGATCCCGGCCACAATGCGGCGATGCAGATCGCCATCGTCGGCCTTGCCGGATCGGGCAAGACCACCGTGTTCAATACCCTCACCCGCGGTCACGCCGAGACAGGCGGCTATGGCGGGGTCACGCTGAACGTCGGCGTGGTCAAGGTCCCGGATGCCCGGCTGGGCATCCTTGCGGAGATCTTCAAGCCCAAGAAGATCGTCCAGGCGGATGTCACCTACGTGGATCTTCCGGCTCCACCCGCGTCGTCTGAGGGGCACGTCGGGACGGAGGAGCTGCCGGCCGACCACCTGGCCAGGTTGCGTGACTCGGACGCCCTCCTCCAGGTCGTGCGGGCGTTCGAGGATCCAGCCTTCCCGCACTCGGACGGCAGCGTTGATCCGGCGCGAGACCTGGAGCGGCTGGACCTGGAGTTCGTGCTGGCAGACCTGGCCATGACGGATCGCCGCCTCGATCGGCTGGGGGGCACCGGACGGCACGGGACGCAGGCGGAACGCGAGGCGGCCGAGCGCGAGGAGATCGTGCTGCGCCGGCTCAAGATCGGTCTGGAGGCGGGACGCCCCATCCGAGACCTGGAGCTGGACGCCGACGAGGAGAAGTCCATCAGGGGCTTCCGGTTCCTCACCCAGAAGCCGGTCATGGTCCTGCTCAACGTCGGCGAGCCGGACCTGGCCACGGCTCCGGCCCGTGTCGCGGACATGGCTGCGTCGTACGTCCATGCGCATGCCATCGTGGATGCCCTGTCGGCCCGCATCGAGATGGAGCTCGGCGAGCTGGAGCCCGATGAGGCGGCCATCTTCATGGAGGAGCTGGGCATCCACGAATCGGGCCTGGATCGGATCATCGCCCTGTCGTATCGGCTCCTGGGCCTCATCTCATTCCTGACCGCCGGACCGGACGAGTGTCGCGCATGGCCGATCCCGGACGGGTCCACCGCGGTGGACGCCGCCGGCGCGATCCATACGGACCTGGCCAGGGGGTTCATCCGGGCAGAAACGGTCTCGTACGAGGACCTGGTCAGCCTGGGTTCGATGGCCGAGGCGCGCAAGCACGGCCGGCTGCGCTCGGAGGGCAAGACCTACCGGGTCCGCGACGGTGACGTGCTGGAGATCCTGTTCAGCCGCTGAACCTCGCGGCCAGCGTGGTCAGCGCCCGGGCGTCATGGATATCGCCGGCGGCCGATCACGGAACGGGTCTCAGTTCGGCAGGCCGTCCGGGTCCAGGTCCGCGTAGATCGTCCGGAATCCGCCCTTGATGGTCCCGTCGTCGTCATCACGGTCGTCGTCGTCATCACGGTCGTCGTCGTCATCGCGATCGGCCAGATCGACTTCCAGTTCGGCGAGGAAGTTGTCTTCTTCGACCGTCGACACATTGACCGACGCCATCAGGCGGTCATCGCTGACGAAGACAAAGCCATGGTCGCGCTCCAGTTCCACGGCGATCGCCTCCGCGAGGGTATCGTGGTGGAAGGTGTCCTGGATCCGCCGGCGAACCTTCTGGACGAGCTCGAAGAACTCGTCGGCGTCCCATTCTGAATCGCTCGCGACCAGGACGTCCGAGTAGACGTCGTTGTCGCCTTCATGGAGTTCGTAGAAGAACACGTCGGCTCCCTGGTGCGGCTGGACTGGCCCGGCAGTATACGAGTCGTCATCACAGCAGGGGAGTGGAGTCGATGACGAAGGGTGGTGTGGAGATCCTGCACCTGGGGTCCGCCTGCCGGGACATCGCGCCCGACGACCCCCGCGGGTGGCGCCTTGGCGGCGGCGTCACCTACGCGGCCCTCACGACGGCACGACTCGGGCTACGAACGGCGGCCGTCATCGGGCTGGACGCCGAGGCTGCCTTCTCAGCGGAAGTGGGACTGCTCCGGGCTGCCGGGGTCCAGGTGCTTGCAGTCCCGTTGTCCGAGGGACCGGTGTTCCACAACATCGAGACGCCAGAGGGGCGGGTCCAGACCTGCCTCGCGTCCGGCGTTCCACTGCCCATTGTGGATCTGCCGGCGGCCTGGGCGAATGCCCGGGCCTGGTCGTTCACACCCGTGGCCGGCGAGATGCACGACGACTGGTCGTCTGCGATCCCGACCGAGGCCTTCGTGGTGCTCGGCTGGCAGGGGTTCCTGCGCGCTCTGGCGCCCGGGCAGCTCGTGCGACAGACGCCGCCATGCCCGTCCGCCCTGTTGGATCGGGCGGACCTGGTCGGCGTGAGCCATAACGACGTGGACCGGGCAACGTCCCTTGCCGATCTGTGCCGGCTACTCAAGCCCGGCGCGGCCCTGCTCGTGACCCGTGGCAGTGAGGGCGGCCTCCTGGTCCGGGCCGGCGTCAGTGGTCCAGTGGATGCCGTTCGCTATCGCCCGACCCACGCCACCGAGGTGGATCCGACCGGCGCCGGCGACACGTTCCTGGCTGCGCTGGCCGCCAGCGCACTGCGTCCGGCCATCGCGGGACGCCGACGCTCGCGGCGTCCGCTGGACCTGCGCTTTGCCGCGGCCGCCGGCTCGCTCGCGGTCGAGGCTGTCGGCCTGGCGGGGGTGCCAGACCGGGCGGCCGTGAACCTTCGTCGTGCCCGCGAGACGATCCGGCGTGCGGTCACCCCGACGCTGGAGCCACAGGTCGGCGCCTACACCATCGAGGCCGACCGGGAGTCCTGATCCGTCACCACCGCTTCCACTCTTGCCTTGGGTCCCACCGATCGCGCCAGGCGTTGACGGATCCGGTTCCCTCGGCGGTGCAGATCGCGCTCCAGGTCCGCTTCCGCGTGGCCGAGACGCCGTCGTCGCTCCGCCTGGCCGAGGCCGGCCGCCACGACTTGCAGCGCACCGGGCAGGTCTCGCAGGTGATGCTCATGGAACTTGGCCAGCTCGATGGCCGCCACGATACCTGTCCGGCCGGGCCGATCCGTCAGGGAGACCCACGAGCGGGCGGCAGCTTGTCGGTCGCCGGCGCGTCGCTGCAGTCGAGCGCGTTCGATGACGATCCGGTCCCTCGTCCATTTCCCGGCCGGGCCAGGTCTGGGTGCCCGTTCGCGATCCTCGGTGCGTGCACCGAAGCTGGGCCTGGCCTGGGCCGACCACCAGTCCGGCTCTGGTGTCCTGCCTGGTCCATCGGCCGGCGGGCCAGTGGGAAACGAGGTCTCCACGGCGACATCGAGGCATTCGAGGGCGTCAGTCAGGCGGCCCTGTCGCGCAAAGGCCCGGGCCAGGCCGGCCAGATCACCCGGATGGCTTCGAGCCCATGTCCGCCGGTCCCCTAGGCCGCGCTCAAGGTGCCCAAGCAGCCTGGCGAGCGAGCGAACGTCTTGGTCGTTGTGCCTGACGACGTCCGCGAGTGGTTCGGCAGGTCCACCCAGGAGGAACCCGAGGTAGCGGCTCGGGATCTCCCACCCCTCCACGTCGCCGTGTCGCCGGATGCCGAGCAGGTGTTCTTCTGCGGTGCGTAGGCGGGCGTCCGCCATCCGGTGCCGGAAGAGTCGGCGGACGACCGGCAGCAGGTCCAGGTGGCCGGCGTGTGCCGGCGCGGCTGAGCCGTGCATCCGATACCGGGCGACCAGGAGCGGCCAGTCGAAACCACGGCCGTTGTAGGTGACCAGCCAGGCATCGGGCGGGATGAGTCCAGCCAGGGTCGCCAGCATCGCCGCCTCGTCCGCATGATCCGGGACCAGGAGCTGGGCCTGGCGGAAGTCGTCACCGTTCCACCAGCCAAGGCCGACCAGGAATGCGACCGTGCCGGCGGCCGTCGCCAGCCCGGTCGTCTCGGTGTCCAGGCAGACGAGTGGCGCACCTGGCGGGGGCCCTCCCGGCAGAGCCGCGAGGCGGTTCCGGTCCAGCGGGATCGGCCGGGGAGGTGACTCACACCAGACCATGGACCCGGCCGCGGACACTCGGACGGCTCCACCGACCGCCGCCGCAAGCCGTTCCGCCAGCGGTGCCCGGGACACGAGCGGCGAGACCGAGATCTCTGCGGACATTCCATCCGTCGGGCGATGGACCGCGGTCCGATACCGGGCCAGGCGCCTGCTGAGCGATCCGCTCTGGTCGATCATCAGGCGGCCGAGACAGCCGAACGGGAGGCTCCGAGTTCGCCCAGCAAGCGCAGGCTGAGCGCTCGCGCATCGATCTCCGGCTCCAGCCTGGGGCCCGTGCAGGTCGGGCAACCGGCTTCGCATCTGCAGGAGCGGATGAGGTCTGCGGCCGCCGAGATCAAGTCGTCGTGCCGTTCCCACAGCCGCTCGGCCAGGCCGACCCCGCCGGGGACTGCCTCGTACAGGTAGATGGTCGGCTCCTCGGCGTGGGGCGAACGAACCTGGGTCACCAGCCCAAGATCGCGCGGATCCACCATCAGCAGGACCGACGCGACCGTCTGGATAGCGCGGCCGGTGCCCAGCAGGGCGACATCCAGCTCGTCGCGGCGCCAGCGATCACGGACCCCATCGGCGGTCAACCAGTAGGCCGTGGTCTGGAGCTCGATCTCGGGAAGATGGATCCGCCCCCAGCCGAGGTTCTCGTTCGTCACGAACTTCAGCTTCTTGTAGATCGTCGCGAGGCTGGCGACCATCACCTCACCGTGCCGCCGCTGTCCGCCGGTCGCTGCCGCCTCTGCGAACACGTCCAGCGGTTTGAGCGTGACCGCCCGGTCCGCCTGCGTGTAGTGATCCACGTCCACTCGCCGGACGTAGGCCTTGCGCTCGTCCCAGTCCAGCCGGTCCACGTGGAACTGGGCCGACTCGTGGAGGTAGATGGCGTCCTCGTGGACCAGGGTCTGGGCGGCGAACAGGTCCACCTCGCCGATCACCCGGGGGCGATCCGGCGTCGTGTCGATGATGACGACGTTCTCCTGGGCGGCAGTCCGCAGGGACACCGCCGAGGCTGGGAAGTTCTCGCTGGACCAGTACCAGCGGCCATCACCGGCCTGCCGGACCTGGCCGTCCTCCGCGAGGAAGGCCAGCAAGTCGTCTGTCCCCACGGACCCGAAGCGGTCCCCGGGCGAGAAGGGCAGCTCGAAGGCAGCCGCGCGCAGGTGCGCCAGGAGCACGTGCAGGTTGTCCGGGTCCACCCGCGCTTCCTCCGGCGAGCCCTCAAGCAGGAACTCCGGGTGATGGACGACGTACTGGTCCACCGGCGCAGCAGAGGCCACGAGGATCGCGACGCTCACACCCTGCCGTCGACCGGCTCGCCCGAACTGTTGCCAGGTGGCTGCGATGGACCCCGGATAACCGGCCACGATGGCCGCATCCAGTCGGCCGATGTCCACGCCGAGTTCGAGCGCGTTCGTCGCGACGACGCCGAGGATCTCGCCGTCGCGCAGGCCGCGCTCGATGGCGCGTCGCTCAGTGGGGAGGTAGCCGCCGCGATAGCCGCGCAGGCGGGTCCGTGGGCCGAGTCCTTCCCGCAGCGACTCTCGCAGGCCGGTCAGCAGCAGCTCCACCGCGACCCGCGACCGCCCGAAGACGATCGTCTGGCGGCCGGCCCTGAGGAACGGCAGCGCCCAGCGCTGGGCCAGGGTCACGGCGGATCCGCGAGCTCCCGTGGCAGGATCCAGCAAGGGCGGATCCACCAGCAGGACGTGTCGCTCGCCGGTGGGCGCCCCGGTCCGATCCACCAGCCGAGCCGGGCGACCGGTCAGGCCCTGGGCCAGTTCCGCCGGATTCCCGATGGTGGCCGAGCAGCAGATGATCACGGGATGGCTGCCGTAGTGGGCGCAGATCCGGAGCAGGCGCCGCAGGACGTTGGCCACGTGTCCGCCGAACACGCCTCGATAGGTGTGCATCTCGTCGATGACGATGACCTTGAGCTGCTCGAACAGCTGGAACCACTTCGTGTGGTGGGGCAGGATCGCGGCGTGAAGCATGTCTGGATTGGTGACGACGACCTGCCCGGCACTTCGGATGGCGGACCGGATGGGCGCAGGGGTATCCCCGTCGTAGGTGGCCGCGGAGACGGTCAACCCGGACGCCGTTGCGAGCGAAGCGAACTCCGCGACCTGGTCCTGGCCGAGTGCCTTGGTCGGGAAGAGCAGCAGCGCCCGCGACGCCGGATCGTCCACGATCGCCTGGAGGATGGGCAGCATGTAGCACAGGCTCTTGCCGGAAGCGGTAGGCGTGACGACCACGACATCATCGCCGGCCCTGACACCGGTGAGGGCGTCCGCCTGGTGGATGTAGGGACGGTTGATCCCGCGAGCGGCGAGGCCCTGCACGATCCGCCCGTCCAGCCAGTCCGGGAACGTCCCGAAGTCGGCGTCACGGGCTGGCAGCACGGCATGGTGCACGACGCCTCGCGCCATCGACGGTTCGGCCAGGATGTCCGCCAGGACGGCGGGCGCATCGGCTGGGGCATACAGGCGCATCGTGGCTCCCTTGTCATCGGATAGAACACGCGTTCTGTTCCTGTTGATGATAGCCAGACGGTGCCCGTGAGGTGTGACAGCTCCGTTGTCACGGGCTCGCCGGGTTGACACGCTCAACCAGCGTAGCTACGCTCCCCGGGATGACTCGCGTGACCGACTCGCTCCCGCTCGACGACGAAGCGCCAGATGCCGACCCGGTGCCTGTTTCGGGCAGGACCTCGCGGGCCGTCGCGCCGGACCTGTCGTCGCTTCCGATCGTCGGCATCACCGGCCGCCGGATGGCCATCGCGATCGGCATCCTGCTCGCGGCCTGGATCGTCCTGATGTTCGCCCGGCAGGTCGGTGACGCATCGGCGGCGTCCAATCGGGCAGACGTGATGGTCGTGACGAATGCCGCCCAGGCGTCGCGTGTGGCCGCCCTCAGCCGGGAACTCCAGCAGATCCAGCGGCCGCGCTATATCGACCTGGAGGCACGAGCGTATGGCCTGGGCAAGAGCCGCGAGATCGCCTTCACCCTGGACCCCAATGCCCCGATGCTGCCGGCCGACGCGCCGGGATCTGCGTCCGTGCGGCTGGGTTCCGCCACGGACGGTGGCAGTCCGCTTGATCACTGGCTGACCCTCCTGTTCGGCGCCAGCGACTGAACTCCCGTGGAACCGTGGATCGTTCTCGCCGTCGAGGCGACCCACCGCTATCCTGTCTGCCTCGGGCCTGCGATGGCCCCGATCGAGGTGCTGGGCCCTGTGATGATCGACGTCCCGGTCGAGAGCTTCTCCTGCGCCGTCTGCACCCTGGTCGGCGCTGGGCGGCTGGTGCCCGTCCGACGGGACGCTTGACCTCGAACCAGGACGATCGCCTGTCGTCAGGCGATCGTTCTCCGGAATACCGTCGTGTGCTGGCCGAGAACCGGCGCTATACCGAAGCCTTCGACCGCTCCGCTCTTACGGCATCGCCCCTCAGAGGCCTCGCGATCGTCGCCTGCATGGACGCGCGCCTCGACGTCGAGGAGGCACTCGGGCTGCGAACTGGCGACGCCCACATCATCCGCAATGCCGGTGGGATCGTGACCGAGGACGTCATCCGGTCCTTGATCATCAGCCAGCACCTGCTGGGTACAGACGAGATCGTGGTCATCGCGCACACCGGCTGCGGCCTGATCGATGCCGACGAGGCGGCGTTGCGTGAGCGGCTGACGCGGGAGACCGGGCAGCCGTATGACATCACATTCGGTTCCTTCCACGATCTGGCGGCCAGCGTGCGATCCTCGATCGGGCGCCTGCGGGCGCACGCCTGGCTCCGACCCGGCCCGATCCATGGCCTCATCTTCGATGTCTCGACCGGACGGCTCCACGAGGTCGCCGACAGTTGAGTCCGGAGCCACGGACACGACGGCGCGCTGGTAGCGGGATCGCACCTCCGGGCCCATAGCCATCGGAACTCGGGCCATCCGGCTCTTGCCGATGCCGGATGATCGGGCGGATGATGACTCCACTGGTGTGAGGCAGGTATGACGCTCCTCGCAACGTGGATGACTGTCACTCTCCTCGTCGTCATCGGGTCACTCGCGCTGATCGCCCTGCTGGCAGTGGTCTGGACGCTCAACGACCTCGACTGACGGATGCTCGCCCTGCTGCTGGCCTCGGCGCGATGTCGGCCGGGTCGGAGGTGACGTCCTCGACGCCTACGCTAGAATGGGTGTCCGAGATCGGAACCCAGGCAGATCCCGACCTCGACGGTGATCCAGTGATCAGTTCGGTCTGACCACGAAATCACCGGAATAGCTCGGCGGAGTAGCTCAGTGGTAGAGCAGGGGACTCATAAGCCCTTGGTCGGTGGTTCAAATCCGCCCTCCGCTACCAAGTACCGGTCTCGTGGACGACCCTCCGTACCTACCGGGGGGTCGTTTCGAATCCTTCACCTGACCGCGCATCACCATCCGAACACGGGCCGCGTCCGTAGGGATGTTCGTGGGGGGGACCACGGTCATGGGGTCGTCACGGACCCCGGCGCTATACTCGCGGGACGGCGACATCCGGTCGTCGCCCGTCCTTGACCCCGGAGGCTCACTCTTGAATCCGAAGTTCCTTCGGAACGGCATCGTCATGCTGTTCCTTGTCGTCGGCACGGCGGCGCTGCTGTTCACCTGGATCAACAGCTCTACCCCGGCCAGCCCGGTGGGCTATTCCCAGTTCCTGAACGAAGTGGCCGCGGGTGATGTGACGAAGGTCACCCAGACGAGTGACACTCTGGCCGTCGTGTCGGATGGTCCCGTCAAGACCTACACGGTCGTCGTGCCCAGTGTCCTGACCCAGGTCTACGCGGACATGCTGGCGGCAGCCACCAAGGGCGGGATCACGCTGCCCACCAATATCTTCATCGCCGAGGCCGTCCCCGATACGAGCTGGATCAGCCTCATCGCGACGTTCGTGCTGCCGTTGCTGATCATCGGTGGCTTCATCTTCTTCATGATGCGGCAGGCGCAGGGCACCAACAATCAGGCGATGTCCTTTGGCAAGAGCCGTGCCCGTATGTTCATCGGCAGCAAGACGGTCGTCACGTTCAACGACGTTGCCGGTGTCGATGAGGCCAAGATGGAACTCCAGGAAGTCGTGGAATTCCTCAAATACCCGGAGAAGTTCAACTCTCTTGGTGCGCGCATCCCCAGGGGGGTCCTGCTGGTCGGTCCCCCCGGTACCGGCAAAACGCTGATGGCCCGCGCCGTGGCCGGCGAGGCCGGGGTGCCCTTCTTCAGCATCTCCGGGTCCGAGTTCGTCGAGATGTTCGTCGGTGTCGGTGCGTCGCGCGTCCGCGACCTGTTCGACCAGGCCAAGCGCAACTCCCCCTGCATCGTCTTCGTCGACGAGATCGACGCGGTCGGTCGCCAGCGTGGAGCGGGCCTCGGTGGCAGCCATGACGAGCGTGAGCAGACGCTCAACCAGATCCTCGTCGAGATGGACGGCTTCGATACGAATACCAACGTCATCGTCGTCGCGGCCACCAACCGTCCGGACGTCCTGGACCCGGCGCTCCTGCGGCCGGGCCGCTTCGACCGCCAGGTCATCCTGGATCGGCCGGACATGAAGGGCCGCACGGAGATCCTCAAGGTCCACACGAAGGGCAAGCCGCTCGACAAGGGCGTCGAGGTGGAAGGCGTCGCACGCCAGTCGCCGGGCTTCTCCGGGGCGGATCTGGCCAACCTCGTCAACGAGGCGGCCATCCTGGCCGCAAGGCGCAACAAGAAGGTCATCGGGATGTCCGAATTCCAGGAGGCCCTGGAGCGGATCATCGCGGGTCCGGAACGCAAGTCCCGGGTCATCTCGGACGCGGAGAAGGCGATCATCGCCTACCACGAGGGCGGCCATGCGGTCGTCCAGCGTGTCCTGCCGAAGTGCGATCCAGTGACCAAGATCACCATCATCAGCCGTGGCATGGCCCTTGGCTATACGATGGCGCTGCCGACAGAGGACCGCTACCTCCAGTCCAAGACCGAGTTCGAGGACAAGATCGCCGGACTGCTGGGCGGCAATGTCGCCGAGCGACTCATCTTCGGCGACACCACGACGGGCGCCAGCAACGACATCGAGAAGGCGACCGATCTGGCCCGCCGGATGGTCACCGAGTTCGGGATGAGCGACAAACTGGGCCCCCTATCCTTCGGGAAGCGCGACGAGATGGTATTCCTCGGCCGGTCGATGGGCGAGTCGCGCGACTACAGCGATGAGGTCGCCAGGACCATCGATGAGGAGGTTCGGGCGATCATCGACCGGGCGTATGTGCGGGCCACGGAGGTTCTCACGACGCATCGCGACAAGCTTGTGGCCCTAGCCGAGAAGCTCGTTGCCGAGGAGACCGTGGACGCCGAGGGCTTCGAGTCGTTGTTCACCGACTTTCCGCCCAAGCTGGACCTCGACGGCAATCCCCTGGTCTACGGGCCGAAGCCGTCGGCCGCCCCGGATCCGCAGCCGGCCTGAAGCATCCTTCCAGAGGGATCAGATGACGAGCGGGTCGCCAGCGGCCCGCTCGTTCGATTCCGTGATGTCCGGTTGTGGCATCCTGCCGAAGAGAGAGTGAGGATCCGATGACCGATCCGCTGACGACGACCGACGACATCGAGACGTACCTGGACGCGACGCGCGAGGCCCGACTGGAGTCGTACAAGGCCTTCCTGCGCATCCCGAGCGTGTCGGGAATCCCGGCCCATGCCGGGGATTGCCGGGCGGCCGCCGAATGGCTGGCCGACTCCATGCGGATTGCCGGACTTGAGCACGTCGAGGTCTGCGAGACCAGCGGGCACCCGGTGGTCTACGCGGACTGGCTCCATGCGGATGGCGCGCCGACCGTCATCGTCTATGGCCACTACGACGTGCAGCCGGTTGACCCGCTCGACCTGTGGACGTCGCCGCCATTCGAGCCCGTGGTCGTCGGCAACCGGATGCTGGCCCGTGGCGCCGCAGACGACAAGGGCCAGGTCCATCTCCATGTGATGGCTGCCGCGGCCGTGCTCGCGACGCGTGGCGCGTTCCCGGTCAACCTGAAGTACGTCTTCGAGGGTGAGGAGGAGTCATCGTCCGTCCACCTCGATGGTTGGCTCGAGGCCAATCGCGACCGGCTGGCGGCCGACGTGGCGTTCATCAGCGATTCGGGCTTCTTCGATGGCAACCTGCCGGCGATCACGATCGGTTTGCGCGGGATGATGTACGCCCAGATCGATGTCGTAGGCACGGCGGTGGACCTGCATTCGGGCCAGTTCGGCGGTGCCGTCCAGAATCCGGCCAACGCGCTGGCCCAGATCATCGCCGCGCTCAAGGGGCCCGACGGCCGGATCCACCTCCCTGGCTTCTACGACGACGTACGTACCCTGACCGACGCCGATCGGGCGGATCTTGCCGCGCTGCCCTTCGATGAGGATGTCTACCGGACGGAACTGGGCCTGGCCGCGCTCGTGGGAGAAGTGGGGTTCACCACGCTCGAACGGCGCGGGGCGCGGCCCACGCTGGACGTCAACGGCATCTGGGGCGGCTTCCAGGGCGAAGGTGCCAAGACGATCATCCCGGCCCATGCCCACGCCAAGGTCAGCTGT
>Ga0315271_10001563_pt1 | contig 13887 bp, 10 predicted proteins | sample C3_top_MG_FD_204664 | JGI IMG/M metagenome (GOLD analysis project Ga0315271, IMG submission 204664) | Sediment microbial communities from Yellowstone Lake, YNP, Wyoming, USA - C3_top | ecosystem: Environmental > Aquatic > Freshwater > Lake > Sediment | place: USA: Wyoming | collected 2017-08-01 | reverse complement strand
CACGTGAATCACAACAGCCGACCACAAGCGTGGAGGGTGTTTGACCAAACTGCACCAGATCGTGAAACTGCGCGTCGTCATCTGCGAATGAGTGTTCGCGAAAGCGTCGAAATCCCTCGATGAGTTGCTTCGGTGAACTCATGCGCCGGTCAGCTTGACCAGTGCCTCTCGGTACTTGTCAGCGGTTTTTTGCAGCACGTCTTGGGGAATCCGCGGCGCGGGAGACTGCTTGTTCCAGCCCGAAGACTCCAGCCAATCACGCACGAATTGCTTGTCGAAGCTCGGCGGATTGCTGCCTACGTGATACTGGTCGGCCGGCCAGAAACGTGAAGAATCCGGCGTGAGCGCCTCGTCGATCAGATACAACTTGCCCGCTTCATCCACACCGAATTCAAACTTGGTATCGGCGATGATGATGCCTTTGGTCGCCGCGTAATGCGCGGCTTCGACATATAGCGCCAGCGTGGCATCGCGCACTTCTTTTGCGCGCGCTTCACCGAGCAATACAACTGTTTGCGCGAATGAGATGTTTTCGTCGTGATCGCCCATTGCCGCCTTGGTGGAAGGCGTGAACAGGGGCTCAGGCAGCTTTTCCGCTTCGCGCAAACCGGCAGGCAATTTGATCCCGCATACCGAACCGGTCTTCTGGTAATCCTTCCACCCGGAACCGACCAGATAACCGCGAACGATGGCCTCGATCGGCAACGGCTTGAGTTTTCTCGTCACAAAAGCACGCCCGCGAACCTGTGCACGCTCTGCATCAGTCTTGACCACCGATTCCGGCGCGATGCCGGTCAGATGGTTGGGAATGACGTGCTGAAGTTTGTTGAACCAGAAATTCGACACCGTGGTGAGCACTTCCCCCTTGCCCGGGATCGGGTCGGCCAGGATCACATCGAACGCCGACAGGCGGTCCGTTTGCACCACGAGCAGCTTGTCATCGCCGACCGCATAAAGATCGCGCACCTTGCCGCGATGCAGGAATGGCAAGCTTTTGATATCCGATTGCAGCAGTACTGCACTCATCGCGTTACCCTGGACACACCGGCGATTGCCTGTTGCACACTCTCGGCGGTTTGCGGCGGATATAACACGTTTACCTTGCTGCCGTTCGCATCGAGCACCACCAGGGTTACCCGTGCCGCGCCGTTGGCGGTGATGAACGCGCGCCCCTCCGGGGTGTTGAAATCAGTCAACAGAAACTCGACTTGCCCGGCATATTGATCGCGTATGGTATTCATCACTTCCATCAGATTGAAGCTTTCCACCGCATTTTTGTCGCGGACCAGTACGACAGCTGCCTTGCCCTTGCCGATACGCGACAAGTCATCGCTGTAACCGCGCGGCAAATTCATCGCGGCAGCGGCAGCGAACAACAACAAAATGCCGCCCACGATCCATTTGATTTTCCCTGAACCCTTTGTAGCGGTTTTGGTTTCGCTATTTTGTTCAACTTCACTCATGTACTTTCTCCAACACTGATGATCACAAAGTCGGCAGCGTGGTCGCTTTTACCGCGTCCGCCTGCTTGTTGCGAAATACTTGCAAACGCTGTGCAAGCTCGGCGTCATTCATTGCAAGCATGGCGACCGCGAACAATCCGGCATTGGCAGCACCCGCCTCACCGATCGCAAATGTTGCTACCGGGATGCCCTTCGGCATCTGTACGATGGACAACAACGAATCGAGGCCCTGCAGATATTTGGAAGGCATCGGCACGCCCAGCACCGGCAGCGTGGTCTTGCCGGCGATCACCCCGGCCAGATGCGCCGCGCCGCCTGCTCCGGCGATGAAGCAACGTACGCCCTGCGCGCTGATATCCTTGATGTAGTCGAACAGCAGGTCGGGTGAACGGTGTGCCGAAATCACACGTGCATCGTAGGGCACGCCGAAATCCTGCAACTGCCGCGCAACCTGTTGCATGATCTCCCAGTCATTGGCGCTGCCCATCACAATGGCAACCAGTGGCTTGCTCATGAAAACCTCCAATATCCTACTGCGCGTTCGATCAGCGGCGTTGCGTGCTCACTCGCCGCCTCGCCTACCTTGATGGTATGTCTCGTTGCTCGCTGCGCCGCGCCTTGCAGCTCGACCTGCTCGCTACGGATATTGAAGGTTTTCAAAACTTAAGCCTCCTTGTGATAGCGAACGATGCGCTCGACCTCGTTCTTCGAGCCGAGGATCACCGGCACGCGCTGATGGAGCCCGGAAGGCTTGATATCCATGATGCGTTCATATCCGGTGGAAGACACGCCGCCTGCCTGCTCGACGATGAAGGACATCGGATTGGCCTCGTACAGCAAACGCAGCTTGCCGGCCTTGCTTGGATCCTTGGTGTCCTTGGGATACATGAACACCCCGCCGCGCACCAGGATGCGATGCACTTCTGCCACCATCGAAGCCACCCAGCGCATGTTGAAATTGATGCCGCGCGGTCCGGTCTTGCCGGCAACGCATTCATCGACATAACGCTGTACCGGCTTTTCCCAGTGGCGCTCGTTCGAAGCGTTGATGGCGAATTCCAGTGTGTCGGCAGGTATCTTCATGTTTGGATGGGTCAGCATGAATTCGCCGATATCGCCATCCAGCGTGAATCCGTTCACGCCGTGGCCGGTGGTGATCACCAGCATGGTCGCCGGTCCATACAGCGCGTAACCGGCGCAAACCTGGGTGGTACCGGGTTGCAGAAAGTCCGCCGCGGCGGGGTTCTCCACGCCTTTGGGTGCGCGCAGGATCGAGAATATCGTGCCGACGGAAATGTTCACGTCGATGTTGGAAGACCCGTCCAGCGGATCGAACACCAGCAGATACTTGCCCTTGGGATACTTGGCCGGAATGGGATAGACATCATCCATCTCCTCGGAAGCCATCGCCGCCAGATGACCGCCCCATTCGGTGGATTTGATGAACACCTCGTTGGTGATGATGTCCAGCTTCTTCTGCGTCTCGCCTTGCACGTTCTCGCTGCCCGCACTGCCCAGCACGCCGATCAATGCCCCTTTGTTGACATCATGCGCGATCTGTTTGCAGGCAATGATGACATCGCTGATCAGACCGGTGAAATCCCCGCTTGCCTTTCCCGGGATGGCGCGCTGTTCTTCGATGATGAATTGGACCAGACTCTTGCTCATGATTTATCTCCCCTTGTTTTAAATTTGTCAGGGCGAGATTTTACCGCTTTTCCGCTTTGCCCTCCATGGCTATTTGCTGGCGATCGTGCATCGAGCGGCAGGTCCATTGGCGTTTGAAGCCCCGTCTCAAATGCAATAGCAGTCCGGAAAAATGCCGTTCATCCGGAATCCCGCGCCTCTAGTCAGTCAGGGGTGGAAACATTAGAATCGCTGCCCTAATATCCGCATCAAACCTTGAATGGAGCGCGCCATGAAGTTCGAAAATATGAAACATGCCAAAGGATTTACCCTGATTGAAATACTAGTCACAGTAGCTATTATTGGCATATTGGCGGCAATTGCCATCCCGTCTTATTCAAATTATATGCAGAAAAGCAGGCGCGCGTCCGCACAAGTGCATCTCATGGACATCGCCCAACGGCAACAGCAGTACCTGCTCGATGCACGCGCCTATGCGCCGAATCTGACTGCGCTCGGCATCAGCACACCCAACGACGTCTCCCCTTATTACAGCCCCATTACTATCGCAGCTGTTAACACTGCCGGCGCGCCGCCCAGTTTTACCGTCACTGCGCAGCCTAAGGCAGGAACTGATCAAGTGAAAGATAAATGCGGAACGCTAAGCATCGATAACCTCGGCAATAAAACCACCTCCACCGGGGCAGCAGGCTGCTGGTAACCTTTCATCATGAATAACCTTCGCTCAACTCACGCGCTCAGCACACATCGTCGAACGAACGCCAGAATGCTGCGCTCAACGGCTGGATTCACGCTGATTGAGGCGATGATTACCGTTACGATTGCCATCATACTGGCAACCATAGCGCTGCCCTCATATACCTCGTTTGTAGCCAGTCAGCGAGTAAAGTCGGTTGCGTCTGACCTGATAAACACCATGACCAAGGCGCGCAACGAAGCCATCATGCGCAACGCAAACGTTACCGTGACGGCCAATGCCGGCGGCTGGCAAAACGGCTGGCAAACTACAGACAAGTCCAATGTCATTCTGGATACACATGACGCCGCCCCCCTCAATGTCGCCATCAGCGCCAACTTTAGCGGCATTGGAAGCAGCGTAATTTACCAAAGTTCGGGACGCCTCCACCCGACGTTGACAGGAGCGGCATCTTTCACGGTCACCTCTTCCAATTCAGCCTCGGCATATCAATGTGTAACCACTGACCTGAGCGGCCGTCCAAACTCGAAAATAACAAAGCCATGTCCATAACAAAACGACAATCCGGAAATTATCAACGTGGCACCTCATTGCTGGAAGTGCTGGTAACCATTGTCATACTGGCTTTTGGTCTGCTCGGTTTGGCCGGCTTGCAAGCCAAAATTCAATTGACAGAGGCGGAGTCTTTTCAGCGCGCCCAGGCGACACTGCTGCTGGCCGACATGCATGAACGCATCAGCGTTAACCGCGACAATGCCGCAAATTATGTATCGACTGGAGCCATAGGCACCGGCGACACCCAGCCAACTGACTGCACCGCCGTCACCCTCCAGGCCAGCCGGGACATTTGTGAATGGAGCAACGCCCTGAAAGGTGCCAGTGAAAAAATGGGTACTAACAATACCGGAGCCATGGAGGGAGGGCGCGGCTGCATTTCGCAAGTGCAGGCCCCTGACGCAAGCGCTGGCGTTTGTTTTCCCGGTGTATACCAGATCACCGTAGTGTGGCAAGGCAAAAACCCGACCTCTGCATCCGCCCTGACCTGTGGCCAAGGCTTATATACGCCGGACACGACCCGCCGCGCCATTTCGTCGCAGGTTACGGTAGGACTGCCCCATTGCATGTGATACCCATGCATTTGATATATGACACCGCTATTTAAATCTTTGGACGCGACTATTATGGACATCCGCAACAAGACCCGTCAAAGCGGACTCTCCATCGTTGAGATGATGATATCCATTACCATCGGCTTGATCATTCTGGCTGGCCTCACCTCTATTTTTGTCAGCAACAGCCGCGCCCGGACTGAAATCGAGCGCGCCAACCGGCAGATTGAAAATGGCCGCCATGCCCTGCAACTGCTGAGCGACGATGTCATGCTCGCCGGCTATTACGCCGAATTCGATCCATCGACTCTGACCACGCCTGGCACCCTGATCGACCCGTGCGTGACCAGCCTGGTCGGCTTGCGCGATGGTTTGCCGCTGCATGTGCAGGGCTATGACAATGCTTCAACCATTCCGAGTTGTCTGAGCGATGTGAAACCTGGCACCGACATCCTGGTGATCCGCCGCGCCAGCACCTGCGAAGCCGGAATCGGCGACTGCGATCCGGTTGCTGCCAATGCGCTGCCCTATTTCCAGGCATCCTTGTGCAGCAGTCCGACAGAATTGAATTTCGTCATCGTCGACAACAGCAGTTTTCCTGACCATTTCTACAAGCTGGATACCAATCCCGCCAGCCTGACCCTGCACAAGCGCGATTGTGCGACCGTAGCGGCGTTACATCGCTATCGCACCCACATTTACTTCATTGCCAACAACAACAATCCCGGCGACGGCATCCCCACGCTTAAGCGCGCCGAATTGTCTACCGGCCCGGCCTTTACCATCGTCCCGCTGGTAGATGGAATTGAAGACTTACAACTCCAGTACGGTATAGACTCGCCGGTCGTGGATGGTGCTCCTGATTCTTATAGCGCCGCTCCTGCCACTGTCGGCGACTGGAGGGGAGTCGTTTCGGTAAGGATCAACCTGCTGGCGCGCAACACCGAAGCAACCAGCGGTTACAGCAACACGAAAATTTTCACGCTTGGATACGATGCCAGCGGCGCACCCATTACTGTCGGGCCGTTCCCCGATAGTTTCAAGCGCCATGCCTACCAATCCGAAGTGCGTATCAACAATGCGGCCGGAAGGAATCTGTGATGAAAGCGATGCGACATCAACAGCGCGGCGCCACACTGATCGTGGCTTTGATATTGCTGGTTCTGCTGACCCTGTTCGCCGTGAGCAGTTTCAACCTCGGCAAGGGCAGCCTGCAAACGGTCGGCAACATGCAGCATCGCAACGAAGCGATCGCCGCTGCCCAGCAAACCATGGAAGAAGTTATCAGCACCACGCGGTTGTTCCAGAGCCCTGCCACTGTGATTCTCAACGGAAACCCGTTATGCAAAGGCGGGCAACCCAACACCAAATGCATAGACGTCAATGGCGATAATATTGCGGACATCACCGTCGAACTCAAGCCCACGCCGACCTGCATCAAGGCGCAACCCATCCTCAACAGCGAGCTCAGCTCAACCAATCCCAACGATGTCGGTTGCGGAATCCAGGCGGCTCAGGGCTTCGGCATCGCCGGACAAACTACCGGCAACTCGCTGTGTGCGGACAGCATGTGGGAAGTCACCGCCGTGGCGGAAGACAACATAACCGGGGCGCAATATTCCGTGTCGGAAGGCATCGGGGTGCGCGTATCAACGGATGATATTGCAGCGTCATGCCCATAGCACCCCATAAGCAATAGCAACAAGATAGCAACAAGGAGACCACCATGAATACCTCAACCCCATCGAAACTGCTCGCTCTCTATCTCGGCATCTGGATCGCGTGCATGCCTATGCGGGCGACTGCGGAGGACATCGATATCTTTACCGGTGGCTCGGCCGGCAGCAATGCCAACCCCAATATCCTGATCGTGCTCGACAACTCCGCCAACTGGTCGCGGGCAAGCCAGAAGTGGCCGGGCGGCATCGTACAAGGCCAGGCCGAAGCGAACGCCATCAAGACAGTACTGGCGGCGCTGGGTGCAAAGGGAAAAAACGTCAACATCGGGCTGCTGGAATACGGCAGTTCCTATGCCGGTTATATCCGCCGCGCGATCAAGCCGATGGATCCAGCCACGACCAACGTGACTGACTTCAACACCCAGTTGACCACGATCTATAACAACATCACAGGCCCCACCGAAAAAGTGCCGATGGCAAACTGGTACGGCGACCTGATGTACGATGCCTACAACTATTATGGCGGCCTCGCCCCGGTCACTCCCGGCGCCGCCGGTGTCGCCAACAACCCCGATGCGGCGGGATATACCTCAGGCAGCTATAGCCAATTCCAGTCGCCCGTCAGCGCCGCAGCCTCTTGCGCGCGCAATTTCATTATTTTCATCGGCAACCCCGCCGCAAGCGGCCCGCGCCCCGACACGGCAGCCAACAGTTGCGCGCTGTACAAGCTGACCAACGGCACCACCACCTGCCCCGCCGGCAACTTTTCTCCGCAGTTGGGTCTGGCCAATTTCAGCGTGACCGGCAGCAACGTATACACCCCCGTGGGCCAAACCGCGCAGTGCTATACCAGCGCCCAGGCCGGCAACTTTAATACTGCCATCGATACTTGTGTGGCGTCTGGCTCAGCCAATTGCTACTCCAGCACGGTCGACACCAACTATGTCACCAGCACCAGCACCACTAATAGCTCGGCGACCGGATGCTCTCCTTACACCCAGAACTGCAACCTCAGCACCGCCGTGTCCAACCCGAGCAGTTCGCCGATGGCTTGCCCGTCCGGAAACAGCTATCACGTCCTGCAAACCACCTCGGTAGCGCAAGCCAACATCATCACCACGACAGCGGGTACGGTGAGCACCACCTCTTCTCCGACCACCGCCTGCTATACGAGTAAGCCCAGCGTAACCAGCCCGGCCACGAGCAGCTCCCTCGCCACTGCAACCGCTTTGAACTGCCCTATCGAGAGCATCGTCTATACGTATCCTGCTGACGGCTCCAAGGTTAAAACCGACACCACCCATGTATGCACCTATACGGTCAGCGCGACACCCGCTGCCGCCTGTACCGGTATACCCGTGACCCCTCCCGCTGCCGTGAATACGAATGCCTGTTACACCAGCGCTGGTGGTGCCTCGACCGCTGCCGACACGGGATCGCTCAGTTGTGCATCGGGTTACACCTGCAGTTACACTTGGGGCACGCCCACCACTCTTTGCCCCACCACGTCGACAACCAGTTACGGCACCACCACTGCCTGCTATGGATCATCAACCGCCGCATCGAGCGCCATCACCGGCGGCACCGACATCGGCGGGATGACCTGCCCCACCACGCCGCTGGACGCCTTCGGCAATCCCCCGGTTTGCAGTTATGCGCTGCGTTCCCCGACGACCACGACCGCTTGTTCGGCCACTGTCACTTCCGCCACTTCCAGCTGCCGGGCTGCCGCGCCCAGCGCCGATGCAGCTGGGGCCAGTTCTGTTGGTTTGACCGCCTGCCCAAGCGGTTCTAGCTGCACTTACTCTGTCGCGTGGAACACCGGTTGTACCGGCACAGTTGATCCAGTCGGCCATACCACGGGTTACTACACCAGCGCGCCCGCCTCATTCCCGAACAACGTCAACAACACCGCATCCCCCGTCACCGAGACAGGAACGAACCTGAGTTGCCCCGCGTACACCACCTGCACCTATAGCGTGGGAGGTACCCCTTCTTCCACCCTGGGCAATTCCAGCGCCACCGGTCACACCACAAACTACTATGCAACGTCCGGCGCCGCCTCGACCGCCGTCACTGGCGGCACCGACATCGGCGGGATGACCTGCCCAGCGAATTACACCTGTTCCTACGCCCTTTCTTCGCCTATCACCGTTTTTAACACCGCCACCGGCAGTGGGACCTTCACAGGTCAAACCACGAGCTATTATGTATCGTCGGCCGCCGCCTCGACCGCGATTACCGCCGGCACCGACATCGGCGGGATGACTTGTCCCGCGAACAATAGTTGCTCTTACGCCGTGGGAACCGCTTATACCAGCAACGTCGCTACCGGTACGACTGCGTTTACCTCCACGTGTACGACCAATACACCGACAACCACGAATACCGACACCAAAACCAACGCCACGGCTTCCGCGGTTACTTATACTTCGCTCTCACTGGGATCCGCCATCCCCGGCTCGTTCACCTGTGACGCATGGATGCAATGCGCGTTCACGGCGGTTAACACGACCGGAAATTCCGGCGGCTGCGGGGGCACCCAAAAGAAATTCGACGTCACCTCGACCATAACCCCCTTAAACCGCTACAACGTCACGCAGACAGCCACCGGGAACAAGCAATACAATATCACCCAGACGCAAACCGGGATGAGCCAATACCCTGTCACCCAGACAGAGCTCATGAACAAGTACACGGTCACCCAGTCGGAAACCAAGAACCAATACGGCATCACCCAGACTTCAGGCCCCGCCTCGACCAACAAATACACGGTCACGCAGACGCTGACGCAGAACAATAACACCTACACGGTCACGCAGACCGACACGCCCACCGTCACGGTGACGACGACACCACCGCCTGTGGTGACGACGACTGATCTGGGACAGAGCACGACGTGTTACGCCAGTATGCCGACATATCCCAATCCACCGGGTGCGGGCTATGACTATGCCAGCTCGTGTACCAACACGGTCACAATGTGGGTATCCGGCACAACTTATGCGGCTGGCGACTCCAGACAAAGCCCGATAAATCTTAAGACTTACACGCGCATAACTGGCGGGGCAGGAACAACCGACCCGTCACTTGACACGACGAATTGGCTTTTCACCAACGCGGTCAGCTGCGCCTATACCGCTACCGGCGCCGCAACCACCACCAGCCAGTGTCCGGTCGGCACCAACCAGTACAATGTGCAGGGCAATAACCTGGCGCTGACACAGGGGCCGAATGGCACCTTCACCACCGATACTGCGGTCTACAACGCGGACGAATGGGCGAAGCTGCTGTTCCAGAAAGGGGTGCCGGTTAGCGGGGGCAGCAATGCGACAGTCTCTACCTACACCATCGACGTTTACAACGCGCAGCCGAATAACGTCGAATCCGGGCTCTACATGAGCATGGCCAAAAACGGCGGCGGCAAATATTATTCGGCCACCAATGAAAGTGCCATCGCTGCGGCATTGAATAACATTCTGTCGGAAATCCAGTCGGTGAACTCCACCTTTGCTTCCGCCAGCTTGCCGGTGAACTCCACCAACCGCGCGCAGAACGCCAACCAGGTGTTCATCGGGATGTTCCGCCCCGATCCGAATGCCGCCCCGCGCTGGTTCGGCAACCTGAAGCAATATCAGATCGGCAGCAACGGGGTCGCGCTGGATTTGTATGACAACGCCTCACCCTCAAAACCGGCGATCAACAACCAGACCGGCTTCCTGGACGATTGCGCGGTGAGTTTCTGGACCAAGGATTCACCGACAATTGCTTCGGTAGCGCTTCCCTGGGCCAATAACGTCTACAACTTCGATGCCTATTACTGGAATAACATCTTCCAGCAGACGACCTCGCCTGCCAGCAAGTGCGTGACATCTTCAGTCTATAGCAGCAGCCTTTATTCCGATATTCCCGATGGTGCATTCGTGGAGAAGGGCGCAGTCGCCGAAGTGTTGCGCAGGGGCAACGATCCGACGGCGGTCACGCCTAACTGGAGCTTTAACCGCAACATGTATACGCTGGACAGCAGCGGCACGTTGGTTGCCTACGCCAGCGGCAATTCCGGCCTGAGCACCGATGCCTTCCATTTCACCGAGGGCAAGGATGTCGATGGGGATTGCGGTGGGTCTCCTAATCCGACTCCATGCGGACATACCGCGTTTAGCACCATTTATGACAAAAATACCAACATCATGCGCCCCTCGGTGCATGGCGATGTGGTTCATTCGCGGCCATTGCCGATCAACTACGGCACCAGCACCAACGCCAATGCGGGGGTGACCGCTTATTACGGCGCCAATGACGGCACCTTCCGCGCCGTGGTCGCCACGGGTACCAATGCGGGCAAGGAACTGTGGGCGTTCACCGCGCCGGAGTTTTCCAATGCGGCCGCCAGCCGCAATCCTGGCAGCAGCACCGACCCGCTGACACGCTTGATGAATAATGCGCCGGGGGTGAATTATCCTATCGCCTTCCCTCCGCTGGGCGCTATACCCAAGGATTACTTCTTCGACGGTTCGACCGGTGTTTACCAGAACATCGACAACACCAAGGTGTGGATATATCCTTCCATGCGCCGTGGCGGACGGATGATCTACAGTTTCGATGTGACCAACTCCAATCCCAGCATTACCGCAGCGCAGCCATTGACCATGAAATGGCGCGCAGGCTGTCCCGATCTGACCGACGACACGGGTTGCACCGCCGCCGCCATGTCTGGCATCGGGCAAACCTGGTCTACTCCTTCTCCCGTACCCATTAAAAATCTGGATGGAACATCCTTGATGGCGGTGGTATTTGGCGGGGGATACGATAACTGTGAGGATGCCGACACGGCTTCGCCCTCATGTGGCAGCGGCAAAGGCCATGTCGTATATGTACTCGATGCGGATACCGGTGCGGTCATCAAATCGTTCACCACCTTGCGCAGCGTGGTTGCCGATGTTTCTTTCGTCGATGTCGACAATGACGGTCATGTCGACTACGGTTATGTCCTCGATACCGGCGGCAATGTCTACCGCATCAATTTCTCGGCTCCGGCCAACAATAATGCCCCGTTGGGCAGCGCAAACTGGACGATACAACGGATTGCCTATACCAGCGGCGGCGGGCGGAAATTCATGTGGACACCGGGGTTGTTGCCCAGTGGCGGGAAGGTGTATATGGCGTTTGCCTCGGGCGATCGCGAACACCCGTTGCTCAGCAACTATCCTTATACTTCCAATTCGACCGCTACTCCACAGGCCGGGATTATCAACCGCCTGTATGTCTATCTGGACGATATGGTTTCAACCAACACCAATCTCGACGACACCAACTCGATGAGCAATTTTAGCGCTCCCACGACCTGCGACACTGCGGGCATAGGCTCGACCGGCAATCCCAATAAGGGCTGGTACATGGACTTCCCAGGCCGGGGAGAGCAGGCGGTGACCTCCGCGTTGATCGCCGGAGGCATGGTCACGGTCAGCGACAATCGCCCGATTCCGCCGGCATCAGGCACGTGCTCCACGGCTTTGGGCGAGGCGCGCGGCTACTGGGTCAACCTGTTTAACGCATCCGGTGCCATGAACGTAACAGGAACCTGCGGTGGCGACAGATCCGGCATCTTCGTCGGTGGCGGCCTGCCGCCATCCCCGGTAATCGGCACGGTGCCCATCGACGGCGTGCCGACCACGGTGCTCATCGGCGCGATCCAGCGCGAGGGCGGCGCAAGCTCGCCGATTGCCCCGCAGAAACTGAGGCCAACCATCCCGTCCATACGCAAGCCGCATTATTGGAAAACCTCGGGAGACAATTGATCGGCCAACCGCAAGAGAACGTGCAGATGCAAGGGAAGCGTTGATGTTTTAATGTTGCCCGCAAAAAAGCGACCGGCAGGTCGCTTTTTTGCGGTGCTGATTCCAAGAAATTGAAATTTTAAATTGCTATTCCCAAGGCATAAGGCAGAATAATTCGTAGGTCGGGCTTCGCCCGACACAGCATTATCCTTTGGTAACACCAAAGGCAGGCAATCCTCTGGTAGGACAACTAGCCATTCCACCAAGTAACCAAAATATGCTTGCCCAAGTAGTTGGTTATACGCGATACATCGAGTGCGAAATTGGCACGATCCGCCCTGCAAAAATGCCCGTTTGATCTGGAAATGAATAGTGAAAATCACAATCACTGAACCAAAACAAAAGCGACCCGGAGGTCGCTTTTGTTTTACAGCATGATGAAACAATTTATTTTATGATCGACTTTAACTCGCCCTTGGCATAACGGATTGCCATCGCGTCCAGCGAGATCGGCTTGATCTTGCCCGCTTGACCCGCACAACCGAAAGCTTCGTAGCGCGCCTTGCAGATGGCTCTCATCGCCTTGGTCGATTCGGCGAGGAATTTGCGCGGATCGAAATCCTTGGGGTTTTGCGCCAGATAGCGGCGCACCGAACCGCTCGATGCCATGCGCAGGTCGGTGTCGATATTGACCTTGCGCACGCCGTGCTTGATGCCTTCGACGATCTCTTCAACCGGCACGCCATAGGTCTGGCCCATGTTGCCGCCGAATTCGTTGATGATCTTCAGCCATTCCTGCGGAACGGAAGAGGAACCGTGCATCACCAGGTGGGTGTTGGGGATGCGCGCATGTATCTCCTTGATGCGGCTGATCGCCAGGGTCTCGCCGGTGGGTGGCTTGGTGAACTTGTACGCGCCGTGCGAAGTGCCGATCGCGATCGCCAATGCATCCACGCCGGTCTGGCGCACGAATTGCGCGGCCTCTTCCGGGTCGGTCAGCAACTGGTCGTGGGTCAGCACGCCTTCGGCACCGTGGCCGTCTTCCTTCTCGCCCATGCCGCTTTCCAGCGAACCCAGGCAGCCCAGTTCACCTTCGACCGAAACGCCCACCGCGTGGGACATCTCCACCACGCGACGGGTGACGTCGACGTTGTATTCAAACGAGGCAGGCGTCTTGGCATCTTCCTTGAGCGAACCGTCCATCATCACGCTGGAGAAACCGGATTTGATCGCGTTGATACAAACTGCCGGCGATGCGCCGTGGTCCTGGTGCATCACCACGGGAATGTGCGGGTAAGCTTCAACCGCCGCAGCGATCAAGTGACGAAGGAACGCTTCGCCGGCATATTTGCGCGCACCCGCGGAGCCCTGCATGATCACCGGGCTGTTGGTTTCATCGGCGGCTTCCATGATGGCTTTGACTTGTTCGAGGTTGTTGACATTGAATGCGGGCAAGCCGTAGCCGTTTTCCGCAGCGTGATCGAGTAGTTGACGCAAAGATACTAAAGCCATTTT
>Ga0315271_10001561_pt1 | contig 13891 bp, 11 predicted proteins | sample C3_top_MG_FD_204664 | JGI IMG/M metagenome (GOLD analysis project Ga0315271, IMG submission 204664) | Sediment microbial communities from Yellowstone Lake, YNP, Wyoming, USA - C3_top | ecosystem: Environmental > Aquatic > Freshwater > Lake > Sediment | place: USA: Wyoming | collected 2017-08-01 | reverse complement strand
GAGCACGGAAAAGAACACGTCGTTGGTGAGCATCACCCGTTGGCTGGCAGGGTTGGCCAGGATCGTCACCGAGCCGTCCCCCTTCACCGCCAGGCAATGATAATCGCCGGCGCCGATCGCGAACACACGGTCCAAAGTCGGATCAACCGTGCTCAGGTGATAGGTGTCGCTCCCCCAGGCAACCACAGTCCCGTCGGCTTTGAGCGCGAGACTATGCACGCTGCCGGCCGCAATCGCCACCACGCTGCTCAAACCTTCCGGAACCCAAGCCTGGCCGCAACAATTCCATCCCCATGCCACCACTGTCCCATCCGCTTTGAGCGCCAGGCTGTGTTTGGCTCCCGCCGCGACTGCCACCACCCCGCGCAAGTCCGCTGGCACCTGCGCCTGGCCAAATTCATCGTCACCCCAAGCCACCACGGTTCCGTCCCCGCGCAGAGCCAGGTTCTGGCCTCCGCCGGCGGCGAGAGCGACCACATTGCTCAACCCCGTCGGCACCGAAGTTTGGCTACCCCAAGCCACCACCGTGCCGTCGGCCTTCAAGGCCAAACTGTAGTCCAACCCGGCGGCGATTCCGATCACGCTGCCCAAGCCATTTGGTGGCGGCATCTGCCCACCCCAAGCCGCAATTGAGCCGTCGCCTTTGAGCGCCAGGCTGTAAGAGCCGTTGGCGGCGATCGCCACCGCATTGGTGAGATCCGGAGGCACAGTTGCTTGCCCGGCATTGTCCCCCCAACTCACAACCGTACCGTTGAGCTTTAGGGCCAGGCTGTGGCCATGCCCCCCCGCAACAGCAACCACGTCGGTCAACCCCGGGGGGGGCGTACTCTGGGAGAGTGCGTTGTCACCCCACCCCACCACCACCCCCGCCCCGGGAGAACTCAAACCGGCGACCAGTAGGATCGACAAACTGAGAGCAGGCTGACGCCAGGCCGTGCCATACATGGATCTGGAGGAGATGGGTTTTGAAGCGCGCATAGGTCAAAGTGCCGTTGTTGATTACGTCTACTAACACCGGATCTGTTAAATTAGCCCGGCCTGTCCGAGCGCCGGAACACTCATGGTCCGGCCCTGCAGCCTTCGGGCCAACCCAACATGAGTGGAATAATCTCGTTTGACAACTTTAAACTACGTTAACTTAATATTGTTGTGTCACTTCCAATTATATATAATAAAAGCCAGGATCATGACATACACGGCAGATGAAACGGCCAACAGCATGACCATGGGATTATTGGCGGATTGTTTGGTTGCGGTGCGAATGCACGCATAACAGAACCATGGCAAGCGGACCGCCGGGAGGTCGCAAGGGTGGATTTCGCGCCCCCGCCCCCGCTAACATTACCTCAGAGGATCCTGGACGGACCCCAATTTCTGTCAGACCTCTGCGACGGACCGCCTTATTTAGGCGGGTCGAGATCGATGGAGGGCTCCGCTGGCGGAGCGTTGGTTCCGCCGTCGGCGGGTTTCTCAGCCTTCTTTTCCGCCATCAATTCGGAGCGCTGCTTGAGGAGGGAGTCCACACTCCAACTGGAAACGAGGAAAGTCCACGGCTCGAAAGCTTTTTCCTGGGCCAATTTTTCCTCGAGCTTCGTGACCTTGTCTTTGAATTCCTTGTCGAGCTTGGCTTTGTCCTCGGGCTTTTCGTCCTTGACGGGAGTGCGTTCTTTCGTCAACTGCGCACTGACCGCCATCGACAACGCCGCGGTTTCGTTGGTCTTCGCACCAACTTTAACCACATAGGTAAATCCATCAAAGGTCTCCACAGTCACCACGGTGGGTTTGTCCAGTCCGAGGTCCTCAGGCTTGACGCCAACCGCTACGTCATTAAAGGAGACGGAACTGAAAGGGCTCCCCACGCCGGAGGCCTTGGTGGCATCAAGGTCTTCTCCAGTTTTGGCCTCCGCCAGTTTCCAGGGAGCGGTCTCTGATTCGCGCGTGAGCCTCCACGAATTGGTTTCCGTGACGTAGGCGACCGAAACCGCCTTGGGTTTTTCCACACGGAAGAAGGCCTTGTCGAGCCATTGCTCGGGTTTGGGTTCGATATTGGCCAGCGGTTCGGCAACCAGCGCGACGGAGTCTGAGCTGGCCAATTTGACAAAACGCCCATTGGGCATGGACTGCTCGCCCATATCACCCATCGGCGAAGGACGGGCGGCCTTTTCAAACTGTTTTTTGCCCAGCAACAGCGAGGCGAGCGCTTTGGCATTTTGATCTTTGAGATCGACCACTGTCGCGCTGTTCGTGCCGGTGCCCGCGACTAATTCCAACCGCGGCAACTGCGACGGTCCGACCTGCTCGCTGCGCAGCACTTTGAGATCCCTGGCCTTGATCAGGAAATCGCTGATTTCATTGAAATTCGCCGGGTAATCCCCGCGTTCCTTCACGCGCCAAAGATCGTTCTTCTTGACCAGATTCACTTCGGTGGCGCCCTGTTTGATCGTGATCTGGGCCACGTCATTGATCGGAAGGCTCTCCAGGAGCTTCTTCCCCAGAGACGGCTGACCGCTTCGCCTTTCGGCGTTGCCCTTCTTGTAGATCATCAGCCCGGCGGCGCCCAGCGCCACCAGAAGCACGAGCAGAACGGTGATTTGTTTTTGATTCATTTCGCGGAAGTGCGTTTGCGTTTGTAGTAAGCCAGAACCAGACCCGAGAGGCTGACCGCCAGCGGAACGGCGGCGATATTGAACCATTTCAGACGGTTTTCCAGGGAATCAATGTCCCGCCGCAGTTTCTTGCGCTCATCCTTCAGCTTGACCTTCACTTCCGCTTCTTTCTTGCGGAAGTTCTCCAGGGCCGCCTGCTGCTCGGGAGACATGATGAATCGCTGGCCTTTTTCCTTCTTCTGCTGCAGCTCGTTGAGCTGCCGTTGCGTTTCAGCCAGGCTGTCCTCCAACTCTTTGATCTTGCTGCGGTAATTCGCCTCCGCGTCCGCCTGCATCTTCTTCACCAGCGTGAAGGGCCGGGTCTGTATGCTGCGGCTCCGAACGCCAATCAGGTTGTTGTCCCCCGTCATTTGTTCGACCGCGTTCTGGGCAAAATTCAGGTTTCCATTCATCGGCGACGATATTGTGCCGAAGGGGCTCTGCATTTGACGAAGCGCAAAATTGTCGAACAACATGTCGGCGTCCGCGACCAGAATAACGGTGTTGTCTTCCTTGGTTTCTTTGAGCCAATCCGACGGCTTGGATTCGGCTGGTTTCTCGCCGTCCTTGGCCTCAGTCGGTTTCTCTTCCGGCTTGCCCTCGGGAAAAGCGGTTTTGAACTTGCCGCTCAAACGAATCGCCATGGCCATTTCCGTATCGGAAGCCTTGAAGTCCTTGATCACGCTTTCACTGGACAGATTGGCCATGAACCCATCGACCAACTGCGAGGCTTTGGTGCTCTTGAACAGTACCGCCTGCTTGAGGCCGGAAACTGGGGTGCCGCTGAAAGCCCCCGCGAACGGCAGCCAGACATTGTCGATCTGACTGGTGACGATATCCTCGGGGTTGATGCCCTCGGCCGTCACTGAGAGGAATGCGGGAGCCTCCTGCGGCTGTCCATTACGCCCGCCCAACTGCATCTTGAAATTCATATCGGCAACCACCTTGCCCGACTCCAGGCGGATTCCCCAGGCTTTCAAGAGTTTCTCCAGGTTCGAGCCTGAGTTCGGAATGCTGCCAAACATCTGGTTTTGCTCCCGGCTGTCGATCAGCGGCAGCGGGTCCAGAAACGCGATTAACTTGCCGCCGCGCATGATGAACTGGTCCAGGGCAAACTGCGCCTTGTCGGTGATTTCACGGGGATGAATGACCAACAGAACTTTGACGTCGTCGTCAATCTTGTCCGTGGTCATTTCAACCTTGCGCACGTTGAAATCGTTTTTCAACTCATTGATCAGCGCCCACGGAGGCTGCTGAGCGGATTGCTGCCCCATGCGCATCATCATGGGGTTCGCCGCAGCGCCAAAAACCGGCATCGCGCTCATGATGCCGACGATCGGCTTTTCGGGTTTGACCACGCGGGTGATCGCGCGGGCAATGTCATATTCCAGCATGCGTTCCCGGTTAGGTGCGAGAAACGGGAGCGCCTGTTTCTGATCTATCAGGCTGACGGCCAACCCGAGATAAAGCCGTTCCCCATTCGGCAGCGGCTCGCCCTCGATGCCGTCCAGTTTCGCCAGGTCCTCCGCGTCCGAATCCGGCTGCGGATCATATTTTTCGATAATGATGTTACCCCGCCCGACCTGTTTGAATTCCGCGAGCAGATCCTCCACCCGTTTGGCGTAATTCTTCAGGAATACAGTCTCCGGAGAGGACGTTTCCGGCTGCGAAAAGAAGAAACGGACTTTCACCGGCGTATCGAGTTTTTGCAGGATCGCCTTCGTGCCCGGCGAAAGCGTGTAAACATGTTCCTGGGTGAGATCCACGCGGGTCTTCACAGCGCCGGAAATCACGTTGAACGCGATCAGGATGAGCGCCATGGCCCCGATCCCGATGGTGGAGTAAAGGACAGTTTGAAATGTTTTGTTATTCATCGAAAATCCTTTGATTTAGCCGGCGCGATGCCCGCGAATGATGACGCTGGTGGTGAAAAGCGAAAACCCTATTATCGAAAGGAAAAAGACGATATCCCGCGAATCGAGCACGCCTTTCTGGAAGCCGTCGAAATGCGTTATCACGCTGAAGGAAGTAACAATTTCAACCAGGGGTTGCGCCCAGCTCGACAGTAAGTTGATGACCGGCGGAAAGCCGGCCAGGATCAGGAAAAGGCAGATCACAACGGACAGGATGAAACTCACCACCTGGTTTCGCGTCATTGCCGAAGTGATGCAACTGATCGCGAGATAGGCCCCCGCCATCAGCCAACTGCCCACATAGCCGCTGAACACGATGCCGTTGTCCGGATGGCCCAGGTAATTCACTGTTATGATTACCGGAAACGTCAGCAGCAACGCCAGGCCCAGGAAAAGCCAGGAAGCCAGAAACTTGCCCACGATCGCCTGCCAGGCCGTGATCGGCATGGTCAGCAGCAACTCCAGGGTGCCCACCCGGCGTTCCTCAGCCCACAAGCGCATTCCCACCGCCGGCACCAGGAACAGGTAAAACCAAGGGTGCCAGTCGAAGAACGGGCGCACCAGCGAAGCCTCGGCGCGTTCAAAGAACCCGCCGACCATGAAAGTGAAAAACCCGCACAACAGCAGGAATATAACAATGAAAATGTAGGCGAGCGGGGACGAAAAATAAGCGCCCAGCTCGCGTTTCAGAATGGTTCTGATATTGGCCCAACTGTTCATTTATCCTCCTTGGTAGTCACCGTATCCGGCATTGTAATGTTGCGGAACACCTCATCAAGGCGCCCCTCCTCCGTATGCAGTTCCTCAACCCGCCAGCCTTGGGCCGCCTCGGCGACCGCCTTGGCGAGGGAACCATTGGCGTTGGTTTTCGGAAATACCCGAACTGTCACGCATCCGTTTTGATCTTTCACGACAGCGGACCGTTTCACTCCCGAAATCTGAGCCAGCTTCGCGGTAATGGCGTCGGCGGAGGCTCCCGTCACACTCAGAGTAACCGCCCCGGCCCATTCTGATTTTTGCCGAAGTTCGGCAGGGGTGCCATTGGCGACGATTCGACCGCGGTCAATGATGATCGCGCGTGAGCAGGCGGCATCCACCTCCTCGAGAATGTGCGTGGAAAAAATGATGGCTTTTTTTTCACCCATGCGCCGGATCAATTGACGCACCTCGTGTTTCTGGTTGGGGTCCAAACCATCCGTCGGTTCGTCCAGCACCAGCACATCGGGGTCATGAATGATCGATTGTGCGAAACAGGTGCGGTGCCGATACCCCTTTGAAAGCGTCTCCACACTTTGGTGCAGGACCGATTCCAGGAAACACATTTCCACCGCGCGACTGACGGCCTTGGTCCTGGCATCCCCCCGCAAGCCGCGAATCTCCGCGGCAAAACTCAGGAAACCCTGAACTGTCATGTCGGTGTAGGCCGGGGCATTTTCCGGCAGGTAGCCCATCAGGCGCTTGGCTTCAATCGGACTGTTGACGATATCAAACCCGCCCACGCTGATCGTTCCCGCGGAAGGCGGAATGAACCCGGTGATCATGCGCATCGTGGTCGATTTCCCCGCGCCGTTGGGCCCGAGGAACCCCAGCACTTCGCCTCGTTCCACGGAAAACGAAATGCCATCGACGGCTCTCTTGGCGCCGAAATTCTTGGCCAAATTCTGGACCTTAATCATAATAGTTAGCGTTTCAGACCAAAACGAGCGGTCCAAATAACCGGTTCTTCGCCAGATGTAAACAGCTTTTTTGGACCGTTGTCTTTGTTCCGGCGGTGCCCTAGACTACACCGCAGTTTTTCAGGTGATTTAGATTGCGATCGCGCAATAATGTTCAAAATTTTGTATCTATTTCCGGTGCTGTGGCTTGCGGGATGCAAACTCATCCCGACTCTGCCCCAGGTTGACCTCCATGACGCCGCCTGGAGGGTGCTTGAAGGTCAGGCTGTCTGGCGGCCCAATCGCACCGCACCCGAGCTGGCAGGCGAATTCCTTCTGGCAACCAACGTCAACCACGCCATTTACTTTCAGTTCAGCAAAGCGCCCTTCCCCATGATCGTGGCCCAATCCACCGCCAAAGGCTGGCAATTGGAGATTCCCATTAGGGGTAAGTGCTACTCGGGACCGGGCTCCCCTCCCGCCCGCGTCATTTGGCTGCGGCTCCCTGCGCTACTGCGTGGTGAACCTCCCCCCAAACATTGGCTCTGGACCCATTCGGGAGATCATTGGACTTTGGCCAACGAAAAAACGGGTGAATCGATCGACGGGGTGCTGAACGCCCGCGTCATGGAGGCACCCTAGGTGAAACATCCCGGACGCTGGATTTGGCTCCTGTTGCTCATTCCGATCACCATCGGTTTGACCCGGCTTCATTTTGATGTGGAGGTGCTGAATCTGCTCCCCGATCTCCCTTCCGTTCAGGGTTTGAAGCTATACCAAAAGCATTTCACCAACGCCCGCGAGTTGATTGTCACCGTGAAAGGCCGGGATACGGAAGAAACCGAAACGGCCGCTCGTGACATCGCCGAACGTCTGCGAAGCGAAACCAACCTGGTGGCTTCCGTGACCTGGCAACCGCCCTGGTTGGAGCATCCCGGCGAAGCCGCCGAACTCATCGCCTGCCTTTGGTTGAATCAACCTCCAAAGGAGATCGAGCGCCTTTGTGACAAGCTCCGGCGCGAGAAACTTCCCTCCATGCTCGACGCGGCTCGCGCGGATCTCGCCACTTCCCTTTCCCCGGGGGATATCGCAAGGCTGAGTTATGATCCCTTTGGATTCACCCGCCTGCCTGAGTCGGTAGCCGGCAGCGCGCCCGCCTTCGGCGAGGGACAAGAGCTCTTCAGTTCCGAGGACGGAACTTTCCGCATCTTGTTCGTGGAGGCCACGAGCAATCTGGACACTTACCAGGAATGTGACCGGTGGATTTCGGCCATTCGCAAACTGGCTGAGAATCGGCTCGAGGCGAAACCGCCAGGAGATGCCCCGCCAACCGTAGAAGGTGGAGAGGGCAGTCCGTTGCCAGCTTCTCCAGGTTCAACTACCCGTTTGGCCTACACCGGCCGTCCGGCCTTTGTCGCGGAAATCGCTCGCGGAATGGAAAAGGATATTACTTTGTCCATCGCGGGCACGGCGGTGATCATCGCCGTTCTCTTTTGGCTGGCGCATCGGCGGATCAAACCCATGCTGTGGCTGCTGACCTTATTGGCACTGACCCTGGGCAGCACACTGGCGTTGGGCGGCTTCGTTTATGGTGCCATCAATGTGATCAGCATGGGCTTCGCCGCCATCCTTTTGGGCCTCGCGGTGGATTACGCGGTGGTTCATTACCAGGAAGCCCTGGCGCATCCGAGCCTGTCTGTGCCGCAAATCCGCCGCGTCATTGCCCCCAGTATCCTCTGGGCAGCGGTGACCACCATCGCTGCTTTCCTGGTCCTGAACCTCGGCGGCCTCCCGGGATTAGGCCAACTCGGAACGCTGGTAGGGATGGGAGTCGCACTGGCGGCGATTATCATGGTGTATGAGTTTCTCCCCCCCCTCTTCCCCGACCGCAACCGAGCCAACGCAAACCTCCAACCGCCAGAATCTTCCCCCAGCGAACCCTGGTCCCCGTCGCGCTTGCGAGTCGCCATCTCGTTGCTCTCGGTGCTCCTGGTCATCGCCCTCGGCGGGGCAATCCTCTGGTCGGGGTTGCCCAAAATGGACTCCACCGCAGACCCCCTGCGCCCGCGCAACAGCCCTGCCTACGCCGCCCTCGCCGAAGTCAAAAAACAGATGGCGGGCGAACGCGAACCTTCCTGGCTGCTGTTCTCAGGAAAAAGTGAGAACGAAGTCAGCGAGTTGCTCGCGGAAACTCAGGCCACCTTATCCGAGGCCGTTTCCAACGGGGTCCTCTCGGGGTTCACCCTGCCCACGGCTCTCTGGCCCAAACCCGGGTTTCAACAGCAAAATCGGGCGGCCCTTCTCGGACTCGTTGGCAGGCGAGGCGAGTTTCACGACGCGGCGCTCGACCATGGTTTCGCCGTCGGCGCACTGGGGCTAACCGATGCCGTGCTGGATTCCTGGGCGGAGGCGGCTGCGCGCCCGCCAGAGAGTGTGTTCTGGCCGACCAACCGGATGAGCCGTTGGATCTTCGACCGGTTCGTCGCGAAGGCCCCGGGAGAATTCTTTGCCCTGGGCCTGCTACGTGGCCCTACAAATGCCAATCCCAACGCGCTTCTGGATCTCCAACGAAAGCTCCCCCCCCGTGGAGTCTGGCTTTCCGGCTGGGAACTGATGGGCAAAGCGATCTTTTCCCGTGTGATGAGCAATTTGCCCTATGTGTTGGTTCCGATGATAGGGTTAGTTCTCCTTTCTCTCTGGTTTGCCTTTCGGCGACTGTCTGAAGTGCTCATCAGCGCGGGGGTGCTCTGCTTGAGCGGATTTTGCCTGCTGGTGGTGATGCGACTATTCAACTTGTCGTGGAATTTGCTGAACTTGATGTCGCTGCCGCTGATTCTTGGCACCGGCGTCGATTATGGAATATTTATGCAACTGGCCCTCCGGCGCCATCATGGCAGTTGGCCCGCAGCCTATCGCTCGGTTGGCCGGGCCTTGCTGCTGTGCGCGGGAACAGCGATAGCTGGCTTTGGCTCGCTGGCATTTTCCGGTAATGCCGGCATGTCGAGCCTGGGTGCCATTTGCGCGGTTGGAATCGCGGCCAATGTGCTCATCGCCCTCCTGTTGTTGCCGTCTGTCTGGTGGTTCGTGGCAGGGCGCCACAAGCTGGCGACCGCCCACCCACCCACTACGCCATCCTCCCTTTACCGCGCCTGGATCTGGCGTGTGGGGTGGTTTATTGTCCGGTTCTTCCCCCGACCACTCTGCGAAGTCTTGGCTCGATTTGGCGGCCTAACGTATTGGCTGTGCGCCAAGCACCGCCGGGATGTTGTCATCCAGAATTTGCTGCCTGTACTGGACAATGATCTCCCGAAGGCGCGACTAATGGCCAGGAAGCTCTTTGTTCAGTTCGCGTTGAAACTGGAGGACCTCTGGCGCTTTGAAACGGGATTATCGGTGGATCACCTGTTTGGGGAGTCCACCGGCTGGGATCACATGATTGAGGCACAGGCCAAAAAGCGGGGGATTCTCCTTTTGACACCCCATCTCGGCAACTGGGAGTTTGGCGCGGCCTGGCTGCAGAAGCGGGGCGTGTCACTACAAGTTATTACCATGGCGGAGCCCGGTGCGAATTTCACCGAATTGCGGGCTCAATCCCGCGCCCGGAGAAACATCGACACTCTGGTTATAGGCAATGACCCCTTCGCATTCCTGGAAGTGATCCGACGGCTGGAAGCCGGGGCCACCGTGGCCTTGCTGATGGATCGCCCACCACCGCAAACCGCAGTGACCGTAAGGTTATTTTCGAAACCATTCCGTGCCACCATCGCCGCGGCCGAACTCGCCCGCGCTTCGGGCTGCACACTCCTTCCCGTGATTCTTCCGCGCGAAGGCAACGCCTATGCGGCGAAAATTTTGGCTCCGCTGCCCTATGACCGCGCGTCCTTGCGCGACCGCAAGGCCCGAGAATTACTGACTCAAGCCATGGTCACCGCCTTTGAGCCGGTCATCGCCCGGTATGCCGATCAATGGTTTCATTTTGTTCCCATTTGGCCCTGCGCCGATCCCAAGGATAACACGCCATGAAATTCCGTATCATCGTGCTCGCTCAAGTGCTGCTAACCGGCCTGGCCGTCCATGCCGCCGAACAGATAGATGGAGCCCGGGCCGCGACCAATTCGTTGCTCTCGTCCTGGTTCGCCGTCCAGACGAACCTGCAAACCTGGTCGGCCGACTTCATCCAAACGCGCGCCTTCAAGTCGCTTACGCAACCGCTCACGGCCACCGGCCAAGTCTGGTTCGCCGAACCGAACCGGTTTCGCTGGGAACTGGGACAACCGCCCCAATCCATCGCGGTCCGCGCCCCCAATGATCTCCTTATCTTTTACCCCCGCCTGAAACGAGTTGAGAGGTTCCCCCTCAACGACCAAAGAAGGGGCCAGTGGAAGGATGCGCTGTCTCTCCTCGAGGCCGGGTTTCCAAGAAGCGAAGCCGAATTACTGACGCGCTTCCGCCTGCTGTCACAATCGGTTTCCAACGAGGTGTGTTCACTGACCCTGCAGCCGAAGTCCGCCGCCGCCCGCCGATTGATGCCTCAGATCCGCATTGAATTCACCACGAACACTCTTGAATTGTGCGCCACCGAATTGCGTTTCGCCGATGGCTCAAGCATGCGGAACGATTTTCAAAATGGAAAATTGAACCCCACGCTGCCGACGAACCTCTTCAACCCCGCCATTGAAGAAGGCTATAAAATCGTGCAACCGATCAAGGAGTGACTCATGAAAGATTCGCTTGCCACCGCCCTGGCCGCCCTGCCGCATGGCCCTGAATTTCGATTTCTCGATCGTTTGCTGGCTCTCGATCCGGGGAAGAGTGGAACCGCGGAATACCGGGTGCGCGGTGACGAACCGTTCCTGCGGGGACATTTCCCCGGCCAACCATTATTCCCGGGTGTTCTGCTCGTGGAAGCCGCGGCCCAATTGGCGGGCACGGTCGCTCAATCGGACCCGGACCACGCTCCGATGCCGGGCCTGAAACTGACGGCTTTGCGCGCGGTGAAAATCCTGGGCAGCGCCCGACCGGGGGAAACCCTCTTGATCGAAAGCAGAATCACCGGCCGAATGGGGGCATTGATCCAGGCGGAAGCCACCGTGAGTATCGACGCGATGCCAATCCTGCAAGCCCAGATCACCCTCAGCGGAGAATCACCCCGGAGTTGTTGAGCCAGGATTTTCGGCCCGCGCCGCCAGATACCGCGCCTTCCAATCCGCCCGGGAGATCTTCCCCCGGTGGTTGACAACCAGGGAGTCCACCACCCACCACTCCCGCGGAACCTGCCAGGCGGGCAGTTTGTGAATCAAATAACTTCGCAAAACTTCGGAGGTCAGTTTCTCAGTCAGCGCCAGGCAGCAAACGATGGTTTCGCCGCGTTCGGCTTCGGCGCTCGGAATGCCAAACACCAGACACTCCTTTACCGCACTATGGTCCAGCAAAGCCCTCTCAACCGACTCGGGTGAAACCTTTCGGCCCGCCACATTAATTTGGTCCCCTTCCCTCCCCCGAAGATAGATCCGTCCGGCAATGATCTCCCCGAGATCATTCGTGCGAAACACGCCCCCCCCCAGTCGCGCCGAGGATTCCGGCCAATACAATTCGCCGACAGCTCCTCCACGAACCTCCAGGCAACCGTCCTCGCCAACAGCAATTTCAACATCCTGCATGGGGGCTCCAACACATTCCCCGTTTGCGCGTGGCAAATCGGTTTCATCGTAGGCGATGCCACCGCACTCGCTGCTGCCGTAAAAATTGTGTATTTTGATCCCCCAACGCCCAAAAACGCTTTGTTCCAGGGGCAAAGGGAGCGGCGCACCGGCGGAAATCGCCAGACGAGTGTTCTCGGGAATTGTGCCCGCCTCATGCCAGGCGCGCCAGAGCGCGGGGACCGCCGGAAGAGTGACGTCTTCCAACTCTGCCGCAGCCGCCCTCACCGCCTCGGGTAAGGCCCCCGAAACGAGCACCAGCGGGATGCCGTGAAGCAACAACGGCAGCACGAGATTGGAAAACCCGTACGAATGCGCCAGCGAAATGACCCCCAGATTGGGCCAATCCGCCCTAAGACCCATGGTGATGAGGATGTTTTCCGCATCGGCTGCCAGTTGCTCACCAAGAAACCCCACCAAACGCGCCGTGCTGCTGGAAGCGGAAGTGGACTTGAGGTGAATGATGCCGGGAGGCAATCCCTCGGGCAGCAGCGGTTGGTGTTGGGCCGCTTCGAGAGGGCACACCACTCGCGAATCCATCCATCCCCTCAGAACGTCAAGAATGAATTCAGGCGTGTTACCATGGGGAAACACCACCGGCTCACCACTTCCCTGCCGCTTCTCCCCCGCCTTCTTGAGTTGGTTGAAGGTCCAGGAACGGCCTGACCCCACGTCGTGTAACGCCTTGGAATCGCCATAATCGCGCGCAATTTTGAGCCATCGCTCGTAGAGCATTGCCAGTTAGGTAAAGCACCGGTAGCTTCCTGCGCAAGCAGTAATGAGTTTTGTTCGAATAATTGTGGCCGGTTGCCGCCGCTGGATTGCGAGTATTGAGTCCTGCCCGCCTCGCTCAGGCCTCGCCCTGCTGGGGTTGGTCATCTTCTTGTCCCTGGCCAGCGGATGCGCCACTCGTGATCTTCACACCACGGTCCCATCCCGTCCCTTTTCGTTCGCCGCAGACACCTTCGCCTTTCCCAACGAGCTGGTCTGGGTCTATTTCCACGATGCGAATGGCAAATGGACTGCGAACAAGCGCGAACCCAGGCCCGACTATTGCCAACATTGCTTTGTTGTGGCGCGCACCGCCCGCCAGTTCTTCTACGCGGCCAGGTTCGATACCAACCTCCCGGTGGCGGATGAAGCAACCTATCGGCGTCTCGTCCGGAAAGTGGTGGACACGAATCCACGCAAACTCCGCCCACCGAAGGATCGAATTGTCATCCCCGGCTATCCTGATCTCCGCACCTTCAGCACGGCTCAGGAGAGACTTCTAAAATCAGAATGCGGTGCGGCCTGGGAAAGCTACTTCCAACGGGGCCATTGGCGGATGATTTTTCCCTTCAGTCGGAGTCACCAGGCCGCCACCGCCGAGGAGTTGCTCCAAGCCATCCAGGCGCACATGGCGCCAGTCGTCCATCTTGCCCGCTTTCCCCAACTGAGCATCAACCACGCTGTGCTGGTGATCGACGGCAAAGAGGAGCCCGACCTCATTCAATTCACGCTCTACGACCCCAACTACTCAGATGCGCCCGGGGCGCTCACTTACAACAAAACCAACCGCACTTTCACCATGCCGGCCAACACCTACTTCGAAGGTGGGCGCGTGGACGTTTACCAAGTTTACCACAGTTGGTGCTATTAATCCGGCCGGATCACAGGTGCCGGTGTGACCCGGCGTGCGACACTGCAACTTCGGGTGGTCGGTCGAGGAAACACGGGAATCGGACGTCAAAAGAACTATCCTCAAATTTCAGGACCACTTGCATATCTAAAAGCCGCTCCCGGGCGCAACAATCAATGGCCCCTGAGGTGCGTTCGAAAGACCGCGCCACCCTCGCATCCCTCGTCCAGGCTCCGGGACCCTGATAATAGAGACCGTTGTCGATTCTTTGCAGCAGGCGTTTCATGTCGTGAAACTCAACACCTTCGGCTGCACCAGCCGCTCGAAATCATGGTAGTGCATCCGGATGACTTCTGTA
>Ga0315271_10001559_pt1 | contig 13893 bp, 9 predicted proteins | sample C3_top_MG_FD_204664 | JGI IMG/M metagenome (GOLD analysis project Ga0315271, IMG submission 204664) | Sediment microbial communities from Yellowstone Lake, YNP, Wyoming, USA - C3_top | ecosystem: Environmental > Aquatic > Freshwater > Lake > Sediment | place: USA: Wyoming | collected 2017-08-01 | reverse complement strand
CTCCACCAGACAGGCAACGCAGCGCCCGCAACGACCCCGGCCATTGCCAATGCCAGCGCCCGGTGTAGATGCTGCCGGCAATGGCGCCGGCAAACAGCGCGAGCGCGGCACCATTGGCCAGCCAGGTCATGCCGCGCCAGTCGGCGTGGGCCAGGCTATCGATGAGCTGGCCGTAGCTCCAGCCCGGACGACACGCGTAGACCAGGGCGGCGAACAGGCCCGTGCACAGCGGCCAGATCACGGCACGGCGCGCGCGCGTGAGCCACAAGCTCAAGCTGACAACCAGCACATACGTGACCAGGCCGGCCCACCAGAGTGGCCGCGTGAGCGTGACCGGCTGGCTTGACGCCGCGGCAGCCACCGCTCCTGCCAGCTCTGAGCATCGCATGCCCAGGCCCAGGCCAATCAGCGTAAAAAGAAAATTCATGTTGCCGGAACCCAGGTACAGCACGCTGCCGAGATAACAGGCGCCATTGAGCAGAGCACCTATGCCAAGCAACACGCTGCCCAGAACCAGGCTGACGTTGATCGGTAGATCGCGCGGCAGAAGTGCGGTCTCCGGCAGACAACGGCTGAGCACCAAAAGTACTACGCCCGCGCTGCTCGCAGCCACCAGCAGTCGATGCATCCCGACGGCCTGCCCAGTGACGACCCACTGCTGGACGGCCGCCACCGCACACAGGCTCACCTGCGACAGTGCCGCGCCCAGGAGAAAAGTAAGCAACGCCAGTAACACGGGTGACAGCAAGTTAGCAGCAATGCCGCGCTCAGCGCACGGCGGGCACCCGCAGCGCAACCGCCGGGCAACTGCTGCGCACGCCGCGACCGCAGGATATCAGCTCCAGCCTGCGACTGAGGCAAACGCGTACTTCAGAGAGTTCTGCGCCACGGCAGGTAAACACCATGCCGTCAGCCGGCAAGCGGGGATTGGCGGCATGAAACGCGGCCCTGATTTCACTGGCACTCAAGACAAGCGGCTCGCGTGGCGCCTGCAGCAGCGCCGGCACCTGCACCGCTGCCGTAGCGCGATCGGCCGTGCGGAAATAGTCGAGGGCATTCATGCCACTGCAGCTGCCGTGGCGTTGCCACTCGTGCGCGACCAGTTTTGGGCCAGGAAACAGCGACTCACCAACTCTGCGCGCCGCTGCCGAAAGTGGCGCGTCAGTGGCACAGTACTCCGGATAGCCGCCGTTCGTGAATTGCGGCCATAACCCGTGCAGTACGAATCCAAAGCCCTTGGCGCCGCACTGCGCCTGATCTTCACGGTGGATGAGGCAATAGCTTGGTGACCAGGAGAGCGAGAGCAGGTAGTAGTCAAACCGGACCGCCGCTGGCTCAGCGCCTGACACATTGACATGACGAGGCTGATGGCATGCCACAACCAGCGTTGCGGCCAGGCACAGCAGCGCGAGGGAAATTCTCCGCCGCCCACCGCCCACTCTTCTAGACGTCCAGGTTCGCCACCGACAGCGCATTCTTCTCAATGAACTCGCGGCGCGGTTCCACCTGATCGCCCATCAGCGTGGTGAAGATCTCATCGGCCGCGACCGCATCATCGATGCGCACCTGCAGCAGCCGGCGGGTCTCGGGATTGATCGTGGTATCCCAGAGCTGCGCGGGGTTCATTTCACCCAGGCCCTTGTAGCGCTGTATCGACTGGCCCTTGCGCGCCTGATCGAACAGCCAGCGCATGGCCTCCTTGAACGAACCCACTTCCTGGTGTTCATCGCCACGCGATACCTGCGCGCCCGGCCCCACCAGGCCGGTGAGCGTGTGCGCCAGATCGGCGATGCGGCGGTATTCAGCCGAATCGAAGAATTCCCGCATCAGATGCTTGTCGGTGACGCTGCCGTGCTCGGTGCGGTGCACGACGATGCGCGCGGCATGGCCATCGCTGCCGACCCGCACTTCAACGCGAAAGCTGCGCGTGGCCTCAGAGGCAGCGTTGAGGTGCTGCGCAAGCGCGCTGCACCAGCCATCAAGAAATTCAGGGCGATCAAAATTCTCGAGCGTGACTTCAGGCATGTAGATGAGCGCATCGAGCAGTCGCTCGTCATAGCGGCGCGCCCAGCGACGGATGATGGCCTGCACCTCCATGTATTTGCGGGCCAGCAGTTCCAGCGACGATCCGGTGAGTGGCGCGCTGCCGGCGGTGGCCTGCAATGAGGCGGTGTCGAGGGCGCTGGAGAGCAGCATGGCGTTGAGCTCGTTGTCGTCCTTGACGTAGCTCTCGCTCTTGCCGCGTTTCACCTTATAGAGCGGCGGCTGCGCAATATAGATGTGCCCGCGCTCGATCAGCAGTGGAATCTGCCGGTAGAAGAAGGTCAACAGCAGCGTCCGTATGTGCGAGCCATCAACGTCCGCATCGGTGTTGTGACAGCAGATGCCACCCATACCGGCAATGAAATTCTCGTCACCGTCGACTGAGAAATCGTAAACGTAGCCGTTACTGGCCGCAACCTCCTCGATCGAGCGAATGGGCAAGGCCATCAGATCACCGTCGAGGCTTTCAAAACGCCGGTTGGTAACTTTCGAGGTCCGGGCGATGTGTGCACGCAGGCACTCAGCGGCCGCGTGGTCGCGCCATACGTATTCCAGACGGTCTAGATCCGCCGCTGCGCAGACTGTCGTGATCCAGTACGGCAGCCTGGTTTGACAAGGCTTACCGCGAATTTCCCTGACCACGCCATCGGGCTGCATCTCGCTCTGCGTAGCCACAATGCCGAAGCAGCTCAGCAGATACACAATGCCGCTGGCAATTTCATACGACGCGGTCGTAAACGAGATTTTGTCTGCGGCGGCAGTGCCATCGCCCAGCAGATAGCCACGCAGGAATTCCAGTTTCATTGCTGCCGGAGCGCTGAAGATGAGGTCGGGAATGCGCTTGGTAGCCGAGTCGACGCCCTCGAAGCCGAACACCTGCTGCCAGGCCAGAGCAGCGATCCGGTTGACGAGTTTAAGCTCGCCCACTCTGCTCTCGGATTGGTAGAAACGCGGCTCCAGGCCGAACACTTTTCCCAGACGCGTGGTCATTTCACCGACCAGTCGGCGGTTGCCATTGCCAATGCTCAGGCGTATGCCATTGCGGCTCGAGCAGGAGCCTTCGGCAAGATAAAAACCCAGTAGCCCGAACAGCGACTCATCGACTCTCAGGTAGCGCGGCACACCGTGCCCCGCGTAATGCTCGGGGGTCAGCTCCAGATCGTCGCGCCCAGCGAACCACTCCATGTCGGCGGCGCTCAGCGACGCCAGCGCGACGTAGTCCCTGACTGCGTTGCGCCCGGAGCCGCGATATTGCGACTCCCACGTCTGCTCCAGCCGGCTCATGCCGACCGATACCCGAGGCATGACGCTATGGCAATCGGCGCCGACTGCCGTGAGGTAGGATTCGAAATGCCCGATCGTGGGCCGCGCTGCGCCTTTTTCCCACCCATAAAACGTAATGGGTTGAGAGATGCCGATCGCCGCGCATAGCGCCTTGTTGCTTACACCGCTGGCGCGCCGCTGGGCAGACAACTCCTGCCCAACGTCCCGTGGGATATCGACGCGGCGCGAACTCAGCTGGGCATTCGCCGCGTGCCGCGTCGTGACCCGATGGCGATACCAGTCCTCGACAGCTGGACCGCGTACCCAGATCTGCTTTGCAGCCGTCGGGTTCGACCACAGGCGCTGCAGGAGATCGATGGGCGCTGGAACTTCTTCCGGCAGGCGCAGGATCCTGGGCGCCACCAACTGATCGCTCAGTGTGAGTTCGTCACCGCGCTTGAGCTTGACCTTGCCCTGATCGCTGACGAACACACTGTGACTTGCAGTGACGCGCACGCTGCGGCCATAGGCTGTGCGCACCCGATAAAGCTTGTCCTGCAGCGGATGGCGAATGATGGCCTTGATGGGTCTGAAGCGCGTGCGCTGGCCCTCCAGACCAAAACAGAGCACCTCGCCAAGATCGGCATTGCGCAATTTGTCGCTGTGCCCATCGGACTCGATGTGGCCTGACCCGGCGTGTGCTGCCAGGGTCTGGTCAATGAACTCGCCGATGCGAACCATGCGCACGCCGCCGGAGCCGCCGCGTACGAAGACGTGATCATTACCGTCTACGCTCATGATAATGACGCGGTGATAACGCAGCTTGTCAATGTCGAACTCATCGCGCCCGATGCCACAGCCCAGCGCGGTAATCAGCGTGCCAACCTCGACCGATGAAATCATCTTGTCGAAGCGCGCCCTTTCCACATTCAGAATCTTGCCCTTGAGCGGCAGGATCGCCTGGGTGCGTCGATCACGCCCCTGCTTGGCCGAACCACCGGCGGAATCGCCCTCGACGATGAAGATCTCGGAAAGCGCAGGATCCTTTTCCTGGCAGTCGGCGAGTTTACCCGGGAGACCTGCCACGTCGAGTGCGCCCTTGCGACGCGTCATCTCGCGCGCCTTGCGCGCCGCCTCGCGGGCCCGGGCCGCGTCGACAATCTTGCCGACGATGGCGCGCGCCTGCTGCGGCTGCTCGAGCAGAAACTCGTGCAGCTTGGTAGCGACCGCGGTCTCGACCACGCCCTTCACTTCCGATGAGACCAGCTTGTCTTTGGTCTGCGATGAGAATTTCGGGTCCGGCAGCTTCACGGAAAGTATGGCGGTCAGGCCCTCGCGCGCGTCGTCGCCAGTGGTCGGCACTTTCTCTTTCTTGGCTGCCGATTCCTTTTCGATGTAGTCGTTCAGGGTGCGCGTCAGGGCCGCGCGAAAACCTGATAAATGCGTGCCACCGTCTTTCTGCGGAATGTTGTTGGTGTAGCAGTACATGCTCTCCTGGTAAGAGTCATTCCACTGCAACGCCACTTCCACGTTGACCAGGCCTTCCTGGGTCTTGAACCAGAACACACTCTCGTGCACCGGCGTGCGGCCACGATTGAGGTGCTTGACGAATTCCTGCAGCCCGCCCTCGTGCTGGAAGATATCGCTCTTGTCGTCGCGCTCGTCGACCAGCTCGATGCGTACGCCAGAATTGAGAAACGAGAGCTCACGCAGGCGCTTGGCCAGGGTGTCGTAGATGAACTGAATGTTGGTGAAGATCTGGGCGCTGGGCTTGAAACGAATGATGGTGCCGCGCTCGGTGCTCGGCCCGGCATCGGCCATGGGTGCCACCGGCACACCGAGGCGATATTCCTGCGTGTGCTTGCGCCCCTGGCGGCACACGGTCAGTAGCAGCAGATCCGATAGGGCATTGACGACCGAGACGCCGACGCCATGCAGGCCGCCTGAGACCTTGTAGGAGGTGTCGTCAAATTTCCCGCCCGAATGCAGTACGGTCATGATGACTTCGGCGGCGGATCGACCCTCTTCCGGGTGTATGTCTACCGGAATGCCGCGTCCGTTGTCAGAAACTGTAATAGATTCATCAGCATGGATCGTTACCAGGACCTTGTCGCAGTGGCCCGCGAGCGCCTCGTCGATGGAGTTATCGACGACCTCGAAAACCATGTGGTGCAGGCCAGTGCCGTCATCGGTATCACCGATGTACATGCCTGGTCTTTTCCGCACTGCATCAAGACCCTTTAAGACTTTGATTTTACTGGAATCGTAGACGTCGTTCTGGGTCATGAAATCGCCTTGGTAGCCATACTGTTATTATAGCGTGGTAATACGCCCATGTTCCACGTGGAACGCTCGATCGGGCTCACCAAAACGCGCCTCTTCCGTATGCAATGCTGTCACGATCAACTGGCCTTTCATCGAGCGGATTTCGCTCACCAGTGCGTCGGTGTGGGCGCGGTCCAATTCCGCGGCGGGGTCATCCAACAATAGCGCCGGTGCCCTTCTGCCGGCGCCACCAGCCAGCTGCGCCATGCTCAAGGCCATGGCGGCGCCCAGCAATTTTTGTTGGCCTCGAGAAAGCACTTCCCGGGCTGATCGCCCGTCAAGTTTCAACACGACATCGAATCGGTGCGCTCCGGATCCGGTACTGCCGCGTTCCCGATCCCGAGCCCGGTGTTGATGGAGCGATTCGAGCAGCGTTTCCTCCTGGGACCAGCCGCGGAAGAATGTCAGGGAAATGGGTTCGCCCAACAAGGCGGTCAAGGTGGACTTCCAATACGGCTCCAAGGCCTGCAGGGCCCGGCCACGCGCCTCAGCCAGGCTTTCGCCCAGTCGCGCCAGATCGGGCTCCCAGGGGCTCGGGTCCTGGCCCGCCTTGAGCGCGGCATTCCGCTGCCTGAGGGTCCTTGAGTAGTCGGTCCATTGCCCCACGAAGCCATGTTCCACGTGGAACACACCCCAATCCAGCCAGCGCCGCCGGAAAGCCGGGCCCTCTTCGACCAGCCGATGGATGCCTGGATCCAGCACCTGGACCGGAAACGCCTCGGAAAGCTCGGCAACAGACTTCGCGTCGCGGCCATTGATGCGCACTTGTAACCCATTGACTCGATCGTAGCCGACACCCAGGGCTTCAAAGCCCGGGGTCTCGCTACGCCCGAAGACCATCAGGCGGTCCTTGCCGTGGGTAATCAGCCGCTCGGTATGACGGGTGCGGAACGAGCGCCCGCGACCCAGCAGGTAGACCGCTTCCAGCAGGGTTGTTTTACCGGCACCATTGGCGCCGGTGATCAGATTGACATGCGGGTGGAGTGCAACCTTGAATGGTTCGAGACAGCGCAGGCCTTCGGCCTCAAGCGAACTTAAACTCAAGAGATCTCAAAGTCGCATGGGCATGACGACAAATTTGACCGCGTTGTCACCAGGCGCCCGAATCAAACAACTGGAATTTGAATCCGTGACTGACACGTCAACCATATCGACATCGATGGCCGCCAGAGCTTCAAGCAGGTAGGTGACATTGAAGCCGATTTCCATCGCGGCACCGCTATAGCTGACCTCAATCTGATCCTCAGCTTCTTCTTGTTCGGGGTTATGTGCCTGGATCGTGAGGGTATTTTCGCCGAACGTGAGGCGAACTCCGCGATATTTCTCGTTTGAGAGAATGGACGTACGTTGCAGGGCCTGGCGCAGGGTATCGCGTGCGGCGCTCATCGTGTGAGGTGGCTTGGCCGGAATTACACGGCTATATTCCGGGAACTTGCCGTCAATAAGCTTCGAAGTGAAGCGAATGTCGCCGATCTGGGCGCGAACGTGGTTGGATCCGATACTCAATTCCAATTCGCCGTCACCGCCGAGAATCCGCTGCAGCTCCAGAATGCCTTTACGTGGAACGATGACCTGCTGCGTTGTAGTCGCTGTCTCGGCGAGTTCGGTCTCCGCCATCGACAGGCGATGGCCATCGGTTGCCACCGCGCGCAGCGTCGTGCCGCTGGTCTCGAGCAAGGTGCCGTTGAGGTAATAACGCACATCCTGCTGCGCCATTGCGAAATGGGTTTTTTCGATCAGGCGCCGAAACTGTTCGCGGCCAACGCGTATCACCTGTTTGCTGTTGATCTCCTCGATCACCGGAAATTCACTCGCCGGCAGTGTCGACAATGTGAAACGACTGCGGCCCGCCTTGACCACCACGCGTTCAGCTTCACGCACCAGTGATACCGTCGCTTTCTCCGGCAGCGTGCGCATAATCTCCAGTAATTTACGGCCCGGCACAGTGATATCGCCGGGCTGCTGCACGTTCACGCTGCACGCCGCGACCAGTTCCACTTCCAGATCGGTGCCGGTGACGCTGAGTTTATCGCCGCGCGCCACCAGCAGAACATTTGCCAGCACCGGCATGGTCTGCCGACGCTCGACCACACCAATCACGCTCTGCAGGGGGCCAAGCAGACTTTCACGCGATGCGGAGACTTTCATAGATTTAAGTTCTTCTTAGAAGTTAAGACAGTAATGATTATTAGGCCTGTGAGAAACGGGGACAACCCGTTTTGAGCGCGCGGGCGCCGTAATTATCGGGCCCGGAGCCGGCCAGCGCCAGCGCCATACCCTACCGGTTAGTTGTGGATGAACTGTGCGTAAAACTGTCCCCATACTTACGCACAGGAAATCAGGCCTCATCCTGCCAGGGTTCTCAACAGGTTTGAAAAGTCTTCCTGAATACGCGGTTCGACCTCGCGCAATTCCTTGATGCGCTTGCAGGCGTGCATCACAGTGGTGTGGTCGCGCCCACCAAAAGCATCGCCGATTTCCGGCAGGCTATGGGTGGTCAGTTCTTTGGCAAGCGCCATGGCTACCTGGCGTGGCCGGGCCACCGAACGGCTGCGGCGCTTGGAGAGCAGGTCGGCGATGCGCAGCTTGTAATAATCGGCAACCGTCTTCTGGATGTTTTCCACGGTGACCAGGCGCGCCTGCAGCGTGAGCAGATCCTTGAGTGCCTCGCGGGCAAATTCCAGGGTGATGGCGCGCCCGGTGAAGCGCGCATTGGCAATCACGCGGCGCAGTGCGCCTTCCAGCTCGCGCACGTTCGAGCGGATGCATTTGGCTATAAAAAAAGCCACTTCCTCAGGTAGTGCGACGCCAACGGCCTGTGCCTTGCCGATCAGGATGGCGACACAGGTTTCCAGTTCTGGTGGCTCAATCGCGACCGTGAGACCCCAGCCAAAGCGCGATTTCAGTCGCTCCTCGAGGCCGTCGACTTCCTTGGGATAGCGATCGCAGGTGAGGATCACCTGATGCTGGCCTTCGATCAGCGCGTTGAAGGTGTGAAAAAACTCTTCCTGCGAGCGGTCTTTGCCGGCGAAAAACTGGATGTCGTCGATCAGCAGGGCATGGAGCGAGCGATAGGTATTCTTGAATTCATTGATGGTGTTGTGCTGGAGCGCGCGCACCATGTCGCTGACGAAGCGTTCCGAGTGCACGTAACTGATGCGCGCCGCCGGATTGCGTTCGCGGATCAGGTGACCGATGGCGTGCATCAGGTGCGTCTTGCCCAGGCCTACGCCGCCGTAGATAAACAGCGGGTTGTAGGCAGAACCCGGGTTTTCGGCGACCTGGAAGGCGGCCGCCTTGGCGAAATGATTGCTCTTGCCCTCGATAAAGCTGTCGAAGGTGAAATTCGGATTCAATCGCACGCCGAGCGCGGCGGCGGGCAGGGTCGCTGCAGCCGTGGCCGCGAGCGCCGGGCTGGGCGATGGGGCAGGGGCGCGTGAACCTACTTCCAGAAGCACAGGGCCAGCGCCATCGGCGCGCAGCAGGGCTTCGATGCGCTCCAGCAGGTTGCTTCGCACCCAGTCAACCACAAAGCGATTGGGCGCCAGCAGGCGCAGACCGGCCTCGCTCTCCACCGCCTGCAGGGGACGCACCCAGGTATTGAATTGCTGCTCCGGCAGCTCGTTTTCGAGCATGCCGAGGCAGCGGGACCACAACGAAGCGCTCACCGGCCGCCCCCCTTCAAGGTTGCCTCGTAGGACTGCTACGCGAAGATTCCCCCACCCGACAGGCCCCGCCCGATTGGACAGGCCAGCGGAAAAGGGCAGGAAGTCTATACTGTCTGGACTGTGCCCCGGTAGCAGACTCAGGTTGACACCATCAGGCCCCCTGCGTACCCTGCCCGGCCGTTTTCCGGTCATTTTTCAGGCTGTTGAACCATGAAACGTACCTACCAACCCAGCAAAGTGCGGCGTGCACGCACTCATGGCTTCCGCGCCCGCATGGCTACACAGAACGGCCGCAAGGTGCTCAGCAGACGGCGCGCCAAAGGCCGCAAGCGGCTGATCCCGTAAGAGAATTTGTGATCGCGGGCGGTGCAGACGCTGGCCCGATCCGCGCTACCTTAGGGTTCCAGCGCAGCCAGTGCCTGCGCAGCGGCGCGCAATTCCAGGGGGTCTACCGCCAGGGGCGCCGCTTCGGTAACGAGCTGCTCACCGCCGCGGTGTGCGCCAATGTGAGCGGACGGCCGCGACTGGGTCTGTCGATCGCGGCACGCACTGTCGGCAATGCGGTGGCGCGCAACCGCCTGCGGCGGGTGATACGCGAGAGTTTCCGTTTATGTCAGCTGGATCTGCCGGCAGTGGATATTGTCATCGGCGCGCGTAACGCGGCCCGCGGTGCGCAAGCACCCGCAGTGCGCACGGCCTTGAGCAAACTGTGGAAGCAGATCATCGATACATGCGCAAAATAATCCAGCTACTGATACGCGCTTACCAGCGGGTGTTAAGCCCCTTGCTTGGTCCGCGTTGCCGTTTTTACCCCAGCTGTTCCCAGTACGCGCTGGAAGCACTGGAAATACACGGTCTGCTGACCGGTTCGTGGCTGGCGCTGCGACGACTTGCGCGCTGCCATCCTCTGCACCCAGGCGGTATCGATCCGGTGCCGCCGCACCATTGTTCAAAGGCGAAGCATGTTCACCACGCTTAACGTTCGGGTCATTCTCTGGGCCACGCTGGCGATGGCGTTGTTCATGAATTACGTCCAGTGGGTGAACGATTACACGCCGACGCCGGCGGCCGCAGTGGCGGCAGCGCCTGCGAGTGGCGCTGCGGCAGCCAACAATGGTCTCGTGCCCCTGGGCAGCACTGTGCCGGCAGAGTCAGCGGCCAACGCCGTCGCCGCGACGCCAATGCCTGCGCCAGCGGCGCCGGCCAATGCCATGACCAGCGTCAGTCCCGCCGCGGCGCACGTGCACGTGGTAACCGATGTGCTCGATCTCGACGTGAGTCTGGCGGGCGGCGAACTGCAGCGCGCTGCGCTTACGGCTTATCCGCTCGTCAAGGGACAAGCCGAGCCCGTGCGCCTGCTCAATCGTGGCGGTAGCGGCGATCTGTTCGTGTTGCAGTCGGGCCTGAGCGGCGTCGGCAGCAGCACGGCGCCCACACACCTGACGCTGCTGGCGAGCAGCCAGACTGAAATGCGCCTGGCTCCGGGACAGGATGAACTGCGGGTGCCGCTGACCTGGAGTGATGGCGCCGGGGTGAGCGTCACCAAGACCTATGTATTTCATCGCGGCCAGTACGCCATTGGCCTTGAATATCAGCTGCAAAACGCTTCCGCGGCGCCGTGGAATTTCAGGCCCTACCTGCAGCTGCTGCGTGACAACACGCCGGTCGCCACCTCGTATTTTCATCCCGAGAGCTACGCCTACAAGGGCCCAGCTTACGATGATGGGCGCAAATATCAGAAGCTGAAACCCGCCAAGGAACCGCCAACGCTGAATGCCGAGATCGATGGTGGTTGGCTCGCGGGTCTGCAACATCACTTCGTGGCGGCCATCGTGCCGCCGGCCGGCGCGCCCTGGCATTATCAGCTGACCTGGCAGGGCAACAGTTACCTGCTGGGCGCCAGCGGCGGGGCGCAGCAGCTTGGTGCCGGCGCGGCCGCGACTTTGCACCAGACCCTGTTCGTAGGACCGAAGCTGCAGGCGCAGCTTGAACAGGCCAGTCACCGGCTCTATCTCGTGACCGACTACGGCTGGCTCAGCGTCGTAGCGCAACCGCTGTTCTGGCTGCTCGACAAGGTGCACAAGGTCTTCGGCAACTGGGGCTGGACCATCATGGTCGTCACCCTGCTGCTCAAGCTGCTGTTCTACCCGCTCTCGGAAGCCAGCATGAAGTCGATGGCCCGCATGAAGGCGCTGCAGCCACGCATCAAGTTGCTGCAGGAAACCTACAAGGACCAGCGCGACAAACTCAGCAAAGCGATGATGGAGCTGTATCAGAAAGAGAAGGTCAATCCGGTCGCGGGTTGCCTGCCAATGTTGATCCAGTTTCCGGTATTCATAGCGTTTTACTGGGTGCTGCTCGAGAGTGTGGAAATGCGCCAGGCGCCCTTTGCCGGCTGGATCGGCGATCTCTCGGCGCGCGATCCCTATTTCATCCTGCCGGTGCTGATGGCGGGCGCCAACTACATCAACTTCCATCTCAATCCACAGATGGGCGACCCGGCGCAGCAGAAAATGTTCATGATCATGCAGGTGGCCATGCCGGTCATGTTCGCCTTCATGCCTTCCGGGTTGGTGCTCTATTGGGTGACCAACACCGTGCTCTCGATCCTGCAGCAGTGGAACATCAACCGGCGCCTCGCCGCCCAGGCAAGCGCGCGCAACTAGCGCGCTGCGGCCATGAGCGCCGGAACTATTGTGGCGGTGGCGACGCCACCGGGTCGCGGCGGCATCGCCATCGTGCGTCTCTCGGGACCCGCCGTGCGCAGTATCGCCAGCGCGATACTTGGACAATTGCCGGCAGCGCGCCATGCCACAAACGCGCGCTTTCGGGGCGCCGATGAGCAGCTGCTCGATGCCGGACTGGCGCTGTTCTTCCCGGCGCCGCACTCCTACACCGGCGAAGACGTGCTCGAGCTGCACGGCCATGGCGGCCCGGTGCTGACCGAATCGCTGATCACGCGCGCGCTTGAGCTCGGCGCGCGGCGCGCACTGCCCGGTGAATTCACGCAGCGCGCCTATCTGAACCAGAAACTCGATCTGGCTCAGGCCGAAGCGGTGGCCGACCTGATCGCCGCCGGCAGCGAAGCCGCGGCGCGCGCGGCACTGCGCTCGCTGCAGGGAGAATTTTCCGCGCGCGTCACTGCGCTCGATGAGGCGCTGGCGACGCTGCGCGCCCATGTCGAGGCCTGCATCGATTTTCCGAGCGAAGAAATTGATTTCCTCGGCGCTGCGGCCCTGGGCCGGCGACTCGCCGAGGTTTCGGCGCAGTGCCTGAGCCTGCAGGCAGCAGCGCGCCAGGGACGACTGCTGAGCGAGGGGCTGACGGTGGTCATTGCCGGCGCGCCCAATGCCGGCAAGTCGACGCTGCTCAACCGGCTCAGCGGCCACGAGGCCGCTATCGTCACTGATATTCCCGGCACCACGCGCGATGTACTGCGCGAGCGCATCCAGATTGAAGGCGTGCCGCTGCTGCTGCTCGACACAGCGGGGTTGCGCGCGAGCGGCGATGCGATAGAAGCCGAAGGCATGCGCCGCGCGCGCGCGGCGATGGGTGATGCTGATCACGTGCTGTTTCTCATCGATGCCCAGATCGATCCGCAAGCACGCAGTTTCGAAGCCGAACGCGCCGGGCTGCCAGCGGGCGTGCCCGTTACGCTGCTGTACAACAAGATTGACCTGCTTGGGGATGCTCGCGCTGACACTGACGCTGACGCTGGCCCTGGCACGGGCGCAGCGGTGGTGCCCGGCCTCGCTGCGCTGGCCATCTCGGCGCGCAGTGGCGCCGGCCTCGACGCGCTGCGCACTCACCTGCTGGCTGCCGCAGGCTACAGCCCGAGCGAGGGCGGCACCCTCTCGGCGCGCAGCCGGCATCTGGAGGCGTTGCAGCAGACGGCGGCGCACTTGCAGGCCGCCGAATCGCAGCGCCTTGGTGCCGGAGCCGGCGAATTGGTGGCCGAAGAATTGCGCGCGGCGCAGCGCGCCTTGGGCGAAATCACCGGGCAGAGTTCTGCTGATGAATTATTGGGGCGCATCTTCGGCTCATTTTGTATTGGCAAATAGCGCGCTATAGTCGGGGAATATGCTTTTAATACGTAACGCCGAGGTCTATGCGCCACGCGCCCTGGGCGTGCAAAACCTGCTGCTCGGTGGCGGCAGGATCCTGTGGCTCGGTGCGAGCCGCGACCTGCCGGAGCTACCCGCAGCGTTGCGGTCGGTCTCCAGTGTCATCGATCTGGAAGGCGCGCGGCTCATACCAGGGTTGATTGACGCCCATGTGCATGTCACGGGCGGTGGCGGCGAGGCCGGCTTTCACACCCGCGTGCCGCCGGTGCCGCTCACGCGCTTCACGAGCTGCGGCGTCACCAGTGTCGTGGGCCTGCTCGGCACCGACGATGTGGCGCGCGGCTCGCGTGAATTGCTCGCCAGCATTTACGCACTGCGCGAACAGGGTCTCAATGCCTGGTGCTATACCGGTGGCTACCATGTGCCACCGACTACCCTGACGGGTGGCGTGCGCAGTGACCTGGTGTTCATCGAGGCTTTTCTTGGCATCGGCGAAGTGGCGATCAGCGATCATCGCTCCAGCCAGCCCA
>Ga0315271_10001558_pt1 | contig 13903 bp, 9 predicted proteins | sample C3_top_MG_FD_204664 | JGI IMG/M metagenome (GOLD analysis project Ga0315271, IMG submission 204664) | Sediment microbial communities from Yellowstone Lake, YNP, Wyoming, USA - C3_top | ecosystem: Environmental > Aquatic > Freshwater > Lake > Sediment | place: USA: Wyoming | collected 2017-08-01 | reverse complement strand
CGGCCTGATCGGCATCGCGATGGTCCTCGTCATCCTCTTCATTTTCATGAATCCGACCGTCTCGGTGCTGACCTCCCTGGCGATCCCGTTTTCCTTCCTGACGACCTTCATCGCGATGAACAGCCTGGGGATGAGCATCAATATGATCTCCCTGTTCGGGCTGATCCTGGTGCTCGGGATGATCGTCGACCAGGGCATCATCGTGGCCGAAAATTCATACCGGTACCTGGAGAAGGGGCTGGCCCCCGAGGCCGCCGTCGAGAAGGGGGTCAACGAGGTCATCATGCCGGTCATCTCGGGCGTTCTGACCACCGTAGCCGCTTTCGCGCCCCTTCTGTTCATTCCCGGCATCAGCGGCAAGTTCATCCACGACATCCCGGCGGTGGTCATCATCGCGCTCGGCGCCTCTCTCGTCCAGGCTTTCTTCATCCTCCCTTCCAACCTGGCCGCGACGTTAAAGCCGATGCCCGATCCCGCGACGATCGCGAACGAGGAGAGGTGCCTTAAGGATCCGAAGGCGCCCTGGCTGAAACGCGCCTGGACATGGATCAGGTGCAAATTGTTCATGGAACGCAACCTGAGCGCCTCTCCCGGTTACAAGAAGTTCGTGGGCGCGTACCTCAAGCTGATCACCTTCGCCCTCAGGAGGCGCTGGCAATTCACCCTGTTCTCGGTCCTGGGATTCATCCTGTGCGTTTTTATCGGGTTCAGCTTCATGAAATTCGAACTGTTCTCGAGCCGGGGCATCGAGCAGTTCACGGTCACCCTCAAGACCCGGAGCAATTCGTCGCTGGAGAACACGGAACGCCAGGTCGCGAAGATCGAGAAACTCATCCTGGGTCTGCGGAAGAACGAGCTTAAGGAATTCACGACAAAGATCGGGACTGACCAGGACCGGAGTCTTTTCGGGGACCAGGACAGCAACCTGGCCATCATCAGCGTGAATCTGACGGATGAGCGAGACCGCAAGCGGACGGCCGAAGATATCATTAAGGACCTCAAGAAGAGATCCGAGGGCGCCGCGGACCTGGAAAGCATCCAGTTCCAGAAACTCCGCCAGGGTCCGCCGGTCGGCAAGCCCGTCAGCATCGATATCCGGGGCGATTCGTTCGGCGTCCTGCTGGCGGCAGCCGAGGACGTCAAGAAGGTCCTTTCCGGGATCAACGGCGTCTACGACGTCGACATGTCGTACAAGGAAGGCAAGGAAGAGCTCCGCATCTCGATCGACGACCGGAAAGCCGCCATTACGGGAGTCTCGGTCGCCCAGGTCGCGGGAATCATCCGGACGGCTTACGAGGGCATGAAGGCGAGTTCGATCAGGCTCGAGGGCGAGTCCGTCGACATCGTCGTCAAGTTCAACGACAAGTCGAGCGGGACCCTGGACAATCTGAAGAAGATCTATATCCCGAACATGATGGGACAGATGATCCCCCTCTCGGCCATCGCGGAATTCAGGATGGAGAAGAGCGTCAAGAAGGTCGACCACATCGACCTGAAAAAGACCATCAACGTGTTCGCGGAGATCGACAGCAGGAAGATCACCTCCCGCAAGGCGAACGGGATCGCGAAGAAAGCGCTCAGGGATCTGCCGGCCCGATACCCGGGGCTTATCGTCAAGTTCACGGGCGAGGAAAAGGAGTCGAACGAGTCTGTCCAGGGCCTGGCGAACGCTTTCCTGCTGGCCATCCTCCTCATCTACATCGTCCTGGCGGTATCGTTCCAGTCGTTCACCCAGCCGGTCATCATCATGATCACGATCCTCTACGGGCTCATCGGGATCATCCTCGCCCTGGCCGTCCACGGTCTGCCGCTGTCGTTCTTCGGTCTCATGGGGATCATCGCCCTGGCGGGAGTCATCGTGCACGACGGCATCCTTCTCATCGACTTCATCAAGCGGGAGAGGGCGGTGCCGGGGCAGAACCTGACCCAGGCCATCATCACGGCGGCCCAGAAAAGATTCAGGCCCATCATCCTGACCGCGGGAACCGCGGCGGTCGGGCTTCTGCCCATGGCGTACTCGATCGGAGGCGGCGACGTCATCCTCCAGCCCCTGGCCGTGGCGTTCATGTGGGGGCTCATCTTCGGCACCTTCCTCACGCTGGTCCTGCTCCCGACCATCTACATGGTCTTCGAGGATATTTCGGTGTGGGCCCGGGCGAAACTTGGTTTGAAGCTCAATAAATCGATTCAGGATATTTAATCGGGCCCGGAGGCGGCGAGGGCCTTCGCGGGGCTTGACTTTCAACCAGGCATAGATTAGATTATAGTAGGTTCATTTAACCTATTTTCGGTCTTCCGTCCGCTCCGGCAGAACGGCGTCCAGCGGTCTTTCCGGAAAGATAGGCAATAAAAACCCGGATTTTCCGTCTACACGACCAGGAGTCCACTGTGTATATCGACATCCTCATCCTGTCCCAGATCCTGAACGGCCCGAAGCACGGCTACGAGATCAAGCGGAACATCGAACGCGCCCTGGGCGGCAACATCGCGGTCAACAACAACATGCTCTATCCGGGCCTCAAGCGTTTCGAGGACGGCGGGATCGTGCGGAAGGTCGTCGTCGCCCAGAAAGGGAAACCGAGCCGCACCGTTTATCACGCGACGCAGGCCGCGAAGAAACAGCTGAAAAAGCTCATCGTCGATTTTCCGGCCGGACAGGCCGGCCATCCCAAGGAATTTTTCACCCGGGCCATCTTCCTGGGGATGCTGACGCCGCCTGAACGCCGCAGGATCCTCGCCGTCCGAAAAGTTTCCCTCGAAAAACAGGCCGGCCTGATCGATGCGGTCAGGGGCAAACCTCCCGCCGGACGGGACCGCTATTTCAGGCTTTTCATGGATTTCGTCGGCCAGAGAATCAAACACGAGATCCTCTGGATCTCGAAACTGGAGAATGTCAGATGACCAGATTTAGTGCGAGAATACTCGTATCGCTCTTCCTGTCCGTTTTTTCCCTTCCCTGGTTTGTCCCGCCCGTCCGTGGTCAGACGAATTTAACCCTCGAAGACGCGATCAATCTCAGCCTCCAGAACAACAGCCGGTGGATGCTGGCCAGGGAAAAAGTGATTGAAAACGGATTGAAAGTCAAGGAAGCCTGGGGCAAACTCTGGCCTGATCTCAATATCGATGTTTCGCGCACTTTCATGGGCGCCGAAAAAGGCATCAACGCGCTCAGCTCAGGCCAGGCTAACGTGGATTTCGTCAAGGGATCTTTCTCCATCAACCCCGGAGTTTTTTATCATTCTCTGCAGGCGACACGCGATATTTATGTCATCTCGGTGAACGACGAACGGAAAGCCAGGGCCGATACGATCGTCAAGACGATTGAGCTCTACAACAAGTCCTTCCTCGCGGCCGAGAACGTGACCCTCATGAGCAATTCCCTCCAGGCGCTCCAGGCCAACCTCCAGGCCGCCAACGCGAGCTACAATTCCGGATCGGGCATGAACGTGGACAGGCTCAGGGCCGGCGTGGTCGTCGCCAACCAAAGGACGAAGCTGATCATGGCCCAGAACGACCTGCGCAACTCACGCGCCGCCTTGAACGCGCACATGGGACGCGGCTGGAACAGCCCTTTCACCATCGACGCGGCCTCGATCACCGTCAACGAATCGGAGGTCAGCGGCTACACCAATATGCCGGACGCGACGATCGACTCGAATCTTGACGCTTTGACGCTGGCAGCGCTGAAGAACAGGCCTGAAATTTTGCAGGTGACGTTCAAGAAGAAGGCCGCCCTGGATTCGGCCCGGGCGAACGCTTCGGCCTATCTGTTCCCGTCGTTTTTCGTCAGCGGTTCGTGGGGGACGTCAAAATCCATCGCGAAGGAGGGCGCGGGCCCGGCTCCCACCGGCAATCCGGCCACGGACGCGATCATCAAGGCGATGGTGGGCGAATTCAGCCCTTCGGGTTGGAACGGAAGCTGGAATCTTACGATGGGCGCGACCTACAAGTTCGGAGCCCTCGCTCCCTGGGACCCCTCCCATGCCCGGGCAGGCCAGTCCCTGAGCCAGGCGCGGCAGGCGGATCTCGAGATGGACGACCTGGTCAAGAGCATCAGGCTCGAGGTCCAGCAGAAATTCTTCAAGCTCATCTCCGCGGCCTCGGTCATCCTGTCCCAGAAGGACAACATCGCGTCCAGCGAGGAATATTTCCGCGTCGCGATCATCCAGTTCAAGAACGGTGTCATCGACAATTCCAAATTATTATCCGCGGACGTCGATCTGGAGAACGCCAAGACGATGTACATCCAGGCGTTGTTCGATTTCCAGATGGCCAAGGCCGACCTGAACAGGGCCATCGGCGGCGATAAGTTCCAGTACTAACCGGTTAACGGGCAAGGATTGACGGACTATCCGCCAACCTGCCAACCAGCCATTCAAGGAGATTCGGTAAGTGTTAAAGTTGTTCCGTTTCCTGAAGCCCTACACGATCCCCGTGGTGGCGGTCGTGGTCCTGGTCTTCTTCCAGTCCATCGGCGACCTGTACCTTCCCACGCTGATGTCGGACATCATCAATCACGGCATCACGAACGGCGACATCGACTACATCTTCAAGACCGGCGGCCTGATGCTCCTGATCACGTTCGGCAGCATGATCTGCGCGATCCTGGCCAGCTACCTGTCGTCCCGGGCGGGGGTCGGTTTCAGCGAGATCCTCCGCGCGAAGATCTTCACCCATGTCTCGAGCTTCTCCCTCCACGAGTTCGACAAGCTGACCGCGCCCTCGCTGATCACCAGGAACACCAACGACGTGACCCAGATCCAGATGGTCCTGATCATCATGATGAGGATGGTCATCAGCGCGCCGATCATGGCCGTCGGCGGCATCATCATGGCCATCTCGAAGGACAAGGGGCTGGCCTGGGTCATCGCCTTCGTCATCCCCGTCCTCGCCGCGGTCATCTTTTTCGTCGCCTCGAAAGGCTTCCCGCTCTTCAAGGCGATCCAGAAGAAAGTCGACAAGATCAACCTCGTCCTCAGGGAAGGCCTGACCGGCATCCGCGTCATCAGGGCCTTCAACAGGACGGACGACGAGAAACGCCGGTTCCACGAGGCGAACACGGACCTGATGCAGACCTCGATCCAGGTCAACCGCCTGATGGCGGTCCTGATGCCCGTCATCATGCTCATCATGAACGTCACCACCGTGGCGATCATCTGGTTCGGCAGCATCCGCGTGAACCACGGGACCTCGAACGTCGGGAACATGATGGCCTTCCTTCAGTACGCGATGCAGATCCTGTTCTCCCTGCTCATGGCCTCCATCATGTTCATCATGATCCCCAGGGCCGAGGCGTCGGCCGAACGCATCAACGAGGTGCTCGAGACAGTGCCCGAAATCAGGGACGCGGAGAATGCCTCCAGCCTCGCGCCCGCCGGGAGCCTCTGCGGGACCGTCGAGTTCCGGGACGTCTGTTTCAACTATCACGGAGCCGAGGAACCGGCCATCAGGAATATCACGTTCTCGGCGCATCCCGGCGAGGTGACGGCGATCATCGGCAGCACGGGTTCGGGAAAATCCACGCTCATCAACCTGATTCCCAGGTTCTACGACGTCAACTGCGGGGCCGTGCTCGTCAACGGCAGGGACGTCCGGGAGTGGAAGCAGGACGAACTCAGGGCCCGGATCGGATTCGTGCCCCAAAAGGCGGTCCTGTTCACGGGTTCGATCGCGGTAAATATCCTGTACGGGAAAGAGGACGCGACGGAGACGGAGATCAGGAAGGCCGCGGAGGTCAGCCAGTCTGAGGAGTTCGTGGCCGGAATGAAGGACGGTTACGAGTCGGTCATCAGCCAGGGCGGGACGAACGTTTCCGGGGGCCAGAAACAGCGGCTCTCCATCGCGAGGGCTCTGGTCCGGCGGCCGGACATCTTTATTTTCGACGACAGTTTCTCTGCGCTGGATTTCAAGACCGACTCCAGGCTCCGCGCGGCGCTCCGGAAGGAGACGTCGCAGTCCACGGTCATCATCGTGGGCCAGCGTGTGGCGACCATCATGGACGCGGACCGGATCATCGTCCTTGACGAAGGCCGCATGGTCGGGATGGGGACCCACAAGCAGCTCTACAAGACCTGCCAGATCTACAAAGAGATCGTGGCGTCGCAGCTGTCCGAGGAAGAGATCGCATGAGCCCGGAAAAAAAGGAATTCAAACCCGCTCCGCCTCCTCCCCGGGGACCTTTCGGCGGAGGACCCGGCGGGATGATGGGACGCGGACCCGCGGAGAAACCCAAGGATTTCAAGGGCACCCTTCGGCGGCTCATGGTCTATCTGCGGCCGAGCAAGGTTCAGCTCGGGATCGTGGTCGTCTTCGCGGTCCTCAGCACGGTCTTCAACATCGTGGGGCCGAAAATCCTCGGGAAGGCCACGACGAAGCTTTTCGAGGGCCTCTCCGGCAAGTACCTGGCGATCCTGTCTCACAAGCCTCTGCCCTCCATCGATTTCCATTATATAGGCACGATCATCCTGGTCCTGATCGGCCTTTACCTGATCAGCGCGCTGTTCGCCTACATCCAGCAGTACCAGATGGCGGGAGTCGCGCAGAAGACGGTCTTCGACATGCGGCGGGACGTGAACGCGAAGCTCGCCAGGCTTCCGCTGAAGTTCTTCGACGGCCGCACGCACGGCGAGATCATGAGCCGCGTCACCAACGACATCGACACGATCAGCACGACGCTCCAGCAGAGCATGACCCAGCTGATCACCTCGGCCTGCACGATCGTCGGCGTCCTCGCGATGATGCTCAGTATCAGCCCCCTGCTGACGCTCGTCACCCTGGTCACGCTCCCCCTGGCTTTCATCATCACCGCCAACGTCGCGAAAGTGTCGCAGAAGTATTTCGCGGGCCAGCAGAAAGAGCTCGGCGCGTTGAACGGCCACGTCGAAGAGATGTTCACGGGCCATAATATCGTCAAGGTTTTCGGGCATGAGAAAAAGTCGGTCCAGGAATTCGAGAAGATCAACGACAGACTCTTCCAGGCGGGGTGGAAAGCCCAATTCGTCTCGGGCGTCATCATGCCCCTGATGAATTTCGTCAGCAACATCGGCTACGTGCTGATCTGCGTCATCGGCGGGATCCTGGTCACCAAGAAGGTCATCGATCTGGGCGACATCCAGGCGTTCATCCAGTACTCCCGCCAGTTCACGATGCCCATCGCCCAGACCGCCAATATCGCCAACATCCTCCAGTCTACGATTGCGTGCGCCGAACGGGTCTTCGAGATCCTGAACGAGACCGAGGAGATCCCGGATCCCGTCGACGCCCGGACCATCGCCTCTCCCAGGGGCGAGATCAGCTTCCAGAACGTCAGGTTCGGCTACAAGGACGACGCGATCCTGATCGAGGACATGAACATCGACGTGAAGCAGGGAGAGACGATCGCCATCGTCGGCCCGACGGGCGCGGGAAAAACGACCCTGGTCAACCTGCTGATGCGCTTCTACGAGATCAAGTCAGGCAGGATCAGCGTGGACGGCGTGGACATCCGGGAGATGCGCCGCGGGGACCTGCGGTGCATGTTCGGGATGGTTCTCCAGGATACCTGGCTGTTCAACGGCTCCATCATGGAGAATATCGCCTATGGCCGCGAGGGCGCGAGCGAGGACGAGGTCGTCCGGGCGGCCAAGGCCGCGCATTGCGACCATTTCATCCGCGCTTTGCCGGACGGATACGGCACGCTCCTCAAGGAGGAGGCGTCGAACATCTCCCAGGGGGAGAAACAGCTCCTGACGATCGCCCGCGCGATCCTCGCGGATCCGGCCATCCTGATCCTCGACGAGGCGACCAGCAGCGTCGACACCAGGACCGAGGTCTACATCCAGAAGGCGATGAAGGACCTGATGAAGGGAAGGACGAGCTTCGTGATCGCGCACAGGCTCTCCACGATCAGGGACGCGGGCATGATCCTCGTGATGAACAACGGGAAGATCATCGAGATGGGAAACCACCCGAGCCTGCTGAAAAAGGGCGGTTTCTACGCGGATCTTTATAACAGTCAATTCACAGGCGCGTACACAGAAGAATAAGCTCAAACAGCCTGACAAGGAGAATATCATGGCGGAGAACACAAAATCGGCGAACGATCCTGTCAAGAAGGATCCGGCGAAAAAAGAAGAGGCGAGGATAGACGAGGTGAAAAAGGACAGGAAGAAGCCGGTCGTCCTCGGGTCGGTCATCCTCGTCGTCCTGCTCGCGGCCGCGCTGGCCCTCGGAGCGTACTGGCTGGTCAGTACCGCGAAATTCGTCTCCACGGACGACGCGGCGATCGACGGCCAGCATGTGACGGTCAGCGCGAGGATGCTGGGCCGGGTGAGGGAATTGCTGGTCTCCGAAGGGACCAAGGTCACCAACGGCCAGCTGCTGATCCAGCTGGACGACGCCGACCTTCGGGCCCAGGAAAGCCAGTCCGAAGCGTCGTTAAACTATGTGAAGAAGAATCTTCTGCTGGCCAGGGTCAACCGTGAAAAAGCGAAAGAGGATTTTAACAGGACCAAAAGCCTGTTCGATTCCGGCGCGGCCCCGCGGGAGCAGTACGATCACGCCCTGAAGGCGGTGGACGTCGCGAACGCGCAGTATTCCATCGCCCTCGCCCAGATCGACACTTCCGACGCCCAGCTGAAAATACTCCAGACCCAGCTCCAGAATACGAAGATCCTGGCGCCGATCGGCGGTTCGGTCGCGAAGCAGTCCGTCCAGCCGGGAGACGTGGTCCAGCCCGGCCAGGCCATCTTCACGATCAACGACCTGGACCATATCTGGATCACGGCTAACTTCAAGGAAACGAAGATCAGGTACATCCAGACCAACGCGTACGTCAAGATCACGGTCGACGCTTACCCGACCCGGAAGTTTTCGGGAAAGGTTTTCCGCGTGGGCGCCGGGATCGTTCCGCCCGCCTTCACGATCGGCGATTTCACCAAGACGACGCAGAGGATCCCGGTGAAGATCCTGCTCGTGGAAAGGCCGGACGGCGTCATCCTGCTCCCCGGGATGTCCGTCGAGGTCCAGATAAAGAAATAACTTTTTTTTGGCAATAAAAAAGGCGGGCGCCGCGATCGCGGCGTCCGCCTTTTTAATTCTCGGTGAATCCGACGGTTAGCCGGCCTGACGGCGTCCGGCGTAACCGTAATTCCTGCCTTCTTTGCGGCGGGGATTGTGCCCGTACGTCTGGGGCCGGCTGTCAGACCGGGGAGTTCCCTGGCCCGAGCGGTCCCTGTGGTGGCTCGGATGCGGCGCCAGCGGATGGCGGGAAGGCCTGCTGAACTCGTTCGTCGCGGGCCGTGGCTTGTTGTAATCGAAGCCCGCCAGCTTCTTCTTCTCGACCGCTTTTCCGAGCTTCCGTTCGATATCCCTCACCTCGGCCGAATCTTCCGGGGAGATGAAGGTGAGAGCGTCGCCGGACTGTTCCGCGCGGCCGGTCCGGCCGATGCGGTGGATATAGGTCGTCGCCGTATCGGGAATGTCGTAATTGATGACATGCGAGATGCTCGCGATGTCGAGTCCCCGCGCCGCGATATCCGTGGCCACGAGGATCTTCAACTTGCCGGACCTGAATCCTTCCATGGCCGTGTGGCGCTGGTTCTGGGACTTGTTCGCGTGCAGGACTCCGGTCGGGATTCCCGCCCGGGTCAGCCGCTCCGTGACCTTGTTGGCCCTGTGCTTGGTCCGCGTGAAGATGAGCACAGATTTGTGGTCCGTGGTTTTCAGCAGTTCGAGCAGAAGGTCTGTCTTCAGGTGGTTGGCCACGGGGTAGAAGCAGTGGTCGATGGTCTCGGCCGGAGCTTCGGTGTCCACGTTGACGCGCTTGGGCGTCTTGAGATAATGATGGATAAGGTCCATCAATTCCCTGGCGAATGTCGCGGAGAAAAGGAGAGTCTGGCGTTCCTTCGGCAGGGCGTCAAGGATGCGCTTGATGTCGGGCAGAAAGCCCATGTCGAGCATCCTGTCGGCCTCGTCGAGAACCACGGTGTCGACTCCCGCGAGCCGCGCGAACCCCTGGTTCATCAGGTCGAGGAGACGGCCGGGGCAGCAGACGATGATCTCAGTCCCGTCGTTGAGCGCCCTTTTCTGGGGCTCGAAGCCGACTCCGCCGTAGACCGAAGCGGAACGGACGCGCGTCTGGCGGCCGAGTGTCTTGATGACCGAGTGGATCTGTTCGGCGAGTTCCCTCGTCGGAGTGACGATGAGGACCCGGGGTGAACGGATCTGGACGGGTTTCTGGATAAGCCTGTGCAGGATGGGCAGCACGAACGCCGCCGTCTTGCCGGTCCCCGTGGCAGCGGTACCGATGAGATCCGACCCTTCGAGGCAGAAGGGGATGGCCTTCTCCTGGATGGGCGTCGCCGTGGTGTAGCCGGCCTGTTCGGCCGCCGTCAGCAGACGCTGGTCGAGTTGAAAATCTTTGAAATTCATTTTTTACCTACTTTTGGTGTTTTATGTTCCCTGACATTGACTGCGATCAGACGGCCGTTCATATCCTGAGGACGGCATGACCCCTCCTTTGTCCTGGCTTTTCAGCTGGACAGGGGGGGACGAAGCCATCCTTAACCTTCGATACCTGCGAAGGGGGGCGATGGATGATGTGGATTTGGCCATCGACGCAAGCTTCACGCCAGGTCGAGGGAACGAACGGAACGGGTAAGCCGGAATACAAAGCTTTGGGTTTTCCCGGTAAATCCGATGAATGCGCCCGAAAGCGCGTCAGGGAGATGAGAGGAAGACCTTGTCCGCCAGCCGTTTTCAAGGGCCGGCGGAGCAGCGGACTGCGGCAGTCCTTTCTGTCCATTCTTAAATCGTAGTTATAATATACCCCGGATTCGGCGGTAAGTCAACTTATCAATATAAATATGACGGCCAGGGAAAGGGGGCCGAAAGACCGTCTTTGGCCCCTGTTTGACGGATCCGGCGCAAGGAGCAAAGCTATGCGTTGTAGACCGGGCCGAGGGTCTTGATCTGCTCCAGCATTTTTTCCCTGTTCTCGGGCCTGCAGGGCCGCCAGAAGGTCATGACGAGCCCGTCCCCGCCCTCCGAAAGGAGCGCTTTCTTGAATTTTTCAACATGCCCGGGATCCCGGCCCGGAGCACCCCAGAGCGTGAACCCCCGGCGTCTCAGGATCTTCATCTCCTTGACCGGCACGTCCTGGTAATTCCACAGGATCCGGACGATGTCGCGTGAGATCTTTTTCTCGGCGATTTGGGATTTTTCCTGGTGCACTTCGGCAGATCCGTAACCGATCGACGAGTCGCTCCAGGTCACGGTCCTCAATCCTCTTTCCTTCAGCCCCTTGCGGAGGGTCTCCATGGCCAGGATATATTGCCGGACGGACCTTTCGTGGTCCTCGTCCATGCCGATGTGGAAGAAGCGTTCGGGCCCGCACGCCGCGATGATCTCGTCGATGCAGTCGAACCCCTTCTTGAAATACGCGGGTTCGTCGAATTCCTCGTACCATGGAGCTCCCGGCCTTCGGGACCAGAAATCATGGCCGTTGATCTCGCTTTTCGAGAAGTTCAGCTTGGGGATGACTGTTAATCCCGCCGAACGGGCGCGGCCGCTGAGTTTTTTCAGCTGGTCCATGGGAACGGAGTAGGGCTTGGCAAGCTCCGGATGCGACGCGTAACGGACTCCGTCCGAGACGCCGATGAAGAGCGTGTTGAATCCCCGGCGGCCCAGTTCGTCGACGGCCTCCAGCCCCAGGTCCATGTCGAACGGCTTCTCTTCGGATTTGGTCTTCATCCACCAGGGATCATAGTGTGTGAGGTGGATGAGATAGCCTCTGACAGCCAGTGCTTTGGTCATGGAAGGTCTTCCTTTTATCGGGGATCGGCGGCCGGGATGTCCGCAGCCGGGGGCGCTTATCTGGACTTGATCGCGACCAGCTTGATGAAATCGGCGGCGTCCTGGATCTGGTCCGTGATGGATTCCATGTACTCCGAGAGCTGGTAGCTCAGGAGAAGGTAGTTCGGGTCGAGCTTCGCCCGTATGATCGACTCGACGGATTTTTTTTTCTGCTCGTCCGCGTCGTGTTCGAGCCTGCTCACCTCTTCGCAGTCCTTGTACGCCTGCTTCAGGTCGTTCTTCAGGAAGGCCGCGATGGCCGCCTTGAGCTTCGCGATGGAGCCGCACATGAGCTCCGACGCGGCCGCGATGTTCTTGAGGATGCTCTCGGGCAGTCCCTGCTCGAGAAACCCGAGGAGCGTGGCCGCGCCGTTCGTCCAGTCCGCGATCTTGTCGAGGGTCTTGACGAAATGGATCAGGTCCTCGCGGTCCGGGGGAAGGAGGAGGCTGTCCATCAGCTGGTTGATCATCTTGTTCTTGAGCACGTCGGCTTTCTGTTCCCCCTGGCGGACCTTTTCGATCGCCGCCGTCTTCGCCGAAAGGTCGCCGGCGAGATAGGCCCGCACCGCCTCCGCGTACGAGAGGACCGTGTTGAAGGTCTCTTCGACGTGGTCTTTGGCGTCCCGGAGGATGGTCTGTTCCTCGGCCATGCCGAACCAGCCCAGGATGTTCCTTACTTCTTTCATGGCAGTCACCTCTCTTGATTTCTATGATGCGGGCCTGATGAAGGGCATGAAAAACATGAAAAACTTCATCAGGCCGAAACACAATACTCCGGAAATGAACGGCGTCGCGATCCAGCAGAAGACGATGTCCTTGAAGATCCGCATGTTGATCACCTTGATCCCGCGGACCAGTCCGACCCCGACGATGGCGCCGACGATGGAATGACTCGTCGAGACCGGGATGCCCATAAGGGTATAGACGTGGACGTTGACCGCGCTCGCCAGCTGGGCGGAGAACGCCATCAGCGGGAGAAGGTGGGTGATGTTCGAGCCGATGGTCTCGATCACCTTGTATCCCCAGGTCACGATGCCCAGGACGATGGCGAGTCCGCCGATCAATACGCAGAGCCAGACCGGGAGGACTCCCGCCCCGTTGATCAGGCCGGTCGCGTTGGCCACGTCGTTGGCGCCCCAGGAGAACGCCACGTAGCATCCGCTGATGATGATCAGGACCGAGGTCACGGGACGCTCGTATTTCAATGGAAGGATCCTGGGGAACAGCCATCTGAAGAAAAGATAGAAGACGAACGCGATCAGAGCAGCCCCGACGGGGGTCAGGATCCAGCAGATGAAGATGTCGAGGAGGAGCTTCCACTTCACGGCCGCTCCGACGGCCAGTCCGCCGCCCGCGATGGCGCCGACGATCGAGTGGCTGGTCGAGATCGGCATCTTCCAGTAAGTCGCGATGACGACCCACAGGCAGGCGGCGAAGGTCGCCAGAATGGCGAGATAAAGGGCGACCTGCTTGTCCAGGAGCGCCAGGTTCACGATCCCTTTTCCCAGGGTTTTCGTCACGTAGGAACCCTGGAGGACCGCGCCGAGAAGACCGAACACCGCGATCAGGATGATCGCCTGCCTCAGGGTCAGGACTTTCGATCCCACCGCGGTTCCGAGCGAGTTGGCAGCGTCGTTGGCGCCGATCGACCACCCGATGGCGACGCCCATGACGATGAGGAAGATGACGGATACAAGGAACATATTTGCCTTTGGCGGTTTCCGGGAGAGCGGGATCGCCGGCTGACGGCGCGGCTCAGCCGCCTTTCATGGTCCCGGGTGTCCCCGCGAATTCTGATATTTTTGTAAGCACCAGTTCGATCAACCCGGAATCGAGCCCTTCGCTGCGTGCTTTGATGGTTTCAACCAACTTTTGAAAAGGGAAGACGCCGTCGCTGACGAGGATCGGAGTCCGTTTCGGTCCGCCTCCCGTATTCGATTCGCCGCTGTCGATCCTGTTGTGGCTGAATCCATTGTCCTTCTCCCAGGTGAACGCGTGCTCGTCGCCTTTCTTGTCGTAGCAGAGCTGGAATCCGTGGATCGCGTTCGCCGCGTCATACCAGACAATCAGG
>Ga0315271_10001557_pt1 | contig 13904 bp, 13 predicted proteins | sample C3_top_MG_FD_204664 | JGI IMG/M metagenome (GOLD analysis project Ga0315271, IMG submission 204664) | Sediment microbial communities from Yellowstone Lake, YNP, Wyoming, USA - C3_top | ecosystem: Environmental > Aquatic > Freshwater > Lake > Sediment | place: USA: Wyoming | collected 2017-08-01 | reverse complement strand
GAGGTGATGGAGATCCTCGAGCCGCTCGTTGGGCCCGCCGGGGCACCCGACCACGTTCCCAGCGGTCCGACCTCGGGGCGCGTGCTCGTCTGCACCGTCCAGGGCGACATCCACGACCTGGGCAAGAACCTACTCGTGATGCTCCTGCGCTCGATGAACTTCGAGGTGCACGACCTCGGCGTGGACGTTCCGGCAGAGGAGGTCGTCCGCGTGGCGATGGCCCTCGAGCCGGACGTGGTGGGGCTGTCGGGGATGCTGCTGACCTCGTTCCCGGCCATGCGCGCGACGATCGCGGCGCTGCGCGAGGCGTACGCTGGCCGGGCCGACGCGCCCGGGATCATCGTGGGCGGCGGGCAGATGACCGAGGGCACGGCCGCCTGGGTGGGCGCCGACGACTGGAGCGACAACGCGGGGGCGGCGGTGCCGGACATCGAGCGGCTCGTGGGCTCGGCTCGTGCCAAGCGCGGTCCGCGGGATCGGGCGTAGCGGCTCGGCCGCTGCCGCAGCGTCTCGGTCTCGGCCGTCGCAGCTCGGTTTGGGGCATAGCCGCAGGCCCCGGCCCCTGCCACACTGGGCGCATGACCCCAGACGCACGCGCCCGCCGCCAGCGGCTGTACCGTGATGGCGCCCTCGCCGACGGCCGATCGGACCAGCTCCGCCACGGCGTCTCGATCCTGGTCGAGGACGGGCGCATCGCCTGGATCCGGCCCGCGGACGACGAGGGCCCCATCGCAGCCGACGCCGAGGTCGTCGACGCGAGCGGCTCGGCGATCGTGCCCGGCATGGTGGACGGCCACAGCCACCTCACCATGCCCGGCGGCGCGCATTGGATCGACCGCGCGGGCGACCCGACCGAGACGCTGCTCGACGTCGCCGAGGCGAACGCGCGGCTGCTGACGTCCGCCGGAGTCCGCTGGGCGCGCGACGTCGGCTCCGTGCGACGGCCCGATCCCGACGGCGGGCCGGACCGCGCTCTCGCCATCACGCTCCGCGAGCGCTGGCGCCGTCAGCGCGGCTATCCCCACGTGCGAGCGGCCGGGACCTGGGTGATGGCCGCAGGAACCATGCCGGGGCTGTCCGTGGAGGCGGCGAACGCGGATGAGCTCGTGGCGGCGGCGCTCGCCCAGCTCGACGACGGGGCGGACCTCGTCAAGCTGTACCTCGACGGGCCGGAGCGCGGCGTCAGCCCATGGACCGCGTCCGAGCTCCGGCGCGTCGTGGACGCCGTGCACGCCCGAGGCGCCCGCGTCACCGCCCACACCGGCGAGTACGCGGGCTCGCGCGCGGGCGCCGAGGCGGGCGTGGACGCGCTCGAGCACGGGTTCCAGATCGACAACGACACGGCGCGGCTCATGGCGGCCAACGGCGTGCGGCTCGTGTCCACGCTGTGCGTGCTCGCGTCGTGGCGGACGTTCGGGCGCACGACCGCGATCCCGCGGTTCGCCTCGCCGGAGGGTCGCGCGAGCGTCGAGGCTCGTCGCGAGGCCGCGTTGGCGTCCGTCCTCGCAGCCCACCGCGCGGGCGTGGCGATCGCCACGGGCACCGACTTCGGCGGCGGCTCGACGCGCGCGAACGAGCTTGCCTGGGAGGTGGAGCAGCTCGTCGAGGCGGGGCTGGCACCGTGGGAGGCGCTCGGTGCGGCGACCTGGCGGGGCGGTGAGCTGCTCGGCGAGCCAGACGCCGGGGTGATCCGCGAGGGCGGCCCCGCCGACGTCGCGCTGGTCCACGGGGATCCGCTCTCGGACCCGAGCGCGCTCTGGCGGGTCTGGCACACGTCTTGGGCGTGAGTGGGACCATCGGATAGGGGCGTGTAATGGCGTGGCCGGTTAGGCTGCGCGCCATGCGTTCCACATTGCTGACCTTCGCCCTCGTCGCCGTCCTCGCAGCTGCGTGCGGCAGCGCTGGCGGCTCGTCCACCTCCAACCCCTCGTCCGCCGCAGCGTCCTCGGCCGCGAGTCAGGCAGCAGCGTCCACCGCCGCGGGGGGCGGCTCGGGCAAGATCAACTGCTCGTCGCTCAAGGACGCGACGGTCCAGCTCCTCCTCGGCGCCCAGGTCCTCGCCCAGCTCCGCACCCCGGAGACCGTCCAGGCGCTCAAGGACGGGACCGTCGGCGCCAACTTCGACCCCGACAAGTTCATCGCCGCTATGCAGCAGCTCCACGTGCTCGACAGCGTCAGCTCGCCGCTCGGCGACCAGAAGGCCGCGATCGACGCCTACATCGCCGCCGCGCAGGGCGCCAAGGCTCTGCTCGCGAAGGGCTCGGTGACCCAGGCGGACATCGACGCCTACGTGAAGAGCATCGGTTCGATCACGGACTTCCTGGGCAACCAGGTCGCGATCAGCGGCGCGCTGAGCACGGCCGGCTGCTGAGGGCTCGACCCGCGAACCGCTAGCGGCGAGCCGCCCGCCGGAGGCGGAGCCGCTCGAGTCGCCCGCCTGTCAGGGTGTCCTTGTTCTCCCAGGCCAGCGCGACCATCGGGCAGTCGTTGATCGCCTTCTTGCCCTGCCCCATGAGCTCGCGCGGGACCACGCCGTCGGGGAGGATCGGGTAGCCCCAGTCGTCGAGCACGATCAGGTCGGGCGCGGCCGCCTCACAGACGCCGTAGCCGTTGCAGGCGATCCAGTCGATCTTGAGCTTGGGCCCGTCGCTCATCGCTGGGCTCCTGCTGCGGCGCCGGCGGCGAGGCACCGGCGGCGGTCGGCGTGGCTGGCGAAGTCGTCAGCGAAGACGGCGAGCGCGGTGCTCATCTGCTGGGCCGCGCCGTCTGGGTGGCGGCATGCGCCGCGCCCGGTGACGAGGCCGCACCAGCGCTCGATGTCAACGAGGTCGGCCACCTTGGCCCCGAAGCCCGCCACGCGCAGGCTCGCGCCCGCGAGGTCGGCAAGACCGTACTTGCACGGGCCGCACTGCATGGCCGAGCCCGCGGCGAGGAAGTCCATGATCCGCGCGCTGTAGTCCACGCCGCAGCTCTTCGCGTCCAGGAGCCGGATCAGCCCGCAGCCGAACGCGAGGCCGGCCGCCTTGAGCGACTCCGGGTCAAGCGGGAGGTCCCACGCGGTCTCGATGGGCGCCCACGTGCCGAAGTAGCCGCCGATCAGGACGGCCTGCGGGGTGCCCGTCAGGCCACCGGCCAACTCCACAAGCTCCGCGAGCGTGGTGCCGAGGTCGATCTCGGCTACGCCCTCGTGTTGGACGGGGCCGGCGATCGTGACGAGTGCCGTCCCGCGGTTCTTCCCGCGCCCGCGCTCCTTGAACCAGTCCGGGCCGTGCCGGGCGATGAGCGCCGCCTGGGCGAGGGACTCCACGTTCTGGACGAGCGTCGGCCGGTTGCGCACGCCCCGCTCGGACATGCGCGGCGGCGTGGTCATGGGCCGAGCGTCCTTGCTGTTGACGTAGTGGACGACCGCGGTGGACTCGCCCGCGACGTAGCCAATGGGCGCTTCGACGACGTGGAGGAGCTTCTGCTCGCCCTTGGGCCGCTGGGCGACGGCCTCCTTGACGGCCTTGACCGCCTGCGTGTGCTCGCGGCCGAGGTACAGCTCGACCCGGTCGGCGCCGAGCGTGCGCGCAGCGAGGAGCGCGCCGTCGATGACGAGGTGCGGGCGGTGGGCGAGGAGCACGCGGTCCTTCGCGCTCTCGGGCTCGCCCTCGGCGCCGTTGGCCACGATGATCGGCGTGCCGGCGTCGCGGTTCTCGTAGATGGCGCGCCACTTGCGGCCGACGGGGAAGCCCGCGCCGCCGCGGCCCAGGAGACCCGCGGCCTCGAGTGCCGTGATCATCTGGGCGGCGGGCACGTCGGGCAGGACACCGATGCGCGCGGTCTGCTGGGCCATGGTTTCGGCGCGGCCGTCGAGGGGCGGGCCGGCGAGGAGGCGTTCGATGGGCTGCATCAGGATGGGCGTTCCCCTTGCGTCGGGCGTGCGGTCGCGGGCGGGACGCCACGCACACTCTATGGTGCCGGGACCGTGTGGCGATCGACTGAGACGGGGATGAGACGACTCACATGCGCCCAGCCGTCGTGCGTCACGTCGCCGGCCCGTGCGCACCCTGCCTGAGCGTGTTCCGCCGTCTCGGGTTTCAGGCCGCTCGCCAACCGGGATGGCGGCCGGTCAGGTGCGCTCGGGCAGCTGGCCCGCGCGGCGGAGCGTCGCGTCCGCGCCAGGCCTGGATCGCCGTAACCCGCTGGCAAGGTGGGCGAGGCGAGCCTGCGCACAACAGGCCTGCCGGGTGGCGGGTCCCCTGGAGCACTTCGATGACCGATCTCCCGCAGCTCCCCGCGCAGGACGGCACTGGGTCCGCGTGACCGCAGGTCGATGGCGCCGCGGGCGTCGGTGTTGCGGCTCTGGGCACTTCAGGGCTCCGAGCGACCAGCCCTGCGGCTCGCCTGCCGGGACTGTCCGTTCGGGACTGCTCCCCGTGCTCGAGCAGGGCTATGGTCACGCGCACAGGTCGCGCGAGTCGAAGGAGGGCCAGCGATGAACCCGTCGGGCAAGGTCGTCGTCGTCACCGGCGCAGGCAGCGGCATGGGGCGCGAGGTGGCGCTCGAGCTGCTGCGGCGGGGCGCGAAGGTCGCCGCCGTGGACATGAATGGGGCCGCTCTCGCCGAGACCGTGACCCTCGCCGGTCCGGGCGCCGCCATCTCGACCCACGTGGTCAACATCACCGACCTGGCTGCGGTCGAGGCGCTCCCGGCCGCGGTGGCCGCCCGACATGGCGCGGTCGACGGCGTCGTCCACTGCGCGGGGATCATCCAGCCGTTCGTGAAGCTCGCCGAGCTCACCTACGAGCAGATCGACCGCGTGATGAATGTCAACTGGCGCGGCACGCTCCACATGACCAAGACGTTCCTTCCCGTGCTCATGGCGCGGCCCGAGGCGCACATCGTCAACATCTCGAGCATGGGCGGTTTCCTGCCGGTGCCGGGCCAGACGGTCTACGGTGCGTCGAAGGCGGCGGTCAAGCTCCTGACCGAGGGCCTCCATTCCGAGCTTGCGGGCACCAACGTCCACGTCACGGTGGTATTCCCGGGTGGCGTGGCGACGAACATCACGCAGAACTCGGGCGTGGCGATGCCGACCATGCCGAGCGGCGGGAAGCAGCCCAAGATGACCACGGCGCCGGCCGCGGCGCACAAGATCGTCGAGGGCATGGCGAAGAACAAGTACCGGGTGCTCGTGGGCAGCGACGCCTCGATGCTCGACAAGATGTACCGCCTGGCGCCGGGCTTCGCCTCGGGGTTCATCGCCAAGCAGATGAAGGCGCTCCTCAAGTAGGTCTCGCAGTCAGCGGCGGCGGTCCGCGCCGGTTCGGCCGCTCGTGCATCGCCTCGGTTCGATATGCCCGCCCAGCGGGCAGTTTGATGCACGTGCCCGCCCAGCGGGCCGTTTGATGCACGAAACGGCCGTGGACCGCCCGAATCCGAGCTTGCCGTGCGCTCGAATGACCGCCCAGCGGGCACGTGCGCTGGAGTGACCGCTCAGCGGGCAGGGACGCGGCTGCGCGCCTCGATCCCCGAGCGATCAGCCGAAAAGGTCGAGCAGCTCGGCAAAGCGGTCTACGTGGGTCACGCCGTCGTCGTCCGGGTCCACCTCGGCAAGCTCGAGCCGCCACGTTGACGCGCTGCTGACGAGGACCGCGCGGAACCCGGCGGCCCGCGACGGGACGATGTCCGAGCGCGGCGAGTTGCCGACCATCACGGTCGCGGCCGGGTCGAGCCCCCAGCGAGTCGCGAGCTCCCGGTAGGTCGCCGGCACCTTGTGCTCCACCACGGCGATGTGCGTGAACCGGTCGCGCAGCCCGGATGCGTCGATCTTGGCCCACTGCTCGGCCGGGTCGCCGCGCGTGACGAGCCCGAGCGCGTGGCGCCGGCCGAGCGCGTCGAGCGTCGCCTCCACATCGGGGAACGGCGTCACGGTGCCGCGCGGCATGGCCCCCACAATCGCCTCGATGCGCGGGAGCGCCGCCACCACGTCGGCTGCCGGCAGGATGACCTCCGCCGCCAAGCGCAGGTGGACCCCGAACCGCGAGGTGCCCACGCCGCCGCTGACGAAGTTCGCTTCCTCGATCCGGTCGAGCTCGTCGCGCGCGGCCTCGGCCGTCCAGGCGCCGTTGACCACCACGTCGAGCCAGGCCTCGATGGCGCGCTCGAAGTGGACGTTGTTCTCCCAGAGCGTGTCGTCGGCGTCGAAGAGGAGCGTGAGGCGCTCGGGCATGGCGGGCTGAGTATCGCGCTCCTGGCCCGATGGTGCCCGTCAGGACCGAAGGATCTGAGGTCGACTGGCCTGAATTGGCTAGTTACTGGACGAGATGTGGCGCATAGCCTACGATATGTAGATATTCGATGCGTACAACCTAAGAAACTGCGACTCTTCCATGATCTCGAATTCCACCCGCAACCTTGCCGCTCCCTTCCGCCCGTGGATCGGCTTTGCCGCGCGCCGCAACCGCCCGTACCAGGTGATCGCCGGGTCGCAGGCGGTCCTCGCGGCGTTCGCCACGGACGCGCTGTTCGTGCCGTTCCTGCTCGTGCTCGGCGCCAATCCTGCGTTCGTCACGTTCGTCGGGCTGCTCCCGGTGCTCGGCTCGGCCGCGCAGGCGTTCATGCCCGCGGCCCTCCGCCGCAGCGACGGCAACCTGCGCCAGATCGCGGTCATCCTCACCGCGGCCACCGAGACGCGCGGCATCTGGTTCGCGCTCGTCGCGGCCGGCGTCGCGCTCGACGCCATCCCCACGGGCGTCGCGATCGGCATGATCGCGCTCATCGTGCTGGTCAGCTGTTCGGGCGCGCTCGTCGCCGAGGCCACGCTGTTCTCCTGGCTCGCCATCGTCCTGCCCGACGACGAGCGTCGGAACGTCACGCCCAAGATGATGGGCGTCACCGCTGGGGCATCGGCGCTGCTGTTGCTTCCCGCGGGCGTCGCGCTCGGCGCTGCGGACCCCGCGACCGCGAGCTGGCTCTACGTCGTGTTCTTCGCCTTCGGCTTCGTCGCGTCGCTGCCGCTCGTGCGGACCGTCATGCGCCTGCCGAGCCCGGGTCGCGTGAAGATCCCCAAGGCGGCGGCCGCCCCCGCGCCCACGCCCGCGCTGCGCTCGTTCATCCGCGCGTCCACGTGGAACGCGGTGGGCGTCGGCATGACGCCGTATCTCGGCGTGTTCGCGGTCGCCGTGCTCGGCATGTCGCCGGGCTTCGCGGTCATCCTCTCGGGCGTGTGGGCACTCGCGTCGCTCCTCACGTCGGCTGTTCTGGGCGCGGTTCTGGCGCAGGCCTCGTCCGCGCGGCTGCTGCGTGTGATGTACGCATTGCGGGGCGTCGGGATGCTGCTCTGCCTCGCCGCATTCCCCGGCAACGGGGCGGCGGGGGCAATCCTGGTTGCGGCCGTGACCATCAGCGCCGTGGGCTACTCGGGCACCGTCCTCGCCCAGACCGAGCGGCTGTTCCGCCTGACCGCGGGGCCCGCGCTCGTGTCGGCGCAGGCGTCGATGACCGCGCGGAACGCCGTTGCGTTCACGGCCGCCGGCCTCGTCCTCTCCGGCGCCACCGTCGTTGCCGAGGGGATCGGCTTCCCGGCGTGGGCCGGCATGTTCGTGGCCTCGGCGTTGCCGAGGTTCGTCGCCGCGCGCGACACCGAGGTGCCGAGCACGTGGCGGACAGCGCAGGTTCCGGCGCCGGGAGCCGTCCGGCCGATCGCGGCCTGAGGCGGGTCACCGGCCGGAGGCGACCCGTTTGGAGGCCCAGCACCCGGGCTTCGCGGACTACGAGCAGAGGACCACGCGCGTCATCCCGGCGGTCTCGCTCGAGCGCATCGGGTAGATCAGCAGAGGTCGCCGCCGCAGGCCCGCCCGCGCAAGCCGGATCGAACCGGGGCAGCCGCGAGCCGGAGCTGTGCAGGGGCCTGGTGCTAGACCCGCGCGAGTGCCGGCTTCACCTCGCCGATGAACCGCTCGAGCGTCTCGGTGTCGTACGGCGCCGGCTGCTCGCTGATGATGGTGCGGAACCCGAGCTCCACGTAGGGCGCCAGGCGCTCGACCGCCTGCTCGGGCGTGACGTTGTAGAACGTCTCGTCGTCCTCGACATCGGACATCGGCGTGCGGTTGTGCTCCATTGCCGCCTTCCACACCCGCTCGGACTCGGCGGCTGAATCGCGGATCGTCATCTTCACGCCGAGCGTGAACTCGATCTCGTCGATGTTCCGGCCCTCCGCCTCGCAGTGTGCCCGGAGCACGCTGACCTTGTGCGCGAGCACGTCGAGCTCGCCCATGGCGTTCCACAGGTCGGCGTGGCGCGCGACCGTGCGCAGGGTCTTCTTCTCGCCCGAGCCGCCGATCATGATCGGCAGGTGCGCCTGGACGGGCCGCGGGTGGACCTCCGCCGCGTCGAACTGATACCGGCCGCCCGGCGCCGACGTCACGGTCTCCCCGTCGAGCATGGCGTGGACGCCCGCGACCGACTCCTCGAGCCAGTCGAGCCGCTGGCCGAACCCGGAGCCGAAGTCGATGCCGAACGCGGTGTGCTCAGGCTCCATCCAGGCGCCTCCGAGGCCGAGGATCGCGCGCCCGCCCGAGACGTGGTCGAGCGTGGTCGCGAGCTTGGCCACCACGCCCGGGTTGCGAAACGTGTTGGCGCCGACGAGCAGCCCGAGCCTGATGCGCTCGGTTGCCATCGCGGCCGCCGACAGCGATGCCCAACCCTCGAAGATCGGCTGGAGCGGGTCGCCGAAGATCGCGTAGAGATGGTCCCACGCCCAGAGGTGGTCGTAGCCGAGCTCGTCGACCTTCTTGGCGGCGGCGAGGTACGACGGCCAGTCGCTGGACTGGTTCCAGAGCAGGATGCCGAGCTTGAGGTCGTTCACGGTCAATCTCCTGGGGGCTGGGACGCAGCGAGAGAGTGGCGGTCGTGCTGGTCGGGCGGGCTACGCGGCGGTCACGGCCTGGACGGAGAGCACCTGGACGCGGGTGATGCTCATGGGCGGAGGATACGACCGGCCGCGAGGTTGGCACGCCACGCCACGCCACGCCGCGCGTCTATGGCTCGGACATGGGCTTCGCCGAGGTGGGTCATGCGCAGTCGACGGGACGCAATCGAGGGGCTTGCTGGGGTCGCGATCGGCGGGCTGGGCATCTCCATGGCGGGCGGCGTGGCGGCGATGCTGGTCGGCTGGGCGAACCCAGCCTGGGCGGACGTCGCCGAGGCGATCGCATGGATCACTGTTCTCTTCGGGGGTTGCGCGCTCGCACTGCTGCTCCTCGTGGCCGCGCTGAACCTCGTGCGCGCGCTGCTCCGCGCGACGCGGATCCTGCCACCGGTGCCGCCTGCGGAGCACGACAGTGCGGTGGCGTGGCGGGTTGCGCTCGATGGCGTCGAGCACCGCGTGTGCGCCTATGCATCGCCGACGGGGATCCGCGTCTTCGCGGATGACAAGCCCCTGGACGTCGCGTGGAACGGATCCCGAGGAGCCTTCACCCTAGCCGGTCACCGCGCAGCGCTCACGAGGGCCCCCCATCAGGGGTCGAGAGCGGACTGGGCGTTCTTCTGGATCACCGTCGCTGTCGCGATGCTCCTGCTGGCGCCGCCGGGCACCCACTGGCTTCCGAGCGCCGGCATCGACCTGCAGCTCAAGGTGGGCGGCCGCGTCGTCTCCCGGCGTGCAGACGCCGCCATCCCGCAGCCGTGAGGACCTGGCCGTACCACCTCGGGGCCGACGGCTAGGAGACCGTGGACGTTCCCGGCCGCGGCCATGCCCGCAGTCCGATGACCGCCCCGATCGGCGCGACGACCGCCGCAACCGCGAGCACCAACGCCACCGAGCCCGTCATCGCCACCAGCGGCAGGCCCGCGAGCGCGACGAGGAGCGAGCCCGCTGCCTGGGTCGCGAAGTGGAGCGCCGCCGATGCCGCGTGCTCGTCTGGAGCGGCCGCGGACGAGATCGCCGCGAGCGACGGCAGCACGACCCAGGCGTAGCCGGCGCCGAAGAGGAGCCGCGCGGCGATGAGCAGTCCGGGCGTGGGCGCGACCGCGGACGTGAGCCCGGCCACGCCGAGCAGCACACCGCCGGTGAGGAACATCCGCCGCCCGCCGAACGCCCGCAGGAGCCACGGCAGCAGCAGGAACGCCGGCAGCTCGACGAGCGTGCCCGCGGCGATTGCGAGGCCGATCTCCCAGCCGGTGCCCCCGACCTCGGCGACGCGCGGCCCGGTGAAGATCGTCGGCGCATTGGAGCCCACGAAGACCATCGCGAGGCCCACGAGGAACCAGCGGTTGCGACGCACACCGGCACGGATCCCGTCCACGAGCCCGGTCCCGCCGCGGAACGCGACCCCAGTGCCCGAGATGAGCTCGCCGCGCAGCCGCGCCATCACGACGCCCGCGGCCACGAGGCAGGCCAGCGCGCCGATCAGGCCAGGCGTCCGCCAGCCGAGTGCGGTCACCGTGACGAGCGCCCCGCAGATGATGACCATCACCATGTAGGCGCTCGACGCCCCGACGCGGACCCGCGCAAACCGCGTTCGGTCGCCGCGCAGGCGCCCGAGGATCAGCGAGTCCGTGAGCGGGATGAACGCCGACGACACCGCAGCCCAGACGACATACGCGACCGCGATCACCGGGACGATCCCCGACGCGTGCGCCGCGGCGATCGGCGAGGCGACCAGGAACGCGAGCGCGAGCATGCGCCGCCGGCCGTAGCGGTCGCCGAGGCGGCCCCAGGTCGGCGCGGTGAGGAGCGTGGCGATCGCGGCGGCCGCGGCGAGGGGGCCCAGCAGCGCCGGGGCGAGGCCGGCTTCGATCAGGATGACCGTCCCGTACGGCATCACGGTGCCGTTGACGAGGCCGCGGACCAGCATCAGCGCGAGGGCGCGCAGCGTGACGAGGTCCAGGGCCGTGTCGGGGTCGCGATGCATCGTCACCACAATGCCCCATGACGGCTGGCCGCGCTGCATCCCGACTGCGGCGACAATGGGATCGTCCCCGGTCCGGCCCCGCGCCCGACCCCCGAAAGCCCACCTGCCCCGGAGGCCGTCCCGGCGTGCGCCGCCTGCTCTGGACCGCCTACACGGTCATGGTGTTCGAGGGGTTCCTCATCTACGCCGTGGGATTCATCACGCCCTTCGTCCAGGCGACGCTGCGCGTGGACCCGTGGATCGCCTCGCTCCCCAACTCGCTGATGGCGGTCGGCATGGGCTTGGGCGGTGCAGCCGCCCGACGGCTCAACGCCCGCTTCGGGGCCGAGCGCGCGATCCGCGCCTGGCTCGTGGCGATGGCCGTGGCCGCGGTCCTGCTCGCGGCGCCCGTGCACATCCTCGTGACGATCGCCGGCGGGGTGCTGTTCGGCGCGGCGGCCGGCGGCTGGCTCGTCCACGTCAACAGCGCGCTCGGGCAGGGGCCGCGCGGTGGCCTGATGCTGACTCGCGCCAATCTCGCCTCGGTCAGCGGCAGCCTCGCCGGACCGCTCGTCCTCTCGCTCGCAGCCGCCAGCATCGGCTGGTGGTACGGGGCGTTGCTGCCGGTCCCGTTCGTGCTCGCCCTCGCGTTCGTCACGCCCGGCTCGCCGGCCCGCGACCGCCCGACCGACGCCGGAATCGCCGAGCCGCCGCTGTCCCGCGAGTTCTGGCTCGCGTGGCTGTTCCTCGCCCTGTGCATCGGCGCGGAGTTCTCGTACGTGGTGTGGGGCGCGCAGATCGTCTCGACGCGGACGGGGATCACCACCGAGACCGCGACCGGGCTCGCCTCGGCCTTCGTGGCCGGGATGGTGGGCGGGCGCCTGATGGCCTCGATCGTCCACATCGACAACCGCCGCCAACTCGGGGTCCTGCGCCTCGGCGCGGCACTCACGCTGATCGGGGCGCTCGTCGTCTGGGCCGCGACCGCACCGGCCGTGGACGCGATCGGCCTGTTCCTCGGCGGCCTGGGCATGTCGGCCATCTACCCGTATGGCGCCAGCCTCGCACTAGCGCACGCGCCCGACGCACCGGTCCGCGCCAGCGCCCGCCTGACGCTCGCCTCGAGCTCGTCGATCTTCGCCGCACCGCTGGTGCTCGGGCTGGTCGCAGGGACGGTCGGGATCGTCGGCGCGTGGGCGATCGTGGTCGTGCTGCTCGCGCTCGCGCTCGCCCTCGTGCTGCGCGTGGGCGTCCCGGCGACGGTCGTGGACCACGCCGAGGTGCTGGCGGGATAGGCAGAGCGGCACCGCGCTGGCCTCACGCAGCGTGCTCTGGCGCAACAGACCGGCGTGCCGCAGAGCACGATCGCGCGGATCGAGCCCGGGCACACAGACCCGCGCGCCTCGACGCTGAACACGCTCCTGATCGGGTGCGGTAGCTCGATGGCGACCGCGGGATGGCAGGTCCGTGCCGGCGGCGGCCTCTCCGAGCGAGCCGTCCGGTATCTCCCGGAGATGACGCGGAGGATCGTCGAGCGGCTCGCGCCATCGAGGATCATCCTGTTCGGCTCTCAAGCGCGCGGCGAGGCCGGACCGCTCTCCGACATCGACCTCCTCGTCGTGTTCGACGGCGACGGCAACCGGCGCGAGCGGAGGGTAGCGATCCGCACGGTGCTCTCCGACCTGATCGTGGACAAGGACATCCTCGTCGTCACCGAGGCTGAAGCGGCCTCGTCTCGCGTCGGATCGACCGTCTCGACGGCGCTCCGAGAGGGTGTGCCGATCTATGTCGCCTAGGCAGAAGCGGCACTCCTCCGACTACGAGGCCGAGTCGGTCCGATGGCTTGCGTTCGCTCGCGGCGACCTCGGCAGTGCAGTGGCCCTTCGCGGGACGAGGACGCCGAACAGGAACGTCGGCTACCTGGCCCAGCAGGCTGCCGAGAAGGCCCTCAAGGCGGTTATCCTTCTCGATAACGCCCCCTTCGAGATGACGCACGACCTGAACGCGGTGGCCGCGCAGCTGCCGCACGACTTCGCATCACCGGTCGACGCCGCTGGCCTGGCATGGCTGGCCGATCTGGAGACCATGGCCCGCCACCCGGATGAGGGCGACACGATCACCGCCGAGGACGCACGAAACGCCACCCAGATGGCAGATGCGACTCTTCGCGCAGCCGCTGCTCACTTCGCTTCCCACGGGATCGACGAGGCGCGGATCGATCCTGAGTAGGCTCCTCGAGCCCGGCGCCGCCCGAATCGACAGGGCCCCGGCAACCATTGCCAGGGCCCGTCGCGTCTGGGGGGGACCGATGTCAGACCGTGCCCACCTCGTCGAGCAGCTCGCCGCCCGGTCCCTCGAGGCGCAACACCACGGCGGCCTGGCCGAGGACGTGGGTGGAGCAGGAGAGGCACGGGTCGTAGGCGCGGACCAGGGCGGACACGCGGTTGAGCGCGCCCTCCTGGATCTTGGCCCCGTCCACGAACCGCTTGGCCACCTGCGTCACGCCCCGCCCGATCGCGAGGTTGTTGTGGCCCGTCGCGACGATCAGGTTCGCCCAGGTCATCGCGCCGTTGTCGTTCACCTTGTAGTGGTGGATCAGCGTGCCGCGCGGCGCCTCGATGATCCCCACGCCCTCGAGGTTGTTCACGCCGGCGTGGGCGCGGACCCTGGGGTTGCAGAGGTCGGGGTCGTCGAGCAGCTGGCCCATGCGCTCGAGGCCGTAGAGCGCCTCGATCAGCCGCGCGTAGTGGTAGTGGAACCCGCTCTGGACGATCCGCCCGTACCGGGCCCGGAACTCGGCGAGCTCCGCGTCCGCGAGGGGCGTGCCCGTCTTGTCCGCCACGTTGAGCCGGGCGAGCGGACCCACCCGGTAGATGCCGTCCGTGTGGCCGAGCGGGCGGTAGTAGGGCGCCTTGAGGTACGAGTCGGGGAGCGTCGCCTCGGCGATGAACTCCGCGTACCGCTCGGGCGCCACCTGGTCGGCGATGATCGCGCCGTCGGCGCCCACGAACCGCAGCTTGCCGTCGT
>Ga0315271_10001556_pt1 | contig 13905 bp, 15 predicted proteins | sample C3_top_MG_FD_204664 | JGI IMG/M metagenome (GOLD analysis project Ga0315271, IMG submission 204664) | Sediment microbial communities from Yellowstone Lake, YNP, Wyoming, USA - C3_top | ecosystem: Environmental > Aquatic > Freshwater > Lake > Sediment | place: USA: Wyoming | collected 2017-08-01 | reverse complement strand
TCTGCGGGGTCTGCACGGCAAGCGCGTCGCGCTGCTTGATTTCTCCACCAATGAAATAGGGCAGGCCGCAGTTGGCGAAGGAAACATCCGGGCCACGCTCTATCAAGGTAATTTGGGCGGATTCGTCGAGCCGCCTGGCACGGGCGGCGCAGGAAGCTCCGGCGGCCACGCCGCCGACAATCACCAATCGTTTTCCGTTCGTGAGATTCATAACGTTACCACCACAGAGCTTCGGATCGGGGAAAAGTTACAAACCTTTTGCGACCTGGGAAATTAGATCATCAGAAATCCCCGATGTGCGCGGTCAGCTAAATGCCAGACCGATCACTTCGCGGCGAATTTTTCTTTCCACCGTTTGCGCAATGCCTCGTGCAACTGCTCCCGAAACCTGACTGGCAGATCATAGGGCTGGCCGTTTTTGTAGAGCGTGATGGTCTGGCGAATGTTGTCCACGACGACCTGGCACGGGTTGCACCCCGCCATGTGCTTTTCGAATTCCTCGCAGATGGCCGGATCAATCGTGCCGTCCACGTACTCATTCAACACTGCCAGCATTTCTTCGCATTTCATATCGAGTGGTTTCCCTGATTGAGCCCCGGGGTGGGAAAAAGTTACAGAATTCCCGCTTTTTGCCACAGAAATCCTCCCGCCAAAGTTTTTTGTAACTTTTCCGCATCCCCCGGCTCAATGCTTTGGACGTGTGAAATTGAGAATATCGAATCAACCATTCCAAATCTGAAACCATGAGCAACGTAATCACCCCAGTGGAAGCATTCAAAACCGTGGACGCCCGCGGCATGGCATGCCCCGGTCCCCTTCTGGAAGCCAAAAAATCCATCGGCGGCGTACCGGTGGGAGAAGTGGTCGAAATCCAGTCCAATGATCCCGGCTCGCGCAATGACATTGCCGCCTGGACCAAAAAAGTGGGTCACGAATATCTGGGAGTGACGGAAGCCGACGGATTTGACCGCCATTTCGTGCGCCGCAAGAAGTAGGAGTCCGCAAATCCGCCCTTCCCGGTTATGGCTGCCCAATTCAACCCCACCATCCTCGTGCTGGCTACGGTCGCCTGCGCCTATCCGGGCGCGGACGCCGTTGGCAAGGCCCACTTGGAGTATCCCTCCAACATCAGCGTCCTGCGTGTTCCATCGCCGGTCTTGTTCCCGGAGGACTTTTACCTGCGGAGTTTTGCGCGGGGCGTGGACGGCATCATCATCGCCGCCTGCGGCTCGGATTGTCCCTACCACAATGCCTATCCGAAGTTGGCGGCGCGAATTGACGCCTTGGTCAGGAAAATGAAAGTTGGCGGACTGGAGATTGATCGGATGCGCATCACGGCGATTTGCACGGTGTGCATCAAGTCGTTTCTCAAGGAGGTCAACCAGATGGACGAGCGTTTGCGCAAGATCGGGCCGGTCAACCGCGACCTGGCCGGGGAATTGTGGACGGCTTCGCGCCGGGAAATGCAAGCCGGGCTGAACCTACCGGTGATCAACCAACCTGCCTTCGCGTGAGCACCTCCAATTCCACAATTTTGGCCGATGGAAAAACCCGTTACGACGCTGTGGTCGTGGGCGGCGGCATTGCCGGCCTGCAGGCGGCGCTGGATCTGGCGGACCAGGATTACCATGTGTTGGTGGTGGAAAAATCCACGAGCATTGGCGGACGCATGATCGCGTTGAGCAAGGTGTTCCCAACACTGGACTGCGCCAGTTGCATCACCACCCCGAAAATGTCGGCTGCGGCCCATCACCCGCGCATCACCCTGCTGACCCACACGACGGTGGAGGCACTAACACCAGCCAACGATGGCCACCGGCTTACCCTCACGCGCCAACCGCTTTATGTGGACCCGGACTTGTGCATCGGCTGCCGCCTCTGTGAATACGAATGCCCGGTGGAATATCCCGATGCCTTCGAGGAGGGGTTAGGCTCCATCCGGGCGATTGCCGTGCCATTCACCAATGCCATTCCGCAATATGCCGTGCTCAATCCCGAGTTCTGTATCGCCTGCGGTGCCTGCGCCAAAGTCTGTCCCACCGACGCGATCAAGTTCGAGCAGCAGCCGGAAACATATACCATAGCGACGGATGCGGTGGTTCTGGCCACCGGGTTCAAGTTGAATTCCCCGACCGCACTCAAGCCGCAATACAACGCGGCCGACTCGAAGAATGTGCTTTCCCCAATGCAACTGGAACGCCTGCTCGCGCCGCACGGCCCGTTCGGGCGGGTGGTCAGGCCCTCGGACGGCAAGGTGCCCGACAGCGTCGCCTTCGTGCTATGCGCGGGTTCGCGAGACCAAAGCATCGGGGTGCCTTACTGTTCGCGTGTTTGCTGCATGTATTCGATCAAACAGGCCATGCTGCTTTCCGGTTCGCTGCCCATCGCGGACCTGACGATTTACTACATGGACATCCGCACTTTCGGCAAAGGCTACGAGCAGTTCTATCAGAATGCCAAAGCCATGGGCATCAACTTCGTCAAAGGCAAAGTCGCCCGGATCACGCCGGCGGAAAATGGCGACCTGATGCTGCGCGTGGAACACGAGGAAGAAGACGGGTGCGTGCGGGAAAACCGCCATGACCTGGTGGTGCTGGCTAACGGCATCATGCCCGGACTCGAATCCCCCGGGCGGCTCGGTGCGGAACAAGCCGGCGACGGTTTCATCAAACAACCCGACCCGGCGCGGCCCGCCTGGACGGGACATGATGGCATTTTCGTGGCGGGCGTCGCTGCGGGTCCGAAGGACATTGTGGATTCCATCGTGGAAGCGGGCGCGGCGGCGATGGAAGCATCGCGTTATTTGTCGTCACTGCGGCCGAAGACCAGACAAGCCGACGCGGCTCTAACTGAAACCGTGTAACTCTTTTGCCATGATCAAGGAAACTTCCCAGCCTCCTGCCGTGCCCGAAGTGCCGCGCATTGGCGTTTATATCTGCCGTTGCGGCGGCAACATCAGCGACGTGGTGGATGTCGAAGCGCTCGCCACCGCGATGCGGGGCGTTGCCGACGTGGTGACCGCCAAGGTCAACACGTTCATGTGTTCCGACCCCGGCCAGGGACTGATTGCCGAGGACATCAGGGAGCAAAAACTGAACCGGGTGGTGGTGGCCTCGTGTTCGCCGTTTCTGCATGAACTGACGTTTCGCACCGCCGTTCAGCGCGGCGGCTTGAACCCGTATCTTTACGAGCACGTCAACATCCGCGAGCAAGGCAGTTGGGCGCACCATTCCGATCCGGCGGGCGCCACCGCCAAATCGCTGCGGATGATCGCCGCCGCCGTCGGCAAGTTGCGCCATGCCGAACCGCTGGAAACCATCCGCATCACCAACAACCGCCAGGCGCTCGTGATCGGCGGCGGCATCGCCGGGATGAAAGCCGCAGCCGACATTGCCGGCAAAGGCATTCCGGTAATCCTGATAGAACAATCCCAAGTCATTGGCGGCCGTGTCGCGTCACTCGGAAAAGTCTATCCGACAGAAACCGAAGCGCTCGCCTTGGTGGAGAAACTGGCGGCGCAGGTAACCAGCCATCCGCTGATCCGGATCTACCCGCAGACGCGGCTGTCGGCGTTGTCGGGATTCCTTGGCAATTTCGACATCACCCTTGCCGTTGAACCCATGAGTGGCGAAGCACCGGGGCCGGGCATCCCGCTGCCCACGCCAATGCAAGCCGAGGAAATCCGCGCCTCGGTCGGTGCCATCATCATCGCCACCGGCTTTGATCCTTACGCACCGCAGCCGGGCGAATTCGGCCACGGCGGACCGCAGGTGGTGACGCTGCCTGATTTCATCCGGCATCTGCGTGACCAACCTAACGGTGAATTGCAGTGGCATGGCCGCCCGGTTAGAAATGTGGGTTTCATGCACTGCGTCGGCAGCCGACAGATTGAGGGGGTTCACGCACCGCAAAGCGACGGCCGGATCAACGACTACTGCTCGCGCACTTGTTGCACGGCGATTGTTCAGCAGGCGCTGGCAGTCAAACGGCGCTTCCCCCGGGTCAACGTGTTTGATTTTCACCAGGACATCCGCACCTATGGGCGCGGCCACGAGGATTATTACAAGAACGCCTCCACCGCCGGCGTGGTGTTCCTGCGCTATCATGGCGACGAGCCGCCTGTGGTCGAAGCGGGGACCAACGGCACCCCGTTGACCGTGCGGCTCAAGGATTGGCTCACGTTTGGCGAGGAAGTGGAAGTGCCGCTGGATTTGCTGGTGCTGGGCGTGGGCATGGTGCCGCGCAACATCCGGGATCTCGTGGATCTGATGAAACTGCCGCTTGGCGCGGACCGCTTCCTCCAGGAAGTCCATCCCAAGCTGCGCCCCGTCGAGGTGTCGGTCAACGGCATCCTGTTAGCCGGCACGGCGCAGGGGCCGATGAATATCGAAGAAACCTTGTCCGCCGCATCCGCCGCCGCGTCCAAGGCGTCCATTTTGCTCAATCGCGACATGGTGGAGTTGGACCCGTTTGTGGCGCAAGTGGATGCCAGCCAATGCATCGGCTGCGAGCGCTGTTTCGACGAATGTGCCTACACCGGCGCCCTCGTTGCCGACACCGTCACGCTCAACGGCAACGAGGTGAGGAAAGCCCGCGTCAATCCCGGCCTGTGCGTGGGTTGCGGGGGCTGTGTGGCCGTTTGTCCGACCCGGGCGATTGACCTCAAAGGCTGGACCCTGGCACAGTTCGACGCGATGGTGGATGGCCTGGTGGCAAGCGTGCCCGGCCCTGAATTGAAAGGAGTACAACATGCCGGGTAAACTCACTGACGCACACAAGGCGGCGCTGAAAATTTTCCGTGAGCGCCGTGGTGGCATTTCCGAACCGCTCAAGCAACACGCGTCCAATTTCCGCCAGCAACGCAAGCAACTGAACACCGCCCTGCAAGGCGGCCCCGCCACCGTGCCGGAACTCGCGCTAACAACCGGGTTGCCCGCCGACCAGGTGCTCTGGCACATCGCCGGCATGAGGAAGTACGGCTTGGTCCAGGAAGTCGGCCAGGCCGACGACTATGTGCAATACGAACTGGTGAAATCCCCGAACTAACAACTCCGGCGCGGCAGTTTCCGCCCCTATCAATTCAACGAATCATGGCCCATAAAGTGAATCCGGATCTGGCCAGCGAACTTGCGCTCTACGGAGCCAATGATCTGATGACCTGTTTCAACTGCGGCAACTGCACGGCGGTCTGTCCGTTGTCGGAAGGTGGCACGGTGTTTCCGCGCAAACTCATCCGCTACGCGCAGATCGGTCTGGAGGACCGGCTGAAGTCCTCGATAGAACCCTGGCTCTGTTATTACTGCGGCGAGTGTTCCGCCACCTGCCCGCGTGAGGCCGGCCCCGGCGAAACCATGGCGGCACTGCGACGCTATGCCATCGCATCGGCGGACCCCTCCGGGTTGGCGGGCCTGATGTATCGCCGGCCGACGGCGGCGGTGCTCGTGACCCTGGCTTTGGCTGCCGTGCTGGGCCTGTTTCTCACGACGTTGCATCACACCCACGAATTCGACGCCTGGATTTTCCGTTGGATTCCTTACGAGGTGATTCACACGGTGGGCATGGGGGTGTCCGCCGTGTTGGGTGTGCTCATGCTGGCTGGCGTCGTCAATATGCTGCGAAGGTATGGGGGAGGCGCGGGCGGAATCGGTGGATGGTTGCGCTCGCCGGGAGTGATGCTGGCCGCCACCCGGATGACTCTCGTCGAAATCGCCACCATGCGGCGACACAGCCTTTGCCAGAAAGAAGAGCGGACGCCAGCCGCACCGTGGTATCTGACGCCGCGGTGGATCCACGCGAGCATCATGTGGGGATTCCTCGGCCTGTTCGGTGCCACGCTGTTGGATTTCCTGTTCATCTATTTCCTGGGTTGGAGCGCGGTTCCGGCGGCCCGGGTTCTGGGCACGGTGGCCGGCTTGGTCATGCTCTATGGCGTGAGCGTGTCACTCTATCAGCGTGGCCGGGGCGAGGCGAGCCATCTGAAAAATTCCGTACTGGCCGACTGGTGGCTGCTGGGGTTCCTTTTCGTCCTTGCTGTTAGCGGATTCTGGCTGGAGCTGGCCGTGACCTTCCGCTGGCACGGCACGTTAGATAACGCGATCCTGGTGATCCACACCGTGATGGCGCTGGAACTGGTGTTGCTGGTCACGATGACCAAACTGGCCCACGCGCTGTACCGCCCCTTGGCGCTCTGGATGTTCTTCCTTCGCCAGACCATGAGCGCTGGCGATCCCAATGCCACCCCACACGAACCGATGGACGGCTAACATTTCAACCAACCCCAATCCTATCCCAATCCAACCCCAATCCCGTATCCCCATGAATTCATCCGATCCCACTCCTGCGCTATCAACTCCCGCTCCCGAAACCACCGACCAGATGACCATCATCATGTTCTCCGGCGACCTCGACAAGGCGCTGGCCGCGTTTGTTATTGCCAACGGCGCGTTGGCCATGGACACGAAGGTCACCATGTTCTTCGCCTTCTGGGGACTCAACGTCCTGCGCAAGGAAAGCGCCCCCTCTCCGGCAAAGGAGTTCCTATCCGCGATGTTCGGGTGGATGATGCCCAAGGGCCCCAACCGCCTGAAACTTTCCAAGATGCACATGTGCGGCATGGGCACCCGCATGATGAAATTCGTCATGCGCCGCAAGGGTGTTTACAGCCTGCCCAAGCTCATCGAGACTGCCCGTGAGCAGGGCATCCGTCTTGTCGCCTGCACCATGTCCATGGATGTGATGGGGCTGACCAAAGAGGAGTTGCTCGACGGCGTGGAACTCGGCGGCGTGGCGACCTTCATTGGCGACGCCATGCAGTCACAATCCACCCTGTTCATTTAATCCGCCTGCCAAGGGAATGCCCAACGACCTCGAACCAATAGTTGAGGGCCGCTGGTGACTCCTTGTCAACCATGGTGGTGATGCGCAAGTTCAATGCGCGATGCCGGATTGCCGAGGGTGGTCGTGAGGCGTTCGCGCAGTTGCAGGCGGGCGCGCAACAGACGCACTTTGACGTTGGCTTCGCTCAAGCCGAGAGCTACGGCGGTTTCGGTGACGGACAAACCCTCAACGTCGCGCAGCAGGAAAACGATCCGGTGTTTCTCGTCCAACTGGGCGAGCGCCTCTTCAATCAAGCTGCGGGTCTCGTTCCTTGCCACCAATTCGTCCGGCGACTGGCTCCAATCGGCAATGTATTCCGGGTGGGGAATCGACTCGTCGCTTTCCGTGCTTTCGGTTGCCGCTTCCAGCGACACGGTTTCCAGGCCGTCGCGTTTGCGGATGACTTTAAGCGCCGCGTGAGTGGCAATCCGCAGCAGCCAGGTGGCAAAGCCCGCCTCGCCCCGAAACCCGTCCAGATGCTCCAGTGCGCTGAGAAACGTTTGTTGGGTCACATCCTCGGCATCCTGCTCATGCCTCAGCATCCGCAGGGCCAGCGAATACACCCGCTTCTCATACCGATTGGCCAAGCTCTCGAAGGCAAACAACTCCCCCGCTTTGGCGCGAACCACCAACTCGTCGTCCGTCGATTCCGGGGCTAATTGATCAATCATAGAAATTGTCTGTCCTGAACCATCACCCATGGAGCCACTCCTTTCAGATGGACAAACACGGGCGGGACTGGTCGGAGGGAGTCTTGCATGAAATCGCGGTTGCCGCAATCAAAGTTGCCGCAGGCTTGTTCCACCTGTGAAATTCGGTGTGAGAACCCGAACACGGGAGATCATGAATCATGATCACTTCACGGCTACCACCGAGGCCGGCACGGTGCGTACCTGCAGGTCCTTGAAAAGCTCCGTGTCTTGAATCTTTTTTGTGTGGGTGTCTTTGGCGCCGGTCCAAATCGGCGTGGTGCTGCCGTCGGCGTGGCGGAGGCGGAGGTTGTCGAGATATACCTTGTAAGTGCCGGGCTTGCCGCCTTTAAAGACGATGCCGTGGCGGGGAAGTGATCCCGGCGCACTGCTGCAAAGACCGATCACGCGATGTTCCCACACGCCCGGACCGCCTCTGGGTGCAGGACCGGCAGATTGCTCGCGGCAAAACTGGTCGAAACCTTCGCCACGCTTGAAATCGAGCGAGATGGCCTTGCTGTCGTTGCCCTTGAACGGCGAGTAAAAGAAACCTTGGCGCAAGCTGGTGGCGGCAATCGCAACATCATATTCGAGGAAATCGGTGGCGAAATGATTGCCCGCGAACCCGGCGAACGGCACAATCAAAGTGTCTTTAGGCTTGGCTTTGTCCTTGACGGTGACGGAAATTTCGAGCACCTCGCCCTCGGGCGCAGGCTTGGCGTCGAGTTTGGCGGGTGCCGGCAGATGCGTGAGCGCGGCACCGAGCGAATCGACCCACGTGTTCATTTTGGCGGTGAGCGATTTCACCACTTCGGGATGGGAGTCAGCCACATCCCTGGTCTCGCTGATGTCGTTGCGCATGTCATAAAGTTCGACGTGGTCGCAGAAGCGGTGCATGCGCCAGTCCGCCGTGCGGATGGCGTCCTCGGTGTGCCACGACCAATAATAGCTCTCGACCGGGCTGGCGGTGTTGTCGCGCAAGGCGGGCCAGATGTTCTTGCCGTCGAGCGGGCGGGTGGCCGGCATCTTCAAATCGGCCATGGCCAGCAAGGATGGAAACATGTCGAGCGCGCCGCAGAGACCGTCCCACTTGCGGCGGACGAGCTTGCCGTTGGGCCAATGGATCACGGTGGGCAGGTGCGTGCCACCTTCAAAGAGGGTATGTTTGCCGCCCCGCAATGGCAGGTTGCTGCCTTCCTTCGTCGCCCCGTTGTCGCTGGTGAAGACGACGATGGTGTTTTCGCGCAAGCCGTGTTTTTCCAATTCGCCAAGGATCGCGGCAACATTCTTGTCCATCGCCCGTACCATCGCCGCGTAAACGCGCTTGGTTTTGTCGGTCACCTTCGCATCCACGCTCTCCAGATCCGAATCCTTTGCCTGCAACGGCGCATGGACGATGTGAAACGGGACGTAGCAGAAGAACGGGCGGCCTTTGTTCTCGCGGATAAACTCGAGAGCGTGCTCCACGATGAAGTCTTCCGTGTAGCCGGCGTCCTGCGGACGATACTCGCGATTGTGCCACCAGCTCACCGGCCCTTTGCCGGCCGCGGTCCGGCGCGTGAAATAATCCGCCCCTCCGCCGTAATACACCCACGCCTCGTCAAAGCCGTGCTCGTTCACCCCGAGACCGCCCTTGAAACTCTTATTAGGCATGGCTTTGAAGGCCTCCGCAAACGCCGCACGATATTCCGGCGTGTCGGGGTCCTCGCCATTGTGCCACTTGCCAAAGATGCCGGTGCGATACCCATTGGCCTTGAAACCCTCGGCGATGGTGGCTTCGGCTTTTTCCAACTCCCCGCCCGTCTCCGGCCCGGTACCGACGCGGAACGGATGGCGACCGGTCAGCAGCATCGCCCGCGTCGGCGAGCAGACGCACCAGCCCATGAAGTTGGACAATTCGACACCTTGCTCGAAAAGCCGGTCGATGTGCGGCGTGGGAATGCTGCCGCCCGGATGAATGCTGATGTCACTCCAGCCGAGGTCGTCGGCCAGCAGGTAGACGAAGTTGGGCTTGCCTGCCGGTCTGTCTGCGGCATGAAGCGGGGCAAGCAGAGCCAGCATCAAGAAGGCGGGGACATGGGCGGGAGTGTGCATGTTGGTTAAGAGCGAATCGCGTTTCCGCGGGTTGGCCTACAGCCTCACCCGCCCCTGTTTACGGCTCAGAATGATTGCACCCTGTCATCTACCGGGAAGAATTCAGATCGGCGGGGATAGTAAAAGCCATTGTGGCCGGCAGCATCAGTCTCAGGTCCGTGAGGCGCGGTGGTGAGGAAACTAAGCACCACCAGTGTTCTTTGCGCCACGTCGCCCCGCGTGATGAAGACGTTTTCGACGCCAACCGGATAGCCCGCGAGAGCAAGCCCGATGGCGGCTATGCTGGCAGGCCATCCTTCCCGCGACTTGTGTTTCACGGTGTGATGTCCTAAAATTCGGGATTCGACTGGAAAACGTCGGAAACCGCGCTTGAGTATGACCATGCTTCTTCGCAGCTTGCTCGCACTTCTGGCCACGCTTCTTTCCACGCTGGCCATGGCATCCGAAGTTTCTCCGCCGGAGTCGCCGCAAATTGTCAATTACCGCCGGGTGATCTTCCGCTTGCTGGCACCCAAGGCAAAATCCGTCATGCTGAAGGAATCCGGCGCACCCGGGAGGAAATGACACGGCGCCTACCGGGAATCTGATCCCTCATCCTTCCAAGTGCCCTTCAATGACCCGGATGAGAATGTTCAAGTCCACCGGTTTGGCCAGGAACTCCTCATCGCCAATGTAGGCCTCGCTGCCGTGGGTTTCTTCATTCGATACAATGGCCGTGAGGAAGATGATCGGAATATCCCTCACCAATGGGTCTTCCCGCAAGCGGGCCGCCACCGCGCCACCATCCATCTCCGGCATCATAACGTCTAATAGAATCAGATCGGGCATGAACTCCCGGGCGGTTTGAACGGCTACCCGGGCGTGGTTTTCCTGGCGGACGTCGTAGGCACCCGTTGCCTCGAGATTACGTCTGACTCCTCGTGTGATGCTGGCGTCGTCGTCGATGATGAGGATTTTATGTTTGGTCATGGATGTGGTTTCGGTTGCAGATTAAATGTCAAAGTGGCGCGGGCACCGCCTTCAGGACGATTTCCAAGGGTGATGCTGCCACCGTGAATCTGGATGATTCTGTGAACAATTGCCAATCCCAACCCGGTGCCCTGGCCCGGAGGCTTGGTCGTATAGAACGGTTCGAAAATATTGGGTAACTGCTCCTGGGGAATACCGGGGCCGGTGTCCTCAACTTCAAGGATTACCTGGGGGTCGAGGGCAATACTTGCGTCGGTAGCCGCCTGCAACGAACTCCGCACCGTGAGTGTGCCGCCGTCTGACATGGCATGGGCGGCGTTGGTGAACAGGTTGACCAGAACGTGTTCCATGTGTGTGTGGTCCAACGACAACATGGGCAGACCGGCTTGCAACTGTCGCACCACCTCGATTCGATGTTTGAGCAACTGGTGTCGAACCAGTCCGAGGGCATTCTCGACAATTGAGTTCAAATCTTCGGGAGCCGGTTGCAGAGGACGCGGCTTGGAGAAGTCCAGCATCAGGTTGATGATTTTGGTACCCCGCAGAACCGCATGCTTCATGTCGTGCAGCAAAGATGCATCGTCAGCGTCGGAAATTGGGTGTTGAAGAATGTAATCCACACCCATGCCAAGAGTCATCAGTGGGTTCTTGACTTCGTGCGCAACTCCGGCGGCCATACGACCGACCGCTTCCATCTTGGCCGCTTCGATGAGTTGCATTTGCATGCGCTGCAACTCGGTATTGGCCAACCGAAGTTTGCCCTCAGTCCGTCGGCGCACGGTCACTTCCGCTACCAATTTGGTGGTACGCCTGGCCACTGTCGCTTCGAGGTTCGCTTGGGTGGCTTTGAGGGTCGCCAACAAGATGGCGACGACCACAAAGATGCTGCCCATCATCAGCGTGTTCCAAAAAATCACCCACGGCTGAATGATCGACCAGCGTTCAAACCACTCCGCGCCGAGCCAAGCTCCGGCACTGACCGCGGCGATGAACACACCAGCCCCGCGACCCGCGAACCACGCACACCAGCAGATCGGAATGAGGTACAGCAATGTCACCGAAACCTCGATGCCTGTGAAGTAGTCGAAAACGGCAACCACCAGAACCATCGTCAAGCTGCCAGCCAGTTTTCCCAACGGCAGCCGCGATTCACTCACTGGGTTCGTTAACGGTGGTGGATCGGTTGGATCAGGTTGTTGGTCCATCTAATTCTTGGTTCCTGGCGGCGACTACGAGCCTACGCAACAGGGGAGAAAGCGCCACCCCCCACGGAATATTTCTGTTGATTTACCCAATCATGCGTCAATCACCAACCAAGGTTCCTGAAATTTGCCGGTCACCACTCCGAACTCGCTGAAACCGAACAACGAATGTTCAGATGCCGGCCGCGTCCCATCATGCCAAAACAGGCAAAACAAACCGCCACCCCCCCGCATGGCAAGCCGCCGACTGACCGGAGTGAAGTCTCAAAATCGGGGATTCGACTGGAAAACGCCGGAAATCGCGCTTGAGTATGCCCATGCCTCTTCGTCGTTTGCTCGCACTTCTGGCCACGCTTCTTTCCACGCTGGCCATGGCATCCGAAGTTTCTCCGCCGGAGTCGCCGCAAATTGTGAATTTCCGCCGGGTGATCTTCCGCTTGCTGGCACCCAAGGCAAAATCCGTCATCCTGAAGGGGATCCACCGCTCGTACGAGGAAATGACACGGGACCGAGACGGTGTCTGGTCGGTTACCATCGACCATCTGGATCCGGGAATCTACGAATACAGCTTCGTGGTCGATGGCCAACAAATGATCGACCCGTCCAATCCCGAGGTGAAACCTGGGACGAATCCGGGCAGGAGCGTGCTGGAAATCTCCACCAACACTCCCTTGTTTTACCAATGGAAGAATGTTCCGCATGGGACGGTCCACATGCACAGTTACTATTCCGAATCGCTCAAACGCCGGCGACGGTTGCGCGTTTACACCCCGCCAGGCTACGAACGGGACGAAAATCACCGCTATCCGGTTCTCTATCTGTTCCATGGCTCCGGTGACACGGAGGCAACGTGGACGGACTTCGGACGCGCCCACGTCATTCCCTTTGGGTCGGATACCCCGAAGCTTGCTTCGGCTTTGTTCTGTAATCTTCTGAATTCATATTCTGAAAATGCCTCGGGGCTTGCCCCGAGGTTCTTTACTCTCGACAACCTGATCGCGGCCGGGAAATCGGTGCCCATGCTTCTGGTCATGCCGGACGGACACGCCGACTTGCAGGAGGAGGATGGCGATCACAAGGAGAACTTCCTCAAATTCGAGGCGGACCTGCTCAGCTCGGTGCTGCCCTTGGTGGATGAAACTTATCGGGCTATCGCCAAGCCCGAGGGTAGGGCCATCAACGGGCTCTCCTTGGGCGGCATGCAATCTTTGGAAATCGGCATCAACCATCCCGACCTGTTCGCCTACATCGGCGGCATGAGCGCTTATGTTCCCATGGCGGAGGATCTCTTGGCGAAAGGATTCGCAAACAAGCACTTCAACGACCAGATCAAGTTGTTATGGATCTCAATCGGCAAGGATGACTTCCTGCTCAAGGATGCCGAGGCATTCCATGCCCTCCTGAACAAACACGGCATCCACTCACAATGGACACTCACCAAAGGCGAACACGAATGGGCGGTTTGGCGTGGATACCTGAGGGATTTCGCCCCCTTGTTGTTCCACCAGGACAATTTGGAGAATCCACCGGTAAAGACGTCTAATTGACGTTCTCGGATGGTTCACAGGATGGCGTTGAACAAATAACCCACGAGCAGGATTCCGGTGGCGACCACCCCGAAGAATGTGGCAATCAGCCGCGGCTTCAGGACTTTGCGCAGGATAATGGCTTCCGGAAGCGAAAGGGCGATGACCGACATCATGAACGCCAGCACGGTGCCCAGCGCGGCACCCTTGCCCAGCAGGGCCTGCACGATCGGGATGATGCCGGCGGCGTTGGAATACATCGGCACGCCTAGAATTACGGCAAGCGGCACCGCCCACCAGGCATCCTTGCCCATCAGAGAAGCCATGAAGTTCTCGGGAACGTAGCCATGGATTCCGGCTCCGACCGCAATGCCCAGCAGCACGTAGATCCACACCCGGCCTACGATGTCCTTGACGGAATCCAACCCGGCACGGATGCGGGTTGACCAGTTCGTCTCCTCAATCGTTCCGGCCAAGTTGCCGGGAATTTCGTAAACCCATTCCTCGACATATTTTTCCATTTTCAGGAGTCCCAATATCCACCCTGAA
>Ga0315271_10001555_pt1 | contig 13910 bp, 14 predicted proteins | sample C3_top_MG_FD_204664 | JGI IMG/M metagenome (GOLD analysis project Ga0315271, IMG submission 204664) | Sediment microbial communities from Yellowstone Lake, YNP, Wyoming, USA - C3_top | ecosystem: Environmental > Aquatic > Freshwater > Lake > Sediment | place: USA: Wyoming | collected 2017-08-01 | reverse complement strand
TTCTTACAGCAACTTACTGTCCCTGAGCCAGGCTTGGGTCGGCCAGGGCAAGCTCGGTTTCTTGCCGGGTTTGGTCAGCATTCATCTGGTGATGATGATCGTGACGGCATGGCTGTTCTATAAACGAACTCACGTGGGGCACTTATTGCCATGGCGTAAAACATGAGCACGCTCGCACGCTATCTGACGGGACAGGTGCTGCTAGCCGTCGGCTTTGTGCTGGTGTCGCTGCTGGTGTTGTTCGCGTTTTTTGATGTCATGCAGGAAGTGGCTGCATTAGGCCGAAACAACTATGGTTTGGCGCAGATGGCGGCGTTCATCGTGCTGAATATGCCGGGGCATGTTTATGAAATCATGCCAGTGGCAGCCTTGATCGGCACGCTGTTTGCGCTGTCACGCCTGGTGGGTAATTCCGAGTATTCGATCATGCGGGTGTCGGGGCTGTCCAATTGGCGGGTGGCGGCTTATTTCGCGCTGATCGGCAGTTTGCTGGCCCTGCTTGTTCTGGTCTTGGGCGAATATGTTTCGCCCTGGTCGGAGCAGACAGCGCAGCGCCTCAAGCTGTCTGCGACTCGCTCGGTGGTAGCGCAGCAGTTTAGATCCGGTTTGTGGATCAAAGACGGGCGGGGGTTTATCAATGCGCGCGAGGTCATGCCCGATAACACCTTGCGTGATATCAATATCTACGAGTTTGACGACACCGGTCGATTGAGCCTGATCCGCCGTGCGGAACAGGCGACCTGGAAGGGCGAGCAGTTATGGGATTTGCAGCGGGTGGTTGAAACCCGTTTCAATGCGGGCGGGGTTCAGGCCGGTTTCTTGCCCAGTCAACCCTGGCGCTCGGTCTTGTCGCCCGATATTTTGAGTGTGCTACTGGTTGCACCGGAGAAAATGTCTGCGCGCACGCTGGTTCGCTATGTCGGGCATCTGAAGCAGAACGGGGAAAAGGCTGCGCGCTATGAAATTGCGCTGTGGTCAAAATTCATCAACCCGTTTGCCATTCCTGTCATGATGTTGCTGGCGATGCCGTTTGCCTTGCAGCGCCCGCGCGCGGGCGGTGCAAGCGTTCAAGTGTTTCTCGGTATTTTGACCGGGCTGGGGTTTCATTTATTGAGCCGCTTGTTTGGCCATCTGGGGTTGCTCAATGACTGGCCCGCATTCGCCGTGTCGAGTCTGCCACTCATCGTGTTTTTAGGGATCGCGCTGGCGGCGATCAAATGGGCGGATCGCAGGTGACGGTACCGACAGCCGCAAAAAGAATAGTCCCGCCGATTCACTACCCCGACCTGCCTGTCTCCGCCCGGCGTGACGACATACTTGCCGCTCTCACGCAACACCGGGTGTTGATTTTGTGCGGGGAAACCGGTTCGGGTAAAACCACGCAGATTCCAAAAATGTGTCTCGAAGCCGGTCTGCGCCCGGGCAAGTTGATCGGCTGTACCCAGCCGCGCCGGATTGCCGCGCGCACGGTGGCCGCGCGTATCGCACAGGAACTGGGCGGTGAGCTGGGCGGGGTGGTGGGCTACAAAATACGCTTCACCGACAAGGTGCGTCACGATACCGCGATCAAAATCATGACTGACGGCATCCTGCTGGCCGAGAGCCAGGGTGATCCACTGCTGTCGCGCTACGACACCATCATCATCGACGAAGCGCACGAACGCAGTTTGAACATCGATTTTTTGCTGGGCTATCTGCGCGGGCTGGTCGAGCAGCGCAATGATCTGCGGCTGGTGATTACCTCGGCTACGATTGATGCTGACCGATTTTCGAAACACTTCAACGATGCACCCGTGATTGAAGTGTCCGGGCGAACGTATCCGGTAGAAGTACGCTGGCGCGCAGTTGAAAAAGAAGACGTCATCGCGCCCGCCAAAACCGCCGCGCCGACACCCTCCAGGAAAGATGACGCACCTGATTTGATGGCGGCGATTCTTGACGCAACCGACGAACTCGCACGGCTGGGTTCTGGCGATATTCTGGTGTTTCTGCCGGGCGAGCGCGAAATTCGCGACACTGCCGAGGCTTTGCGCAAGCATCATCCGCCCGGAACCGAAATCCTGCCGCTGTTTTCGCGATTGTCGGTAGCCGAACAGGATGCCATTTTCAAACCCTCAAACCAGCGCCGCATAGTGCTGGCGACCAATGTCGCAGAAACTTCGCTCACCGTGCCGGGCATCCGTTATGTGATCGACCCCGGCATGGCAAGGGTGAAGCGCTATTCGGCACGCAATAAAGTCGAGCAATTGCTGATTGAAAAAATTTCGCAGGCGTCGGCCAATCAGCGCGCCGGACGTTGCGGACGCGTGGCGGACGGCGTCTGCATCCGCTTGTATGACGAAGCGGATTTCAATTCCCGTCCGCGTTTTACCGACCCCGAGTTGCTGCGCTCGTCGCTGGCGGGCGTGATCCTGCGGATGAAGTCGCTGGGACTGGGCGATGTCGCTGGTTTTCCGTTTATCGATCCGCCGAGCACCCGCCTGGTGAGCGACGGCTATTTGCTGCTGGCGGAATTGCACGCACTAAACGAATCCGGGCAACTGACTGACATCGGCAAAAAACTCGGGAAATTGCCGCTTGACCCGCGCATCGCGCGCATGCTGCTGGCTGCCGATCAATTACGCTGTGTGAATGAAGTGTTGATTATTGCCAGCGCGTTGTCCGTACAGGATCCGCGTGACCGACCCATGGAGCGAGCCCAGGCGGCAGATGAAAAGCACAAGCTGTTTGCCGACGAGCGTTCTGATTTTATGGGCTGGTTGAAGTTGTGGCACTGGTACGAAGAACAGGTCCGCCACAAGAAAACCAATCGCCAGTTGCAAACCTTGATCCAGGATCATTTTCTGTCGCCACGCCGAATGCGCGAATGGCGCGATATTTACAGCCAGTTGCATTCGCAGGCGAGCGAACTGGGGCTGCGTGAAAACGATGTCGCCGCGACATACGATGCGATTCACCAGGCTTTGCTGACGGGGTTGCTGGGCAATCTGGGTTTCAAATCGGACGATGTCAAAGGGCGCGCCAAGCCCGGCGAAGGTAATTATCAGGGCGCGCGCGGCATCAAGCTGTCGATACACCCCGGGTCGGCGCTGGCAAAGAAGGCGCCAAAGTGGATCATGGCGGCCGAGCTGACGGATACAGGCCGTCTGCTTGCCCGTACCGTGGCCGATATTCGCCCGGAATGGATTGAAGCGGCGGGGCATCATTTGCTCAGCCGCAGCTATGCCGAGCCGCATTGGGAAAAAGACGGTGCGCGGGTGGTGGCCTATGAGCGCGTGAGTCTGTATGGCATTACGCTGGTGCCCCGGCGCAAAGTGCATTACGGCACGATTGATCCGGTGCAGTCGCGCGAATTGTTTATTCGCGGCGCCTTGGTGGCGGGCGAGTACGACACGCACGCGCCGTGGTTTGCGCATAACCGTGCATTGATCGCTGATATCGAAGACCTTGAGCACAAGGCGCGCAAGTCCGGCGTATGGCTGGATGAGGAGCGCATTTATCGCGTGTTTGACGAGCGCATCCCCGCCCATCTGCATAACGGGGCTGCGTTCGAGAAATGGCGCATGGAGGCTGAGAAAAGCTGTCCCGAACTTCTGTTTTTGCGGCGCGAAGATATTCTCGGAGAAGGCTTGGGGGCAGATCACACCCTGTTTCCGGAAACACTGACGATTGACGGCGTAGTGTGTTCATTTAAATACCGTTTTGAGCCGGGGCACGTTCTGGATGGTGTGACGCTGAATTTGCCGCTGTACTTGCTGAACCGGGTTGAGGCCGCACAAATTGATTGGCTGGTGCCAGGACTGATTCGCGAAAAATTGATCCTGTTATTGAAATCGCTGCCCAAGGACAAGCGCCGTCCGTTGATTCCATTGCCCGACACGGTGACAGCCTTTCTGAGCGAAGCAAAACCCGGTGAGCGCCTGTTGACCGAGGCGCTGGGTGCCACTATCCGCAAAAAAACCGGCGCGGACATCCGGGCTGAGGACTGGAGTGGCGAGTTGCCCCTGCACCTGCGCATGAATCTTGTCATTGTCGACGATAGCGGACAGGAGCTGGCGAGTGGCCGCGATCTGAATGGCTTGCGCCAGCAATTGGGCGGCGCTGCGCGGATTACCTACGGCGCTGCGGAAGACAGCAGCTTCGAACGTAGCGGATTGGTCGCGTGGGATTTTGGCGATCTGCCTGAACAGGTGAAATTCAAGCGTGGCGGGCGGGAGTTGACGGGTTTCCCGGCGCTGGTCGAGTGCGGCGAAGCGGTTGATCTGCGCCTGCTGGACGAGGCCGCAGTGGCCGGGCAGGAGACCCGGCGCGGCGTGGTGTGTTTGCTGCGACATGCGCTGCTTACCCAGTTCAAGCAACTCGAAAAAGACTTGTCGCGTGAGACTGCGCTCGCGCTTAAATACCGCAGCCTGGGCGATGCCGAGGCATTGCGCCGCGAGTTGATGAATGCGATTGCGGTGCGCGCGCTTTTGGGTGACGACGAGACCCCGCGCACTCAAAAAGCCTTCGACAAACAGAAGGAACGCGCTAAGCCGCGCATTGCCGTGGTGCGCCAAGCCTTGCTGCGTGATCTGGGCGATATTCTGGATCTGGCTGGCCAGGTGCAGGCGCGTTTGAATGCCAAGCCGCAATTCACTGCAGCGATGCGTGACGAACACAGTCATCTGGCAGCACTGGTTTATCCCGGCTTCATTATGCACACTGGCTGGATGCATCTCAAGAGCCTGCCGCGCTATCTCAGAGGCATCCTCAAACGTCTGGAAAAACTGCCTGCGTCCGAGCAGCGCGATGCCCGCAATATGGCGGGTGTGCTGACGCTGCAAAATCGCTATCTGGCGCGCAAGGAGCAGAGTAAAAAGTCACTTTACGTGGACGAAGCGCTGGAGGACTTTCGCTGGCAGCTGGAAGAGTTGCGGATTTCCCTGTTTGCACAAGAGCTGAAAACGCCGTATCCGGTCTCAGTCAAACGCCTGGACAAACTGTGGGATGAACTTGCCAGGCAGCCCGTAAACTGATTATCGTTGCGCCATGGGCGAGCGCATGATCAACGTTCCGAATGTCATTACGCTGTTGCGACTGCTGGCCGCACCGGTGGTGGTGTGGCTGATTTTTGATGCGCAGTGGAAGACCGCATGCGGGTTGTTTCTGGCCGCAGCGCTGTCCGACGGGCTGGACGGTTTTCTGGCTCGCCGCCTTGCGCAAACCACCGCGCTTGGCGCGACGCTGGACGCGCTCACAGACAAGGTTTTGGGCTTGGGGACGCTGCTTGCCCTGACGCGAATGGATGCGATTCCATTGTGGGTCACACTGGCCATCCTGTTGCGCGATGCGGTCATTGTGCTGGGCGCGCTCAGCTACCGCAGCCTGGCGGGCCATCTGGACATTCATCCGACCTGGCTTGGCAAAATGCATACCTTTGTCGAGTTTGTGCTGTTGACGCTGGTGTTGGCTGATCTGGCGCAGCTCATTCAACTCGGTGCGGGGCGCTGGCCCTTATTTGCCCTGGTCGCGGCGATTGCAGCCGTTTCAGGTATTCAGTACGTATGGATTTGGGGTGGCAAGGTGCGCCACGACAGCAACTACTGACCGAAAGCGAAGCGCCGTTGCCGATCCGTTCCGGCGCCGCCTTTGATCCGGTACATGGCGGCATCTGCTGCACGGATCAGCGTATCTTCATCCGCGCCGTCATCCGGGAACAAGGCCTGGCCGATGCTGGCCGAAATGTCTACCGACAGGCCATAGAAACTGCTGTCCTCAGCCAGCGTACGCTCGATATTGACTGCGGCAGCCAGGCAATCGTCGCGGCCATGCACGTTATCCAGCAGCACCACGAATTCGTCGCCCCCCAGACGGGCGATCGAGTCCGAGTCACGCACGCTTCGGGTGAGGCGCCGCGCCACTTCGGTGAGCACCGCATCACCCACATGATGGCCGTGCGTGTCGTTGACCTCCTTGAACTTGTCGAGGTCGATGAACAGCAATCCAACTTTGCCGTTATAGCGCCTGGCGTGGCGGATAGCCTGCTGCAAGCGGTCGTAAAACAGACGGCGGTTGGCCAGACCCGTGAGTGAGTCGTGCGACGCTTCTTGTTTGAGTGCCGCGCGCGACGCTTCCAGTTCGGCGAATTGGCGTTCGAACTGCCGGGACCGGCGCGATAGCCGACGCAGCGTCAAGCCGCCCACGATAACGCTCATCAGCGCAGCAGCGATGCCCATGCCGATGGCAGTGCGCCACGTTTTGTCGAACGTCTGGTTGGCGACGGTTTGCGCATGCAGGGTCTCGTCCTGATACCGGCTGCGCATGTGCGCCAACTGCTGGTTAAAAGCGGTTTGCAAGGGAATGGCTTTTTGTTTTAACAGGGCATTGGCTTCTGCCATCCGGTCAGCATTCAACAGATCCGAAACCGCTTCCTGGGTTGCCTGAATCTGGGTAACCAACCGGGTTTGGCGATCAAACTCGATCTGTTCGGCAGGCGTAAGCCCCATTTTTTTGAGTTCATTGCGGCCGTTGCCTACCAGAAATGCCGCATGGTTATATTCCATAAAAATCGCATCGCGCTCGAACGGATCTTGTGTCAGCGCCATGCGTAACAGGCTGTCGGTGCGCTGGTGTGAGCCAACCTGGATCTGGGTGATGAGATTCACCTTGCGATTGTGTGTCAGCACAATCGTATTGAGGTGGCGGTTGTTGCTTAACTGCACAATACTGTTCACGGCCAGCACGATGATCAAGATCATCAGAATGAAGAAAGCCGCGCTGGTCACAATGAGAAAAGTGCGTCGCATAGGAAGCGTTACCCAATAGCCACTATTTGTTTGTGTGGTTCATTATCGGACAGGCGCTGGATAATTTGCAGCATTTTTAGCCTGGAGTGTTTTTAATGACCGCGCGACCTCTGCTGTGTGCCGTGCAGGGTCAACCTGTCTGAATATCTGCGCCAGTTTGCCGTCGGGCGCCACGATGAAAGTATGGCGACGCGCGAAGCGCAGCGGTCCGAGTTTGAACAATGCGCCGTACGCTGCAGCCGTGTGTCCGTCCGTGTCTGCCAGCAAGGGAAAGGGTAAGTGGTACTTGGCCGCAAAGCGCGCGTGGGAATCGGCCTGGTCGATACTGATCCCGATGACTTCCGCATCGAGGTTGCGGATTATCCGAATATCATCGCGAAAATGGCAGGCTTCAGTCGTGCAACCCGGCGTGTCGTTTTTGGGGTAAAAATACAACACCAGCCAGTGCCCCCGGAAATCCGACAGCCGTTTTATCGCACCATTCTGATCGCTGAGCCGGAATTCGGGAGCCGGGTCGCCGACAGCCAGCGTAATCGCAGGACGTGACAGGTGCCAGGCCATTAAACCCAGCGTGGTCAAAACAAGGATGGCTGCAAGCCATTTCACCGATGTATCCCTCACAAAGTGCACGACATCATCAGGCACGGGGGCGCGAATTGGCAAGCGATAAGTGGGTTGATTAGGTAGAATGCGCGCCACGCCCCGGTAGCTCAGTGGATAGAGCGATCCCCTCCTAAGGGATAGGCCACACGTTCGATTCGTGTTCGGGGCACCACGCAACCACGGTCAAACGTGTCACGCACGATCAAGCCGTGCATTGACTCAATGCGATGCAGTTTAAACTCTGATTTTTTGCAACCAGCCCGGATGGGTGGTGGCGTCCCCACGGGGATTCGAACCCCGGTACCTACCGTGAAAGGGTAGTGTCCTAGGCCTCTAGACGATGGGGACCTGGACGACGGTGTGAACCGTCAGTGCTAACTTTCGTCAGCGTTTGGACAGTTGCGTCAAAGTGATGCCGAGCAACAATCCGATGAAACCGAATGGTACCAGTGAAAGCCAGAATAACGCCGCTTCACTCTTCTCAAACAATTTCCAAAACCCTGCTGCTAATCCGATGAGGGTGAGAGCCAGACCAAACAGTGTGGTGATGACACCCAGGTTTTTCATCAGTTCATTCATTTGGTGGAGGTAAGCGGGATCGAACCGCTGACCTCTTGCATGCCATGCAAGCGCTCTCCCAGCTGAGCTATACCCCCAACGAAGCCGCGCATTCTATAGCGGTTGCGCGTGCTTGTAAACCGGGAATTTATGCGTCGGGGAAAAGTTTGCCGGGATTAAGCAGGGCATAGGGGTCGAACTGTTCTTTGATATTGCGCATCAGGGTGAGTGTAGGGGCGTCGATTTCCTGTGGGACGAAACGCCGCTTCTCGGTGCCGATGCCGTGCTCGCCGGAGAGGGTGCCGCCGAGCGCGATCACTTTTTGCATGATCTGGGTCAGGCAGTGTTCGGCGCGCGTCATTTCATTTTCGTCGTCTGGGTGCACCATCAGGTTGATGTGCAGGTTGCCGTTTCCGGCATGGCCAAATGTCACGATGGCGAGTTGATGCTGAGCGCCCAATTCGTCGATAAAATCAACGAACCCGGGCAGGGCGGAGACCGGAACTACGATGTCTTCGTTGAGTTTGAGCGGCGCGATGCGCTTGACTGCGTGTGACAAAGATTTACGTGCGGCCCATAGCCGGGCCGTGTCCGCAGCATTCATGCTTTCGCGCAACTCAAGCATATCCGTACCCGCGAGCGCGGATTTGAGCGCTGCAATTTGCCGTGGCAGGTCGGTACGGGCGCCGTCCGCCTCAACCATCAGTAGTGCCTCGGTGCCGGATGGCAAATCGTCGGCTGCACCCGTTGGGCGGATGGCATGGATGGCGTGACGATCCATGAATTCAAGCGCGCAGGGGATGGCGGCCTGCCGCATGACCCGGCTGACGGCATCGAGCGCTGCGCGATTGCTGCCAAAGCAGACGCGCAAAGTGACGATGGCCTCGGGCACGGGCAGCAGTTTCAGGGTGGCTTCGGTGATGAGTGCAAGCGTGCCTTCAGAGCCGACTAGCAGGCGCGTCAGATCGTAGCCGGTTACGCCCTTGCTGGTGCGGCAACCGGTGCGGATTTCATCGCCGCTACCGGTTACTGCGCGCAGACCCAGCACGTAGTCGCGGGTCACGCCGTACTTGACTGCGCGCGGCCCCGCCGCGTTCATCGCAAGGTTGCCGCCGATGCGGCAATACGCGCTGCTGCCGGGGTCGGGCGGGTAGAAAAGCCCCGCACTGCGGGCAAGCGTATCGATCGCTTCTGTGATGACGCCGACTTCGACCACCATCAGACGGTTGTCAGGGTCGAATTCGAGGACGCGTTTCATGCATTCGTAGCTGACGACGACCCCGCCTGCAACGGGCAGCGCACCGCCGACATTGCCAGACCCCGCGCCCCGTGCGACCAGCGGAATGCGATGCTTGACCGCGACACGGACGAGCGCGGCGACATGATCGTGATGCTGGGGGAATAAAACAGCGGCGGGGCGTACGCGCTTTGGTGTTTCGTCCGCGCTGTAAAGTGCAAGCGTGGCGTCGTCATCAAATACGCGCGACTCGCCCAAGGCAGAATGAAAGCCGGCAAGTGCAGCAGGCGCGAGCATGAAAAGTGTTAAACCCGGGTTTGAGAATCAGGCCACGTCTTCCGGCGGCAATTGCGCGATCAATTGCGCAACCGTATCGGCATCAAAGTCCATGCCGATGTCCCAGCCGGGGTTGAGCGCGATATGAAAGCCGCCACCCATGCGCCGTAACAGCCATGAAAACTCGGTCAGCAAGCCGCCGCTGTAATCGGGAAAATCAGCCACCATCGGTTTCGCGCGTTCGGGGCTGGTGAAGAGCACCAGTACCTGCTCGCCGTCCTCATCCGCCACAATCAGCGGCTGTGCCTGGGTGGAGCGCTGGAAGCCCTGGATCGCATTTTTTTCGTCGAGCACCGGCATGAACACCTGCTGGTCGAGCAGGCGCAGCACGAACGCTTCTGCCTCGGCTTCGCCCTTGTGGACAGCCATCAGTTCTTGTTCGAGATCGTTGTGGGGTATGAAGTTCATGGCGAAATTGGAAGTGGATTCGTCAGGTAAGTGTAACTGATGGCGGTGTATTCGGCTGCGGTTGGGCGGCTGGAAATGTGGCATCTAAAGTGGATTGGCATCATTCAGGCTTTCCAGCGCTCAGGATGTGCCCAATAACGCGCATTGAGCCAATCCGGAACCGGTTTGTAGGTGGCGAGGTCATGCCGATAAATCGTGACGTCTTCGATGTCGTCGTGTCCCAGCGTGTCGTAGCCCATGGCTAGAAACGCCTGTCTGTCCAGCGCGCAGTGCGGGACAGCGATGACCACGATGCAGGGCGCGATAAAGTCGCGCGCACGGCTGAGTAGCGTGCGTGCCTCTGTAGCATCAAGATCCTCCAGCGCTGCCATGACGACGGCGAGTTGCGCAGGGGCAGTGGTTGGGGTGCCTGGCGGGCAAAGCTGGATAGCCGTGTCGGGCAATGCCGTGCGTGTTGCATCAAAGGCTGAGGCATCGAGTGCGACGATCAACTCCGGCGCAATACGGCTGAGTTCTGCGTCAAATATCGTACGCCAGCCCATGGAGCAGCGTGTCATGCAACAACGCGGATCAATCGGGTTTTTGCCAGGCGGTCGTGCAGAAACTGCCCGTCGCGATCAAACCAGGCCCAGATAATGGACGCGCCGAAAAAGCCCATCCCCAGCAATGCCAGAATAAAACGCAGACCGGCTTGTTGCAGCGGGATCAGTTTCCCATCGAGATCAACCAGCTTGATGCGCCAGGTTTTCATCGCCAGCGTTTGTCCACTGCGCAGCCAGAATGCGCTGAAATAGGCAAACAGCACGCCAATCAGGTAAATTTGAAAAACGTGCTGTTTCCAGCCGCTCTGCGCGTTCCCCGTCAAGCGGATGAACAAGAAAGAAGCGATAAACAAAACGGCCACGACCAGGAGTAACTCATAAATCATCGAGGCGAGGCGAGTACGAAGGGTGGCTGTAGATTCTGTAGTTGCGTTGTGGGTCATGGTCGAACTATATTCCGGTCTGGGTGCGGCGCTTTGCCGCGATAAAAACTAACAATCAGGAGGGATCTGGATGCATATCGTAAAGCAACTTATGGCGATTCCAGGCGTGATTGCTGCGGGTGAGTTTGCCTATCGTGGCGATCGTTTCTCGTACGAAGGCGCATTGACCGACGAATTCGCCCGTATGGCGTCGATTTTATGTCGCGCCAATACGTTAAGCGTCAACATGCAGTCGGAAATTTTCGACTCGTTTCATGAGAACTGCGGATGCCGGCCCGTGCAAGGCTGGATCACGCGGGGCAATCATGTCACGGTTTGCGTGATCAGTAATTATTTCTGTTTTATCGAAAATCGCAATGAATTATTGAATGACGTGATGACCATCATGCGCGCCAAGGTGGGCGATATTCAGGATGATTTGCTGGTTAATTTATAGGCCAAAATCGGCGGTGATGTTAAAGAAGCGCTCTATTAATCACGCTGTATTAATCATGGCGCGGAACTGATCGGGACAGAGGGAGTGGACACTATGAATCTTGAGAAACTGATGGATTTGCCCGGCGCAATGGCCGCATTTACTTACACGGACAAGGGTGAGTTGCAAACGCACACCATTCGCGCAGGCAACGAGATTACGGCCCAGGTACTGGGTTTGCTGACCCGCTCGTGCGTGGCGAATCAGGCCATTGCGGCGATGGAAGCAAGCGGCTGGGAAGCGGTGACCGGGCAGGGCGGATTTCAGCCTTTGCAAGGTTTTTCGGTCATCGGGCTGGAATGGTCGGTGGTCGTCAGCGGTAACTGCGGCCTGATCGCCAAGAATCGCGATGTTGACTACGAAGCCACATTTAGCGCTTTGCAGGCAGGCTGAGGACAACGCATGTCACTGAAAAAAATATTGGTGCTGGATGGGGTGGTGGCGGTGTGCCGTTTTCGTGATGACGGCGTCATCATGGAGGCTGCCGGGATGCTGCCGCAAGACATCATGGAGCGGATGGCCAAGTTTGCGCAGTGGTATCGCCGCATGGTGTCCAGCAATACAGATCTGCTGTCGCTGTTTTCCCAGATGCGGGGCTGGTCACCGTCACAAGGCTGGACAGTGCGCGGCGATTCAATGACCGTATGCAGCGTGGGCAACACCGTGTGCCTGATCGAAAATGCGCAAAGCTCGCTGAACGAAATCATGCGGGCGCTGGGTGAAGCGGCGCACGAATAGCCGGAACCCTTGTGAGTTTACCGTGCGCTCATAATTCTGGATGCATCAGGGTTGTGAGCGCCTGCAAGGCTTCTGGGGCGCGGCGTGTGAACATCATAACCAAATTAATGTGAGCCCCTTTGATTGTTCATAGCTTGTATGGATAGGCTAAAAAATTTGAGGCCATGGTTTAAACGAAGGCGATCACGCACCTGATCGAGCAGTTTGGGTGGTGGAGTAGCGGTTTTTGCTGGTTGTTCCAGGTTATCGGGCATGGTTGGTCTTATTAGACAAAGTGACTTATATGAAGACGGGTTGCTTAAGGCGGCGCGGCTCAGGCTTCTACTACCGGAACACGCGCTGCCAGGGCGCACAGCAATTCGTAGCTGACCGTTCCGGCGGCGTGCGCGACTTCTTCCACCGCCAGATCTTCGCCCCACAGTCCAACCGGGCTGCCGATCTGTGCTTCCGGGATGTCGCTCAGGTCAACGCAGAGCATGTCCATCGACACGCGTCCCAGGGTGCGCGTGCGCTTGCCGTTGACCAGGATGGGCGTGCCGGTCGGGGCGTGGCGCGGGTAGCCGTCGGCATAGCCTGCGGCTACGATGCCGACGCGCATGGCACGTTCGGCGCGATATAGATGGCCATAACCGATGCCTTCCCCGGCACGCAGTGTTTGCACTGCAATGATTTCGGATTGCAGGCTCATCGCGGGTTTCAGTCCCAGCGATTGCGCGCTGGTGTCGGCAAAAGGCGAGGCTCCATAGAGCATGATGCCGGGACGCGCCCAGGTGCCGAGCGCCTCGGGGTAACGGAGCAATGCGGCGGAATTAGCGGTGCTCCACGGGAGTTGGGTGGGCGCGGCGTGCGCTTGAAACGCGTGCAGTGCCGACGCTATGCCAGCGTCTTCGTCAGCCTGGGCAAAATGGGTCATCAGGGTGAGGTCGGCTACGGCGGGCAAGTTTTTGGCGCGATGCAGCACTGCGTCAAATTCGGCAAGCGCAAAACCCAGGCGATGCATGCCGCTGTCGAATTTCAGAAATATCCGCAATGCGCTGGCGGGAGGCTGGTGTTCCAGCCAATCGAGTTGCTGCGCATGGTGGATGACCGGGCACAGATCGAGTTCGGCGCAAGCGGCCAATTCACCTGCGTCAAACACGCCTTCCAATAGGAGGATGGGCTTGCTTACACCCATCGAACGCAAACTGGCGGCTTCTTCCAGGGTCAAGACCGCAAAACCATCGATGGACGACAAGGCACGCACCGCACGCGATAGACCGTGACCGTAGGCATTGGCTTTGACTACCGACATCAGTTTTGTCGCGCCTGCATGCTGCCGCGCCACGCGCAGATTGTGCGCGATGGCATCGATAGAAATAATCGCTTTGATCGGGCGCACTGGGCTAAACAGGGGCGGGGTTAAATCGGAACGGGCGGGGCTAGTAAGCGCCGGGTTGCGCCAGAGACTCGAACCGTGTGTATTCGCCGAGCCAGGCCAGGCGCACTGTGCCGATGGGGCCGTTACGCTGTTTGCTGATGATGATTTCAGCGGTGCCCTTGTCTTGGGTGTCGGGGTTATAAACCTCGTCGCGGTAGATAAACAGGATCACGTCGGCGTCCTGCTCGATGGCACCCGATTCGCGCAGGTCGGACATCACCGGGCGCTTGTTGGGGCGCTGTTCAAGGCCGCGATTCAGCTGCGATAGCGCAACCACCGGGACTTGCAGCTCTTTTGCCAGTCCTTTCAGTGCGCGCGAAATTTCGGAAATTTCCGTTGCGCGGTTTTCGCCGCTGCTAGCCGCCGAC
>Ga0315271_10001554_pt1 | contig 13915 bp, 14 predicted proteins | sample C3_top_MG_FD_204664 | JGI IMG/M metagenome (GOLD analysis project Ga0315271, IMG submission 204664) | Sediment microbial communities from Yellowstone Lake, YNP, Wyoming, USA - C3_top | ecosystem: Environmental > Aquatic > Freshwater > Lake > Sediment | place: USA: Wyoming | collected 2017-08-01 | reverse complement strand
CAGCCGCCGGCGGTGATCCTGGTGGCCGGCCTGCAGGGCGCCGGCAAGACGACGACCACGGCGAAGCTGGCCAAGCACCTGATCGAAAAGCGCAAGAAGAAGGTACTGACGGTTTCTGCCGACGTCTACCGGCCGGCCGCCATCGAGCAGTTGAAAGTCGTGACGCGCCAGGCTGGCGCCGAGTGGTTCCCCTCAACGCCGGACCAACAGCCACGCGCCATCGCGCTGGCCGCGCTCGACCACGCCAGGCGTCACTATTTCGATGTCCTGCTGGTGGATACCGCCGGGCGCCTGGCCATCGACGCGGCGTTGATGGCCGAAATCCGCGAGCTGCACGCGGTGCTTGCGCCGATCGAAACGCTGTACGTGGTCGATGCGATGCAGGGTCAGGACGCGGTCAACACCGCGCGCGCGTTCAAGGACGCGCTGCCGTTGACTGGCGTGGTGCTGACCAAGCTTGACGGCGATGCGCGCGGCGGTGCGGCGCTGTCGGTGCGGCAGATCACCGGTGCGCCCATCAAGTTCGCTGGCGTGTCGGAGAAGATCGACGGCCTCGAGATCTTCGACGCTGAGCGCCATGCCGGGCGCGTGCTCGGCATGGGCGACATCGTGGCCTTGGTCGAAGAGGTGCAGAAGGGTGTCGACGTCGACGCGGCGCAAAAGCTCGCCGTGAAACTCAAGAGCGGCGCCGGCTTCGACCTCAACGACTTCCTGGCCCAGATTTCGCAAATGAAGAAGATGGGCGGCCTGTCGTCCTTGATGGACAAGCTGCCGAGCCAGTTGGCGGCCAAGGCCGGCAAGCCTGGGGCTGCCGACATGGACCGCGCGGAGCGCGACGTGCGGCGCATGGAAGGCATCATCTGCTCGATGACCGCATTGGAGCGGCGCAAACCCGAATTGATCAAGGCCACCCGCAAGCGGCGCATCGCCGCAGGGGCGGGCGTCGCCGTACAGGACGTCAACCGTCTGCTCAATCAGTTCGAGCAGATGCAGGGCATGATGAAGAAGATGAAGGGCGGCGGCCTGATGAAGATGATGCAGCGCATGGGCGGCGCCGGCGGACTGGGCGGGCCGCAGGCCGGGAAAGGCTTCCCGCGCTAGGGTCGGGCCGCTGAAGCAGCCAGCGGAGTGTGCGCGACTTCACATTCCAATGCTGCGTTGCCGGCGGGCGTGTTGCCAACTCGTCGCATACTGCGAGACATGATGGCCGAAATCCTCTTGTGGTTGCTGCTGGCGGGGGCTGCCGTCGGCGGATTCGTGCTGTTCGACAGGCGCCGCCAAGCCAAGAAGGGCGAAGCCGAAGCCAAGCGCGCACGCGACAATCTCGACACGGTGACTGGGTGGCCACCCGAAGCCACCCGCTTGTTGACCAGCGGCGAACGCGCTGCCTTTGCGGTGCTGGTCAAGGCCCTACCCGAGTGCCGGATCTTTCCGCAGATCGCGCTGTCGCGCTTCATCCGCGTGCCGCGGCGCAATTCGTATACAGAATGGATGAGCCGTGTGGGTAATTTGAGCGTCGACTTCGTGGTCTGTGATCGGGCCTCGCTGGTCATCGCTGCCGTGGCCTTGCGGCCAACTCAGGAGAGCGAAGGTGCTTCGGGTCGCCGCGCGCGCACCGCACGGGTGCTGAAGGGTGCCGGGCTCAAGCTCTTCGTCTGGCGCGAGGATGCGATTCCGACGCCGACGGCGGCGCGCGAGCAGATTACCGTGATCACGGGCGTGCCTGAGCCGACACCGGCTTCGGCGGCCGTCGGCGCGCCCAAGGCGCCGCAGCCGACTGGCGCGAGCAATGGCAAGATTCCAGTACCCGAGATCCTGGCCGAGACGGTCGACGACGAACAGCGACGCGAGCCACCGCCGTCAACCTGGTTCGACGACCTCGACAGTGGACCGATGCCGCTCGACCCGGCGCGCAAGAGACACCCCGGCGCTTGACTGCGCGACCCTCAGTTGAGCAGTGCCTGCGCGAACTCGTGCGCATCGAAGGTTTCCAGGTCTTCCAGCTTTTCGCCGACGCCGATGAAGTAAACCGGCACTGCGCCCGCAGGCCGCTCGCGCCCCCAAAGCGCAATCGCCGCCAGCACGCCGCCCTTGGCGGTCCCGTCAAGCTTGGTCACCATCAGGCCGGTCAATTGCAGTGCGTCGTCGAAGGCCTTGACCTGCGCCAGCGCGTTCTGGCCGGTGTTGCCGTCGACCACCAGCAGCACCTCGTGGGGAGCGCCGGGCTGGGCCTTGGCGATCGTGCGCTTGATCTTGCGCAGTTCTTCCATCAGGTGCAATTGCGTCGGCAGGCGCCCTGCCGTGTCGGCAATCACCACGTCGCAGCCGCGCGCGCGGCCGGCAGCCACGGCGTCGAAGCTCACCGAGGCCGGATCACCGCCTTCCTGGCTGACGATATCGACCTGGTTGCGGTCGGCCCAGGTTGCGAGTTGCTCGCGCGCGGCAGCGCGAAAGGTGTCGGCCGCGGCCAACAGCACCTTCTGCTTGGCCTCGGCCAGTCGGCGCGTCAGCTTGCCGATGCTGGTCGTCTTGCCGGCGCCGTTGACACCCACGACCATCATCACCGTCGGCGTCGTCAGGCCCAACTCGAGCGGGCGTTGCAGAGGCGCGAGCAACTCGGTCAGCGCCTGGGCCAGCTCGGCCTTGACGGCCAATGGCTCCGTGACCTGGTGTTCCTTGACCCTGCGCTTTAAGTCGGCCAACAGGTACTCGGTGGCCTTGACGCCGGCGTCGGCCGTCAGCAATGCCGCCTCGAGTTCTTCGAACAAGGCTTCGTCGACGCGTGTGCCGGCAAAGACCTGCACGATGCTCGACGCGGTCTTGCGCAGGCCGGCGCGCAAATGCACCAACCACTGCGTGCGCGCCACGGCGCGGTCGCCAATGGGCGCGACCATCGGCTCGGCCACGGTCTTCTTCTTCAGGAAGCTGAACATCGGAATGGAGCGGCGCCGACGCCCCGGGACGGGTCTGTCCGGGGCGCACCGGGCCCCTATAATTGCGGGCTCAGGCGCTTTAGCTCAGTCGGTTAGAGCGACGGAATCATAATCCGCAGGTCCGGGGTTCGAATCCCTGAAGCGCCACCACAAATCACGCAGTCCGGGCCTTGACGCTGGGGCTGTGACTCGTCGTGATGCGTTATCGTCAACGCATCTCCACAGCCCCTGGATCCACACCATGCTCCGCTGTGTCCTGGCCCTGATGATTGCGCTCACCGCTGCGGTACCTGCCCACGCCCAGCGGGTGTTTCAGGCCGATGCGCTGCGCGGCGAGGTGGTTTTGACGGCGCCACCCGAGGCACTGCTGAACGGCGTGCCGATCCGGCTGGCACCCGGCGCGCGCATCCGCAACCGATCGAACATGATCCAGTTGTCGGGGTCACTGCTGAGCCAGAAACTGCTCGTGAATTACACGCTCGATCCGGCGGGCGAGTTGCTCGACGTGTGGATCCTGACCGATGCCGAGCTGGCCAAGAATCCGTGGCCGACGACGCGCGAGCAGGCACTGGCCTGGGTCTTCGATTCGGCATTGCAGCGCTGGAGCCGACCATGATGCCGGCAACCAAGAAGGTCTTCATCAAGACTTTTGGCTGCCAGATGAACGAATACGATTCGGACAAGATGGCCGACGTGCTGCGCGCGGCCGATGGCTACGAACCAACCAGCGACATCGAGCAAGCTGACTTGGTGTTGTTCAACACCTGTTCGGTGCGCGAAAAGGCGCAGGAAAAGGTGTTCTCCGATCTCGGGCGGGTCAAGCACCTGAAAGCCAAAGGCGTGCTGATCGGCGTCGGCGGCTGCGTCGCAAGCCAGGAGGGCGCGGCAATCATCGACCGCGCCCCTTATGTCGATATGGTCTTCGGCCCGCAAACATTGCACCGTCTGCCGCAGATGATCGCGGACCGCAGGGCGCAGAACCGGCCACAGGTCGACATCAGCTTCCCCGAGATCGAAAAGTTCGACCACCTGCCGCCGGCCCGCGTAGACGGCGCCGCAGCCTTCGTCTCGATCATGGAGGGTTGCTCGAAATACTGTTCCTATTGCGTGGTGCCCTACACACGCGGCGAGGAGGTCAGCCGTCCGCTAGACGATGTGCTGACGGAAATTGCGAGTCTGGCCGACCAGGGCGTCAAGGAAGTGACGCTGCTGGGACAAAACGTCAATGCCTACCGCGGCGCGATGGGCGAGTCTGCCGAGATCGCTGATTTCGCACTGCTGCTCGGCTGCGTGCACGAGATTCCCGGCATTGCGCGCATGCGCTACACCACCAGCCACCCCAACGAATTCACTACCCGCCTGATCGAGGCCTACGGCAGACTGCCAAAACTGGTCAACCACCTGCACCTGCCAGTGCAGCATGGCAGCGACCGCATCCTGGCCGCCATGAAGCGCGGCTACACCGCAATGCAATACAAGAGTACGGTGAGAAAGTTGCGCGCGGTGCGGCCCGGGATCAGCTTGTCGAGCGACTTCATCGTCGGCTTCCCGGGCGAGTCCGATGACGACTTCGCGAGAACAATGACGTTGATAGATGAAGTCGGATTCGACGGTTCGTTTTCGTTCGTCTTCAGCCCGCGCCCCGGTACACCTGCCGCCACGCTCGCCGACACCACGCCGCAGACCCGCAAGCTCGAGCGCTTGCGAACACTGCAGGCCCGCATCGAAGAACAGTCGCGTGCGATCAGCGCAGCGCGCGTCGGGACGCGACAGTGGGTCCTGGTCGAAGGGCCGTCGCGTAAGGACGCCAACGAACTGATGGGGCGCACCGAGTGCAACCGCATTGTCAACTTCAATGGTTCCCCGCGATTGATCGGGCAGATGGTGGACATGGTCATTACTGAGGCGTTCCCACACTCGCTGCGCGGAGAGGTGCGAGTGGCCGAGGGTCAGGTTCTCGCCGCCTGACCAGTGCCGGCCGTGGCGGCCAGGTCAGTGCCCGCAGTCACCGCGGTCACGTCAGCGTCGCAAGAATCCCACCCACCACAGGGCCAGTGCAGTGGCCAGAACCAATATGGCATAGGTCGCCATCTTGCCGTCGCGCCCGAAGACCAAGAGCCCGCAGACAAGGGCTGTCGCACCCGCGCCGGAGCCCCACAGCGCCAATTGCCGCCAGGACACCGCTGCCAGTTCGCGCCGCCATACCAGCTTGGCCAGGAGCGCGGTGGCCAACGCCACACCCACCGCTGGTGCGAAGAAATTGAGCAAATGCCAGAGCGCGTCGAGCGGTCCCATACGGGCGGCCAAGCTGAAAAGGGGATCGGATTCTAGAATCCAGCCATGGCTGTGCTGACCCTGGGCCTCAATCACACGACCGCGCCACTCGACGTGCGCGGCCGGTTTGCCTTTGCGCCCAACGAGTTGCAGGCGCCACTGCGCGCACTCACCGAGCAGTTGGCGCGGTCGGCCCCGGAGGCCGCCCTGCTGTCGACCTGCAACCGCACCGAGCTTTACTTGGCGGTCGAGGCGCACGATGTGCGCGACCTGGTGCAGCCGGCCACCGAGTGGCTGGCCGCGCAGGGCGGCGTCGGTGCGAGCCAGTTCGGCGCCTATACGTACACGGCTGAAAATCGCGCTGCGGCTCGACATGCCTTTCGTGTCGCCGCGGGACTGGATTCGATGGTGCTGGGTGAACCGCAGATTCTTGGCCAGATGAAACAGGCGGTACGCGAAGCCGACGAGGCCGGCACGCTCGGCACCACGTTGCACCAGTTGTTTCAGCGTTCGTTTGCGGTGGCCAAGGAGGTCCGCACCAGCACCGAGATCGGCGCCCATTCGGTCAGCATGGCCGCCGCGGCGGTTCGCTTGGCATCGCAGTTGTTCGAGGATCTGAGCGAGCAGCGCGTGTTGTTCGTCGGCGCCGGCGAAATGATCGAATTGGTGGCCACGCACTTCGCAGCGCGCCAGCCCAAGGCGATGGCACTGGCCAATCGAACGCTCGAGCGAGGCGAGGCATTGGCCGCGCGCTTCGGTGGCCAGGCGATGCGGCTGGCGGAATTGCCCGAGCGACTGCACGGCTTCGATATCGTGGTGTCCTGCACCGCGAGTTCGTTGCCGATCATCGGGCTCGGTGCTGTCGAGCGTGCGCTCAAGCAACGCCGGCGGCGACCGATGTTCATGGTCGACCTGGCCGTACCGCGCGACATCGAGCCCGAAGTTGCGCAACTCGCCGACGTGTATCTGTACACGCTCGACGATCTATCCGCGCTCGTGCAGACTGCCGGCGAAAAGCGCCAGGCCGCAGTTGAACAGGCTGAAGCCATCATCGACGCAGGTGTGCAAAGCTTTGCCCATTGGCTCGACCAGCGCGCCAGTGTGCCGCTGATTCAGGCCCTCAACCGACAGGCCGAGGTCTGGCGCGACGGCGAATTGGCGCGTGCGCGCAAGTTGCTGGCGCGCGGCGAAAGCGCCCAGAATGTGCTGGACACCTTGGCGCGCGGCCTGACGCAGAAGATGTTGCACGGCGCGTACGCCGAGCTCAACGCCGCCGATGCCGCCCAACGCGAACTCGTGGCCGACGCAGTGGCGCGGTTGTTCCTGCGCCGATCGCCCGACTCGCCGGCCCTGTCGCGTCAGCCGCGCCCGGCTGACGCAGCAGACGGCGACGAGGCAGTCGGGCCCGACTCAGGCCACTAGCGCAGCGTACCCGCCCGTGCCAGAGCGCCCTGCGTGACGCTCTCCCCTCCGCTTCACGAACACACCGCCGATGAACGATTCCTTGCGTCAGCAGTTCGAGCGCCTGGCCATGCGCTTGGCAGAGCTCGACGCCAACCTCGCCGATCCCAAGGTGAGCGCGGACATCAAGCGCTTTCGCGCGCTGGCTCGCGAACAGGCCGAGGCCAGCAACCTGGTCACGCTGTTCCGGCGCTACCAGCAGCGCGAAACCGACCTGGCTGCCGCCGGGCAAATGCTGGCCGACGAGACCGTCGTCGCTGACAGTGAAATGGCCGCGATGGCCCGCGAGGAAGCCAGTGCCGCGCAAGCCGACATCGAGCGTCTGTACACGGAATTGCAGAGCGCGCTCTTGCCGCGCGACCCGGACGACTCGCGCAATGCGTTCATAGAGATCCGCGCCGGCACAGGCGGTGATGAGTCCGCGCTCTTTGCGGGCGAGCTGGCGCGCATGTACCTGCGTTGGTGTGAACGGCAGGGATTGACCGCCGAGATCATGAGCGAGAGCACGTCCGAGCTCGGCGGGTACAAGGAGGTCGTGCTTCGCGTCGCGGGCGAACAGGTTTATGGCCGCCTGCGCTTCGAGTCCGGCGGCCACCGTGTCCAGCGTGTTCCGGTGACCGAAAACCAGGGCCGCGTCCATACCAGCGCCTGTACCGTGGCCGTGATGGCCGAACCCGACGAAGCCGACGCGGTGCAGATCAACCCCGCCGACTTGCGCATCGACACCTTCCGCGCCAGTGGTGCTGGTGGTCAGCACGTCAACAAGACCGACAGCGCGATCCGCATCACGCACTTGCCAACCGGCATCGTTGCCGAGTGCCAGGACGATCGCTCCCAGCATCGCAACAAGGCCAAGGCAATGGCCGTACTGCTGGCGCGATTGCGAGACAAGGAAGAGAGCGAGCGAGCGGCAAAGCAAGCTGCGACGCGCAAGAGCCTGATCGGTAGCGGCGATCGCTCCGATCGCATCCGGACCTACAACTTCCCACAAGGCCGGCTCACAGACCACCGCATCAACCTGACGCTGTACAAGCTCGGGGCGATCATGGATGGCGATCTCGACGAAGTGCTCGCGCCCCTGCGGGCGGCACGTGCGGCCGAGCAATTGGCGGCGCTGGAGAGCGGCGAAGGCGCTCGGCGTGCTTGAGCTGGCGACGATTGCCCACGCATTGGTCCACGCCCGCGCATTGGGTGTCGATCGACTCGACGCGCAGCTGCTGCTGGCGCATCAGCTTGGCCGTTCGCGGGCCTGGTTGCTGGCCCATGACGATGCGACGTTGACCGGCGCCGACTGCGACGCCCTGCACGCGCTGCTGGCGCGCCGTGTGGCAGGCGAGCCGTTGCCTTACCTGGTCGGCGAGCGCGAATTCCACGGCCTTGCGCTGCGCGTCACGCACGACGTGCTGGTGCCAAGGCCCGAGACGGAGACGCTCGTCGACTGGGCACTCGAGTTGCTGGCAGGCGCCGATGCCCCGCGCGTCGCTGACCTGGGCACCGGCAGCGGCGCCATCGCATTGGCGCTCAAACACGCCTGCCCGGGTGCGCAGGTTCACGCCAGCGACGCCAGCGCCGCGGCGCTTGCGGTGGCACGCGACAACGGCCAGCGACTGGGCCTGTCTGTTGCCTGGCATCTGGGGGACTGGTGGCAGGCGCTGGGCAGTACGGACCCATTCGACTTGGTGATGGCCAACCCGCCCTACATTGCGGCAGGCGACCCGCACCTTCGTGCGCTGCGCTTCGAGCCGCACGAGGCACTCGTTGCACGGGGCGACCCAGGCAATGGCCTGGCCGACATCGAGCGGATCGTCAGTGGCGCCGCTGGCCACCTGAACGCGGGGGCCTGGCTGCTGCTCGAACATGGCTTCGCTCAGGCCGACGCGGTGCGCGAACACCTGCGGGATGTGGGCTTCGGGTCGGTAACAACCCGCCTCGACTTGGCCGGGCAGCCGCGCGCCACCGGCGGCAGGCTGGGCGGTCCACGCGATTGACGTGCCGCGGCAACATCCGCTTGTTCTTCGCCACGAAAGTGGCATTCCTGCACACCCGTGACGCTGCACGGCGACGGATAGCGGGCGTAGCATGTTCGACAGCGCGTCTTGCGACGTCGTGCCCCAAGTCACGCGATCGGTCGATGGTCGCAGTAGAGCCAAGGAGGCCGCGATGAGTACTGCAAAGATCTCTCGTTGGGGTTGTCTGGCCTGCCTGTTGGTCGCCACATTTGCGGCACAGGCACAAAACGGCCTGCGCGTCGGCAATGACGCCGCAGTCCACGAAACATCGTGGCCACGCTGGCAGGCGCGCTTCGGCCTGAATGCCACTGCGTCGCCAATCGATTCCAGCACGCGCTGGCAACTGAGCGCCGCACAGTTGCTGGGCGACTATTACTGGGGCGGATTGCGCCCCGCGGGGGTCGGCCACAGTGGTGGCTTTCGAGCCACCAGCGGGCTGCTTCTCGGACCCCGATCGCTTGCGTTGGGCACACCCGCGCTGGGCTTGCCCCAAGGGTCGGGCCTGACGCTCTCGCACAACCCGTGGCCGCTGCCCGGCTCTGGCATTGCGCTGTCACAGGAATCGTGGACGGCGCTGCCTTACGTCGCGGTGGGCTACAGCGGCATCTCCTTGCGCGGCGGTTGGGGCTTCACGGCCGACCTCGGGCTGGTTGGAAACACAGGCGGCCTGCGCGCATCGCGTGACGGCACCCTGGGCTCCCAGGGTGTCGACGAGTTGCTGCGTGAACTGCGGCTCGTGCCCGTACTCCGAGTCGGCGCCGGGTACGCCTTCTAGCTCATTGGGCCGGCACGACTTGCGGGTTTGCCCCGCCAGACCGATGCAATGGCCGGGATTGCCGTATAACCACGGTTTTCCCAGCCTGCCATCAGCGCACCGACCATGCCAGACGTTCAACAACGCATCGCCGACCTCGTCCAGCACAACCGTGTTGTGCTATTCATGAAGGGCACGGCTCAGTTCCCGATGTGTGGATTTTCCGGCCGCGCGGTGCAGATCCTCAAGGCCTGCGGCGTGAACGACCTCAAGACTGTCAATGTACTCGAGGACGAAGGCATCCGGCAGGGCATCAAGGACTATGCCAACTGGCCGACGATTCCGCAGCTATACGTCAACGGTGAGTTCGTCGGTGGCTCGGACATCATGATGGAGATGTACCAGGCCGGCGAGTTGCAGCAGGTGCTCAGCCCCCAGTGAGAGACGCGACATGCCGGCTGGTGGTCGGCGTGACCGGCGCCAGCGGCGTCATTTACGGCGTACGGCTGCTCGAGAGGGCGCGCGCGCTCGGCGTTCAGACCCACCTGGTGGCCACGCCCGCCGGCGTGCTCAATGCGCACCATGAACTTGGATTGGACCGCACGGCGCTAGAAGCGTTGGCAAGCAAGTCCTATTCGCCGGGGGATATCGGCGCCTGCGTCGCCAGCGGCAGCTTCGACGCCACGGCCATGGTCGTGGCGCCCTGCTCGATGAAAACGCTGGCGGCAATTGCGCACGGTTTTGGCGACAACCTGCTGACGCGTGCCGCCGACGTGGCATTGAAAGAGCGGCGCCGGCTGGTGTTGATGGTGCGCGAGACGCCGTTCAACCTGGCACATCTGCGCAACATGACCTCCGTCACCGAGATGGGCGCAATTGTCTTTCCGCCTTTGCCGGCGTTCTATCACCGCCCTGAGTCGATCGACGAAATGATCAACGACAGCATCGAACGCGTCCTGGCGTTGCTGGGAATCGAAGCGGCCGTGCCAAAGGCTTGGCAGGGCTTGTGACGCATCATGCGTCGACCACCCACAGGCGCCGCGACGCCAGTACGGCGCTCGAATACTCGACGCGGCCGCGGCTGCCGTTGTAGCGCCCGAGCGCCATCACCATGTCGCCACGCTCGCGCTCGAGGTAGTGACGCAGGATCACGCAGCCAAATCGCAGATTGGTCTGCATGTGAAACAGCTTGGCGGTGTCGCCGTCGCCGATCTGGCGGGCCCAGAACGGCATGATCTGCATATAGCCGCGCGCGCCCACGGCGCTGACCGCGTACTTGCGAAAGCCGCTTTCGACCTGGATCAGCCCGAGCACTAACGCCGGTTCGAGCCCAGCGCGTTTGGCCTCGTACCACAGCGTTGACAGGAACTCGAGGCGCGCGCGCGCTTCGCTCATTCGCTTCTTCAGCCGCTCGCTGACGGCACCGAGCCATCGCAGGTAGGCCAAGCGCTCATCCATTTCGGTGAAGCTCGGCCGGGGTGGGGCGTCGGCCGCAATCGCCGCCGAAAGCGCCGAGCGCACGGAGTCGGCCAACGGCTCTTCGATCTGCGCGCCGGCCAGCGACAGCCGGGGTAGCGCGCACGCCGCTACCGCGATCAGCGCCGTGCGCCGATTGCTCAGGCAACCACTGGCGCCTGCCGCCGCCATGCGCTGAACTTGGCCAAGACGGCGTCCACGGCCATCGGCGTCGCAGCGGCATCGCGGCGACCTTGGTATTCGAGCATGCCGTCCTTCAGGCCACGCTCGGAAACGACCACCCGGTGCGGTACACCGATCAATTCCCAGTCGGCGAACATCGCGCCGGGACGCTCGCCACGGTCATCGAGCAAGGCGTCGACACCAAGGTGAAGGAGTTGCCCGTGCAGCGCATCGGCCTGCGCGCGCACACCCTCGTTTCGGTCATAGCCGATCGGGCAGAGCACGACCTCGAACGGCGCGATCGCATCGGGCCACACGATGCCGCGCGCATCGTGGTTCTGCTCGATCGCAGCACCGAGAATGCGCGTCACGCCGATGCCGTAGCAGCCCATCTCGAACAGACGAGGTTTGCCGCTCTCATCGAGAAAGGTGGCATTCATCGCCGCGCTGTACTTGGTACCAAGGTAGAAGACGTGGCCGACCTCAATGCCGCGCTGGATGGCGAGCACGCCCTTGCCGTCGGGCGATGAGTCGCCGGCGACGACATTGCGGATGTCTGCCACCAGTTCGGGCTCTGGCAGATCCCGCCCCCAATTGACACCGGTATAGTGGAAGTCGGCTTCATTGGCGCCGCAGATGAAGTCGCTCATCTGCGCAACGGTACGGTCGGCCACGATCTTGACCGGCTTGCGTGTGCCGATGGCCCCCAGGTAGCCGGGCTTGCAACCGAAGTAATCCTCGATTTCGCCTGCGCTGGCAAACCGGAATCCATCTCTCAGCCCAGGCAACTTGCCCGCCTTGACTTCGTTCAGTTCATGGTCACCGCGCACCAGCAATAACCAGATGGCGGTGTTGACCAAGTCGCCGCCCTCGTTGCGCTCATCGCTCGCCAGCACCAGCGACTTTACGGTATTTGCCAGCGGCACACCGAGCAGGGCGGCAACTTGCTCGCACGTGCTCTTGCCTGGCGTCGGCGTCTTCTTCATTGCCTGCCTGGCCGCTGCGCGCGGCGCACTCGGCGCGACGGCCTCGGCCAACTCGATATTGGCCGCGTAATCAGATGTCGGACAGTAGACGATCGCGTCCTCGCCGGTATCGGCGATGACCTGGAATTCCTGCGATAGGTCGCCCCCGATCGCGCCGCTGTCGGCGGCCACTGCGCGGTAACGCAGGCCAAATCGGTCGAAGATGGCACGGTAGGCGTTGAGCATCAGCCCATAACTGACGGCCGCCGCCGCGGGGTCACGATCGAACGAGTACGCATCCTTCATCGTGAACTCGCGTCCACGCATGAGGCCAAAGCGCGGCCGCCGCTCGTCACGAAATTTTGTTTGAATGTGATAGAGATTCTTGGGCAATTGCTTGTAGCTGCGGAGTTCCTGGCGCGCGATATCGGTGATGACCTATTCGCTGGTCGGCTGGATCACGAAATCGCGGTCGTGGCGGTCCTTCACGCGCAGCAGTTCGGCGCCGTACTGCTGGAAACGGCCACTCTCCTGCCACAGTTCAGCCGGTTGCACGACCGGCATCAGCAACTCGACGGCCCCGGCACGGTTCATCTCCTCACGGATGATGGCCTCGACCTTGCGGATGACGCGCAGGCCCATCGGCATGTAGCTATAGATGCCGGCGGCGAGCCGCTTGATCATGCCGGCACGCAGCATCAGCTGGTGACTGACGACCTCGGCGTCGGCCGGCGCTTCTTTGAGGGTCGTGATGAGGAACTGCGAGGCTTTCATGGAGCTTGTGCGTGAATTCACAAGGGCCGCAGCGCAGCGCTGCACCGACGACGCATCGGATGCGGGAAACCGAGGGTTCGCGCGCCGCACCGGGCCGGTGCAATAATCAAATCAGTCAATAAATCGAGGTCCGATTATGCTCGACCGTGAAGGCTTCAGGCCCAACGTCGGCATCGTCCTGCTCAACGCGCGCAATCAGGTGTTTTGGGGCAAGCGGCTGCGCACTCACTCGTGGCAGTTCCCGCAGGGCGGCATCAAGTATGGCGAGTCGCCTGAGCAGGCGATGTTTCGCGAGTTGCACGAAGAGGTCGGGCTGCTGCCGGAGCACGTCCAGATCATTGCTCGCACGCGCGACTGGTTGCGCTATGAAGTGCCAGACCACTTCATCCGACGCGACGCACGCGGGCACTACAAAGGGCAGAAGCAGATCTGGTTTCTGCTGCGCCTGCTGGGCCGCGACAGTGACATGAATCTGCGCGCGACCGACCACCCCGAGTTCGACGCCTGGCGCTGGAACGACTACTGGGTGCCGCTGGAGGTGGTGATCGAGTTCAAGCGCGACGTGTACCAGATGGCGTTGACCGAACTGGCGCGCTTCCTGCCACGCGCAGCGCATCACAACCGATACTTGCGCTCGGGCATGCGTGGCCACTGGCACGACGAAGCCAGCGGTCCCGACGGCACGGGCACGGGCACCGGCGCAGACCCTGCCGCTGATTAGTTCAGTTTGACAACACGAGGTTGTCGCGATGGATCAGTTCGGCTTCGCCCGCATAGCCCAGCGCAGCCTCGATCTGCGACGACGGTTTGCGCGCGATCAGGCGCGTTTCGGCCGCCGAGTAGTTGGCCAGCCCACGGGCGATCTCGCCTGCACCCTGTGCGCGTACAGCGATCACGTCACCACGCGCAAACTCGCCCTCGACCTCGATCACACCGATCGGCAGCAAGCTCTTGCCTTCGTCACGCAGCTTCTGCATCGCTCCGGCATCCACCGTGACCGAGCCACGCAATTGCAGGTGGTCGGCCATCCACTGCTTGCGTGCGGTGAGCTTTGGCGTGGATGCCCATAGCGCGCTTCCGATCGCCTCGCCCCTTGCCAGTCGGCAA
>Ga0315271_10001553_pt1 | contig 13916 bp, 11 predicted proteins | sample C3_top_MG_FD_204664 | JGI IMG/M metagenome (GOLD analysis project Ga0315271, IMG submission 204664) | Sediment microbial communities from Yellowstone Lake, YNP, Wyoming, USA - C3_top | ecosystem: Environmental > Aquatic > Freshwater > Lake > Sediment | place: USA: Wyoming | collected 2017-08-01 | reverse complement strand
TATCTGGCGTGCTCTGCAATCAGCGTTTGAAATTCTGGTTTGATGACAAAGCTGTCGTAATCAAAGTACACCAGGCGGGACTCGGCCGCCATAAGGGCGGGCGGAAGTGCGTTGGCCGCATCCGAAGCTGCCGCACCACCCCCCTGTACGCCTGAACCCGCGGCACCAGCGGCCCCCGGATCAGTGGCAACGGTTTTGGGCGTAGCGTCAGTCACGGGCACATCGCTGAGAGGCACCGAGGTACCACAGGCAGCCAAAAAGACTGAAATCAAACCAATCGCAAATATATTTTTCATACCAAATCACTCCATAAACTACTGTTTGTAAAAAGGACCCCAGTGCGGTTCACGAATGTCCCCCTGCTGTCCACTGAGCCTTGCCTTGACTTTGCCGTCGAGCGTGCTGGTCATCAGCGCCTCGCGCCCCTGCTGCTGGGTGGCATACACCAGCATCTTGCCATTGGGTGCAAAACTGGGGCTTTCGTCAGCCGCAGAATCCGTGATGGCACTCACCGTTTTTTCAGCCAGGTTCATCAACTGCAGTTTGAAAGCATCACCCACCCTTGAAATATAAGCCAGCCAACGGCCGTCCTGGCTGATGGCGGGTGAGATGTTGTAAGTGCCGGTAAAAGTAATGCGCTCCAAGCCTTGACCGGTTGCCGTGACCCGGTAAATCTGTGGCGAACCACCACGATCACTGACAAAGTAAATGAATTGCCCATCGGTTGAAAAAACCGGTTCAGTGTCAATGCTGTTGGATTGAATCAGCCGCCGCGGCTCGCCGCCGGCAGCCGACAAAAGGAACAATTGGGAGCCGCCGTCGCGACTGAGCGTCAAAGCCAGGGTGCGGCCATCTGGCGACCAGGCCGGCGCGCTATTGGAGCCCTTGAAATTGGCAATCAAACGGCGTTTGCCAGTGCTCACGTTGTGCACGTACACCACGGGTTTGCGCGACTCAAACGACACATAAGCCAGTTGGTTGCCATCGGGTGACCAAGCCGGCGAAATGATGGGTTCAGGGCTGGCCAGCGCTGATTGCGCATTTTCGCCATCGGCATCCGCCACCCACAACTGATAACGCTGACCCGCTTTGGTCACATAGGCAATACGCGTTGAAAAAACGCCTTTGTCACCCGTCAACCTTTCATAGATTTCGTCGGCCACACGGTGCGCAGCCAGACGCAGGTCTGGTGCTGTCACAGCAAAACTCTTGCCTCCCAAATCCTGCCCTTTGACCACATCCCACAAGCGATACCGCACATCGAACCGGCCATCGGCAAGTTTTGACACACTGCCAGAGGCAAAGGCATCAGCACCGGCCTGGCGCAGAGAGGAAAGCTCGGGGCGGGAAGACTCATCAAACGCACCGGCCGGTGGCGCGATCACGCGAAACTGGCCACTGCGCTCCAGATCAGCCCTGATGATGTCCGATATTTTTTGAGGCAAGGCCTCCTGACCACGGAACGGCGCAATCACCACCGGCAACTGGGTCAAGCCGACACCGGAAACTTCGATCCTGAATTGGGCCAAGGCCGGCAAACATACGAAAAAGCTTAGCAAGTAGCAGAAGTAGCGTTTCATCATGGGTTCATTATCACAGTCTTGTTATCAGCACATTGTCATTGAACCGTACCTGAGAGTAGCCCAGGGTGGATCGTATCAGCCCACTTTTAACACGCTCTTGCACAAGCAGGGCGTTCTGTGACGCCTTGTTACGACTGGCTTCCTTGTGCCAGAGATGGAAAACCTCGGTGGCGCAATAGCCGTTTTTGCGCATCACACCGCTGTGATGCAGGCGTAACACAAAGTCTGCATCTTCATGCCCCCAACCCACGAACGACTCATCAAAGCCATCCACCCGCTCGAAATCAGTTTTCCACACACCCATATTGCAACTGCGTATGCCTTTCCAGGAAAACGCACGCACCAAGCGCCGGGGTCCATCGGGCAAACGCAACAAATGCGTGAACTTGCTTGCGTTCCCGAAAATGAAGTGTTTGAGCCAATAACACCTGGAACGCCCACAAATCTGCTCTGAACCTGCCAGCACGCGCTGCGTGAGTTTGGGCGACAACAGCACCCGGCTGCCGTTCACAAAACAGCCAGTCTGGGCCAGCTTTTTGTGTTGCGCAATAAAGTCGACCTCAGGCACACAATCGCCATCGAGGAAAATGACATACGGGCTGCTTGCTGCCGCCACCCCCCGGTTGCGGATGCGCGCAGCGGTAAAGCCGACATCCGGATGCCAGACATGCACCAAGCCCAGCGCTTTGGCAACCTCAGATTCAATCACAGGCCGAAGGTGCTCATCACGCGAACCGTCATCAGCAACAATCACCTCGAAGTGCCGATCGTTCTGGCGCGACAAACCAGCCAGAACGGCAAGCAAGGCATCGCTGCGGTTGTAGGTGGTGATCACCACGGAAACCAGATCGGGAGCATTCATTTTGAACTAGACTACAAAGCTGCCAGCAGCACTGAGCGCGCGCACAGCGTTGAATACTACCATCCCCGATGAGCAAAATTTCCGTCTACATCATTGCCTACAACGAAGCCGAAAAGGTGACGGCCACCATCGAAAGCGCCAAATGGGCTCATGAAATCGTGCTGGTTGACTCCTGGAGCACCGACGGCACACCGGAGATTGCCAGCAAGCTCGGCGCCCGTGTCGTTCAGGTGGACTTCAAGGGCTTTGGCGACCTGCGCAACCAGGCCATTGCCGCTTGCTCTTACGAGTGGATTTTCAGCCTGGATGCCGACGAGCGCTGCACGCCTGAAGTTGAAGCTGAAATCCGCGCGATCACTCATGACCCGGCGGCCCTGGATGCTTACTGGGTGCCGCGCCGCAACTTCTTCATGGGCCGCTGGATCAGGCACTCGGGCTGGTACCCCAACTATCGCCAGCCCCAACTGTTCCGCAAAGGCCGCATGCGTTATGACCTCAAACCCGTGCACGAGGGTTTTGTGCTGGACTCCGGCAAACCCGTGGGCCACCTGAAAAACGCCATCTGGCAATTTCCGTTCAAGAACATGAGCGAGGTCATGCACAAGGCCAACCGCTACTCAAGCCTGGGCGCTGAAAAGATCAAGCACAAAAAAATTTCCATGGGGACCGCACTGTCGCACGGCACCTGGTCTTTTTTGAAGCACTACATCTTCAAGCTCGGTTTTCTGGATGGATGGGCCGGTTTTGTCATCGCCTTGGGAAACTTTGAAGGCACGTTTTATCGATATGTCAAAGCCATCGAGGTGCAGAAGGGATCAGAATGGCAAGCGCCCAAATAAGTTGTAATCAGCACCACCGGCTATTGATAGTTGATTATGTTTGACCGCCCTGTGCTCAGCAACCGTGCCATCTACGCTCGGCTGCTCACCTACCTTCGGCCCTACTGGAAGGCCTTTACCCTCGCGGTAGTTGGCATGGTCGCCATTGCGACGACCGAACCCGTTTTTCCAGCGCTCATGAAATACCTGCTGGACCAGGGCTTCAAAACCGAAGACGCCCGCATGATCTGGCTTATCCCACTTGGCATCATTCTTTTGTTTGTGGTCAGGGGCATCTTCACGTTCTGCACCAGCTACCTGATGACGTGGATATCCACCCGCCTCATCACAGACCTGCGGCGGGAAATGTTCGCAAAAGTCCTCGTATTGCCAACACAGGTGTATCACGAGCAATCCGCTGGCAAATTGATTTCCCGCCTGATCTATGACGTCAGCCTGATCAGCGAGGCGGCGACCACGGTACTGGTCACCATCGTGCGTGAATCGCTCACTGCCCTGGCGCTGATCGCCTACCTGCTTTACCTTGATTGGAAACTCACGCTCATCACACTGGCCATTGGCCCACTTTTTGCGTTCATTGTGAAAGCTTTCAGCCAGCGCATTCGTGCTGCCAGCCGGCTGTCTCTGGAATCAATCCGGCTGGTGTCGCATGCCATTGAGGAATCCGTCATTGCGCACAAGGTCATCAAAATCTTTGGCGGACAACCGCAACAGAGCGAGCACTTTCGACTTGATACCGAGCGCCTGCGACGTGCCATGATGCGAGAGGCGATACCTGCCTCTGCAATCACCCCCATCACGCATCTGGCGGCCTCGGTGGCCGTTGCCATCATTACCTACCTGGCCTTGAGCCAGACCACTGGTCAGGCCGGCTCATCTCCTGGCGGTTTCATCTCTTTCATTACGGCCATGCTGATGCTGATTTCGCCGATCAAAAAACTCACATCGGTCAACTCCATCCTTCAGCGCGGACTGGCAGCCTGTGAAAGCGTCTTCGCGCTGCTTGACTCCCCTTCGGAAGATGACAATGGCAAACGCGAACTCATCAACGTTAAAGGCAACATCGACTTTGATCATGTGAGTTTCACCTACCCTGGGGCTGAGCGAACGGCGCTTGACAACCTCAATCTGCGTATTGGCGCAGGCCAAACTGTGGCCCTGGTGGGCGCCTCTGGCGGCGGCAAGACCACCATCAGCGCGCTGATTCCCCGCTTCTACCGCGTGTCTACTGGCCAAATACGCATTGATGGCTTTGACATCAATGACCTGACCCTGAGCAGCCTGCGCCATAACATTGCCCTGGTCAGTCAGGACATTGTGTTGTTCAACAGCTCGATCGAGGCCAACATTGCCTTCGGATCACGCGACACCTGCAGCCGCGACGATGTGGTCCATGCGGCCCGTGCCGCGAACGCCTGGGACTTCATTGAACAGTTGCCCGCAGGGCTAGACACCCCGATCGGAGAAAACGGGGCCAAACTTTCGGGCGGACAACGCCAACGTATTGCCATTGCCCGGGCTTTGCTTAAGAACGCGCCCATCCTGATTCTTGATGAAGCCACCTCGGCTCTGGACACCGAATCAGAACGCCAGGTTCAGGCAGCTTTGGCCACGCTCATGAAGAACCGCACCACCCTCGTTATTGCCCATCGTCTCAGCACCATCGAGCGCGCCGATCTCATTTTGGTCCTGGATCAGGGGCGAATCGTCGAAGCGGGAACCCATGCAGAACTGCTGCAAGCGAATGGCTATTACGCGAATTTGAGCAGGATGCAAACATGAAATGCGTTAACGCTGTCAAAGACGCCTGAGCATCGGCAGCAACATTAAAGTTCAGAAAACCATGGCAATATCAACCCATCAGCAATTTAAGCACCTGACATTGCTGATTGGTCTGGTGTGTGTTCAGCCTTTGTTTGTTTTGGTAATCAAAGGGTGGAGCAGCGGGATTCTGATTCTGGCAGGAGTCACTTGCCTAATAGTTATTGTTGCTTCCAACCTTCGCCAATTTGATCCCCAAAGAAATGTTTCAATGGGCCTGAATTTTCGTCCATTTCTTCTATCATACAGTCTGCTTTTCGTATCGATCTGCGTTTCTGGATTACTCAGCAATAATCTTGATGTAACAGAACTAGATTCTCCATCCCGATTTTTAATTGCTATTCCCATATTCATTTGGCTTAGGCACGTTCGAGTTGATACCACTCAAACCTTGATCCTGTCTGTGACATTGGGACTTATCGTTACCCTGGTTAGCCAAACATTCTTCCCAAGTGAGCATCCTTGGCATGCGACTCGAATGTCTAACCAGTTTGCAGACCCGCTTTCATTTGGCTATATCACCCTTTCTTTTGCCCTCACCTCACTGATATCACTTTTCTATGCAAAGTCACAGCCAGTCTGGCTCATGACCTTGAAAGGAGTCTCTTGCTGCGCAGGGTTCTATATGAGCGTCTTGACAGAAAGCCGCTCGGGGTGGTTCGCCGTGCCATTGGTGCTAATATTTTTACTCTTGGCAAAGAGAAAGCACCTAATGTTGAGGGAGGTAGCTCTTTATTTGATTATCGTGTTGGGTACAGCGATAGCTGCATATAGTTTTATCGAAAGAATTCATTCCAGGATTTCTGAAGGGATCAATGACCTCTCAGGCTATTCATTTCAAGGCATTGCACCCGATACTTCTTTGGGGCTTCGAATCACTTTTCTGAGAATCGCGTATGACATGGTGTCGTAACGACCTCTGGCGGGCTTTGGTAATACACAGAGAAAGAAGCCCGAGGTTCCAAAAATCGTCAAGACATATGCATCAACATTTGCCATTGATTTTGCGTTGAGTTCTGGATTCCACAATGAGATCATAACTAATGCTGTTCACCATGGCTTGATGGCTGCGATCGCAAGTTTGTTGCTCTTTGTTGTACCCCTTGGAATCTACTGGCAAAGCTTACGGAATTCATCCTCCAGCCAACAACATGCCGCAGCCGTTGGCATAGCTTTCACCTTGACTTTTTTTGTCAGCTCCTTAAGCACAGAGGTTTTTGGATTGAAGTACACCGCCAGCCTCTATGCCTTGATTACCGCCGTCCTGTGCGCAACGACAACCCAGATCCATTCCGAAACCTCATGACCTCTCATTTAAACGTTGCCCTAACCTTCGCTTGCTACAACCAAGTCGAGTACACCCGCCAGTGTATTGACAGCATGCGCGCGTGCGAGACACCTTTGGACCGTTTGGTTGTCATTGACAATGCGTCCACAGACGAAACATTAGCGTACCTGAACAGTTTGCCACTTGGGAAGGTCATTCATAACCAGGAAAACTTGGGGTGTGGCGTAGCCTGGAACCAAGGTGCGCTCGAATTCCAGTCCGAATGGACGATCATCATGAACAATGACGTCATCGTCAGTAAAGAATGGATAGAAGGACTGATCAATTCAGCTGTTAATCATAAGCTGGACATTATTTCTCCAGCAATGATTGAAGGAAAACTGGACTATGACTTTCATGGACTTGCTAAGAAGGCATGCGTAGAAATGAATGATGCTGTGCGTATAGGCTGGGCACATGCGGTCTGCCTCGCTGTTAACAAACGAGTCTGGAAAGAGGTAGGGTATTTCCGACCGGCACCGAAACTTCTAGGCTATGAAGACACCCTTTTCTTTCATGAGGCTCGGCATGCCGGCATACGTATGGGCACGACGGGTGCTTCTTGGCTACACCACTTTGGTTCGATCACACAATCTGCAATGAAACGTGAGCGTGGTCTTAAAGAAAGAGACGATCTGGGTTTGCCGAATAACGACAGGCTGTTACATCAGTCCTGGTTGGAACGAAAAATAAATAAGTTTCAAAACAAACGTCAATTGAAAACTTGGCGCGAGCAGGAAATCATGAAATATGGTATGTCACTTTGGGGTCAATCTTCCGGTGGTCAATTGACATGGATTTAGCAAGCAACCGCGTAAGCTCACAGATGATTAATTACCCTTTGTTGGCTGATGTACTAGCACATTCAGTTGATCTCGCACTTAAACTGGGCACACAAACACAATATCCATTCGTCTTGCATGACCGCAACAGCTACATCCAGCGTACCCCAAGATACAAAATCGTAAAGAAATTTCTTCATAAATTTCTATACATGCTCCTGAGAAAGCAGCTACATCTTTTTCGTGAAAAATTGGACTTTCACTCCAAAATTCTGGTTCTCTACACTGGCAAAGACTCATTTGGCGACGCCAACATGGAACTCTCCGGACGAGCCTTGCTAAAGGGAAAATATCTAAATATCGATCTACTTACCCTCCCCAAACTGCATCCTCAATTTAAGGAAGACGACATTTTCAAAAATGTTTACACGCGCATTGAAGACATAGATGTCAGAAGCTACGACGCAGTACTTCTTGCAAAATTTAACCATAAATCGCTTCGCCTGAAAAACAAGTACTTTGCACAAACGCCATTCGCCTGTCTCTTCGGCTATTTCGACGGCCCTGCTAGAAACCAATCTTGTTTTAGTCACGCAGCATTTAATAGCATATTCTCTCTTGAGTTTGATGCTGTCACTTTACTCAACGTATCAAAGCCTTATCTACATTGCTCCAAGGAGACCATTAATAGCATTGAAACAATAGTTCCAAGGCAAGCTTTTCTTGCTTTATCTATTGGTGGAGTTGATCCATATCGGACCTATAAATATTGGGATAAATTGCTGCATCTGATTGATCAGCAGTCAGATAAAATCAAGATAGTAAATATTTTACTGGTCGGCTCAGATAATGGTAGGTCAACAGCTAAAAAACTACTTGAAGAAAAGTTTGATCATCTAAAAATAGTAAGCCAAGTCGCCGAACTGAATATACTTCAGACACGAGCATTAATTGGCAAGGCGGACCTTTTTGTGGGCTGCGATGGTGGGTTAATGCATGTTGCGCACTCAACGTCTACATCAACGGTTGCATTGTTCAGTGAAGCTGAACCGTACGAATATTGGACTACTGCTGCCTGCCGTTGTCATGCCATACAGAGTTCTGGTAACGTCAGCAAAATACCACCCGAAAAGATTCTGAGTTCAATTCATACGGCGCTTGACAAAGTCTGAAACCAACCAACACAGCGCCCAACCCATTGATGCCTTCAGCCAGCATCCTGCAACGGATTCGCCGTTTAACCCCATGCTTCGGCACCCTGCCGGGAACCTGAGCCTTGGTCGCCGCCAGCGCAATCGTCGGCTCGGCCACCGAACCGATGATTCCGGCACTTCTCAAACCCTTGCTGGACCGTGGTTTCCAGCAGGGCCAGCTGGAAATCTGGACGGTTCCGGCATCTCTTTTACTGCTGTTTGGCGTGCGTGGACTGACTGGCTACATTTCTCAAACCGTGGCGCTGATCGGCGCGTCGGGTTCTGGCAAGACAACGCTGGTGAATTTCCTGACGCGCTTTGTCGATATCAACGCCGGGCAGGTTTGCCTGGACGAGCATGAACTTCGGCAATGGCAGTTGACCAGTTTTCGCGCCCAGTTTTCACACGTCAGCGAACAAGTGGTCATGATCAATGACACCGTGGCCGCCAACCTGGCACTGGGCCTCCCGAGTTCGACACCAAATGACGCAAGCTGTTGATTTATATAGGGCATGTTTCAAACTTGCCACTACAAAAGGGTCAACTGGGCGTCTTGGGTCGGCTTTCTGATGTTCAAAGTCTCCAGCACTGTGGCCTGGGTGTGGTTAATCGTTGAGATGCCTGCGATGGGCTGTGCCTCATTGATTCGCACCTGATGGCGTTGAATTTTTCGCAGCTCTGCCAGCGCCCGTTCCGGCGATAGATCACTTTTGGCCAACTTCAACCTTTGACGCATCACGCGGTAAACGATCAAGGCCAGGAAGCAGATAAACGCATGGGCGCGAATTCTTTCAGGCAGGCGGTGGTACACCGGCGCAATTTCTATTTCGGACTTGAGCACCCTAAAGCCTCGTTCAATGTCGGCAAGGGCCTTGTAGCGCCGCACTACTTGCGGCGGCTTCAAGTCAGCCACATTGGTCACCAACATCAGCTTGCCGTCCATCAGTTCTGCCTGCTTGAGCGCAGCCTCGTCAATGGCGTAACTGAACAAATCGCTTTTGAGATCGACCTTGACTATTTTTGCCAGATGCGCCTCTTTGACCTCGTGATAAAGCCGCGCCTTGGCGCCACTGTCAGAGAGCTTGTGGCCTCGTGCGCTCACGCCGCTGTCCTGGCCATCAAGCTTGCCGACCCACGCCTGTGCCTGAGTCTGCAGGGCAGCAATACGCTCCTGGCGCAACTGCGTCTGCTCCTTGGCCATTTGCGGGTTATGCGCCACCACCAATCGCAGACCGTGCCACGACGTTTCTTCAACAATCTCTTGCTCGGCCGTGATGGCTTTGGCTCGGAAGGTCTGCAATACCTCAACAAATTCACCATAGCGCCGGCCCGGCACCGCCAGAATGAACTCAAGGGCTTGTCCGCTTGGGAGTTTGATCTTGCCCAACTCGTCGATATTGTCCAAAGACAGCAAACCCCGGTCGGCCACCACAATCAAGCGCTTGATGTGCCCAAAGCGGGTGAGTACCTTCTTGAGCGTTGGCATCAAGGTAGGCGACTCGGCCTGGTTGCCGTCATACACCTCGTGGTAGATCGGCAAACCTTCTGCGGTTTGCACCACCCCGAGCATGAACTGGCGAGCAATCAAACCTTCTTTGGACATACCGTACTGGCGCACGTCGCCTGTCTGCTCCGACAGGCCGGCGGCGCGGATGGTGGTGAGGTCATAAAACACCAGCGACAGGTCTTGGTCCACCAAGGGCCGCAGCAGATTAGCCACCACATCGTCCACGGCTTCTTGATGGTCCATCAGCGCATCGAGGCTGCGCAGCAAATGCTGATGCGTCAAGGCATCCACATCGATCTGGGGCATGCTCACCGTTTGCAGCCAGCGCAGTACGCCCAGTTTGGAGTCGGCATCGCACAGGCGGTTGAAGACCATGGCGCGAATGGCGTGTTCCACCGGCGTGGTGTAGCGTGCTTTGCGAAAGACAGCGGCCAAGGCGTCAAAGCCGAGTTCTTTCCAAAGTTGGTCCAGCGCCCACACATCGCCCAGCGCCAATGCAGATTCAAAAGCAACCTGCGGCGTATCAGCCATCGACGCCGGCATGCCTTTGGCACGAAGCAGACCTTTGAGCAAAGACTCCACCTGGCCGCCGGCCTCATCCAGGCGCCCGAGCGTAGAGATGGTGCGCTGGCGGGGACGACCGGTTTCATCACGGAAAGACTCAACCAACTGCACGTAGGTGTGACCGCCGGAACGGGTGAGCTTGGTGAACATGCGGGAAGTGTAGCAAAAGCAATCTCAACTTGCAACAGCTATTGCCAACACACAACACTAGCGATATTGCCAGTACATAAAAGTCAGAACAGCAGCGTTAAGTGCTTGATTTTGTTAGGGTCGAGGGGTCAAAAACCGGAGAAAACGGGATTTGGTGTCGAACTCGGGGGGCCTGGATGTGGATCGGGAAAAAGTGATGCAGTGCCTGGTTTCAGCCAACCTGGAATCGTTTGTGCAGGCACTGCCGCAAGGCCTGGACACGCTGGTGGGCCACAACGCCACGCAACTCTCAGGCGCGCAACGCCAGCGTCTGGCCATCGCCCGCGCGCTCTACAAGGATGCCCCCATCCTGATTCTGGATGAGGCCACTTCGGCGCTCGACACCGAGTCCGAGCGCAATGTGCAGGAGGCCCTGGACCAGTTGATGAAAAACCGCATCACATTGGTGATCGCCCATCGTTTGTCGACCCTGCACCACGCCGGCCGCATTGTGGTGCTGAACCATGGCCGCATTGCCGAGATGGGCAACATGGCGAGCTGCTGCAGCACAATGGCTTGTATGCCCGGCTTTACAAATTGGGTTTGCACGAAACCACAACCGCCTCAGGTCCTTGACGCTTCGGGCCAATTCCGTGGCCTCTTCAAGCCGCATGCACGCTATGGGCCACCGTTCGGTAAATGCTTTCCTGCTGCAAGGCAAGCGTCGCCCACTGATGCTGCCGGGCAAAATCCAGAGCGGCATGCGACAAGCAGCTCACCAGGGCACAATCTTCTGCCAAGCGACTTAACAACATGGCGAGCGCTTGCGCATCCAGCGGATCATCCAGCACCAGTGCGTTGCTTTCATGTGTCAGCAAGCCGGCAATCCCGCAATAGCGCGCATCACTCACCACCACCGGCAGGCCATGCGCCATGGCTTCGAGCACGACCATGGCAAAGGTGTCCTCCTGGGTGGGATGCGCCAGCGCATCGGCAGCCTGGTAGGCTGGGTTCACGTCTGGCAAGGAACCTAAAAAATAGACCCGCTGATCCAGTCCGGCGTCCTTGGCCAGGGCCTGGAATGTCGGCATTTGCGCCGGGTTGCCCACCACCGCCACATAACAATGCTCAGGCAATTTTTGCAACGCCTGAAGCAGTGTGGCCAGGCCTTTCTTGCGGTAGTCGTTGCCCACGAACAAAATGCAAAAGCCATCAGCAGGCAGACCCAGTGTGCGCCTTGCCTCTGATTTTTGGATCGCAGCAGCCACCCCCCTGATCCGATCCACACCCGGGGTGACAACCCGAATTGCCGGCGCACAAGCCGGATAGGCCTCCAGCATCTGAGGCACCAGGGTGTTCGACGTGAGCACAATCGCACGCGGCTGGCGCAAGGAATACCGGCTAGTCTCCAGTGCCAGATACACCAGCAAACGCGGGCTGGTGGCGATCTTGAGCCAGCGCAGACCCCGCCGCCAGCCGGACAAACCGTGCAGCAGGTTGTATTTGACCGGCAGCACATGCACCGTTTGCACCTGACCGTGCCAGTTGTTCTCGTGCGAATGCACCACGTCAAAACCTTTGCGCGTCGGCCACCATGTCGCTGCTGCGTACCAAAGCTGGTTGATCCATCGTGGACGTGACAGCGGCTGCGAGATCTGGTGGTAGGTCACCCCCGGCCAACGATGCGCAATAGTCTGGGCAAACACATGAATGTCGTGGCGCGCGGCCAGTTGCTCCACCAGGGCAATTGAATAACGTTCAGCCCCGCCACCGGTGGCTAAAAACTGGCGATTCAGAACCGCTATGCGCAGTCGCCTGGACTCAGTGCCATCCACTGCGTTCATACCGTGCGCCGGTCTTCATAACGGCTCGCCACTTTGAGCCAAAACACCGGCAGGGTGGTGCTGCGCAGCACGGGCACGCGTGGCAACTGCCACAGCCCGGCTCCCGCATGACAGCGGCCGCGCTGGGTGGTGGTGACGGTGACAAATCCAGCTTGTTGAGCCATTGCCACATGCCCAGGGTGATACACCCCATAGGGATAACAAAAATGCATAACAGGCTGCTGCACAGCCATCTCCAACTCATCTTTTGAGAGAACCATCTCGGCCCTGGCCAGAGCTGGATCGCACGCGGTCAGGTTCACATGGTGCCGGGTGTGCGCCCCAACCTCCTGCCCGCCGGCAGCCCATTGGCGCAACTGCCCCACGTTCATCAAGGGCGTCTGCGCAATACCTTGCGCCTGATCCCAGACATTGGTTTGGCCCAGTCGCTGGCTCACGCAATAACACGTCGATGAAAAGCCATGGCGCTGCAAAATCGGCAGCGCATGCGTCAAATTGTTCAGGTAACCGTCATCGAAAGTGATGCCAACCACTTTGCCCTGCTTTTCACCCTTCAGATAAGGCAGCAAAGCCGACATCGACAATCCTTGGTAGCCCAGCATCTTCAGGAAGCCCATCTGCAGGGCAAAGGACGCCGGTGACACATACAGGCTTCTGAAAGCCGCGCCCTTGGGTGGCGCCGCGTCAATCTGGTGATAAACCAGAATGGGGAGGGGCAAGGCGTTGGCGATGGTGTCCATTGATAAGATCGTCATTTTCTAGAGCAACACAATATCGTATTGCTCCTGCCCCATAGCGCTCTCGCTTTGCAGGGACACGGGCTTGCCGATGAACTCGCTCAAGCCCGCCAGATGCTGGCTTTCCTCATCCAGAAACAACTCGATCACCTTGGGCGAGGCCACCACGCGAAATTCCTTGGGGTTGAACTGGCGCGCCTCGCGCAGGATTTCGCGAAAAATGTCGTAGGCCACGCTGCGTGCAGTTTTCACGATGCCTTTGCCCTCGCACACCGGACACGGTTCGCACAGCATGTGCGCCAGCGATTCCCGGGTGCGTTTGCGCGTCATCTCCACCAGACCCAGTTGCGAAAAGCCGCCACACATGGTTTTGACGTGGTCGCGTGCCAGTTGCTTGCGTATTTCTGCCAGCACCGCCTCACGATGCTCTTCGGGCGCCATGTCAATGAAATCCACAATGATGATGCCGCCCAGATTGCGCAGGCGCAGTTGCCGCGCAATGGCCTGGGCGGCCTCCAGGTTTGTCTTGAAAATGGTGTCGTCAAAGTTACGCGCACCGACAAAACCGCCGGTGTTCACATCCACCGTGGTCAAGGCCTCAGTCTGGTCCACGATCAAATAACCGCCCGACTTCAAATCGACGCGCCGCCCCAATGCCTTGGCGATTTCCTCGTCAATGGCGTACAGGTCAAAAATCGGCCGCTCGCCTTTGTAGTGCACCAGCTTTT
>Ga0315271_10001551_pt1 | contig 13922 bp, 11 predicted proteins | sample C3_top_MG_FD_204664 | JGI IMG/M metagenome (GOLD analysis project Ga0315271, IMG submission 204664) | Sediment microbial communities from Yellowstone Lake, YNP, Wyoming, USA - C3_top | ecosystem: Environmental > Aquatic > Freshwater > Lake > Sediment | place: USA: Wyoming | collected 2017-08-01 | reverse complement strand
GTCTTCGCCCACAGGTTCGGCAGCGACTCCAGGTATTCCCGTGCCTCGGCCGCCGTCGGGATGCGTGACGGGCGGACCACCGCCGCCTGTGCCTCGGCGTCGAGCCGTGCCATCGTCGCCTCGAGCCTGCCGAGGTCGCGATCCTTGGCGAACCGCAGGGCCGCCTGGTCGCGCTCCCGGGTGATCCGTGCGGTGGCGAGGTCGTCGCCACCGTCCGGTTCCGGGCGCCTGGCGATCGCCACGGTGCTGGCCTTGAGCGTCGACGAGACGGCGACGTGCTCGAACGCCCGACCGATCGCGTCCTCGTACGCCTCGGCCTTGTACGACTCGCCCCGCACCCTCGGGTCGATCGTCTCCCCGTCGCGCTGGACCCGCCGTGGAGCCGCGGCCCGGAACGCCTCGCAGGCGTCGAGATGGCGGTACCGCCCGACGTGCCCGGTCAGGCGGCGGCCGCAGGCCGCGCAGGCCAGAAGCCCCGCGAGCCCGTACTGGCGGCGGTTGACCCCGCCCCGGTGCCTCCGGCTGTACCGGGCGCGCATCACCTGGACGTGCTCCCAGGTGCCGACGTCGACGAGCGCGCCCAGCGCCGACGGCTCGCCGGTTCGCAGACGGCCGGCGTAGAAGGGGTTGGTCAGCACCTCCGCCACGTGCGTCGGCGCGAGTCCCGTGGCCTTCCCGACCTCCCGGTCGGTGCGCCCCGCCGACGCGAGCTCGTAGGCGCGGCGGACGACCACGAGCGAGGCCTCGTCGATGACGATCGTCCGACCGTCGCGGATCGTCCCAAGGGGCGCCTTGTTCCCGCCTGGGACGCCAAGCCGCCGGCGCTTCGCGGCGTAGCCCTCCCGGATCCGCTTGGCGAGCCTGCGGCTGTACGCCTCCGCCTCGACGGCCTCCCTGGCCCAGCGCTCCCACTCGTCCTCGTCGCTGGACAGGACGCGCTCGTCGGCGAACAGGATCACCGCGCCCAGCGCGTGGAGGTCGTGGCGGGCGTTGACCGCGGTGCGGAGGTCCCGGGCGAAGCGGGAGACGTAGCCCACCACGAGGACCTCCCAGTCCTCCCCGGCACCGGCAAGCATCTCCGCCCACTGACCGGTGGCGGCGATCGTCCGCCCGGAGTGCGCCACCTGCCAGGCGCCGCCCGTGTCGACGAGGCCCCAGCGCTCGATGGCGCGGGTCTGCTGCTCCAGCTGGGCGTCGGGCCCGAAGTTGTCCGCCTGCCCTGCCGTCGACTCGCGGATCCAGCGCGCCGCACGGCGGCCGCGGAGGTCCTCGAGCGAGCGGGGCAGGGTCCGGGCGGTCATGCCGCATCGGCCTCGCGCTTCGGCTTCATGGCGACCACATTCGCTCTGCTCGGCGCGACTGGCAAGGGCGACCGCTCCGCCTCGAGACGCACGGCCTCGCGGATCGCGAACGCCAGCGCGGCGGCGAGGGGGTCGGTCCGACGCGGCACAGCTGGGTCAGCCATCAGGCGCTCTGGATCGTGTAGGTCACGGCGATCGCAAGGGCGGACCAGACGTCGCGAGAGATCCCGTACAGCGGACCGGGGCTGCCTTGCGGCCGATCGCCGCCGGTCCGCCGAAGCGGTCGAGGAGGGCCTGGCGGATGTTGGCGTCCTTGGCCCGCGAGTCGCCGCACAGCGCGAGCTTCACCGCACGCCGCGGGAGCATGACGACCAAGACGGGATTGGCGGCCTCGGCGAACCGACCCGCCCACCAGACGGTGTCGAACACCTCGGCGCCGACCGCCATCCCGTACGACTCGATCTTCTCGATGACGACGACGTCGGGCAGCCCGCCCGTCCGCAGCGCCTTCACGAGGATCTCGTTGGCCGTGATCCCGAACGCGGTCGGTCGGCTGCCATCGAACTGGAGCCAGGCGGACCGGTAGGTGCCCGGGTCGATCGCGAGGAGCGTGGTCACGCCGCCTTGCCGCCGTTCTTCTGCCAGTCCCACAGGTTCAGACAGGCGCGGAACGCGATCCAATCGCGCTCGGTGACGTCCGCCTCGTAGAGCCGGGTGCCGCCGTCGGTGACGTGGACGATGCCGAACCGGGTGACCGCCGGCAGCGGGTGCCGTTCCGGGTCGCCGATCCGGGCGATGAACCCCGCGTTCGCGTAGGCGGCCAGCTGCAGCCGGTGGTCGGCGTACACCCGGCCGTCCGGCCAGGCGACCGACTTCCCGGTCTTCCAGTCGAGCAGCCATGTCTCACCGTCGAGCTCGGCGATGAGGTCCAGCGTGCCGCCGTAGCCGAGGGTCTCGTTGATCAGGAACGCCTCGACCTCGAGCGGCCGCAGCCCGTGCTCGCGCGCCTGCTGGTTGAGCCAGGCGCGGGCCCCGGCGACCGCGTCCGCGTCGCGCGGGTCTGGGGTGAACGGCTCGTGGCGCAGGATCGACTCGATGTTGCCGTGGATGCGCGAGCCGCGGTCCATGGCCGCCGTCGACAGCGTCGTGAGGTACTTGACCGCCGCGTCGACTTTGCCGGCCTCGCGGTCGGCGACCAGGCGCTCGGCGTTCTCGACCGCCGAGCGCGCCACCTCGCCGAGCTTCCAGTTGGTGAGCGCCGGCGCGTCGAGCACCCGGGTGATCGACGTGACGCCCGGCCACGGGCCAGCGCCGTTGAAGTAGTAGAGATGGCGGGCGGTGCGGACGACGCCCTCGGCCTTCGTTGCTGCCGGGCTGCGGCGGGCTGGCGTGGCGATGGCGGTCATGCGGGATCTCCCTCCTCTGGATAGCAGGCGTCGCAGGTCCACCCGGACGGCGTCTGGCGGTGCTTGGACTGGTGGTCGCGGTACCAGTGGCAGGGGTTGGCCCAGCGGGTCGGGTCCGCGGGGACGACCCGGAGGGCCGGTCCGGCCTCGGGCATGCCCGGGCAGGGGCCTCGGCCCCACTTCGCCGTGACGAGATCGGCTTCCCGGTAGTGGGGTCGGACGGCACCATCCCGGTCGATCTCCACGGACCGGCCACATGCCGGGCAGACGGCCTCGCGGGCGGGCACGCCCGCCCGCGGGTGTCCCCCACCTCTCTCTTCACTCTTTGAGTGAGTGGAGTGAAGGGGGATAGAAAGGGGTTCGGCGGTCTCGATGACGACCTCGGCCGCCACGTAACCACCCCTGACCCGGGCCACGGCACCGGCCTGCACCAGCCCGGTGACGAGGTGCTGGACCGACGTCCGCTCCATGCCGAGCTCGTCGGCGATCGACTTCGGGAACACCGGGCCGCGGGCCTCGATGACGCGGTAGACCTCGACCCGCTCGAACGACGCCGCGGACAGGGCGCCTGGCGCAGCGGTCCAGGTCAGGTCGTCGAACCGGGCGGTGATCTCCTCGTCGGGGACGTCGCGACCCGTGACGTGAAGCGTCCCGAAGGCCTCGTTGCGCTTGCGCCGGATGACGACGATCGTGTCCGCCGAGCCGGTGATCCCGTAGGTGCCCGACACGCTGGTCAGGAAGTCGTCGGTCGACTCCTTGCGGGCGTGGTGGACGATGACCAGCGCCACGCTCCGGTCGCGGAACAGGTCCTGGAGCCTCGCCATCGCCGCGACGTCGACCTCGTAGGCGTTGCGCCGCCCGTCCGTCGCGCCCCGGACCTTGCCCAGCGTGTCGATCGCGACGAGGACGGCGTCCGCGTGGTCGTCGAGCCAGTCAGCGATGTCCTCCTCGAGACCGGCTCCGATCTGCCGCGCATCCCAGCGGATCTCGAGGCGACCGCGGGGCATCGTCCGACCGGCGAGCGCCGCCCGGAGCCGATCTTGGCCGCGGCGCTTGCCGTCCTCCAGGGCGAGGTACAGCACGCTCCCGGGCACGACGCGGCGGCCGAGCAGGTCGCCTCCGATCGACGCCTCGACCGCGACCTGGTAGATGAGGCAGCTCTTGCCGACCTTGGGCGGGGCGGCGAGGATCGTCGTCCCCTCGGGGATCAGACCCGGGACGATCCAACGCAGGGGCGGCAGGTCGATGCCCAGCAGGTCGGCGGCGTCCATCCCTGGCCCCGGGGCACGCCGCCCCTCCGACACGTGCGCCGGCGCGCCGAGGCGGAGGGTGATCTTCGCCGTCGCCTTGCTGAAGTCCTCGCGCAGCTCCTCCTCGGTCTTGGCGACCTCGAACCGCGGCGCGACCTGGGTGCGCACGAGCTCCCACAGCTCTTCGATCCCCAGGCCCGCGTTGTAGCGGCTGGCCACGTAGTCGCGGACGGCGGCGTAGCGGCGGCCGCTGGGGATCCGCTCGGGGAGCGCGAATCCGCGGGCGATGGTGATGACGCCCGGGTCGGCCGCGTGGCCGTGAATCGCCGGCCGCTCGGCGACCGCGGCTGCGACCCAGCGCTCCGGCAGCGGCGCGATCTCCGTCACCGGGCCCGCCGTGTACTCGCGGTCGCCGATCCGGCTGCCGGGGCCGACGAGGTAGCCGCGGCCTGGCCAGCGGACGGTGAAGCCGAACAGCTCGTCGCCAGCGGGAACGGGCACGTCGGCCGGCCAGCGGTAGAAGGCGTGGCGGCCGCCCGAGGGCGTCGTCGTGATCTTTGTGGCGGGGAGGGGCCCGTGCTGCGCGACGACCGAACGTGTCGGTCGTGGTGAGGTTCTGCGTCCCGTCCTGGGCCGCCGTGCCGGCGTTGCGGCCGGAGCCTGGCGCCAGCGGCGGTGGCGGGCGGGCGGGCGAACCTCGACAGGGCGACCCTTGATCGTTCGAATCGGGCTGCCGCCCCGAGCCAGCCAACCGCACAGCCGAAGGGAGCCGCCTGCGATGACCATCCGCCTCGCGGCCGACACGACCCATCTGGCGCTGCGCGCGGGTCAGGGTAGGACCGGGAGGGACGAAGTGTCGACGACAACGATCGAGGCCGCGTTACCGTCTGCGTCGGCCTCCACCCAGACAAGGCTCGACCGCCCCGCGATGCCCGAGGCCCAGCCAGCCGCGACGGGCAGCGTGACGAGCCGGCCCTCGGCGCGGTCGTACACGATCGACTGGCCGTTCTGCGCCCACGCGACGACCCGGTCATTCAGGGTCGGCCACTCGAGATAGTCCGTCTCGTCGGCGCCGCGCGCGACTTGACGCGCCTGGTCCGGGCGGGAAACGTCGTCGAGCACCCAGATCGAGTGCAGGTCGGCGGCAGCGAAGGCGGCGCTCACGCCGCTCATCGCCATCGACTCCGGGGTGGCGGCCATCGAACCGGTCCAGCCCGTCTCGAGGTTGGCGAGGACCGTGCGCCAGCTGCCGTCGGCAGGCAGCGACTCCCAGGCCAGCCACGGCCAGGAGAGCGCGGGCGACCCGGCTCGGGTCGCGACGGTCGTGACACGCCCGGTGGACAGGTCAGCGCGGCGGACCACCGCGTTGGACACGTCGCCCTCGGCCACGCCGGCACCGACGGCCTGGCCCCACACGATCACGCCGTGGCTCGCCCACACGGTGGAGAGCGGGCTCGGCACCGGTTTGCCGCCCTTCGTCGCGGCACGCGCGATCTCCCTCACCCGCCCGGTCGGGATGGAGTAGTCGTACAGCCGCCAGTCGAAGCCGTCCTGGTCGGCTGCCTCCTGCCACACGACGTGGTCGCCGTCCGCGGCGGCCGACTGGACCTGGCTGTCGACCGACTGCAGCCGGGCCATCTCGACGACCCTGCCCGTGGCGACCTCGTAGAGCGCCGCCTCCCCGGGCTCGGTGCCCGGCGTGAGGCCGAAGCCGTCACGGAGGACGCTCCCTATCACGAAGCGCCCGTCGGGCGTGACGGCGTTCGCCACCACGAAGTGCTGGCCCTTCCCGACGGCGGCCGGGAGCCTGGTCGCCTTGACCTCGCCCCACGCTGCGGACGCCGGGACGGCCAGCGACTCATCGGACGGGCCGCCGCCGCCAGCCGACGGCGCCGGCGTGGGCAGTCCGGGAAGCGTGTTCCGCTCGCTCGGCGTCGGCCGCGGCGTGGCGTCTGCGGCCGGGGACGACGTGGCGGAGGCCGCCGCCCCAGACGCCGTGGGCAGCAGGGGCTCCGTCGGCGGCGCGCTGCCGCAGCCCGCCGCCAGCGAGGCGGCCAGCAGCAGGCGGGCGAGGCGCGGCGGGGCCGGACGCTTCACCAGGTGTAGCCGAACGGGCTGAACAGCGTGAACATCGACGAGTTCGAGAACGGGGAGTAAGCGGGCACCGCCGCCGCCCAGGAGATGATGCTCGTGGGCACGCCGTGGACGGAGTCCGCGTACATAGTCGTTGCCCCGGAGCTGTCGTATCCGTACGCCGCGACGTAGTGCAGGATGATCTTGTTCGTGGGGTGCTTCACGAGGTGCGGGCCCGTGTTCGCCTGCTCGTAGACGTCGATCGCCACCGGGTGCGCATTGTCGATGTCGAGCACGAGGTCGGCCGTATAGTCCGCGACGGTGAGGCTCGTGTCGTGCTGGTGCCCCACCTGCGTCACGTACCACGTCGTGGCGGCCCACTTGTTGAGCGTGGACCGCATCGGGTAGCCGCCGGCGTCCGGGTAGCTCGAGCCGATGTACCAGGGCGTCTCCTTCGGGCTCATCGTCTCGGTGCAGAGATACCCGGTCGTGCACTTCGCGCCCAGATGGGGCTGGCTCAGCGTCTCGCCGCCGGGGCCCTTCGTCACCTTCAGGTACCGGAGGATCTCGTACGCGCTGGCCTCGCCGCAAGCGTAGTTCGTGTACTGGGGCGTCTCGGAGAGGCCCAGGGCGCCGCTCTCCGCCGTGGGCGAGACGACGCCGTCGGACTGTGCCGTTGTGTCCGCCAGCGTGACGCCCGCCCACGCGGGGTGGGCCGAGGCGAAGGCGGAGGCCGTCAGCTGGCCCTGCTTGACGAGCATCCAGTCGTGGGCGATCGCCTGCTTCTGGTCGATCGCCGCCTGCTCTGCGGCAGACGGTGCGGGGGTGTCGCTGTGGGGCGGGTCGGCAGCGCGGGCCACCGAAGTTGACCCAGCAAGGGCGAACAGTGCGCTCATCAGCACCGCAGACGCGGATCGCCGGTTCATCGGCTCCCCCTCCCGCCCCGCCGCACGGCGGGGCGCACTGCTCCGCCGCCCCCGTCTCGCCGGGGCTGGCCGGCGGTCAGACGCTATGCCACCACGCCGGACGCCCGGGCTCAAGTGCCGTTCGGACCCGCTCGGCGCCGGGTGCGATGATGCCACGCGGTAGGCGGTCGGCAGCTCGACGGGCGGCTCGATGCCGATGCCGGCGAACAGGGAGTCGACCGTCCAGTCGCGGTCGTCGGGCGGGGACTCGAGCCAGCCCAGGCCGGGGAGACTGGCTGTCATCCAAGCGTCGCGACTCGCAACGCGCTCCGGAACGCGGCCCGCAACGCCATACACGACAGCAGGGTGACGATGGACACGACACAGATTCGTGCTCACCGGCATGCAGAGGCGAAAGTCCCCGTCGCCGGTGTCCCGGGCGCACCGGGGGGACCGGATGGTGCTCGCCGCCGGTATTGCACTGTCCGTAGGGGGCGTGCGCCCCCTAGGGCTCGACGGGCTGACCCAATGCCAGACTCGTAACCGAGCCAGTGCATGCGACGGCGAAGTCAGCCGGGAGCGGAGCGCTGACCTCGAGCCCATTGCCGGGATCGAGCACGAGGTCGATGCTGCTCAGCTTCGACGAGTCGCACCACGAGTACACGGCGATCCGGAATGTGATCCCCTGACTCGTCACGGCCACTCGGCTCCCTGCCGCGACGTCCGGGGCGGCTCCGACGGTGGCCTTCGAGCCCGCCGCGTCGACCGCGGTGGCGCTGGGCGCCGCCGGCAGGCTGCACGAGCCGTGCGTCGGCGTGAGGCCTACCGCGATGTACATAGTGCCCATAGCCGGGCCGAACCCGAGCACCTTGGCCGCAACGTCACCGGGCCCGCAGTCGGCCGCGACGATCGCGGGCGCCGGCGTGACCTGAAACGTCGCCGGCGCTTTCGCAGGCTCGGTCGGCACGGCGGCGGCCGGCGACTGCGGGCCGGCCGATGGGTTCGTGCCCGTCGTCGTGCATCCGACCGAGGCCAGCGCCACGATGCCGATGAGCGTGAGGCGACCAGCCAACGGCGCTCGGCCGGTGCCGGGCAGGCGTCGACTCAAAGGACCAAGCCACGACGGCGTGCGGTGATCCGTCACCTTCGCCGATCGCCGGGCGCTGTTGGCTGTCATGCGTCTTCTCCTTGGGGCGGGCCGGGCGTGGACGGGCGGGTGCTCGCTTGTGTTACTGCGCCGTGCCATTGCAGGTCGGCTCGTACGACGGAGAGTTGGTCTCGGCTCCTTCCGATGAGTCCGGGTCCCAGGGCTGGTTGGGCCCGTCCACCCAGGTGCTGACGCAATCGACGTCCGGGGCGATGCAGGCGCTGCCGGTGCATCCCGACGGATACGGGTAGCGCCGAGTCCCCCGGTACTGGTGGACCCGTTGATCCTCGGTCCAGTGGCTGTTGGGCGGGCTCGACATTCCCCAGACGGAGTTCAGCGCGACGCCGTAGTCGGCGATCCACACGAAGTTGGGGGGATTGGCCAATCCGTGCCAGCTATCCACCGCGCTGCCGGCGGCGGAGCCGTAGACGCCGGCGTCGCTCAGTGGGCCGAGGACGGAATCCCAGCCGTCGACGAAGGCGTTGACCGCCGCCTTGCACGTGGAGTTCGAGGTCGTGTAGGCCTCGATGTCGAGCCACACGGTGTCGCCGGAGCTGAACCCGTATGTCGCCATGGCGGCCTTCGCGTTGTTTGCCGCCTGCACGCCCTGGGAGCGCGCCGTCGTGGTGCTGGAGCTCATGTGCACGCTCGCGCTGATGCACCCCGACGGCGCCTGGAGGTCGTCCCAGATGGGCATGATGTTCCAGCCCATCGACCGCAGCGAGGACACGAACGAGGTGGACGACTTGCATCCGTTGTACGGAGTCAGCGCCCCGCCGATGTACGTGCCCCAGTCGTAGAAGGGCAGACTGGAACTCCACAGGTAGTTCACCGCGCCGGACGACATGTTCCCGCACTGGTCGACACCCTGCCGGGTGTCGTAGCCGCCCGCCCTCGCCACGCTTCCGCTCGGAGCGACGGCCAGTGTTGCCGCGGCGAGGAGCGCAACCGCGAGCTTCAACGATCCCGGGCGTGCTCTCAACCCGGCCTCCGCGCCAGCACGCCAGCCTGGTCAAGTCCCAGCACGTGGTGTAACAGCGCGTCGTCCTCGCGCCTGATCGTTCAGCTCGCCATGAGGAGCGCCGGGCCCACCTCCTTCAGGTCGGCGACCGCGTCGATCGCCGCCATGGACTCCGGCCGGAAGTAGCACCGGCCGTCCTGCCACTCGTCGTCCTGCTCGGCGAGGATCATCCCGACCAGCCGGATGACGCTCGCCCGGTTCGGGAAGATCCCGACGACCGCGGTCCGGCGCTTGATCTCCTTGTTGAGCCGCTCCTGCGGGTTGGTCGAACGGATCCGGCTCCGGTGCAGCTCGGGGAACGTGAAGTGCGCGAGCAGGTCGGGCTCGGCGTCGGCGAGCAGCCGGGCGACGGCCGGCATGCGCGGCTCGAGCGTGGCGATGACACGAGAGCACTCGTCCCGGGCCGATGCCTCGTCGGGCTGCTCGAACACGGCCCGGATGGCCGAGGCGACCATGCTCCGCGCGGAGCGCGGCACGAGGTCCTGGGCGTTGCGGGTGAAGTGGACCCTGCACCGTTGCCAGCCCGCGCCCAGGAGCTGCTCCCGGACGGCCTTCACGAGGCCCGCGTGATCGTCGCTGATGACGAGGCGGACGCCTCTGAGGCCGCGCTCGACGAGCGAGCGGATGAAGGCGGGCCAGGCGCTGCCCTCGTCGTTGCCGGGGCTGAGCTCGAGGCCCAGGATGCGGCGCTCGCCGCTGCGGGCGACGCCGGTCGCGACCAGGGCGGCCATCGACACGACCCGCCCCTGCTCGCGGACCTTGAGGTACGTCGCGTCGAGCCAGACATAGGGATACGCCTCGCCCGCGAGCGAGCGGCCCCGGAAGGCGGCGACCTCGGCGTCGAGCCCGGCACAGATCCGGCTGACCTCGCTGCGGCTGATCCCCTCCAGCCCCAACGTGCGGACGAGGTCGTCGACCCGGCGGGTGCTGACACCCAGCACGTATGCCTCCTGGACGACCGCGAGCAGGGCCCGCTCGGCCCGCCGGCGCGGTTCGAGCAGGGACGGGAAGTAGGTGCCGTCGCGCACCTTGGGGATCGCGAGGCCGATGGTGCCGACCCTCGTGTCCCAGCGGCGGTCGCGGTACCCGTTGCGCGACGTCAGCCGGCGCTCGGGGTCACGCTCACCCTTGGGCAGCCCCGTGAGCTCGCTGACCTCCGCCTCCATCACCGCCTGCGCGAGCACCCGGACCCCCTCGCGCAGGAAGTCCGTGTCGCCGTCCGCGGTCGCCTTGCGCAGCATCTCGAGCAGCGCCATCCTGTCCTCGGCCATCGTGGTGTTCTCCGTGTCGTCGGTTTCTCACTTCCAACGACGCGAGGATGACGCGGTGGCCGTCTTCGTTCACGGCCCCGCTGTTACACCAAGTCTGGGGACACGGCCCGCCAGCCTTCCCGGTGAGCCAGCAGGCGGAGGGAGCGCGTGGTGCGCGGGACGCGGAAGGACTTCGCCAGGCGCGGCAATGACATTTGGCACCCCCACTCTTATTCGGCCTGACGGTGGCGCGACCCGCCGCGACCCGCGGATCGTGCTACTTGGCACGGCATGTGTCAATCCTCACGCGACAACTCGAATCGCGGAACTCACACCCCACTTGTAAAGGCAAATCCGTCCCTGCAATCACGTGGCAATCGACCTTCGGTAGAAGGGGGGTCGGCGTTGCTCGAGCGCAATGGGCGTACGTGTCGGGCGTCAGCACGCGTCGCGTCGACGACCTCCTGCGGCCATGGGGCCGATTGCAGCGCGAGGGACTGATGCCGCACAGCGTCGGAAACGAGTACAGGAGGCGCTTCCAGCTCATCGATCCGTAGGCTGGACGGCAGACCGCGCTGGAGCGCATTGCCCGCCATTGGTCGTAGCCTGGTTCACGGGTACCTTGACAGGCACACTGCCAGAAGCGTAGTGTTTGCGCTACGGTATTGACAGCCTAGGACTCAAGGATGACTCTGGCAACGACCTACAGACGGCAGCTTCACGAACGTGCCGTGGACCAGTACGGATACGTGACGACTCGAGACGCGGAGGAACTGGACGTTCCTGACTGGGCAGTCCGGCAGATTGCCGCGCGCGGCGGCCTGACCAGGCGAGGACACGGCGTCTATCGCTTCGACGACGTGCCGGTGACCGGCAACGACGAGTTCATGGAGGCGGTCCTCGCCGTAGGCGATGGCGCGCACCTGGTCGGAGACGCCGTCTTGGCACTCCACGGCCTCGCAGACGTCAACCCAGCCAGGATCCGCGTGGGGACACCCAAACGAGCCCGACGAACGCTGCCCCGGACCATCGATGTCGTGCCGCTACGTGGCGAACCTGACGAGCTGACCACCTATGAGGGGATCCCCGCCACCACCCTCGCGTGCGCGCTGCGTGACGCGCGCGGCAGGGTCATGACAGATCGGCTGATCGCGGCCACTCGTGAGGCTGCAGCGCGAGGCCTTCTCCGGAGGCGGGAGGCGAACGACGTCCTTACCGAACTCGGCGCGAACGCCACGGCCGTCACGTGACGTTGGCACCGCCGCCCAATCTCAACTCCCTGACAGCACGCATCCGGAACGCTGCCTCCGCCGACGGCCGCCTGGCGCGCCGTTACGAACTCATCGTCGCCGACGCCGCGGTCGGGCAAATGCTCCCGACGGGGGTGGTCAAGGGCGGCGCTGCGATGCAGATCCGGCTCGGCGACGCCGAGTCCAGGGCGACCCGGGACCTCGATGCCGCAAGAGCGGCGGGACTGTCGCTAGAGACGTACCTCGAGCGGCTCGACGAACGCCTCGCCGAAGGCTGGGCAGGCTTTACCGGGACGGTTCGGGATGCTGAGGCACCCAATCCCGTCGACGTCCCGCCGGACTACGTCATGCGCCCGTTCGTGATTCGGCTCATCTACCGAGGCAGCTTCTGGTTCAACCTCCCCTTCGAGCTCGGGCGCGACGAGGTCGGAAGCACAGCAGCCCCTGAACTGCGGATGTCCGCGCGCACGACGGACCTCTTCGCCCGCCTTGGCCTGCCGGCGCCAGAGCCGATCCCGCTGCTGCCCGTCGACCATCAGATGGCGCAGAAACTCCATGCGTGCACGTGGCTCGACCGAAGCGGCCAAAACGATCGCGCCCACGACCTCGTTGACCTCCAGATCCTGGTTCGCGAGGAGGCGCCCGATCTTGCCTCGGTGGGAACGACCGCGCGACGGCTCTTCGAGTCCCGACGCGCGCAGTCCTGGCCGCCGACTGTACGGGCGCACGATCGGTGGGACACGCTCTACGCCACAGCCGCGGAAGGCCTTGATGTCACCGGGAGCGTAGAGGAGGCCATCGATTGGGCCAATCTGCTCATTGCGCGGGTCGACTCCGCCTCGCATGGCCAATAGGTCCATGCCCGGACGAAGAGCACACCAGGTGGCCATGCCTCCGACGTGCCGTGCTTGACGACGTGCCGGCGTCTCCGAGCGACCTGTTCAAGGGAGCGCGCTAGGGTCCCGCTGGATCCGCCGAGGGAGCCAGCCGGATCACGTCCACGCTGAGGTCGGTATGGGAGGCGCTATCCCTCTCGCCCCGACCAAACTCACCGATCTGGTCCCGCAGCTCGAAGACCGCCGGCAGCGCGGCATCGAGCCCCAGGGCGATTGCGTCCGGTGTGAGCTCGTACTCCATCCGTTCGAACCCCAGCACGTCCGTCCTGGCGAAGATCGCCGTGGTGATGGTCTGGCGCGCATCGGGCCCTGAGTCCGCCCACAGGGCGGGCAGCGAGCGCAGGTAGGCGACGATCTCGGGTGGCGTGAGGCGACCGCCAGCGGCCGGCTGACGCGCGACCGACTCGGCCGCGTCGAGCCGGCTCATCGCCGCCTGCCAGGTGGCGATGTCGCGCGTCTGGGCGAGCTTCCGAGTCACGGTCTCGCGCTCCCGGTCGATCCGCGCCAGGGCGAGCTCGTCGACCTCCGGCCGGTATGCGGCGTGGAGCCGGACGACCTCGGCGAGCGTCGCCTCGTCGACCGAGCCGATCTCCCCGAGCAGTGCGCCGATCGCCCCCTCGTACCACGCCTGCGGGTACGAGTGCCCCTTGATCCGGGTGTCGTGGGTCTCGGTCCGCTGGCGCCGGACCAGCGGCACCGCCGCCCGGAACGCCTCGCACGTGGGCGACGGGTGGCGGTAGCGGCCGACGTCGCCGTACAGGAAGCGATGACAGCCGAGGCAGCGCAGGCGGAGCGCGTACTGGCGCTTCACGATCCGTCCCGGCGCGCGCGTGCGCCGTCGCTCCCGGGCCTCCTGGACCCGCGACCAGAGCCCTGCGTCGATCAGCGGCGCGATGCCCAGGGTCTCGCCGGTCCGCAGCCGCCCGGCGTAGACGGGGTTCGTGAGGATCTCGCCGACGTGGGTCTCCTTGAGGCCCGTGGCCGCCGCGACCTCCCGGTCCGTCGCCCCGGTGGCGGCGAGCCCGTAGGCGCGCCCGACAATGGCGGCCTTGTCCTCGTCGACCCGGAGCACGGACGGGTGGCCTTCCCGAATGAGACCGAAGGGCGCCCGGTTGCCGCCCGGGACGCCCAGGCGTCGACGCTTGGTGCTGTACCCCTCGCGGACCCGCTTGGACAGCTTGCGGCTGTACGCCTCGGCCTCGTGGGCCTCGCGGACGAACTGGTCCCAATTGTTGGGGTCGCTCGTGAGGAGCCGCTCGTCGGCGAAGAGCACGGCGACGCCCGCCGCCGCGAGGTGGTCCTCGATCGCGATGAGCGTCTGCTTGAGGTTGCGCAGGAAGCGGGAGACGTAGCCGACCACGAGCAGGTCGAACGCGCCGGCCCGGGCGGCTGCGAGCATCGCCTCCCAAGCGGGCGTCCGCCA
>Ga0315271_10001550_pt1 | contig 13927 bp, 16 predicted proteins | sample C3_top_MG_FD_204664 | JGI IMG/M metagenome (GOLD analysis project Ga0315271, IMG submission 204664) | Sediment microbial communities from Yellowstone Lake, YNP, Wyoming, USA - C3_top | ecosystem: Environmental > Aquatic > Freshwater > Lake > Sediment | place: USA: Wyoming | collected 2017-08-01 | reverse complement strand
GAACGCCAGGCACCACGATTCGGCCTCGCGCCGGCACGGGTCGTCGATCACGAGCAGAGACGGGTACGGCGCGCGGGCCAGCGCGGCGGCGGTTCCCTGCACCAGCTCGCAGCCGAGGTCCCGCGCCACCTGGCGCGCTTGCGCGCCGCCGCGGACCGCCACCCGGGCGCAAACGCCCATCGCCCGGGCGACGACCGTCGCACGGACCAGGTGGCCGTAGCCCTGGCGTGGCCCGGCCGCGACCCGGAACAGGACGCCCGATGAGGTCCGCGTTGGCCTGGGCACTGGTCTCAGCGCCCCTCCCTGGCGAGGATGTCGCGTACGTGCTTCACGACGAGGCGGACCTCCGCGTCCTGCAGGGCCGGCGACAGGGGCAGCGACAGCGTGCGATCGGAGACGAACTCGGCGTTCGGGAACTGACCGCGGCGCAGGCCGAAGCGATCGGCGTAGTACGAGTGGAGATGCAGCGCGCGGAAGTGGATGCTGGTCGCGATCCCGCGCGCCCCGAGCGCCGCCGCAAGCGCCGGGCGGTCGAGGCCGCACGCGCCGCGGTCGACGAGCACGGTATAGAGGTGCCGCGCGTGACGCGTGCCCGGGGCCGCCGGCGCAGGACGCGTCAGCGGCAGGGTGCCGAGGCCGGTGTCGTATTGCGCCCAGATGGCTTCGCGACGGCGGAGGTTCGCCTCGATCCGATCGAGCTGGTGCAGTCCGATCGCGGCCTGCAGGTCCATCATGTTGTACTTGAACCCCGGCGTGACCACGTCGTAGTCGACGGCGCCGGTGCCCGAGTACCGCGCCCACGCGTCCTTACTCATCCCATGCAGCGCCGCGATGCGGATGCTCGCCGCGGCCTCGGCCGACGCCGTGGTGAGCATCCCGCCCTCGCCGGTCGTCAGGTTCTTCGTCGCGTAGAAGCTGAAGCAGGTGTAGTCCGCCGTCGTGCCGACGCGCCCGACGGGCGAGATCCCCTCGACGCAGTGCGCGGCGTCCTCGATGAGCGCCAGGCCGTGGCGGTCGGCGAGGGCGCGGAACGCGCCAACGTCCACGGGCCGGCCGGCGAAGTGCACCGGCAGCAGCGCGCGCGTCCTGGGCGTGATCGCGGCCTCCGCGGCCGCCGGGTCGAGGTTCATGCTGACAGGGTCGATGTCGGCGAAGATCGGTGTCGCCCCGGCGTGCACGATCGTGTTGGCCGTGGCGCAGAAGGTCAGCGGCGTCGTGATGACTTCATCGCCGGGGCCGATGCCCGCCGCAACCAGCGCGAGGTGCAGCGCCGCGGTGCACGAGTTCACGGCCACGGCATGGCGGGCGCCGGTGTAGTCGGCGAACCGCTGCTCGAAGCGGGCCACCCGGGGACCCGTCGTCAGCCACCCGGACTCCAGCGTGGCGAGCACCTCCCGGATTTCCGCGTCACCAATCGCCAGCCTGGCAAAGGGAACGCTGGTCGCCGCCTCCCGGATGTTCGTTGCAATGGCCGCCATCGTTTGTGCCCGTTCCGCGATGCCGTGAGCTCGAGGTGTCGGATGGCCGACACGGATCGTCGCCGCCTCGTCCGAGGCCACGCGAGAAACCCTTCCAGATCAAGGCGATCGGCGCGATCGGCCTCGTTCTGACCCCGCCGCAGCCTGGGAATGCAAGGGCAATACCAGCACGCGACGATCGGGCGAATGTGCGTTTTTGGCACATTTCAGGCCTAAAAATATGTGGTCGGAATTCCGACATTTCGCGCAGAACCCCTCAAGAAGCCCGAAGTGGTTCCGATTACCCAAGTGTCACCACGCGATGGCCACCAGGTCATCGGCCGGACATGGAGTCCGGCGGACTTCAAGGAGGAAGAAATGGCTTCGTTCTCAGTCGTGAACAACATCGCCTCGGCGAACGCCCAGGCGAACCTGCACGCCACCCAGATCGGCCTGCAGAAATCCCTCACCCGCCTGTCGAGCGGCTTCCGCATCAACAACTCGGGCGACGACGCCGCCGGGCTCGTCGTGGCGAACGGCTACCGCACCGACGTCGCGGTGATCAACCAGGGCATCCGCAACGCCAACGACGGCATGTCGGACCTGCAGATCAAGGACGGCGCGCTCAGCAACGTGGCGACGCTGCTCGACCGCCTCGCGACCCTGGCGGCCCAGGCGGCCTCCGGCACGACGAGCGGGGACAGCCGCGGCACGCTGGACGACGAGTTCGCGGACGTGCTCGAAGAGATCGACCGCGAGGTTTCGGTGGCCGGCCTCACCAGCGACACGACCGGGTTCTCCGTCTTCGTGAGCGCGAACGGCGGCGACGGCAAGGTCTCCGGCTCCATCTCCGGCGTGACAACCGCGCACCTGGGCATCGACAGCTCTTCGCTGGCGACCCAGGGTGACGCTGAGACGGCCGTCGGCGCGGTCAAGGACGCGATCGCGACCCTGGGCTCGTCCCAGGCCAAGATCGGCACGCTCGAGAACCGCCTGCAGTTCGCCATCAGCCTGGCGCAGTCGCAGGGGGTCAACACCCGCGCAGCCGAGAGCCGGATCCGCGACGCGAACATCGCGGAAGAGTCGGCCAGCATGACGCGCTACAACATCCTGACGCAGAGCGGCGTGGCCGCCCTCGCCCAGGCGAACCAGTCGACCTCCTCGGTGCTCTCGCTGCTCCGGTAAGCCTGAGTACCCATGGGCGTGGCGGGCCTCTTCGGGAATCCTCCACGCCCTCGTTCTCTTCGCTCCTGAGATGAGCCGTCTCCCGCCGGGCTCCGGGCCCCGAGGGAGGCGGCCAGTCGTCTACGTCCGGTCCGGGTCCTGGGTGCCGGCAATCGCCTCCAGCGCCTGCTGCCACCGGGACATCACGGGAACGAGTTCGTCGTCGAGCACCTCGGCGATCGCCAGCCAGTCGTCGTCGCGTTGGGCGTCGACCAGGGTGCCGAGCAGGCCGCCCAGTTCGGCGGTCAGCGTGCCGATCGACAGGCCATGGCGGTCGGGAGACTCCAGCTCCCGGCGCAGCGCCAGGCTGGCGGCCGCGACGATCCGGAGGACCATCAGCAGGCTCTGACTGACCTGTTCGAGCCCCCGTTCGGCGGCGGCGATGTCGCCAAGACGGAACCGGGACGCCGCGGACCGCGTCGCCGAGCCGAGCTCGGCCAGGGCGGCCGCCGCCTCCCCCAGGGATCGGCGGGCCAGCACCTGGGGTTCGCCCGTTTCGATGTCGATTCGCCCGAAGCCGGCCAAGCGGCAGGTACACAGGTCGGGGTCCCGGAAGGCCGGTTCCTCGACACCGTCGAGACGGACCATCGTCACGACGTGTTGGCTCCGGGCCAGGCGTGCATCCAGGGAATCCACGAGATCTCCCCAGGTTTGCAGGCCGTTTTCGATCGGCGCGTTGGCGCCGTTGACGCTGACGGTCACTGTCTCCTCCCAGTACGGGGAGACGGGTTGCCAGATCCTTGCCAGGCCCTGTCCGGGGCCGGGCTCAAGTCTTTGTACGCCCTTCCGATTACTCCTGTAACACGACGCGACGGCCAGTCAGGCCGTCAGCCGGAAATGGACTCCGGCGTGGTCTTCAAGGAGGAAAGCAATGGCTTCGTTCTCAGTCGTCAACAACATCGCATCCGCCAACGCACAGGCCAACCTGCACGTCACCCAGGTGGGGTTGCAGCGCGCACTGAACCGCCTCTCGAGCGGGTTCCGCATCAACTCGTCGGGTGACGACGCCGCGGGTCTCGTGACCGCGAACGGCTACCGCACGGAAGTGGCGGTGATCAACCAGGGCATCCGCAATGCCAACGACGGTTTGTCGGACCTGCAGATCAAGGACGGCGCTTTGAGCAACGTCGCGACGCTGCTCGACCGGCTCGCGACCCTGGCGGCCCAGGCGGCGTCAGGCACCACGAGCGACGCGAGCCGGGCGACGCTGGACGACGAGTTCGCGGACGTCCTCGAAGAAATCGACCGTGAAGTGTCGCTGGCGGGCCTCGACGACCAGGCGGGCTTCTCCGCGTTTGTCAGCGCCGACACCGCCAACGGCAAGGTCTCCGGCATGATCGCCTCGGTCACCACGACCGACCTCGGCATCAGCGCCTCGTCGCTGGCCACCCAGTCAGACGCCGAGGCCGTCGTGGGCACGGTCAAGGATGCCATCATCACGCTGGGCGAGTCCCAGTCCAAGATCGGCACCTTGCAGAACCGCCTGCAGTTCGCCATCTCCCTGGCGCAGTCCCAGATGGTGAACACGAAGGCCGCCGAGAGCCGGATCCGCGACGCGAACATCGCGGAAGAGTCGGCCAACATGACGCGCTACAACATCCTGACGCAGAGCGGTGTGGCCGCCCTCGCTCAGGCGAACCAGTCGACCTCGGCTGTCCTGTCGCTGCTGCGGTAGGGCCCGGTGGTCAGGGGCGTGGCGGGGTATCTCCGCCACGCCCCATTTTTTTCGCGCTGATGGCCCGGTTCTCGCATCTCCCGTGGATGCGAGCGCTCCGGGCGTTCGGCCGGTCGGGCCTGGTATCAGGCCGACCGGTCAGTGTTTCCGGGCTGTTCGGCCTCCCTCACCCGGGGAGGCCCCGCGGAATCCGCAGGATGGCCGCGGACGCCCGGGCGACATCCCGGCCGGTTTTCCGGCCTGGATCGCGCTCGCCATGCCGGCAGACGGCGGGCCGCGCGGCGGCGGCCGGCCCGGATCCGGCGAGGGAGGTTTTCTGTGGGCTCTCCGGTCACGATGAGCGGCTTCAACGGCATCGACTTCAATGTCATCCTGAACTCCCTGATGGAGGCGGAGAAGGCCCCGCTGACCGCCCTCCAGGCCCGGCAGCAGACGCTCAAGGCCCAGTCGACCGTGTTCGCCTCCCTGGCCACCAAGCTCGGGTCCCTGTCCGACGCCGCCGACGCGCTGAACGCGGCGTCCGTGTTCGCCGGGCGATCGATCGCCACCACCGACGACTCGATCGTGTCGGTGTCGGGCGGCGAGGACGCGAGTCCCGGCATCTACGACGTGGTGGTCCAGGAGCTGGCGCGGGCGCAGGTCACGACCTCGTCGAGCCTGCACGACGACACGGACACGACCGCCGTCGCAACGGGAGGGTCGATCGTCATCGGCGGCGTCACCGTGAGCCTGACCGGCAGCGTGACGCTCCAGGGGCTGGCCGATGCGATCAACAAGGACGACGGCGTTGGCGTGCGCGCCTCGATCGTCAGCCCGTCGAACGGGAAGTACCAATTGGTGCTGACCGGCAAGGATACCGGCGTCGCCAACGGCTTCACCATCGACGCCAGCGGCCTGACCGGATCGACGTTGACCTTCACGGACACCGACGCCAACGGCATCAGCGGCGACTCCGCCGCCGACAACCGGATGCAGGCGGTCAACGCCCAGCTGCTGGTCAACAACGTCACCGTGTCCAGCGAGACCAACACCGTCGAGAACGCCATCCCCGGCACGACGCTGACGCTCCGGCGCAAGAGCACCGAAACGGTGGGCATCAGCGTCACCGAGACGACGGCGTCCGCCGAATCGGCCGTCGAGGATTTCGTCAGCGCGTTCAACGCGCTCGGCTCGTTCATCAGCCAGCAGAAGTCCGCCAGCGGTGGGCTCGGCCGCGACCCGATGCTGCGGAGCCTCCAGAACGCGCTTCGGAGCATGGTCGGCGCCCAGTACGACGTCGGCGGCAGCGTCACGAGCCTGGCGGCCACCGGCATCGGGTTCTCGGTCGACGGGAAGCTGAAGCTGGACAAGACCGTGTTCGGGGACGTCCTGGACAAGAGCGGCGGCGACCTGAGGAAGCTGTTCCTCGGCGACGGCGTGGCCAAGGGCGTGTTCGCCACGCTGGTCGCCACCATCAAGACCTATACGGATGCGGGCGCGCTCATCGAGAACGCCCAGGACCGGATCGACGCGCAGATCGCGTCGCTGGACACGCGGCTGGCCACGATGGAAGGGCGCCTCGCCATCCGGCGGGCGTCGCTGCAGCAGGAGATGATCGCCGCCGACATGACGATCTCCCAGCTCAAGAGCCAGGCCGGCAGCTTGTCGTCGATCAGCACCAGCTTCGCGTAGTCGAGGAGATCGTGGCCATGCTCTCGCCATCCGCCCGGGCAGCCGCCCAGTACCAGAAGACCGAGGTGCAGTGCGGCACGCCCCTGGAACTGGTCGTCAAACTCTACGATGGGGCCATCGCGAACGTCGCGAAGGCACGCGACGCGATGGCGCGCGGCGACCTGGTCGCCAAGCGCGACGGGATCTCGCGGGCGCTCGCCATCATCGCCGAACTGCAAAGCTCGCTCGACGTGAAACAGGGCGGCCAGATCGCCTCGTCGCTCGACTCGCTCTACATCTACGTGACCGGCCGCCTCGTCGAGTCCAACGTGAAGAAGGATCCGCGAGCCCTGGACGAGGTCCACAAGCTGCTCCTGCCGCTGCGCGACGCGTGGCAGCAGATCGCCTCGGCGCCGACGCCCGCGAAAGGCACCCCGTGAGCGAAGAGGACCTGCGTCACTGGCTTGCTGTCTACGGGCCGGGGCTCGAAGCGGAAGTGGCCCTGCTGCGCCACCTCCAGCGCCTGGCCATCGGCCAGCGCGAGACGAGCGAGACACGGGACTTCAGCGGCCTCGCCCAGATCACGCAGGAGCGCGACCAGATCATGGCGGCGCTCGTGAAGATCGAACATGAGTTGCGGCCCGCCCGCCTCGCGCTCGCCGGTCACCGCGAGGAGGCCATCGCGTTGCCGGGCTTCGACCAGGTCAGCGAGCTCCATCGCACCGCCGCCGATCTGGTGGCGACCATCGTCCACTCCGACCAGGACACGCTCACCGCGTTGCAGCACGCGGAGGTGGCGCGCCGCTTTGCCGCCGAATCCGTCGGCGCCGCCGGCACCACCGTCGCCGCCTACCGCCGCGCCGTCGCGCCCCCGATGACCGGCGCCGGTCTCGTCGACCGCCGCGGCTGACGCTCCCCGTGACATCATCAGGTTCCAGGGTCGGACCGGCGCGGCCGCGCGGTCATGGGTGGGCGTTGTACCTGTCCCCAAGGCAGACCGTCCCGAAGGCGGGACGTGGGGTACGCAGAGGCGGCGTCAGACGGCGATGCGGCGCGACGACGGGAGGGGCATGCCGTGCCGGACCTGGACCCGGCGCCGGCCGAACGCGAACGCAGACACCTGCGTGAAGTGGTGACGAGCGTAGAGCGCGAGAGCGCGCGTATTGCCCTCGTCCACCATCAGCGTCATCCGGGTCGCGCCCGCCACGCTCGACTCGACCGACGCGCGCGCGAGCAGCGCATCGCCGAGCCCCTGCCGGCGGGCGTGCTGCCCGACCACCAACTGGGCGACGTGCGCCGTCTCGGCGGACAGCCGCGTGCAGAGCACGAGCCCGGCGAGCCGGAGGGTGGCGGGATCCTCCGCGACCAGGCTGGCCGATCGCTGGAACGTGCCGCAGGCGGGCGTTTCGATGAGCTGGCGGACGTAGCGGACCCATTCCTCGAGCCGGCCGCGCGGGGCGAAACACTGGGCGCCGGGCTCGCCCTCGTACGCGGCGGCCAGCAGCCGCACGGCGCCGAGCATGTCCCGCTCGCCGAACGGCCTCAGGCGGAACGCGGTCTGCGGCGCCGCCCCGGCGGGCTCGTCGGCGGGCAACGGTGTCGACAGATAGAGCGACTGCCGGACGATGAAGCGTCGACGGCCGAGGGCGCTGACCAGCGAGGGCACGGCCGGAAAGATGAACCCGCTCATCGACGCCGCGAGGCTGGCTTCCGGCGAGTCGAGGACGCGATCCAGCAACTGCCGCAGGTCGACGGCCCGGTCGGCGGTGAGCCCGCCGATCTGCAGCTCTCCCTCGTGCAGCACGTAAAACGTCCAGCCGAGCACGGTCCCGTCGTCATCGCGCAGGATCCACCCGGGCACGTGCCCGAGGGTGCGGCCCTCCTCGACGATGGCCCACGAGCCCTCGGTGTCCCACCCGAGGTCGCGCCGCCACCGCTCCTGCTCCCGGGCGTAGAGCGCCTGCACCAGACCCGGTTCCGCGTCGCGCCAGTCTTCCATGGTCACGGGAGTGTCCTACTGCCCAGCCTGGGCGATCTGGCGCCGCAGCCAGTCGGCGAGGATGACGGGCGACGCGAGGCCGCCGGCGGCCGCGCGGTTCTCCGTGCTGACCATGTCGTAGATTTCGGTCCGGTGGACGGGAATCGACGAGGGCGCGGTCACGCCGAGCCGCACGCCGTCCCGGCCGACCCGCAGCACGCGCACTTCGATGCCGTGGCCGATGATGATCGCTTCGTTGCGCTTGCGTGTGATGACCAGCACGGGGCTACTCCACGCCGAGCGGGTGCCGCACCGGATAGAGGCTGTCGTGGGGCATCACCTGGAAGCCCACCATGCCGGCCGGGTTGATGACGACCGGCGCGCGGAGGTTGACGTGCGCCGGACCGTCCTCGCCCAGGGTGACCAGCGCCAGCCACAGCAGCGTCGCATCCTCGTCGGCGCCGAGCCGCATACGGTCCGGGGCGCTCAGCACGCAGCGGTAGTCGGGCAGCACCACGCGCGGATCGATCACGAGGAACGATGCCGGCGTGCCATCGACGGCGTGCAGGCACTGGAGCGGCGCCATCGAGCGCGACGACATGATCACGAAGTGGCGGCACTGCTCGAACCCGGGCAGCCCGGACGGAAAGTCGATCAGGTTGCGGCGGTCGGCCTCGAACTCGCCGAAGCGGGTCTCAACGCGGAGGCTGCCGTCGCCGTCGGTGGGGAAAGTCTGGTTCAGCACGGTGTTGGTCATTTCAGGTAATCGAGCAGCGAGAGTTTCTGGGTGGAACCGACCGCGCCGAGGGCGGCGCGGTAGGCCGTCTCAGCCTTGGTCATGGCGGAAATCGACTCGGCGAGGTTCGCGTCTTCGAGAAACGACAGCCGGGACAGGCTGCCGATGTGCCGCGTATCGAGCTGCTGCTTGTGCGCGTCGACGTCCGCCAGGTCGGTGCCGACCCGCGTCTGCACCGAGGCGATGCGGGCGGAAGCGCGGTCCAGCGCGGCCATCCCGGACTCCAGCGCCGCGCCGTCGCCCGATCGCGCGGCCGCAATCAGCTTGTCGAGCACGGCGAACAGGTCCTCGCCGTCGCCACCCTTCGTGATGCTGTTGCCCGCGATGCCCACTCCGACCGCGGTTTGCCGGTCGATGTCGACCACAATCGCCTTGTCGCCGCCCTGATAATCGGAGACGGTGTCGCCGGTCCGCTCGAACGGCCGGGTGGCGGCCTCGTTGCCGGCGAACAGGTACGTGCCCCGGAACTGCGTGTTCAGCGCCGAGAGCATCGCGTCACGCACGCCCTCGATCTGGTTCGCCGCCCCCTCGCGCTGCGTCGCCGACGCCGTCGAGCCGCGCGCGCTCATGGCCGCGACCTTGGCCGAGCTGGTCTGGTTGCCCAGTTCCGAGAGGGCCGTGTCCACGACCGACAGGCGGGAGACCACGCTGTCGGCCGCTTGCCGGTAACGATCCGTCGCCGCCATTTCCGCGCGCTCGGCGATGGCGGCCGCCGTGCCGCTCGGGTCGTCGCTCGGCGTGCTGATCCGGCGCCCGGACGAGACCTCGCGCTGGCGGGCGGCTAGCTCCGTCGCGTTGTGCGCGATGATGTCGGTCGATTCGCGAAACGTCGTGTTGAAGGTGACTCGCATGGGTTCCTTCCGCCGCGCCCTACACGCGCAACAGCTGCATCAACGAGTCGATCGACTGGTTCACCGCCTGGAAGAACCGGGCGTTGGCCTCGTAGGCGCGCTGAAACCGCATCATCATCATGGCTTCTTCGTCGAGCGACACGCCGGAGACGGCGTCGGTCAGCGCCTGGACCTGCTTGACGATCTCGGCGCGGCTCTGCTGCTCCTGCTGGGCCGCCTGCGCGTCGCTGCCGACGCGGTACACCAGCTGCGCCCAGGCGTCGATCATCGTGCCCTGCCCGTTGTTCATCACGCGCGCGTCGCGCAGGTTCGCCAGCGCGCGGGCGTTCTGGTTGTCCCCGGACGCGGGCACTCCCGCCGCGGCGATGAGCGAAGGATCGTCCGCCACGCCGGGGTCGACCGCAAACGCCGCCGCCGCGCCACTGACCGCGGACGGCGCGACGAAGAAGTCGCCAGCCACGCCGCCGCTGGCGTCGTAGCCGGCTTCGTGCACTTTGTTGAACTCGACCGCGACCTGGTAGGCCAGCGTGTCGAGCCGCTCGAGGTAGCCCGGGATCGTGACGTCGCGAACCTGCAGGTAGCCGCCGAGCCGGCCGCCGTCGATCTCGCCCGTGATGTCCGCGCCATCGTCGGTGGCAATGGCGAGCAGCCCTTCGGGCGGCGTCGTGCTCGCCACCATCTGGTGCGACGTCGCGCCGCTCACCAGCGGCCGGCCGGCGCCCAGCGACAGGTCGGCGCCACCGTCAGTGCGCGCCAGCGTCTGCACGTCGACCAGTTCGGTGAGGCGGTCGAGCACCACCTTCTGCTGGTCGCGCAACTGCATCGACGACGAGCTGTCGAGCGCCGAATCGCCGATGGCGGCGTTGAGGTTCGCAAAACGCGCCGCGAGACCGTTGATCTCCTCGACCGTGCCGCGCACCTGGGCGTCGACGCTGCGGCGCTCGCCCGTCAGCCGGTTCGACATGTCCCGGAAAGCGACCGCCAGGCTCTGGCCCGACTGGACGGTTTCCTGGCGGGCGGTCGACGAGGTGGAGTCGTCCGCCAGCCGGCCGACGGAATCGAAGAACGCGCTGAGGCGCGCGTCGAGAGACTCGCCGGGACGGCCGACGGCGACCTGCACGACGCTCAGCGAGTCGGCGATCGCCGCGTCGCGCTGCTCCGCCGGCCGCTCCATCTGCAGCCGCCGCTCGAGCATGCGGTCCCGGGCCGCGCGGACACCCACGACATCGACGCCGCCGCCGGCGCCGTGCAGTTCGGCCGGTGCCACGGACTGCAGGATGGCTTCACGCCGGGCGTAGCCTGGCGTGTTGACGTTGGCGATGTTCTGGCCCGTGACTTCGAGGCCGTACCGTTGCGCCTCGAGGGCCCGCGTCGCCGCGCTCAGGGTTCCAAACAGTCCAGACACTAGACTTTCGCCTCCAGCGCATGCACGCCGAGATGTGAACGGGACTGGCCGGTCCGGCCGTACGCCGGGCCTTCGCCGCGGGCCGCCAGCGAGAGGCGGGTCAGGTCGCTGAGGGTGGCGCCCAGCCGCCGGCAGCGGGTCAGTGACGACTTCGCGGCTTGCAGTTCCCGGGCCGTGCCGGCGCGGGAGGCCGGGTCCAGCAGGCTCCGGTCACCGAATTCGGCCAGCGCCGACGCCAGCTCCGACTCGCAGGCCAGCATGGCCTCGAGGTCGACCGCCGCCAGCGCGCCTGCCAGGCGCTCGAGCGTCGATCGGAGGCGAAGCGCAGCGGCGTGCGGCCGCGCCGGGCGATCCCCGTCGTTGTGCATGGTCGGCAGACCGGTCGTAGCCGGTCCCTTTCCCAGGCGAGCGGACGCGCGACCGCGCAGGCGGCTGGCCCCGTGGATGGAGCCGGCTCACGCAGTGATGGGCGCGCCCGAGGAGGCGGGAGACGTCAGGAGTCGAGCAGATGGTCGATCAACCGATCGGCCAGCCGCTCCGGATCCTTGCCAATCTCACCCGCCGCCAGTTTCGCCCGCATTCTTTCGACCAGATCCTGGCGGAGGTCCGGCGCCGCGTCCGCCGCGCGCCGTGCGCTGGCGGCCAGTGCCGCGTCCTCTGATACCTGGACCCGATCGGAACCCTGGGCCACGCTCCCGGCAGGTCCGTTCTTGACCCGACCGGTGTTCGGCTGGCCCGTGCGCTGGGCGGCGACGGATTCGAGATTCGGCCTATTGCCCTCGATTTTCATCATCGGCTCCTGATGCGGCAGGGGGGACTGTACGCCTGCCAAGAGGGAAATCGGCATCCCCACCCGTCAACTTTAATCCGCCCAAATCCGTCCCGTGAAGTGCCGCGACCGTCGATGGGTCGAGGCGCCGCCCGTTCTGAATCACTTCGAAGTGCAGGTGGGGCCCGGTCGCCCGGCCGCTCTGGCCGACGCGCCCGATGTCCTGTCCCTGCTGCACGCTGTCGCCCACCGCCACGTCGATGGCGGACAGATGGGCATACCGCGTCTGAATCCCTGCGCCGTGCTCGACGACCACCGACAGCCCGTACGCGCCCTGTTCACCAGCAGCGACGATGCGGCCGTCGGCCGCGGCGGGCACGGTCTGCCCGTAGGCGGCCCGCAGATCGACGCCGCCATGGAACTTGGCCATGCCCGTAAACGGGTCCGGCCGCCAGCCGTACGCCGATGACACGGTCTTCGCATCCCCCGCCGACGGCTCGAGGTACGTCTGCGCCAGCGCCGCGCCGCGCGACCAGGCCGCGGCCGGGACGGCCTGCAGCCCACCGGCGGCGTCTGCCGCGGTCGAGGCCCCGGACGCCGCGTCGGTCCTGGCCTTCGCCTCAAACCCCTTCATCAGCGTGTCGGCGATCCCGAAACCGCCGGACCGGCTCAACTGGCGGGACAACTCGCTGTCCACGGTGTCGAGCATCGTGGACGAGGACAGCCCGTCGCTCTCGCCGTCCTCGTGCTCCTCGAACATCGACTGGCGCATCTGCCGCAGCATCTGCAGCAGCATCGTCGCCTCGAACTCCTGCGCCAGTTCGCGCGTCTTCAGGCGCTCGAGGGCCGATCGGTCCTGGCCCGGGGCGGCAACCCCGGCAACCGGCGGCGTGAGGGAATCCAGGCGGTCCATGGATGGCTCCCGGCGGTCCTAGATGATCACCAGTTCGGCCTTGAGGGCGCCGGCCGCCTTCAACGCCTGGAGCACGGCGATGATGTCGCGCGGGGTCGCCTTGGTCGCATTGAGCGCCTGCACGAGGTCGTGCAGCGTCGCGCCCTCTTCGAAGGCCACGACGCTCGCCTTGCTTTCCGCGACGTTCACGTCCTGCTGCGGCACCACGGTCGTCTTGCCCTCCCGTGAGTACGGCGCCGGCTGCGACACGTCGTAGCGGGTGCTGATGGTGATCGAGAGGCTGCCGTGGACGATGGCCGCCGGGCCCAGCGAGACGTTGGCGCCGAAGACGATCGTGCCGGTGCGCTCGTTGATGACGACGCGGGCCACCCCGTCGGTGGTGAGCGTGATGGGCTCCAGGCGCGCCATCAGATCCGGGAGGGCCGACTGGTACTTCTCGGGCACGCGCACCATCACGCTGCCCGAGTCGAGCGCACGGGCGGCTCCGCCGCCCAGTTCCGCGTTGATGGCGTCGGCCACGCGGGTCGCGCTCACGAAATCCGGTTCACGCAGCGCCAGCACGATCTCCGGGCTCGGCGGAATCTGCACGCGCGAGGTCGTCTGGACCACGCCGCCGCCGGGCACGCGGCCCGCGGTCAGGTGATTGACCTGCACCGTGTTGCCGCCCGAGCCGCCGCCAAACCCCCCGAGCGAGAGGGGCCCCTGGGCCAGCGCCATCAGGGCCCCGTCGGGGCCTTTCATCCCGGTCGGGAGCAGCGTGCCGCCCTGCAGGCTGCGCGCATCGCCGACCGAGGACACAATCACGTCGACCCGGGCGCCACTGCGCGCAAACGGCGGCATCTCCGCCGTCACGATGACGGCCGCCACGTTTTCGATCTTGATCTCCGCCCCGGGCACCGACACCCCGAAGCGTTCCAGCATGTTGGCGAGCGTCTGCGCCGAGAAGAGCGTCTGCCGCCGATCGCCCGACTTGTTGAGGCCGACCACGAGGCCGTACCCGACCAGCGGCGTCGACTGCACGCCCTGCAGGCTCGCGACGTCCTTCAGCCGCACGGGCCCGCTCTGGGCGAGGCACACGCTCGCTGCGGCGACCACGGCGAGGCTGGCGGCGGCGACGAAGGTTCGGCTGGTCATGACGTGTTGGCCCGGCACCTAGAAGATCTTGTTGAGCACGCGGACCAACCAGCTCGGCCTCAGGTTGTCCTTGAT
>Ga0315271_10001548_pt1 | contig 13931 bp, 18 predicted proteins | sample C3_top_MG_FD_204664 | JGI IMG/M metagenome (GOLD analysis project Ga0315271, IMG submission 204664) | Sediment microbial communities from Yellowstone Lake, YNP, Wyoming, USA - C3_top | ecosystem: Environmental > Aquatic > Freshwater > Lake > Sediment | place: USA: Wyoming | collected 2017-08-01 | reverse complement strand
GCTGTCGCATGTCACGAGGGACGACCGGTTGCGACGACGGGCAGACGCGCGCCGCCGCCCGGAGGTTCATCGGGCTTCTCACCGGCGAGATCGCGGGCTCCATGTCGGCTGACGCGGTGGCCTGTTCCTGGGCGAGGTCGTTGGGGTACCGCGACGATCGACGAGATTCAGCCGATCATCGACGGTCTGGCGGTCGACGAGGCGCTGCTGGGCAGCCTCGTCGCCGGCATCCTGGTGTTCATCGCGACACGGTATGTGACGGGCGGCAGCCCGTTCCGCCGGCCGAGGTCGGCCTGACCTGATCACAGCCACATCCTGGCCGCAAGGAACCGGTCAGCAGACCCCCCGACCGGCTCCGTGCGTTCCATTTGGCACCCTGGCCGCCGGTCCGCATGGCTGGCCAGCTCCAGGACCTGCTCAGCGCGACGGTCGCGCAAGAACGTGGGCGCAAGGATCTCAGCCGTCGGATCCCCCACCGAGGATCGCGGCCGCCAGCACCGCCGTGGCGGCGGCCGCCCGGTCCGCTCCGGGCAGGGCCGGGTTCCAGGTCGAGAAGGAGACGGCGGCGACCCGGCCCGTGGCGGCCAGGTGGGCCAGGGCGGCCTGCATGTCACGGAGCAACGGCCCGCCGGGAGCCGGGTAGTTGTGGGCGGGCATCTCCCGCGGGTCGACGACGTCGAGATCGACGTGAACGTGGAGCGCGCCGGGAGGCGGATCCCGGCGGATCACGTCCATCACCGAGAGCACGGTCATCGCCGACGCAGCCACCGCCTCGTCCTCGCCCGGGTCGAGGTCGCGCGCCCCGACGAGGACGACGCGGCGCTCGTCGAGTGGGTCCAGTCCGGCCCCTTCCACGATGGTCTGCTCACCCCTGCCCACGATCATGGCCAACGGCATCCCGCCCAGGAAGCCGGACTGGGTCGTCTGCCAGGTGTGGAAGTCGCCGTGGGCGTCGAACCAGATCAGCGTGGGGTCGATGCCGGCCCGTTGCAGGCCGGCGAGCACGCCGATCGCCGCGAGGCAGTCCCCGGCGTAGGCCACCGGGCCCGGCTCGACGGAGATCCGGTCGGCGAGGTGCCGGTAGAGGACGGCCATCCGCTGCTGCGGGGAGCCGTCGGGAAGCGGCGGCGACAGCTCCACGCACGGCTGGCGCGTCACCAGCCCGGGCATCGCCGCGCCGATGAAGTACGGGACCGCGATCACGCCCACGGGATGAAGGGTACCGCCCCGCACGCCCGCGAGCCGCTCAAGTTCAGCGCAGTGAGCCGGCACTCGGCGCAGCGCGCCGGGATCGGCTTGCCATCAGGCGCCCCCGCGCTCCATCGGCAGCGCCGAGCGCTGCCAGGCGCTCGTTCCGCCGTTGACGTTGATCGGACAGACGAAGCCAGCCTCGTGGAGCATCTCTGCGGCGACACGACTGCGGCCGCCGGATTCACAGATCACGTACACCGGCTGTTCCTTCGGCAACTCGGCAACCCGCCGCGGGAGCTCCGCGAGCGGGATGTGGCGGGCACCGGCGGCATGGCCGCCACGCCACTCGTGCGGCTCGCGGACGTCGACGAGGATGCCCTCGCCGCTGATCACGCGCTCATGCGCCTCGGCGGGCGTGGCCTCGGCCACGTGGGACCGTGATCGGTTCCAGAACATCAGGCGGTCTCCTGGTCAGCGAACGCCTCGAGCGCGTCGGCGTCGAGCTTCTCGCGGAGGGTCGCCGCGACGTCGATCTCGGTCAGGATCCCGAATCCCTCCGCCTTGAGCAGTTCGACGACGCGCGGCCGCACCTCGTCGATCGACTCGGGACGGTGAACGCGGATGACACGACCGCGATGGGCCGGTCGTTCGGCACCTCGTCCAGCCGGCGCGGCAGGGCGCCGCCCGGGATGTGGACCGCGCCGTCGATGTGGCCGGCCCGCCACTCGTTCGCCTCGCGGACGTCGAGGACGCGGACCGCGCCCGAGGCGAGTTCCGGGGCGAGGTCGTCTGCCGTGCGGGTGTCCAGCCGGGCAATGTCGTTGCCGCTCGCCTGCCACGCGTCGAAGCCACCCACGAGGTAACCGGCGACACGATCGTAGCCGGCCCGCCGCAGCTGGGCGAGCGCGGGTGCCACGTCCTCGTCGTGCGTCAGCACGAGGATGATCTCCCGGTCAACCGGAACGACGGATCCGACCCAGGTCCCGAACGTGTCGCCGAGGCCGATCCCGAAGGAGTCCGGGATGTGGCCCGCGGCGAAGACCTCGGGATCGCGCGCATCGACGACGACGGCGTCGTGGCCCGCCGCATGCTCGACCGCCTCGACGGTCATCGGGCGCGGCTCAGCGAGGCCGGCGAGCGGCACGGCTCCGGCCTGGTTCAGGGCGCGCATCCGGCACCAGTAGGCAGGTACGGTCGGCTGGTCGGTCAGGATGAACCGGCGGAAGGCGTCGGCATCGGGCTGGAGCAACGCCGGATTGTGCCGTCGCTCGTAGCCGATCGTGGACCAGCGCTTGCCCCCGATCCCGGAGCCGCGCAGGGAGCCCGCGCCGTGAGTCGGATAGAGCTCGACCCAGTCCGGGAGCGGGGCGATCCGGTCACGGAGCGTCGCGAACTCGACGGTGGCCGCGCGCGCCGCCTCCTCCGGACCGCCGAGCAGGTCCGGTCGGGCGGCCGTCCCGACGAGCAGCGCGCCGCCGGCGAAGAGGACCCAGTCGTCGTCGCTCCGCGAGAGGTCGGCGACGGCAAAACTGACGTGGTCTGGCGTGTGGCCGGGTGTGGCCAGGACGCGGAACCGGAGCGAACCCAGGTGCAACTCGTCGCCATCGCCGATGGCCTCGTGCGGCCGAGACGACTGCCCGGTCCGGCGATCTACGGACGTGCTCGGGGGCAAGTGGACGCTCCTGGTCGTTCGCGACCTGCTGGTCGAGACGAGGCGCTTCGGCGAGCTCCTGATCACCCTCGGCGGGGTCAGCCCGAAGGTGCTCACCGACCGCCTCAGGGCGCTCGAGGCAGACGGCATCCTGACCCGCACGGTCTACCCGGAGATGCCTCTCCGCGTGGAGTACGCCCTCACCGATCTCGGCCGGGAGCTGCGCCCGGTCATCGACGCCCTCGCCGCCTGGGGCGAGCGGCTCCCGGCCGATGCCGGCCGAGCGGGAGTCGGCGCGCCGTCCAGTGCGGTTGCCGTGCGAGGCTGACGAAGGCGAAGCAAGGCTGTCGCCCGGCCGGATCGAGGGAGCCAGAAGCCGGACGCGGAGTGCGCGCCGCGGCGGGATGATCCGCCGCGGCGCACCGGAGCCGTCAGACCTGGGACCTCCAGGCGCGGCCTAGAAGGTGCTGGGGAACGCCGGGAACACCTCTGAAAGCGGGGTGTTCCCCGGTGCCTCCGCGGCCCGCTCGGTGACGACCGGGCAGAGGACGACGACACCCGGGTGATCGATCGTCACGAGGCCCGCCGCCTGTGCGGCGAGGATGCGCTCGGCGTCGTCGAACAGCACCTCGGGGTAGTGGGCCGACGCGTAGGGCGAGGCCAGGATGTCGGCCAGCGTCCGGCCAGGGGCGGTGTGGACGACGTTGACATTCCAGTGGGGGGTGTAGCCCGCCTCACCCGGGATGAATTCGGCTACGTTGCCCTGGAAGGCGCGGTCCCCGCCGATCAGGAAGAGGTCGTTCTCCCCGCGCTGGGTGACGCCTTCCTCGACTCCGCCAGTCAGGGGGAGCAGGTAGTAGATCTCCTCTCCCTCGTACCAACCGTTCGCCGTGGTGGTTCCCCCCGCCGCCGCGACCGGCCCGGCCGTTGCCACCGAACCGATGGCCAGGGCCAACGCAAATATCGTGGATAGTGTCTTGCGCCCCATCGAGGCTCCTTCTCTACTACCTGGCCTCAGGCTTGAACACACCTTGGAGGCCTCCGGGCGCCCCGGCTGGGGGCCCGGAACCGATGTTCGGGCAACGATGTGACTGGCTGATGTCCGGTCCGCGTCGATCGTGTGACAGGCCGCGATGACGCCGACGATCACCAGGACGAAGACCGACCTGGCAATCGCAGTAGTCGTGCGGCGCGGAACGATCATGTTCCTCTCCGGCGTTCGTGCGCGGGCTTGCCCGAGCCAGACCGATCATCACTTCGCCGGATTACGGGTCGATGGCGTGCCCGAGTTGGCCGAGTTCGCGCCGGATGCCATTCGGTCAACCACGGGGTAAGGAATCGTCGCCGAGCGACACAAACACAGTGAACCCCTTCGCCAGGCCGTCACGAGTTGGTCCGAACGGCAGGCACCCGAACCCGAGGAGCATCGTCAATGGTCAAGCACCGAACCGCCACCGTGGACGGACTGTCCGTGTTCTACCGGGAGGCAGGGAGTCCGGACTCGCCGAAGCTCCTGCTGCTCGGCGGGTTCCCCGCCTCATCTCATCAGTTCCGGAACCTGATTCCGGCCCTGGCGGACCGCTTCCACATCGTGGCACCGGACTACCCCGGCTTCGGAAACACGGACATGCCGGACCCGAGTGGCTTCGCCTACACGTTCGACCGGCTGTCGGAGGTCGTCGAAGGTCTGTTGGTGACGATCGGGTTCACCGGTCCCATGGGGATGTTCATGCAGGACTACGGCGGTCCGGTGGGCAACCGGATCATCGGTCGCCACCCCGACTGGCTCGACTGGCAGGTAATCCAGAACTCGAACGCCTACGAGGAGGGGTTTACGGCAGCATGGGACTCAATTCGCCATGCCCTCTGGGTAAACCGGAGCCCCGAGACGGAGGCGCCGCTGCTGCCTTTCCTCGAGCTCGGTGGCGTGAAGCTCGTGTACACCCACGGCCACCGCGATCCCGATGCGATCAGCCCGGACAACTGGAACATGGACGTCCACTTCCTGGAGCGCCCAAACGCGAGGCGGGTCCAGCTTGACTTGTTCTACGACTACCGCACGAACGTCGAGCTCTATCCGACCTGGCAGGCCTTCCTGCGGGCGCGTCAGCCGAAGACGCTCATCCTGTGGGGCCAGAACGATGTGTTCTTCACCCCGGAGGGCGGCGACGCCTACCTCCGCGACCTGCCCGATGCCGAGCTGGTCAGGCTCGACACGGGTCACTTCGCGGTCGAGGACAAGCTCGACGAGATCGCCGGGGCGATCCGCCGCTTCCACGAGGAGCGCGTCGTGCCACGGATGACGGCGCGCTGAGCGCACGTCACCGAGTACGGGAGGACAGAATTTGGATTCGTCGGTCGATGATCGTCGCGGGCCAGGGTTCGTCGCGGCACCCGGTTCCGGCGCCGCGATGCCTGCGACGGTCGCATCAGTGAACGTCGGCGTCCTTCGCACGATCTCGTTCCGTGGGTCGCCGGTCACCACGGGCATCTGGAAGGTCCCGGTGAGCGGGCCGATCCGCGCCCGCGGCGTGAACCTCGCCGGTGACGACCAGGCGGATCGCTCGGTCCACGGCGGCGCCGACAAGGCCATCTACGCCTACGCCCAGGAAGACCTCTCGTGGTGGACGGTCGAGCTCGGCCAGATCATCCCAGCGGGAACGTTCGGGGAGAACCTGACGACAGCCGGAATCGACGTCACGAACGCCGTGGTCGGCGAGCGCTGGGCGGTTGGCTCGGCCGTCCTCGAGGTCAGCCAGCCGCGGACGCCCTGCTACAAGCTCGGGATCCGGATGGCCGATCAGCGGTTCCCCCCACGGTTCGCTGCGGCCGGGCGTCCTGGCGCCTACCTGCGCATCGTGACCGAGGGCGACATCGCAGCAGGCGACGACATTCGCGTCCTGTCGCGACCCGGCCATGGTGTGTCGGTCGGCCTCGTCGAGCGCGCCTACCATGCCGACCGATCCCTCGTTCCACGGCTGCTCGATGCGCCTGAGCTCGCTGGCGGATGGCTTGACTGGGCGAACCATGTGCTCGGCTATCGGATCGAGTCGGATCCTGTGCCGCCCGCGGAGGCCTGATGCTCGCCGTCGAGCTCGTCCGAGCGATCGAGGCATGCGATGCTGTGGCGGTGACGGTTGACGCTGCGGTCGTGCTCGATCCGGATTCGCGAGCCTGGCTCGCGGCACTTCGACCCGATGGTCCGGGCCATGACCAGGGCGTGGCCGACCTGTACGCCCTGCTGCACCGCGCGGCCCGCCACGAGGCCCAACGCCGGCGGGGATCGCTGCCGGCGCGAGTGGCCGACGATCTGGACGACATCGCCCGCCAGGCGGCCGGCGACGCCGTCATCGTCGTGCTGCGCAAGCTCGATACTTACCGTGGCGCCAGTCGGTTCACGACCTGGGCCTACAAGTTCGTGATCTTCGAGGTCTCGGCCGCCCTGCGTCGCGAGAGCTGGCGCGGCCGGACGGCAACGATGGACGACGCCGGGTGGGAGAGGTTGGCCGATTACGCACCATCGACGCCCGAGGCTCGAGTCGAGATCCGCGAGCTGACCGGCGCCATCGAGCGGTCGGTCGCCGCCGACCTGACCCCGCGGCAGCGCGAGATCTTCGTCGCGGTCGTGGTCAACAACGTTCCGATCGACGTCCTGGCAGATCGGCTCGACAGCACCCGGGGCGCGATCTACAAGGTGCTCCACGACGCACGGCGAAAGCTGCGCTCGAGCCTCGAGGCGCAGGGATGGGCCCCCTGGGCCGACGAAGGAGAGGCATGATGAATGGCCCCCAGGAACTCCTGCGACGGGTGCTCGGCCCAGCCGGTGACGATGCCGGGTGCGAACAAACCCTCGAGGTGCTCGACGAGTACGTCGAGCACCAACTCGCCGGACGATCAGCGGCGGCGCTCTACCCTGACGTGGCCACGCACCTGGCGGCCTGCCCGGATTGCGGGCAGGACCGAGACGCACTCGTCGAGCTGGTGCGCGTGCACGAGATGGGTTGAGCGAGGCCGCGACTGTGCCATCGCCCGCGGATGGCGCGGACGGTTTCCTCACGAACCTGGCGGCTGTCGTTGGTCAGGGCGATAGGTACTGATCCAGCAGATGACATCGCCGGCCCCCTTCATCTGGAAGCGTACGACTTGCCGAGCAACGCCCGGCCCAGGAGCAGAACGTTCGCGGGGTTCTCGCCCACCCGGCGAATGCAGTACGGCCACCAGTCCGCGCCGAATGGAACGTAGGCGCGAACCTGAACGCCCATGGAGCGCAGCTCCTGCTGCCAGTCGGGGCGCACCCCGTAGAGCATCTCGAACTCGTACTGCTCGGGTTCCCAACCGCGCGACCGGGCGAGCTCGACCAGCTGCCTGGCGAGCGCGTCATCGTGGGTCGCGAAGACCGGGTAGAAACCGGCACGCCTGGCATCCTCGGAGAGCATGGCCGAGCCGATCCTCAAGAAGCTCTCGGTGATTGCCCGGCCGCCCCGGTGATCGTGCGCGGGCCCAAGAGGGAAGGCGCCCTTGACCAGGCGGACCGCGGTCCTGCGCTGCACGAGGGGCTGGACGTCCTGCTCGGTCCGCCGCAATCGAGCCTGGAGCGTGACGGCCGCGGGCAGCCCCTGATCGAGAAGCCCTGTGTGCAGGGCGAGGGTCGGTGCCAGGAGCGCGCGATCCTCCATGTCGAGCATCAGATAGTTGTGCGGCCGGAGCGGCTGGCCGGCGACAGCACTGGCGATCCGTTCGGCATTGGTGCGCCCGAGCGTCGCACTGGTCATGAACCCGACGGCGGTGGGGTCGATCGAAACGTGCACGTCAAGCCCGGCGCGCCCGAGCAGCTCGGCGGCTTCGATCGTGTTCCGGACGTTCTCTTCGATCCTGGCGGGATCGCGCACGTACTCGCCGAGGAAGAAAAGAGACGTGGTGATGCCGAAGTCCGCGCTCAGCCGGAGAGCCGTCTCGACCCCGGATTCTGGCGACGCTCCGCCGACGAAGCGACCCGCCATCAGCGAGGCGGCTCGGCGTCGCTGCATGACCCGGTTCAGCCCCTCGCGACGCGCGAGTGCGACCATCGATCGCTGCCACAGCCCCATCGACCCGGTCCTCCGTCTCGAGGCAGCATTGTGCGGCCGATCGATGTCGTCTGCTCGGCGCGAAGGCACGCCCGGCAACCGCGTGCCGCTCGAACCAGGTCCGCCGAACATGGACATCGCCGGCCCCCCGATCGGGAACCGGCGATGTCGTGTCGCTTCGGGACCGGCGAGGCAGGTCCCGGCCTGGCCTAGTTGCGGCCGGGTGCCTCGCAGGTACTGCCGGCCTGGTCGGGTTCGCGGCAGCCGCCGTCGCTGGTGATGGAGCCCGGGCCGGAAGCCACAGCCAGGCGCGTGGCCTGGAGGACCGGCGTGCCGCCGACGCCGCCCAGCCGAAGCTGCGCGATCGCGAGGCGCTGGAGGCCGGTGAACTGGCTCTGGCACCCACCGATCCCGTTGGCGTTGGTGGTGAACTCGCAGATCGCCGAGAAGACCGTCGGGTCGGCGAACTGGCCACGAACGACCACCGTGTAGGTCGTGTCGGGGGCCAGCCCGCTGAACCGGAACGCCGAGCTCCAGGCGGTGTCCGGCTCCTCCTCGCTGATACCCTTGATGTAGTTGATGACGCCGCTCCCGGCGCCTTCCGGCGCGAGCGAGCCGGCCACCGGCGCGAAGACGAGCTTGTTGTTCGACTCGTGGGCCGCGAATGCCGTGGCCGGCAGGGCGAGCAGCGCGGCGAGTCCGAGCAGGGCGATGAGTTTGCGCATGACGATCCTCCATGGTGGGGTTGACGGGGAACACTTCGACCGGCGACGCCCGATCGGTTCATTCGCCTTCCGATGAACCGAAGACCCCCCGGCCGACGAAGGGTGGAGTGATGGACGAGCGCCGCTCGGAGGACGATCTCATCACCGCCGTCGCCGGTGGCGACGAGGTTGCCTTCGGTGCGCTCTACGATCGGTTCGCGCGGCCGCTCTATGCGCTCGGGCTGCGCTGGCTCCAGGATGTCGAGGATGCCGAGGAACTCGTGAACGACACGCTGGTCCGTGCCTGGCGCCAGGCCGACCGGTTCGATCCCGCCCGCGGTCGCGCCGGGGCGTGGCTGTTCGGGATTGCCCGCCACGTGGCGACCGACCGGCTGCGCTCGCGCGGTCGCCGGCCGGGCCCGGCTGGCCAGGGCGCGCCGGATCCGGTCGGCCACCTCGATGTCGACGGCCTGGCCGAAGCCTGGGAGATCGCGGCGGCGCTCGAGCGCCTGCCCGGGGTCCAGCGCGAGGTCCTGCTCCTCGCCTATCGGGACGACCTCACCCAGTCCCAGATCGCGGAGGTTCTCGGGGTGCCGCTCGGCACGGTGAAGAGCCGGACCTACCACGCGCTGCGAGGCATGGCCGGGTTGCTCGAGCCGATCGTGCCGATGGCCCTCGACGTGGCGGCGCCCGCGGGTCGAACGAGCGGAGGTGGACGATGACCGGATCGACCGAGCACGGCCTGTGGCGGGAGCAGGTCGCCGGGGCCATCATCGAGCGGCGCCCGCCGGACCCGGCGCTCGCCACCCACCTCGCGGGGTGCGCCGAATGCACCGACACCTCGCGACAGCTGAGCGGCGCCTCCGCTCGGCTCATCGCGGCTGCCCGGACCCTGCCGCTCGAGGCCGATCCGCCGACCCAGCTCCGGGATCGGGTGCTGGCCGCCCGACGCATGGCCGGGAAGGCCCCGGAACCGCCTACGGTCGAGGAGGCGCCGCCTGGCTCGAGGGCGCGCCGTCCGTCGTGGAGAGGCTGGTTCGGCCGGATCGCCTGGGGCGGGGCCGGCGCCCTCGTCGGTGCTGCCGCGGTCTTCACGCTCGTCGTGGTCGGCAGCCCACGGGTGGTGCCGGAGCGGATCGCGCTGTCGGGCTCGGTCCTCGCCCCGGGCGCGTCCGGCTCGGTCCTCCTCGAGCGATTGCCAGAGGGCAGTGTGCGCGTCGAGCTCGCGATGTCGGGGCTGCCGCGCTCGGACGCCGGCCACTTCTACGAGCTCTGGCTGGTGGGCGACGGCGGTCGGGTGAGCGCCGGCACGTTCCGCTCGGATGGCTCGCCGATCGCCCGGGGGTTCACGACGGCGGCCGACCTCGCGAGCTATCCCCGCATCGGCATCACCCTCGAGCCGGACGACGGCGACCCCGCGGCCTCCGAGCAGCGCGTCGCCGGTTCGAGCTGAGCGACGCAGGGTCGATTCGTCCGACCATCCGGCGCGGCAACCCAGGAACGGTGTGGCGTGCGACGTCACCGGTTCGACATCGGCAGCTCGGACAATCGCAGTCGCGGGTCCCGGCAACACCGGCCGACCGCGCAGTTTCCCCAGACGGACCGACGAACGAGGACCCAACGTGATCGGACAACCCGACGCAGCACGTCGTTCGACGGCACTCGCGGCCATCGCGCTCGCGGCACTCGCTGTCGTCGGTTGCGGGTCGACCGCGCAGTCGCCAGGCGCGTCGAGCCCGCCCGAGTCGATCGCGACGGCGGATCCTGGCCTGCTTGAGGCGCGCCTGAACGCGATCGATGGTGCGGTGGGCCGCTGGCGGTCAGCGACCGACCTCGCCACCGCGCAGCGAGCTGCCGAGGAAGCCCGCAACCTGGTCGTCGGCCCGCACGGCCCGACCTACGGTGATGCGGACGGTAACGGGACCGTCGATGGAGCCAGCGCGATCGGTCTCCTGCCTGGTCTCGGCGGCGAACCCGGGCTCGCGACGGCTGCGACCGGGCCATGCGTCGAGCGCGATGTCCTTGGTGGCAGTTGGGCCGACCCGGCGGCGCGCTGGTCCGTCCTCCAGGCGGCGATCGCCGCCTGGACCCCCTCGAACAACACGTTTCCTGCGCTGCCGAGCCACCCGCAACGGATCGTCGGCTGGGCGACCCTGTCGCTCGCCACGGCCGAGCTGCCCACGGCGCTTGAGTACGGCGGGCACGCCCAACTCCACGTCGACGTGGCGCTACGGGCGGTCAGCGACTGCGCCGGGTAGCCGGGCACTCCGGAAGCTGCATCACGGCGAGCCGTGCCGGGATCTGTGTCGATCCCGATCGCGTCGTACCGGCGCGCGGCCGCCAGTCGGGTCAGGAGGCCCGGCCCGGAGCCGACATCGAGCAGCCGACGGCCATCTCCGAGCGGCAAGAGCTCGATGGCGGTGCGAAACATCTGTTCGTAGAAGCTGGCGCCCTGGACCCGGACGAAGAAGTCGGCCGCGGTCATCGGACCATCCCGTCCGGGTCGCCGTTCACAGCCCGCGCTGCTGGCCAGCGACCGCTGCTCCCTGGGCCGGTCGCGCTCCCCGTGGATAGCCGACGAGCATGAGGACGACCCAGAGAAACGGCATCAACGGAAGCGGCGTGCCCTGTCCGATGGTCATCGTTCCGGCGAGGCTTCCGCTGACGGTGACGACCCCGTCGAGCGCCTGTACGGCGATCATCGCCTGGATCCAGCCACGGTTTGCCCATGGGTCGCGCACGACCAGCATGGATCCGAACCCGAGCGCCAGGAACCGGGCGCCGATGAGCATGAACGGGTAGGTCGCATCGGCTGGACTGATCGTGAGCCCGTAGATGCCATTGACCGCTGCCGGCGCCAGGAGGTAGCCCACCCCGCCCATGGTCTGGAACACGCCAAGGGCGGCGATCCGGGGACCCCGCGGAGCATCAACAAGATCACCCTGACACGTTGACCGATGACCCCTGAAAGATCTGTGTTGGGCGATGCGACGGCCGGCCGCCGGTACACACCGCGTCCAGTACCGCTTTACGCGCTGCTCGGTGCGGCCCCCAGCCACACATCAGCTCCTTCGATCGGGATACGTCGGACGTCCGAGTGGGTACCCTCACGTTCGACTCCTGTCGGGCATGCAACCTGTGATCGGAGTGACGAGTCAGGTGACCCGCTCGTGGCCTCCTGACCACGTTTGCGACAGGGCACCTGACTCGGTAAAATTCGGGGCAGAAATCGGTGGGTTTCGTGCTCACGGCGGGCGAGGAATCGCGAAAATCGGTCACCTGACTCTGGATCAGGAGACCGCCCGCTCGAATACCCCAACTGTTCCTTGTCGACCCGGCGCTGGCAATCTGAGCGTGCGAGACGCGCATAACTCGACGTCGCTGGCATCGATCCGCGAGCATGACGGATAGCGCAGGCGGCTAGCGGCTCCTAAGGCCGGCGCGTCTGCCATTCCGCCACTCGCCCGTCGGGTGAGTCTAGCGGCAGACCTCATCGACGTCGCTGCCGGTACGAACGCAGTCTCGTGCCAGGGCCGGGAGCGGATCTCGGCGGGCGTTGCGCTGCGCAGAACAAAGCGGCCGACTCGGCGGCTCCAGACGCCGGATCGCCTGCTCAGAGGCCATACCTGGGCCGGTCGGGCCCGGCATCGGATGGGATCCGGTGCCTGCCACGCTCATCGGGGGTCGGCGCGGCGACCACACGCAGCGGGTGCGGGCTGGTTCACGTGGTTTGTTGCGTGGCACACAACGCGGGCCGCCGAAATAGGCAACGTGGGCAACGGACCCCCGCCCTCCTCGCCGTCAGGCGCCGGCGACGTCCTCGGTATCCACGCCGGGCGAGCCCGTCGGCGGCTTGTCAGAGGTGGACCGCTTGACAGGCGCTTCGGTCGCCTTACCCTCCGCGCGCTGCCCAACGACCTTGTCAAGACGCCCGCGGACGTCGGACAACCGGGCATCGAAGCTCTTCTCCTCCGCGGAGAACAGCCACCGCGACGCGGCCTTCGCCGCACTGACGGCCAGCGGCTGGGCTACCGACAGCATGAGGAACGTCCTGAGGCCACTGCGGCTCTTGGCCGCCGACTTCACGTAGTCCGCGAAGTCGCGTTCGAGCGCACCGCGGACCGCATCGCCGTCGGCGCCGAGCAGACCCAGGGTCTTCTCGATCTCCTCGGGCAGCATCCGCTTGGGCATGGGCGCGTTCGGCCCCCTGACCGCTCGCTTGAGCCTGCCGACGACTCGTTTGGGACCCTTGAGCACGACGAACCCGACCGTCCCGGCGACGGCCGCGGCCTTGACCGGACTCGCCTTGACCTTGGCCGGGATATCGATCGCCGAGCGGGCCGACGCCTCCAGGACCGCCAGCTCGTCGCCGAGCTGGGCCCTGGCGACTAGGACTCGTTCCCGCGCGGCGTCCGCTGCTTCAGCCACTCGAGCGTCTCCTTGCCTGTTTCGATGCTCATGGTTGGTGTGAACCGAGCCTTGAGGGCCTCCTGGTCGATCCCCGTCCGGTAGACGTCAAGGCCCATCAGGCCGACCCAGATCAGGTATGCGACCGTGGTGCCGATCGCCGCACTGACCTGCGGCCCGAAGGTGATGCTGGTGAAGGCGCCGATCAGGGCACCGAAGACGATCCCCCCCGCGATCGCGACGACCCAGCTGGGCTGTGACGCCCGGACAGCCGACACGACCCCGACGATGAGTCCGACCAGCGCGCCGAGGCCCAGGCCCACGACCAGCGGCCGCACGGCGGGGTCCACGGCGATGCCCAGTGAACTGCCGATCGTGGCATATGCCTGGTTGAACAGACCGAGGCCCAGTACCACGCCGGTGATCACGCCCAGGACGACGGCGACGAGGAGGGCGCGGCCGATCCGCACCGCACCCACTCGGACGGCCAGCAGGATGAGCGCCACGGCGATCGACAGGAAGGCGAGGACACCATGCACGACGCCCCAGCCGATCGACCCGTAGATCCAATCCCCGGTGAAAAGGGCCGTCCCGATGACGGCAAGGAGCGCCGCCAGCAGGACGAGCGCGACCGCTCCCGCGGCGAGGCCCGCGAACCGACCACCCTCGGCGCCGATCTCCGAGGCCTCTGCCTTGGCCAGTTCCACATGGGCCTTGGCGAGATCCATGCCGGCGGCGAAAGTCCTGGTCGTCTGCTCACGGACACCGGGCGGCTTCGGCTTGCGCGTTCGAGCCTTGCGGCCGGGGGGTGGGCCAGCGGTGCCACCTGGTGGCGTCCCCGGGGCGGCCTTGGAACCTGCGGGCGTGCCCGGGGCGGCCTTGGACTCGGGCATCGGTTCCGCGGGTACCGGC
>Ga0315271_10001547_pt1 | contig 13941 bp, 12 predicted proteins | sample C3_top_MG_FD_204664 | JGI IMG/M metagenome (GOLD analysis project Ga0315271, IMG submission 204664) | Sediment microbial communities from Yellowstone Lake, YNP, Wyoming, USA - C3_top | ecosystem: Environmental > Aquatic > Freshwater > Lake > Sediment | place: USA: Wyoming | collected 2017-08-01 | reverse complement strand
TGTTTTAGGGGGTCAATTCATAATGAACTGCCTGTTTTCTTATTTGTGGAAACAAATGGTTATATTTCTAAAGGCTGACCAGATGACTGGTCAGCACTATAAACCACAAAAGATCCCAATCCGGGAGAACCCGAAGCTATCAGAATAACTTCAAGATCGCGTCGCTGGCGAGAGAAAATAGCGAACCTGGCACAAAACTCAAGACAACGGTTGCCAGGCTGGTGGCAAGGATGGTGAGATACAACCAGGATTCACTGGTAACCTGCGGGTCACCATCACGCATGTACATGACTACGACAACACGCAAGTAGTAATATGCAGATAACAGCGAGGTAAGAACACCAATGATGGCAAGACCGACGAAACCTCCCTCGATGACCGAGCGGAATAAATAAAGCTTTCCGATCAACCCAAGCGTGGGGGGAACACCTGTCAGCGACAGCATGAAGATGGTCATGGCAACAGCCAGGCCAGGATGTTTTCGTCCCAGTCCGGCGTAATCGCTGATCTGTAATCCCTTCCCTTCGGCTTTTTCAAGAGCAATAACAACCGCCCAGGCACCAAAAGAGGTGATGGCATATGCCACCAGGTAGAATAACGCAGAAGCCACTGAGTCATGCGCGACTCGGGGATCCCCGAAGGGTACGAACGCCATGAGGATATATCCGGCATGGGCGATACTTGAGTAGGCAAGCATACGCTTGATGTCGGTCTGGGCAATGGCGATAAGGTTGCCAACGACCATGGTCACAGCAGCCAGCCCCCACAGAACGGGCACCAGGTCCAGATGAACACTGGGAAAGGCGGTCACGAAAATCCGCAGCAAGGCGGCGAAACCGGCAGCCTTGGCACCGACTGCCATAAAACCGGTCACCGAGGTGGGAGAACCCTGGTAGACATCTGGCGTCCACATATGGAAGGGAACTGCAGCCACCTTGAAGCCAAAGCCGACCAGGAGCATGGCGGAACCGATCAAAAGCAAAGTAGTAATTGCCTCGCCATTGGCAACCTTGGTAACAATCTCACCCAGGCGGGTGGTTCCAGTGGCTCCGAAGGTGAGAGCGATCCCATAAACCACAAAACCAGTGGCAAAGGAACCAAGCAGGAAGTATTTCAGTCCAGCTTCTTCAGATTCGAGCCGCGGCCGTGCCCAGGCTGCCATCACATACAATGGTATGGAGAGCAATTCAAGACCCAGGAAGGTCACGATCAAGTCGGCTGCCTCTGCCATCAGGAGCATACCCGAGATACTGAAGAGTATGAGCGTGTAATATTCACCCCGCTCAATGCCCAGACGTTTAAGATAGCCAAAGGCAATGGCAATACCCAACAGACCGGTGGTGAGGAACAGCACGCTCAGAAAGACAGAAAAACCATCCATCACGATCATGCCATTGAAGGCGGTCATCTCACGGCCAGCCTGGGCAAGAACAAGTCCCAAAACCAATGCCAGTCCGAGGGCTGCCAGAAAGGCTGTGATGCTCTTACGCTGGCGTGGAATGAACAGATCCACGAGCAACAGCATACAAGCCCAGACGACCAACGAAATATTAGGAAGGAGTGTGTAAAAATCGGTTTGCGTCATCGGCAATCCCTTATATCTAAAATGATGCCAAAGAGTTAGTGGATCACAATGGAGGCTGATTGGAGAATTTTTACCAGGTTGTCCACGGCTGGTGCCATCAGATCGAAGAAAGGCTTGGGGTAAAGACCAATCCAGAAGATGAAAACCAGCAGCGGAACCAGCGTGGCGATCTCCCGCCAGTTTAAATCCTTTAACTTCATGTTCTCTTCCTTGTCCAATGGCCCAAGGAACATTTTCTGGAACATATACAGGATATAGATGGCTGCCAGAATAACCCCCAACGCAGCCACACCGGCAAACCAGGGTGACCCGATGGCAGCCGAACCAAAAGCGCCAAGCAGAATGGTGAACTCACCCACGAAACCATTCAAACCCGGCAATCCCATGGAAGAGAGAGAAACGATTAGCATCAGAGCGCCGTAAACCGGCATCACTTTCCACAAACCGCCGAAGGCGTCCATCTCACGGGTATGACGGCGTTCGTAGATCATACCGACCAGGAGGAACAAGGCACCGGTGCTGAGACCGTGGTTGATCATCTGGAGGATACCGCCCTCGATACCCATCTGGTTGAGCGAGAACAAACCCAACATGACAAAACCCAGGTGGCTGACCGAGGAATAAGCGACCAGTTTTTTAACATCCTTCTGGGAGTAGGAAACGAGCGCGCCATAAATAATACCAATTACTGCCAGCAGAGCCATCCAAGGCGCGGCTTGCAAGGCTGCCCGGGGGAAGAGTGGCAAATTGAAGCGCAGGAAACCGTAAGTTCCCATTTTAAGCAATACACCTGCCAGAATAACCGATCCAGCCGTAGGCGCTTGCACGTGGGCATCCGGCAGCCAGGAGTGGAGCGGCCACATGGGAACCTTAATGGCAAAGGCAGCTGCAAAAGCCAGGAAAAGCCACAATTGAACATTAGCCGGGATCGTTCCTGACTGGAGGATCAGTTGAGGCACCGAGAAAGTCCCCTGGTTGATACCCAGCCAGAGCACGGCAACCAGCATCAGGATGGAGCCGGCCATGGTATACAGGAAGAATTTTACGGCGGCGTAAATGCGCTGTGGGCCGCCCCAGATACCGATGAGGAAGTACATGGGCACCAGGGTAAATTCCCAAAAGATGTAGAACAGGAAAAGGTCCTGTGCCAGGAAGACACCCATCATGCCCACTTCCAGGAGCAGGAAGAAGATCATGAAATCCTTAACACGATCCTCCACTGCTGTCCAGGTGGAAAGAATGGAGATCGGGCTCAGGAAGGCTGTCAGCAAGACCAGCAGGATGCTGAGACCATCCACACCGATGGCGTAGTTGATGTTCCAACCTGCCACCTGGATCCAGGGGAGATCCAAACCCAACTGGAGGTTGGGATCGGAAGCCTTAAAGAGGCTCAATACCCAGATCGAAATAACAAAGGTGAGCAGCGATGCCAGCAGGGCTGTCCAACGCAGAAGGTTCTTCTTCTCAGAGGGCATTAAAAGCAAAGCCAGGACACCCAGGAGGGGGAAGAAGATGACCAAATTGAGGGGATTCGTTAAGAAGTCCATAGTCCGTCCTCGTCGTAACCGTTATTTGAAGAGCAGGTACCCAATAATGAGTACCACACCCAGAAGAACCGAAAGTGCATAACTGCGGACAAAGCCATTTTGCAGCTTGCGCAGGGTATTGGATGAGCTATTGACCAGGGAAGCCAGACCTTTGGAAATGGCATCGATGATCCCCAGGTCAATCGGGTTCGCAAGAAAATTGGTGAACCATCGGAAGAAACGGGCAATGACTGAGTCATGCAACCAGTCATGCCAGAAATTCCAATCCACCTTTTCCGCGACAAAGCGAGCCAGATCGACGTAACGATTGATGAACAAAGCTGCATAAATCTCATCCACCCAATACTTTTTCTCAAAGACCTTGAATACCGGTCCGAGCATTTTCTTAAGGGGATCGACCTGACCGACTTGCAACGGTCTGCGACCGTACAATAACCAGGATAAGCCAATGGCAAGAAGTGCCAGCATGGTGGAAACCAGGGCAACCAGCGGGTTTAGACCACCCCAGGAAATGGACAGGAAACCCTGGAGGACCGTTTCCGGTTCCACGAGCTGAATGGTATGCTCCAGCCATTTGCCCAGAGTATGGACATATGGCAAATTGAGGGCGCCTCCCAAGACCGAGAGACCCGCCAGAACCATGAGCGGAACCGTGATGACCCTGGGGCTTTCCTGGGCATGTTCCGCAGCACCATGGCGGGCTTTTCCAAAGAAGACCATCCAAACCTGGCGCCCCATATAAAAGGCTGTCAGGAAGGCTGCAATTGTAAGGAGACTATAGATGAGGGTGAAATTTTTGGCAGCATCCAGGAGGATCTCATCTTTGGACCAGAAACCGGCAAATGGGAAAATGCCTGCCAACGCCAGGGTGCCGATGATGTAAAGCCAGAAAGTAACCGGCATCTGCTTTCGCAGACCACCCATATTGCGCATATCACCCGGATCAAAGACTTCGTTGTGTTGCTCACTATTATGTTCCGAGTGTGGCATATGATGGTGACCGCGTTCCATGCCCAGGATGACAGAACCGGCGGAAAGGAAGAGTAGCGCTTTAAAGAAGGCGTGCGTGATCAAGTGGAACATACCGGCTACATAGGCACCCATGCCTACAGCAGCAACCATGAAGCCCAACTGACTGATGGTCGAATATGCCAGTACCTTCTTGATGTCATACTGCCCAACCGCAATGGTGGCAGCAAATAGAGCCGTAATTGCGCCTACCAAAGCGACAATATACTGGGCATCCGGGACCAGGCTATAAAGGGTCCAGGAGCGGGCTACCAGGTAGACACCAGCGGTGACCATGGTGGCTGCATGGATGAGAGCGGAGACCGGGGTTGGACCCGCCATGGCATCCGGCAACCAGACGAACAATGGGATCTGGGCGGATTTGCCAGTCACACCGATCAACATAAAAAGGGTGATGGCAATGATCACACCCGGCTGGTTGGCGGCAATTTCTTCCGCCTTGAGGAAGACCTGCCCGAAATTAAGGCTGCCAAATGCCCAGAACATGGTGAAAGCCGCCAGGAGGAAACCAAAATCACCGATGCGGTTGGCAATGAAAGCTTTCTTGGCTGCGTTCGAATTGGCCCAACTGGGACGACCGAGGGTATCCATGTCATACCAGAAACCAATCAAAAGGAAGGAGCACAAGCCCACACCTTCCCAACCGACGAAGAGCATCAGGTAACTGTCGCCGCTGACGAGGATCATCATCATGGCAATGAAGAGGTTCAGGAATACGAAGAATCGACAATAGCGCTTGAGGTCATCCTTAAAGCGCACATCTTCATGCATGTAACCGATGGCGTAAATATGAATGAGGGTGCCGACACCGGAAACCACCAACATCATGGTCACCGAGAGGGTATCCACGCGGAAATCCCAGGGGATATTCAAACCACCGATATGGATCCAGTCCGCTAGGTGCCAGACGAATGCTTCGCCACCGGAAGCCAACAGGGAATAACCGAGCAAGAGCGAGACAAGAAATGCCAACCCGGAAGCAACACTGGCGACGGTGCCGATGACTTTTTCGCTGAAGCGACTCCCGAATATGATGTTGATCAATAATCCAGCCACGGGCAGGAAGACGATCAGGGGTACCAGGAAGAACAGTCCGGAATTTTCCATGGGTTATCCTTTCAGACTGCTCATCTGGTCCACATCAATGCTGTGCTTGCTGCGGAAGATGGCAACGATCAGAGCCAAGCCAACAGCCACTTCAGCAGCGGCGACCGTCATGACGAAGAAAACGAAGATCTGCCCGGTGAGCACTCCATAGGATCGTGCAAAGGCAACAAAAGCCAGGTTGGAGGCATTCAGCATCAACTCGATGGACATGAAAACGATCAGGGCGTTGCGTCGAATGAGCACTCCGAGAGTTCCCATCATGAATAGAACGGCTGAAACGGCTATGAAATAAGTCAGGGGAATTGTGCCTTCCATTAACCAGCAGCTCCTTTCTCCTGCTTGGTCAAGACAATGGCACCGACCATGGCAACCAGAAGCAAGATGGAAGTAATTTCAAATGGCAACAGATACTGGTTGAAGAGCATCAAAGCCAGTTGGCGGATGGAATCCATGGTATTTACCTTGGCATCCGGCTGGGCGAGATCGACCGCCAGCTTCAACCGTTGGAAGAGCAGAAAACCAGATTCCACCAGGAGGACAGCGGACAATCCAATGGCAAGCGGTTTCTGCCAGGGGATGGCTTTGGTACCGGGTAATTTCTCGGCACCCAAAAGCATGATGACGAACAGGAACAACACCATGATCGCACCGGCATAGACCGTGATCTGGGTAAGGGCGATGAATGGCGCTCCAAGGATCAGGTAGAAAATCGCCACGCAGGCAAAATTCAAGACCAGGAACAAGGCTGCATAGATCGCACTGCGGCTCAAAAGAAGTCCCAATGCACTCAGGATAGCTGCCACAGCCAGGATAATAAACAGGATCAATAATGAATTCATAAGTGCCTCAATCCTGTGGGTTTTTCATTTCTGGCACCGAACGGGTGAAGAAGCCCGGTTGGACCTTTTGGGGAGTGGGTAAAGTGCCGGCATGGACCGGTTCGATCAGCATTTCCTTGGGATAGATGGCATCCTGACGGGCGGTAAAAGATAATTCATAATTATCACCAAGCACAATCGCCTCGGTCGGGCAGGCATCTTCACAGTACCCACAGAAGATGCAACGCAGCATGTTGATCTCATAAGTACTGGCGTAACGATCACCTGGAGAATAGCGAACTTCGTCCGTATTCTCTGCGGCTTCCACAAAAATGGCGTCCGCAGGGCAGGCAGCCGCACACAGGGCACAACCGATGCATTTTTCAAGACCATTATCATATCGCTTCAAAACATGCCGACCGCGGAAGCGCGGTTTGACCGGTTTCTTGTGCTCTGGATACTGCACCGTGACCGGCTTCTCCAGCATCATCTTGAACGTGGTGCCAAGACCACGCGCAAGTTCGATCAAAGGCTCAACGACGCGCATAGTCTTTCCTCCTCAAGACGCGGTCTATCATTCCTACCGCAAATAATCCCACCAGTATTGATAGTATTGGAATGATCCAAACCAGGTTTGGATCGACCTGTTCTTTCAGGATAATGCCCAGCGCAGTAATGAAAACCAATGCAAGGGACATAGGCAAAAGCAATTTCCAACCAAATGCCATCAGGCGGTCATAGCGGATACGCGGGTAAGTAGCCCGCACCCAGATCATCCCGAACAACAGGACCACGATCTTTAAGAAGATATAGATGGGACCGAGCCAGGGCGTTTTGTCCACACTCAAGACCGTATTGGAAAGGAACCAGAATTCACGGTAACCGCCAAAGAAGAGTGTGGCACCAATGGCGCTGATAGCGATCATCTTGGTGTATTCAGCCATGAACAAGAGGGCGAATTTCATGCCGGAATATTCAGTGTGATAACCGGCGGTCAATTCCTGTTCTGCTTCAGGCATATCAAAGGGTGCACGGTTCACTTCCGCCAGGGTAGCGATCAGGAAAATGCCCGTACTGATCGGTTGTATCAGGACGAACCAGGCAGTCTTCTGCGCTTCGACGATATCGATCATGCGCATGGAATTGGCCAGTAAAATGGCAGTGACAAATGAAAGACCAAGTGTCAATTCGTAGGAGATCATTTGGGCAGATGAACGCAAGCCACCCATCATGGCGTACTTGTTGTTGGAGGACCAGCCTGCCAGGACGATACCATAAACGGCAATGGAAGCGACCGCCATGATATACAGCACACCGACATTGATATCGGCAATATAAGGTGTGATCGTCCGTCCAAAGAGGGTGAAGGGCTTAACGCCCCAAGGTACCACCGCTGCGATCACGACGGCAGGAACCACAGTCAGAACCGGGGCAAGCAGGAACAACACTTTATCTGCCATGGCCGGGGTTAGTTCTTCTTTAAAGATCAACTTGACCGCGTCGGCGATTGGTTGAAGGATGCCAAACGGGCCAGCCCGGTTGGGACCGATACGGGCTTGAATGCGAGCCAGTGCCCTGCGCTCATACAGGGTCAGGTAGGCAAAGCCTCCCAGCAGTATAAGCGTCAGGACAAATCCCTTGATGATCCATTCAAGTATTAAAGCTAAGTCCATGGACGACCTTCCTTAGGCAGCCTTAAGGCTGATAACTGTCGGAGAATTGATGGGGATTCCCATACTACGCGGCAGGATCGCAACCGAGGCGGGAACTGACTCGTCCACAAGCACCCTGACCTTGTACGCCGTGCCATTCACTTTCAACTGTGCCATCGCTCCAGCCTGGACCTTGTAATGAGCGGCTGTATCCGGATGGAGAGAGAGGCTGGTCTCACCAATATGGGCATGCAATAATTCGGAGGAAATGACTGTCAAACCACGGTCATAGAGTCTGGAGACCGGGACTGCCAGCAGTTCATCTTCATTAGGACGTTTGCTTTCGGTAGATTTCCCTACAGTCAGGTTACCCGCTTCACCCAGTGCCAGTGGACAACCGAGACCCCGGGTGTTCTCGTAAGTGGTACCCCCGTAATAGATATCACCACGTCCCACGATGGGCCACTGTTCACTGACATCAGCCAGGCGAGCATAAGAAAGCCCCGCAAAAGACTTGTATCGAGCAGCAACCTGGTCCATCACAACGGTCGCTGAGGCAGCTTCCAACTCGAGTCCGGCTTTCTTAGCCAAATTGGCGGTGATGATGAAATCCGGGCGGGCTTCACCGAAGGCAGGTATGGCTGGATAAAAACGCTGGACACGGCGGGCAGCAGATGTTAAGGATCCCTCCCGCTCGCTGAAAGCTTGAGCAGGGAAGACCGCATCCGCCAGGCGGGTGGTCTCGGTCGGGAAGAGCTCCTGAACGATGACATATTTGGCAGTCTTCAAAGCGGCTGCAAGGGCAGGGTCATCTCCAGCAGGGTCACAGGCGGCGATGAGAACCAGCTTATTCTTGAAAGAGGATGCCAGATCAGTTGGAGATTCGAAACCCAATTCCCAGGCACCCTGGTCATTGGCATGCGGCCAGACTCCGATCAGACCACTGCCCTGCTTGCCATAATGACCGGTCTGATCCAGCAGCCCGGAACATGACTGCGCTAATGCGGAAGAACCTTCCAATCCCAACCCATCGCTGCCAAAAAGCACCACCAGGTTTTGGGCCGAGACAATTGCTTCGGTGGCAGCTTTGCCAGCTTTGGATCTTAGAAGAGTATCGATCGTTTGAGATTCATCGCCATAGGCATAGCGGACCACATGAGATGCATATTTCTCCAGTTTTGTCTGTCTTCCGGTTGCAATGATGAGGGTAGCACCGCGTGCGGCTGCCTGCTTGATGCGCAAGTACCAGAGCGGGGCTTCATTATATAAGTCAGAGGCAACTACCAGGATGGTTGTACCCGTACCCATCTCGCCAAAGTTGGCAGAATCACTGATACCTGTACGGGTGGTGAGATTGCCACCACCCATGTGGGTGTAAAGTATGACCTTACCACCCAAGCCGTCAGCCAGAGCCTTCAGGTTGAACAGATCTTCATTAGAAAGGCGCCCACCAGCTACAACAACGAGATCTTGTTTGGCTTCCGCCAAGGCAGTGCCTGCGTGATGGAGAGCTTCGTCCCAACAATTTACGACCTGGTGCCCTTCTTTCTTGATCAGGGGCATGCTCAAGCGTTCCGTACTGGATGTAAAGTGGTGACCAAAGCGACCTTTATCACACAACCAGATCTCGTTAACCTGTTCGTTCTGGCGAGGCATGACACGCTTTACAACCATCCTGCCATTCGAACGGGCTTCACGGCGAATATTCAAGGTGGTATTGCAACCGACCGCACAGTGCGTACAGATCGAAGCAACCGATTCCATCTCCCAGGGGCGGGCACCAAAGCGGAAATCAGCCGTGGTAAGGGCACCAACCGGGCAGATATCTGAGGTATTTCCTGAAAAGACCGAATCGAAACCGGGTTCGGAATAAGTGACAATGTCGGTGGCGCGACCACGCTTGAAGAAGGAGAGTACAGCCTCCCCGACGATCTCATCCTGGAATCGAATACAACGGGCACACTGAATACAACGTTCGCGGTCCAACCAGATCAGATCTCCCAGGGGGACATGCTTCGGCTGGTGTTGCTTGTCATCATATTTAAAGCGGCTCTCACTGGAGCCATGTTCCATGGTCAGGTTTTGGAGCGGGCACTCACCACCCTTGTCACAGACCGGACAATCGAGCGGGTGCGAAGTGAGCAGGAATTCTACGATCTCCTTGCGCCCGGACCTTGCCTTATCGGACATTCCAACGACCTGCATGCCTTCCGAGACCGGGGTGGTGCAGGCAGTTTCCAGCTTGGGGGCAAACTGGATCTTGGGTTTGCCGTCTTCCATGACGGGCTGCCCGGTAGCACGATCCATGACCGGACGTCCGACTTCCACCAGGCACATCCGGCACATACCGACCGGTTCCATCTTGGGATGATAGCAGAAGACCGGGATGTCAATGCCGATCCGCTTGGCAGCATCCACAATAAGGGTGCCGGCAGGAACACTGACCGGTTGCCCATCAATGAGCAATGAAACCAATTGCTTAGCCATGTTGACCTCCAATGCTGGAGGCTTTGAAGTCATCCGGGAAGCGCTCAATACCTGTCACAACTGCCATGGTGGAGAATTCACCCAGGGCACACAGGCATTTGTTCTGCATTTGTTTTGCAACACTCAGGAGGAGGGCAGTGTTGGATTCCACTTCCTCACCAGTTTTCATTCGTTCGATCAAATGCATCATCCAATAAGTCCCTTCACGGCAGGGTGTGCATTTTCCGCAGGATTCATGTTTGAAGAACTCAATGGTTTTCGAGAGCACCCATTCCATGCTGACCGTATCATCGATGACGATCACCGAAGCCGAGCCCAGATCCGCTCCCAGAGTGCGCACCGAGGCGTAATCCATGGGAGTATCCAGGACCTTATCGTCGACCTTGATGATCGAGGAGGAGGCTCCGGCAGCCATGATGGCTTTAACCGGTCGGTCATTGATGATGCCACCTCCGTGCTCGTAGATCAATTGACGGAAAGTAGTCCCAAAGGGCAGTTCATAATTGCCGGGTTTGTTGACGCGCCCGGAAAGGCTGAATAGCTTAACCCCGGCACTATCGGCAGTACCCAGGGATTTATACCATTCCGCACCTTTACTGAGGATCATGGGGACATTGGTGAAGGTTTCGACGTTGTTGACCACAGTGGGTTTGCCATAAAGCCCAAAAGAAGGCGGGAAAGGAGGGCGCAAACGCGGTTGACCGCGATTGCCTTCGATCGATTCAAGCAGAGCGGTCTCTTCACCACAGATATATGCCCCGGCACCCAGGTGGGTAAAGATCCTGAGGGTGTAATCCGTGCCGAATAACTTTTCACCCAGCCAACCGGCTTTTTCCATATCCGCAATCCTGGCATCCAGGAGAGCCGCCACCTGCCAGAATTCACCACGCAGGTAGATATAGGCAGCATTGGCACCAACGGCATAGGATGAAATGGCGACCCCTTCCAGGAATTGGAAAGGATTATTTTCCATGATCTCACGATCTTTGAAAGTGCCGGGTTCCGATTCATCAGCATTGGCGACCACATAATGCGGCCAATTCTTATTATCCATGAACGACCATTTGACACCGGTGGGGAAACCTGCCCCACCACGTCCACGCAATCCGGAGGCCTTGACCAGGTCTGTAACTGCCTCAGGCTTCATTTGCGTGACTGCCTGCTTGAAAGCTGCAAATCCGCCGTTCTTCTGGTAGACCTCCAATTTGTTAATGTTAGGGATATCGCGGTGACGCAGCAGGATGTGAGTCATACCTTCACCTCCTTGCCGCTCTTGCGCAGAGCTGCGACCAATTCCAGGGTCTTATCCACGGTCATGTTCTCATGGTATTCGATCCCATTTTCTCCCTGGAGCTGGAACATGGGCGCCTTGTCACACCCGGCCAGGCATTTAACTTCTTCGATCGTCACCAGGCCATCTTCGGTCGTCTGCCCGACTTCGACGCGCAGGTTCTTGCAAAGCTCCTGCAAGAACTGGTCTGCACCACGCAAAGCACAAGGAAGATCCGTGCAAACTTGCATGCGGTACTTGCCAGCTTTTTCATCATGGAACAAGGTGTAGAAACCGATGATCGAAGCCACATCCGTGGTGGTGATCTCGAGCAGGTCAGCGATCTCCTGCATGGCAGCGCGGGTGGCATAGCCTTCCTGGCGTTGGGCCAGGTAAAGCAGCGGCATGACAGCTGAGCGCTTCTTTTCCGGCGGATATTTTGCCAGAATCTTTTTTACTTCCTGGGGATATTTTTCCATCAGGCTCATCGATCTACATCTCCCAGTACAATATCCACGCTACCGATGATGGCGACCAGATCGGCTACAAGGACACCTTTGGCCATGTGCGGTAGCGCCTGTAAATTATCAAACGAAGGGGTGCGGACGTGGACCCGGTAGGGCTTGGGGCCGCCATTACTGACGATGTAAAAACCTAATTCACCACGCGGACTTTCCACTGCACTATAAACAGCGCCTCTGGGAGCGGAGAATCCCTCCGTCCACAATTTGAAATGATGAATGAGGGCTTCCATGCTGACCCCGATCTCCGAACGCGGAGGGGGGACAATTTTGTGATCATGACTGCGTATCGGTCCCAGAGGCAGCTTATTCAAAGCCTGCTCGACGATCTTGAGGGATTCGCGCAGTTCTTCGATACGGACGATATACCGTGCGTAGACATCGCCTTCGGTGCGCGTGGGAACCACAAAATCGTATTGTTCATAGCCGCTATACGGGCGGGCTTTGCGCAAGTCCCAGTTGACACCGGTAGCACGCAACGGAGGACCGGTCATGCCAAGATTAAGAGCCAGGTCTGAAGAAACCTTGCCGATCCCCAAGGTGCGGTCCAGAAAGAGCGGGTTTCGGGTGAGCAAAGCTTCGTATTCATCCACCCGTCTCGGGAACATTTTGATGAAAGCTCGGACGGCAGCTTCGAATTCGACCGGTACATCCCGCCACAATCCACCCGGGCGGATGTAAGTGGTCATCATGCGCTGCCCTGAGCACATTTCCAGGATATCCATGATGGATTCGCGTTCGCGGAAGCAGTACAGGAAGGTGGACATGGCTGCCACATCCAGACCGGTGGTACCCAACCAGATGAGATGGGAAGCGATACGTTGCAATTCACACAGGATGACGCGAATGGCTTGGGCGCGGGCGGGGACGTCCACCCCGATCAGTTTCTCAACAGCCATAGAATAAGCCATGTTGTTACCGACCGTATTCAGGTAATCCAGACGGTCCGTCATCACCTCGGCCTGGGCATAATTCTTGGCTTCCATGTTCTTCTCTATACCAGTATGCAGGTAACCTACATCGGGAATACAGTTGACCACGATCTCGCCATCCAGCTCGAGCAACAGGCGCAACACACCGTGGGTGCTGGGGTGCTGAGGCCCCATGTTAAGCAGCATGGTCTCGCCACTGATGGCCCGCTCCGAAACCATGTGCTTGATCTGTTCAACGCTAACTTCTTGCAAATCGGTCATAAGCGTTTCTCCATCCGCTATTCTTTGGCGTAAGGCTTGCGCAGGTCAATTTCCTTGTAATTGAAAGTGAACTGCGGTTCCTCGTAACCCAGCGGGTAATCTTTACGCAGCGGGTGACCTTCCCAATCCGTGGGCATCATGATGCGGCGCAGATCAGGGTGACCTTCAAATTTAATACCGAACAGATCCCACAGTTCGCGTTCACGCCAGATGGCGTTCTGGAAAACGCCTGTGATGGTAGGCAGGCTGGGATCTGTTCCGGGAACATCCACCAGGACACCCAGGTTGAGATTGGCGGTGACGGAGGTGAACTGGTAGAGGACATTGAAACGCGGATCTTCGGCAGGCCAGAAGTCCACAGCGGTCATGGTGGAAAGGAGGGTAAAGCCCAATTTATCCCTCAACATCTGGCAGGCAGGTACGATCTTGTCTGCTGCCAGGTTCAGGCGCACATCGCCGCGAAATTCACTGACCTGGGTGCCAAAGGCATCTTTCATTGCCTGGAGGATGGGTTCGAGTTCAGGTTGCATGCATCACCTCGGGTTTTCAGGCCTTGACCTTTATTTTTTGTTGGTTGACCTTATCGTACAGGGTCAGGATGCCGTGTATGAGCGCTTCCGGGCGTGGCGGGCAACCAGCTATGTAGATATCGACCGGGACCACTTCATCAACTCCAGCTACAATGGCATAATTATTAAAAACTCCCCCGCAGGAAGCGCAGTCACCCATGGC
>Ga0315271_10001546_pt1 | contig 13944 bp, 13 predicted proteins | sample C3_top_MG_FD_204664 | JGI IMG/M metagenome (GOLD analysis project Ga0315271, IMG submission 204664) | Sediment microbial communities from Yellowstone Lake, YNP, Wyoming, USA - C3_top | ecosystem: Environmental > Aquatic > Freshwater > Lake > Sediment | place: USA: Wyoming | collected 2017-08-01 | reverse complement strand
GCCGCCTCTTCAGCCAGTTCCAAGATGTCCTCGCCTGAAGGGGCACCGGATCCGGCAGAGGAGCGCATCTCCAGAAGGTCGTCCGTGTTTCCGCGCAGGCTGACCTCGCTCCAGAGATCCTCGTCGCTCTCCCCGGATGAATCCAGCGAGGATCCTGCATCCTTCGAAACCGTGTGCTGGGCAGGAATCGCACCAAAACGATCGCTCTCCGTATCGCCGAAGTCGAACCCGAAGTCTTCGGCCGGAGCTTTCGCGGATGCGGGCGGTGGCGGTGGCGGTGGCGGTGGCGGTGCAACTGCCGCCACGGGAGCCGGCGCTGGGGCTTGTCGCGGCAGAGCGGCGGCTGCCGGTGGAGGCGCAGGCGCCGGTGCCTGCGGTGGCACGAACCTCGGTGGCGTCGGTTGTGCTTGAGAGGGTGCCGCCACGGGCGAGACAACCAAGGGTCGAATCGGCCGCGGCGGAATCGGCGGGGCCGGTCGAGCAACCGTTGCCGGTATCGGCGGGGGTGCCGGCGAGGGACGTGACGGCATCGTCGGGAATGGCGGCGGCGCCATTGCAGGGCGCTGCTGGGCGCCGTGCGTTGCCACCGGTTCCAGAGGTGGTGCGAGGGGACTGGGGACAGGCACCGCCGGGCGCTGAACCGCAGGCGGGGTTCCCGCGAGAGGCGGCGCCGGCGGGATGGGCCGCGGAGCAACCGGAGCGTGCGGAACATGCGGCGCCGGTTGCGGGGCTGATGGGTGTTCCGGAGCCCCCGGGAAAGACGGAAGCACCGGCACTTCTTGATACACCGGGGGGCGAACTTCCGCTGCCACCGGCGTCGGCCGGGAGGCGACGGGCAGCGGCGCGTTGAGTTCGGGCCAATCGACGACTGCGGGGCCGGCCGGGGACGCAGTCCGGGGTGGCGGGACCGGCATCGCGACGGGAGAGCCTTCCGGAGGGCGAATCGCCCGCTCGATAAGCGTTCTGACTTTGTCGACCATTTCCTGAGACTCGAACGGTTTGACGATGAACCCGTCCGCGCCGCAGGAGTGCGCCTTTTCCTCGTCGAAGCTCTCGAACGTTCCCTTGAGAAAGAGAAACGGCACAGACCTCAGACCGGGATCGCCCTTGACCTGTTGGCATAACTCGTACCCGTTCAAGCCGGGCATGACGACATCGGAGATGATGATGTCCGGACGCTGGGCGCGGGCATGCTCCAAGGCCTGCGCACCGTCGCCCACGGAGTCGATCGTAAAATCCTCATCGGAAAAGGTGAGTTCCACGACCTTCCGGATGGTCACGCTGTCATCGGCCAGCAAGATTCTGTGTGTCATGCCTTTCCAGGCCCCCTTTGTCCACCAACGGCCGCCGCCCCCGAGAGCGCTGCGGGATCGACCACCAGGCAGCCGCCGTCCGCACGCAGTACCACGCCGCGAAACACGCCCCTCACAAACGGTGCAACGAGTGCGGGCAGCGGTCTCATCTCAGCCCCCTCTTCAATGCCCTCAACACGGTCAATGATCAACGCCGTCGATCCCCCGCTTCTGCCGACGACGATCACCGCGGGGGATGGGGTCGGCACCGGCCGCTCAAGACCCTTCCACCAGAGCTCGCGCGCGTCAACAACGGCCACCGGATGGCCCTGGAACGAAAACTCGCCACCCGACCCGGCTTCGGCCGGGTCAACAATGCCGAAGACCTCCTCCAGAAGCACCGCAAAAAGCCCCGGACCGACACGAAACAGCACCAGTGGTCCCGTCGCCTCCACCGGCGCGTCAGCGAGCATCGCGGCCTTCGCTGATGTTCATAAAGCCTTTCCCCCGGGGTGTCAAGCCTGCCGACGCTTCGCCCGTTCCCGGGCGACCGTCAGATCACCGGCCACGGCCGGGGAATGAAGAGCCGCTCGTACGTCTGGACCACGAAACGGTCGGTCATGCCCGCCAGAAAATCACCCACGGCGCGCGCGGCGCCCTCCTCGCGTGCGACCCGGGCGTACTCCTCCCCCAGCTGTTCGACCCGCCCGAGGTAGTGCTCGTAGAGGTCGCGCAGGATCTTCGCGGCCTTGATGAATTCGGCATGCGTGCCCGGATTGAAGTAGACCCGGGCATACAGGAACTCCCGCAGCAGGCCGCAGTCCTGCTCGAGCTCCGGACTCATCGCGACATGGGTGTACCCCACCCGGATCGTCTCTCCGATGATGTCGCCGACCATGGTCCCGATCCGGTCCCCGTGGGAGCTGCCGACCCGCCCGATCGGCCCTGAAGGCAGGTCGGCGGGCGTGATGACCCCCGCGCGCATGGCGTCGTCGATGTCGTGATTGATGTAGGCGACCAGATCGGCCAGGCGGACGATCTGCGCCTCGAGGGTGGAGGTCGGCGCGACGATGGGCCCGAGTCCCTTCGAGTGGGCGCGAATCCCCTCGATCACCTCGTGGGTCAGGTTCAGCCCGTGCCCCTCGCGCTCGAGGCGTTCGACCACGCGGACGCTCTGATCGACGTGGGAGAAACCGCCGGGAAGGATTTCGCGCAGACTTTTTTCGCCGGCGTGCCCGAACGGGGTGTGGCCCAGGTCGTGGCCGAGCGCCACGGCCTCCGTCAAGTCTTCGTTGAGCCGCAGGGCGCGCGCCACCGTCCTGGCGATCTGCGAGACCTCGAGGGTGTGCGTCAGGCGCGTGCGATAGTGATCCCCCTGCGGCGAGAGAAAGACCTGGGTCTTGTGCTTGAGCCTCCGGAAGGATTTGGCGTGGATGATCCGGTCCCGGTCGCGCTGGAAATCGGTGCGCAGCGGGCAGGGCTCCTCGGGAACAACCCGTCCCGCGCACCCGGCCGCCCGCGCGGCCCGCGGGTGCAGAACCGAATTCTCGACAGCCTCGATCTGCTCTCGTATGGTCAATGGCATCCCCGTTGGCGACCGCTGGCGCGGCGCCGCGCGCTCATCAGATGTTCACGAGTTCGTAGGACCGTGTTCCGAGGCCAATGGTCTCGGCGTAGTCAAGCTGGATTCCCCAGTCGACCTTCGGCGCCGCCGCGCGGAACTTGTCGGTCCCGGGCCCGAGCAGCGCCGTCTGGTGCGAAAGGGGATGCCCCGGCTGCCCGTTCACGAGGTCGACCGAAGCCTGGTCGATGGCGACCGGGTCGGTCGAAGCGAGAATCCCGATGTCGGGGACCAGCGGCGTGTCGGCGAAGGGGTAGCAGTCGCAGAGCGGCGAAATCTGCAACAGGAAGTTGACGAACACCGCGCGCTCGCGCTTCGGGGCGATGGCGCCGAAGGCGTACTCCACCATCCGCTCCTGCATGCCGCGCAGGTCCTGGTTCCAGTCGATCTGGATGGCGCCGACCGGGCAGGTCGGCAGGCAGGCGCCGCACCCGCTGCAGCGCTCCGGGTCGATGCTCGCCTTCCGGTCCTCCCCGGCGGCCCGGATCGCGCCGAAGGCGCACCAGCGGATGCAGCTGTGACAGGCGGTGCAGGCGTCGGCCTTGACCCGCGGGTTGGTCGTCGAGTGCATGCTGAGCTTGCCGTGACGCGAAGCGGTGCCCATGCCGAAGTTCTTCAGGGTGCCGCCGAAACCGCTCATCTCGTGACCCTTGAAGTGGGTGATGCCGACGATGGCGTCGGCGTCGACGATCTCGGGGGCAATCTCGACCTCGCGGAAGTGCTTCAGGTCGACCGTCACCGGCGCGAAGCGATTGCCGCGCAGGCCGCCGCCGATGACCACGGGGGCGCCGACCGCCGACCAGTCGAACCCGTTGGCAATCGCCGTCTCGTAGTGGCTCGCCGATTCGCCTCGACTGCCGACGTACAACGTGTTCGTGTCGATCAGGAAGGGTCGGGCGCCGGTGCGGCGCATCCGCTCGATGATGCGGCGCACGTAGACCGGGCGCACGTAGGCGGTGTTGCCCAATTCGCCGAAGTGGATCTTGACGGCAACGAGGTGCTTGCGGCCGATTTTCTCGTCGAGTCCGGCCTTCGAGAGCAAAAGTTCGAGTTTTGCGAGGATGTTCTGCTTCGTGCTGCTGCGCATGTCCGCGAACCACACGGTTGCCGGCATCGTACCCCCTCCGTCAGTTTTCGAAAAAGAGCAGGAACCCGTTTGCGAACTGCACCATGCCGGCCGCGCCGAGAACGAGCGCCGCGTACCACAACGGCCGCCGTTTCATGAGCGCCGCAACGGACGAGAGCAGGATCGTGATTTGCAGAAAAATGACGGCGACCCCGAAGGCGGCCTGGTGGCGCTTGCTGAGGTCGCGGCTCTTCTCCAGCGCTTCGGCGTCGGCTTTGATCTGGGACTGTTCCTGCTCGTACTTCTGCACCCGCTGGGAGCTGGCGGCAATCCGCGCCGTCAAGGCAGCGCGCACCCCGGCGGGCGCCGCGGGGCCGAGGATGACCAGCTGCAGCTCGAGCTGCTCCTTCTGCATGGCGTACAGATTCCCCTTGATGCTCTTCGCCTGGAAAAAAGCCCATTGGTCCGAAGCCTGCGTCTGATTCAACAGCGCCCTGGTGGAATAGCTGCCGCCCTTGAAGGTGGCGAGCGTCGCCCCGACAGCGAAAATGACCGTCGTCAGGGCCAGCCAGCTGAGCCATTTCTCCTTTTTCTCTTCCGTCATGCGCCCCCTCTGCTCTCCCCTTGGTTTCTGTGGTCATTGTCACGCAGAGGCGGCTTTGGATCAAGGTCTTGCGTCGGAGGCGTCGAACGTGTCAATACCAGTTCTCGAGCCGCACGGGCCTGGGGTAGAATCCGGCCGATGCGCGCAGAGCGGTCGACGACCGGGTGGATGGAGCCTTGGAGCGGGCCCGGTCTCTGGCTGCGTTGCGACCCGCGAGCCAGGCTCCTGTCGTGCCTGGTCGCCTCGGGCGCGCTGCTTGCTGCCGCCAGCTGGGTGCAGATGACACTCGGGCTTGCTGCCGTCGCAGCCTTGCACCTCGCGTCCGGGAGAGGCCCGGGCGCGGCGGTCCGCTCGCTGCGTCCTTTTCGCTTCCTGCTCGTCTTCACCCTGATCGTCCAGGCCGGCTTCACGAGCGGAACCCCGCTGCTCGAGGGGGTTCTCCCCAACGGCATTTCGCTCGAAGGCTGCACGGCGGCGGCGCTGGCGTTGACGCGGCTCGCCGGCGTCGTCGCGGTCTCTGCGCTGCTCGTGGGAACGACATCACCCCTCGAACTCGCGCGCAGCCTGGGCTGGGCGCTCGCGCCGGCGGCGCGTGTCGGGGTCCCGGTGAACGAGGTTTCCCTGGTTCTGGCGCTCGGTTTCCACTTCTTTCCCGTCCTGCTCGACGAGAGCCACCAGGTCCGTGCGGCGCTGGAGTCCCGTGGCATCAGCACGCGTCACCCGCGCCTCCGGCTGCGTGCCCGCGCCCTGCTCTTCTGGACGCTCGCGGTGCTCTTCGGGCTGGTCGAGCGTTCGTCTCGTCTGGCTGCGGCTCTGGAATCCAGGGGTTTCGCGCTTCCGCGCCGCCATCGCCACCGCTTCCCCCGCTGGCGTCGGGAGAGCTCGCTGCTGGTTGCCGCGAGTCTCGGGACCGTGCTGGTGGTGGTGCTGACATTCTGGCAACCGCACCTTCACGTCGCACCGCCGCAGGGGGGCTCTCAGCAGCTGCCTTGACGGACATCGGCAGGGCTGCGGGCCGGTGACAAAACGCACAACCGGGAGGCGGCCCCGCCGCGTCGCAGGCACCGGGAAGATTCCTTCAGGCAGCCTGCTAGGCGCTGAGATCGAGGGCGGAGATCAGTACCGACGGCGCCGCGACGGACCCGAAAAATCGCAGGTCGGAGCCAACCTCGGCAATCGAGGCGAAAAGCGTGCCGAGATTGCCTGCGATCGTCGCACCGCGGAAGGGGCGCCGGCGCCCGCCCTCGCAGATGAAACCGGAGGCGCCGACCGAGAAGTCCCCGGAAACCGGGTTCATGGTGTGCGCCCCCAGAATGTCATCGACGAGCACGAGGGCCCCTGGCGCGCGCGTCCACGTACCGGGATCGTTCCTCCCCGGCTGCAACACCAGGTTGCCGGGGCGCGGCAGGGGGAGCGATTCGAAACCGCCGCGGAAGCCGTTGCCGGTCGGGTTCTCCCCCATGCGCTGCGCCGTTTCCAGAGAGTGCAGGTAACCGGTCAGCACCCCGGAATCGATCAGGACCTTGCGACGCGTCGGCTGGCCCTCGTCGTCGCAGGGGGCCGAGCCGACCGCGCCCGGCAGCGTCGGGTCGTCGATCACGGTGACCGTCCCGGCGGCGATGGCTGCCCCGATCCTGCCTGCCCACAGCGAGCGCCCCTTGAGAACCGCATCCGCCGAGAGCGTGGCGCCGAGCAGCGAGAGGAACTCCGCCACCACCTCGCGGTCGAGGATCACCGCCTGGCGTCCGGACGCGGGGCGGCGAGAACCGAGACGGGAAACCGCCCGGGCCGCGGCTGCCGCACCGATGCCACGCCACGGGAGCGCGCCGCGCGAGGTCGCGGCATCGGACTCCCAGCCGACCTCGGACTGACCGTCCCGCTCGGCGACGATGCCGGCGACCACCGAGAATGCGCTGCGTCGGTACGCGGTCTCGGTTCCCGTGCTCGAGCGCACGATCGTCTCGCGCTGCCCGGAGCGCACGCTCACGCTCTTGATGCGGCGCACGGCGGGGTCGGCGGCCCGCGCCTGCTCGATGATCAGCTCGAGATCGGCCCGATCCTCGGCGACCGAGGCGGCCAGCCCGTCTGCGTCGAAGATGCCCAGGTCGTCGCGCAGCGCGGAACCGCGCGGTGTCGGGAACGCCGGCAACTCGGCGAGGTTCGCCGCCTCGACCGCGCGTGCGGCGAGACGCTGCACGCCGCCGACGGTGAAATCCTGCCCATAGGCGAAACCCGCCTTGCGGCCGACGAAGACCCGCAACCCGAGGCCGGTCGAATCGGAGCCGCGATAGGACTCGAGACCCGTGTCGGAGTACTCGACCGATCTCCCCGTGCCGGTGACGCAGAATACCTCGGCGCGTCTCGCGCCGGCGGCGCTTGCCTGCCGCAGCACCTCGTCGAGAACGTCGCTTTCGCGTTTCACCTTCGACCTCCGCGCCAGCGCCTGCGCTTGACAGGCTTTTGAACCCAGTGTTAGAGAAGTATACCATTTCGCCCAGGAGGGCCATCGCGCATGAAGAGTCGAACAGGTGCAAACCGCGTCGCGGTCCTCGGCGCCGGCAGCTGGGGTACCACACTCGCGAACCACCTCGCCGCCCGCGGACTCGCCGTGAAACTGTGGGCTTTCGAGGCCGAGGTCGTGGAGTCGATCGCGCGCGGCCGCGAAAACACGATTTTTCTCCCGGGCGTCCGTCTGCACCCTGCCCTTGAAGCGAGCGGCAGCTATGCCGAAGCGCTCGCCGGGGCGGAACTTGCCCTTTTTGTCACCCCGTCGCACGTCGCCCGGGGAATCTTGCACGACGCGCGACGGCACCTTCCCCGGAACGCGGTGGTGGTCGTCGCCTCCAAGGGGATCGAGACGGATTCGCTCGAGACCATGGCGGGTGTCTTCTCCGCCGGCCTTGACCCTCTCGAACACCGCCTCGCATTCCTCTCCGGCCCGAGTTTTGCCCGCGAGGTTTCGGCCGGCTTGCCGACGGCAGTCACCGTCGCCAGCAGTGACGGTGCAACGTCAAAGATGGTTCAGGCGACCTTCAGCACCGAGATGTTCCGCGTCTACACCACCGACGACGTGGTCGGGGTCGAGATCGGCGGTGCGCTCAAGAACGTGATCGCGATCGCCGCGGGGATCGGTGACGGCCTCGGCCTCGGCCACAACGCCCGCTCCGCCCTGATCACGCGCGGCCTTGCCGAGATGACGCGGCTCGGCGTCGCCCTCGGGGCCAGGGCCTCGACCTTTGCCGGTCTGGCGGGGCTCGGCGACCTGGTTCTGACCTGCACGGGGGATCTCTCGCGCAACCGTTCACTCGGCATGGCACTCGCTGCCGGTCGCTCGCTGCACGACATTCAGACCGCGACGCGCACCGTTGCCGAGGGCGTGCGCACCACGGCGGCCGCGGTCAAGCTCGCCGCGCGCACCGGCGTCGAGATGCCGATCGCCACGCAAGTCCACCGGATTCTTTTCGACGGGGTCGCGCCCCGGGCGGCGCTCCAGGAGTTGATGACCCGCGACCTGCGCGACGAGACCGATTAGCCCGGGTCGCTGGGGAGCCGATTTTTTCGTCCTGACAAGGCAACCGTGCGGCGCGCGCTGAGGCGCGCTCGTGTGCGACGCACAAGCCACGCGAGCGGCAACGCAGCCAGGGCGGGGAAAGCCCTCCCCAGCGGCCCGGGCGCACGCTAATTGGCGAAGAAGGTGAGCAGGCGCGAGACCATGTCGCGCAGCTTCGCCCGTTCGGTGACCATGTCGATCAGACCATGAGCGAGGAGAAACTCGGAGCGCTGGAAACCGTCGGGGAGTTTCCCGCCAATGGTCTGCTCGATGACCCGCGGTCCGGCAAACCCGATGAGGGCCCGCGGTTCGGCGACGATGACGTCCCCGAGCATCGCGAAACTCGCGCTCACCCCGCCGGTGGTCGGGTCGGCGAGGATCGACAGATACGGCAACCCGGCCTTGCCCAGACGCGCCAGGGCGCTCGCCGTCTTCGCCATCTGCATCAGCGAGAACAACCCCTCCTGCATGCGGGCGCCGCCGGAACAGGAGACGATGATCAGCGGCGTGCGCTGCTGCAGGGCGCGTTCGGCGGCGCGCACGATCCGTTCGCCGACAACGCTGCCCATGCTGCCACCCATGAAGTCGAACTCGAACGCGCACACCTGGAGCGCGCGCCCGAGGAGGGCGGCCTCCCCGCTGAGGATCGCCTCCGCACTCTTGCTCTTTCTGGCGGCATCCCGCACCCGATCCGCATACCGCCGCGAATCCTTGAACCGCAGCGGGTCCTCCGGTGCGAGGTCATCGTCGTGAGGACGGAAACTGCCTTCGTCGACCAGGAGCCGGATCCGCTCCAGGGCGCCGATCCGGAAGTGGTGGGCGCACTTCGGGCAGACCCGCTGATTGCGCTCGACCTCCTTGCGGTAGATGATCTCCCGGCACCCCGGGCAGATGATCCAGAGTCCTTCCGGCACCCGCGGCTGTCGGCTGCCCACCTCTGGGCGGCGTGCTGCCGTTTGGTCGTCGCCTCTGTTTTCGGCGCTGCCTGGTACCCCGTTCGCATCGGCCTGCTGGCCGCGTTCCTCCTGAGTCACGTCCGGACCCCTTTCACGAAAACGTGTACGTCCGCCCCTGGTGGAGCATTTCCACACGCCGGCTCAGTCCCGCGAGTTCCTCGGCGATGGCCGGCAGGTGCAGCGGCTTCATGTGGTAGAGATGGATCGGAACCTCGGGTCGTCCCAGTTTCTCGAGTTCGTGCTCGAGAAGCGCGGGCGTCAGGTGGCCGCTGGCGAGGGCGAGTTCCTCCATGCCGCTGGGGAACGAACACTCCACGATCGCGGCCTTGAGATCCCTCAGGCCCCTTGCGGCTTTCCAGATCGCCTCGGTGGGGCCGGTGTCGCCGGTGTAGAGCACCGAGGTCCCGGGTTCGCGCAGGATGAAGCCGGCGGCTGCAACCGGGTGGTTGACCAGAACGGGCTTTACGGAGAGACCGCAGACCCGGGAGTATCGCCCCTCGGGGATGACCCGGTACGCCAGCGCCGGATCGCGGCGTGAGGGGATGCGGGTGAAGTCCGGCCAGATGCGATCGTTGAACAAATGCCGCCGCAAGCCGTCGATGACCGCCGCGACCCCGGTGACGACCAGGGGCCGCGGTGTTCTCCCGGTGCGGTTGTCGACGAGGAACGCGAGTTCCTTGACGTGATCGAGGTGCATGTGGGTGACGAGAACTTCGGTCACGCCGAGCTGCTCCTCCCACGTGAGGGCCGAGGTCACCGTGCCGCCCTCGAGCAGCAGCCGGCCGTTCACGAGGAACCCGGCGCTCTGATACCCCGGCAATTCGCTGCCGAAACAGCCGGCAACCTTGAAGATCACGCGTTCGTCCCGGCGGCGGTGATCCGTGCGATCTCCCGCTGCAGAAGCGCCGTGTCCGGCGCGCGGTACCGCTCCCCCTCGCGGATCAGGCAGCCGAGCCGCCGCAGCTCCTCGAGAACCAGCAGCACGTCGGATTCGGCAAGGCCGGCGTGCTCGGCGATATCCGCGGGGTCGATCCCGGCGGCGGCCTCGGACAACCTCGACCCGATGCGCCGCAGGAGTTGCTCGACCGTCCAGAGCGTCAGCTCGCCGCGAGCGCTCCGGCCGAGGGCGAGCAGTTGCTCGAAGATCAGGTACGCGGTCTCCGGGCCGTGGCGAACGACCGCGTCGAGCGTGCGATCGTTGACCTGGAGGAGCCGCGCGTCCTGCACGACCTCGGCCCGGTTTGTCCGTGGGGTCGGAACAAAAAAGGCCCCTTCCCCGAGCAGATCTCCCGGCCCGAGGAGGCCTGACCGTCCACCCCCCGGACGCGTGGCGCCGAGACGCACGGCACCCGTCTGGATGACGTACAACTCCTGACCCGGCGACCCCTCCGTGTACAAGATGGTCCCTTCGGGGCAGTACTTCCCGAAGAGCCGGAAGAGTACCTGCTCGCGATCCACGGGATCCGCGATTACGCGCCGGTTCGCGGCAGGTTTTTCAGCGCGTCGTCGATGTCGCCCTGCGGCAGCTCGAAATCCTCGAGCCTCTTGGCGAAATAATTGTCGTAGGCCGCCATGTCGAAGTGCCCGTGCCCGCTGAGATTGAAGACGATGACCCGCGCATCCTGAGCCTCGCGGGCCCGGATCGCCTCGTCGATCGCACCCTTGATGGCGTGCGCCGATTCCGGCGCCGGAATGATCCCTTCCGAGCGGGCGAAGGTCACGGCCGCTTCGAAGACCGGGTTCTGGTGGTACGCGACGGCCTCGACGACCCCTTCGTGCACGAGTTGGCTCACCAGCGGCGAATCGCCGTGGTAACGCAAGCCGCCGGCGTGGATCGACGCCGGCATGAAATCGTGGCCGAGGGTGTACATGAGCATCATCGGGGTCAGCTGCGCGGTGTCGCCGAAGTCGTAGGCGAACTTTCCGCGGGTCAGCGTCGGACAGGCCTTGGGCTCGACGGCGACGAGCCGCACCTTGTCGCCGTGGGCCTTGTCGCGCACGAACGGGAAGGCGAAGCCGCCGAAGTTGCTGCCGCCGCCGACGCACGCGACGAGCACGTCGGCCTTCTCGCCGATCTTCGCGAGCTGCGCTTTCGTCTCGAGACCGATCACCGTCTGGTGGAGCAGCACGTGGTTGAGCACGCTGCCGAGCGCATAGTTCGTGTCCTGGCGCGTGGCCGCGTCTTCGACGGCCTCGCTGATCGCGGCGCCCAGGCTCCCGGTCGAATCGGGGTGCGCCGCGAGGATCGCGCGGCCGGCGTTCGTGCGATTGCTCGGGCTGGCGATGATCTCAGCCCCCCAGGTGGCCATCATCGAGCGGCGATAGGGCTTTTGCTCGTAGCTGACCTTGACCATGTACACGGTGCACTCGAGACCGAACATCTGGCAGGCCAGCGACATGGCGCTGCCCCACTGCCCGGCACCGGTCTCGGTGGCGATGCGGCGGATGCCCGCGGCCTTGTTGTAGTAGGCCTGCGGGACAGCGGTGTTCGGCTTGTGGCTGCCCGCGGGGCTGTTGCCTTCGTACTTGTAGTAGATGCGCGCCGGGGTCTTGAGGACTCGCTCCAGACGCTTGGCGCGAAACAGCGGGCTCGGGCGCCACAGCGCGTAGATCTCGCGCACCTCGTCGGGGATGGGAATCTCCCGCTGCGGGCTCATCTCCTGCTCGATCAGCGCCATCGGGAAAATGGCCTTGAGGTCGTCGGGACCGATCGGCTTGCCCGTCCCGGGGTGCAGGGGCGGAGCGGGAGGCGTCGGCATGTCGGGGAGGATGTTGTACCAGTGCTTCGGGATCTCGTGTTCGCTCAGGATGATCTTCGTCTCGCTCACGTTCATTCCTCCCGTACCAGGGGGCGCCGCGCCGGCGCCGGTGTTGGTGGCGAATCCCAGGCAGCTAGAAAGCGACCTTCATTCCGCCGGTGAAAAGCCAGGTGTTCAGATCGAGGGAGCCGCCTAACGTGGAGCCGTCCTTCACCGTCCCGCTGACGTCTGGCGCGAGCATCACGTAGCGACCCTCGAGCGTGACGCTGAGCCAGCCGGTGAGGGCGTACTCCAGCCCCGCGCCCGCGTGGAACCCCCAGGAGTCGTGCACGCGCTGGTCGGGGAGTCCCGCAACGCCGCTCGCGCTGAAGACCCCGCGCGGCGTGTCGGCCATCGTGTAGTCGATGAAATAGTAACCGGCGCCCGCCAGCAGGAAGACCGTGGTCATCTTCTCCGGAAGCGGAACGCGGTACTGCAGGGTGAGGAAGACGGGGATGACGTCGATCCGTCCCGAGGCGATGTCGTGGGACGGCACGCCGTCCGTTTCGGGCTGGGACACCGCGGTCGAGAAGTGGCCGACCTCCAGCCCGACCTCGAACGCCGGGTTGCGGCTGTATCCGAGGCCGAAGCGCCAGGTGAACTCGTTCGAGTATTCGTCGGTGTTCGGGATGGCATACCCGAGGCCGCCCGAAACCGCCCACCGGCCGACGTAGTCGCCCTTCCCGGACTGTGCGTGCGTGACGCCGGCGGTCATGCAGATCGCGATTCCTGCCGCGGCGGCGCTCAGCCGCCCGACCGCGACGCCGCGGGGACGCAACCTTCGTGTCGTGCGCATCGCCGCGCATTCTAGCAGAGCAGTGCCGCGTCCTGTCAACACCACCCGTTTTCGTTGACATTCCGCTGCCGATGGGCTATGGTTCCGCCGCTTTTCAGAGCGTTCCCCCGGTGGCCGGCGGGGGCGGCGCCCGTGCGTGCCGGCCTGCGCTGCGGGAGGTGTCGGGAACGTGCCTGAAATGAAGCTTTTTGCGGGAAACGCCAACCCGGTCCTCGCCCGGGAGATCTGCTCGTACCTCGGTGTCGAACTCGGGGCCGCTGAGGTCGGCAGGTTCTCCGACGGCGAGATCATGATCCGCATCCGCGAGAACACGCGCGGCCGCGACGTCTTCGTCATCCAGTCGACCTGCCCCCCGGTCAACGACAATCTGATGGAGCTGCTGATCATGGTCGACGCGCTGCGGCGCGCCTCGGCCGACCGCATCACCGTCGTGCTCCCCTATTACGGCTATTCGCGCCAGGATCGCAAGGCCGAGCCGCGGGTGCCGATCACGGCGAAGCTCGTCGCGAACCTGATCACCGCGGCCGGTGCCGATCGCGTGTTGTGCACCGATCTGCACGCCGGGCAGCTGCAGGGATACTTCGACATCCCCGTGGACAACCTGATGGCCTCGCCGGTCCTGCTGGAGTACTTCCGCCGCAAGGGCCTCGACCGGCCGGTGGTTGTCTCCCCGGACGCCGGGGGCGTTGAGCGCGCGCGCAACTTCGCCAAGCGGCTCGACGCCTCGCTCGCCATCATCGACAAGCGCCGTCTCGCACCCAACGTCGCCGAGATCATGAACATCATCGGCGATGTCGAAGGTCGCCCGGCGATCATCCTCGACGACATGATCGACACGGCCGGCACGCTCGTGCAGGCCGCCAGCGCCGTGCGCGCGAAGGGGGCCTCCCACGTCTTTGCCGCGGCGACCCACGCCATTCTCTCAGGCAAGGCACGCGAGCGCATCGCCGCATCGCCCCTCGAGGAGGTCGTCGTGACCAACACCGTCCCGCCGGCAGACGCCCCCGGCGGCAGGATCACGGTGCTTTCCGTGGCCAGCCTGCTCGGGGAGGGGATCCGGCGCATCCACGAGAACACCTCGGTCAGCTCGCTGTTTCTCTAGGCGGGGTTTACACGGACACCAGATGCTTCTATACTCGCAAGTTCTTGTTGAGAAATAACTGTACGCGGGAGGAATGACGAAATGACAAGCGTTGCGCTGGCAGCGGAGAATCGCACCGAGATGGGCAAGACCGGGGTGAACAAGGTTCGCGCCCGGGGA
>Ga0315271_10001544_pt1 | contig 13946 bp, 10 predicted proteins | sample C3_top_MG_FD_204664 | JGI IMG/M metagenome (GOLD analysis project Ga0315271, IMG submission 204664) | Sediment microbial communities from Yellowstone Lake, YNP, Wyoming, USA - C3_top | ecosystem: Environmental > Aquatic > Freshwater > Lake > Sediment | place: USA: Wyoming | collected 2017-08-01 | reverse complement strand
CCGCTGTGCCATACTCTGTCAAGACGGACGGCAGGACGGCGCCTCGCGCCATGGGAGAACTCGATGAGCCACATCGCTGAGGCGGCGAAGACCACGCCGGTCATGCACGAGACGGAAGTGCTCGTGGTGGGCGGCGGACCCGGCGGCCTCGCCGCCGCCCTCGCCGCCGCCAGGGCCGGCGCCCAGACCACCCTCGTCGATCGCTACGGCTGCTTCGGCGGCGTCATCACGCAGGTCGGAGTCGACACGATCGCCTGGTACCGGCACGAAGCGACCGTGGACCTCGAGGGCATCGGCATCGAGTTCGAACGCCGCGCCGAAGAGATGGGCGGCACGGCGCCTGACGTCCAGTCCCGCAGCCAGGCGCTGGACTCCGAGCTCTTCAAGGTCGTCGCCGACCGGCTGGTCGAGGAGGCCGGCGTCGAGCCGATCCTCCACTGCCTCGTCACCGAGCCCATCGTCGAGGGCCGGCTGGTCAAGGGCGTCGTCACCGAGAGCAAGTCGGGTCGCCGGGCGATCCGGGCGGAGCGCGTCGTGGACGCCACCGGCGATGCGGACGTCGCCTTTCGCGCGGGCGCGCCCTGCCACACCCACCCGCGCGGCTCGGTGATGGGCGTGACCGTCATGTTCTCCTGCTCGGGTGTCGACAAGGCGCGCTTTCTCGACCACGTCGCGCAGAGCGCACCCACCTACGGCGACTGGGGGAAGTGCTGGAGTGTCAAGACGGAGGGCAAGGAGGACCACCTCTTCAGCCCCTACCTCCAGGAGCCGTTCGACCGGGCGCGCCGCGAGGGCCTTATCCCGGAGGAGATCCGCAGCATCGGTGGGACGTGGGGACGCATCACCGACACCGGCGAGGCGATGTCGCTGAACATGGTCGTCATGGCCGGCTACGACTGCACGGACGTGCGTGATCTCACGCGCGCGGAGATCGAGGGGCGGCGCCAGGCGCTGCTCGCCGTCGAGGCGCTGCGCCGCTACACCCCGGGCTTCGAGAACGCGCGCCTGCGCACATTCGGCTCCACGCTGGGGACCCGCGACTCACGCAAACTCATCGGCCGCTACGAGCTGACCGGCGACGACGTGCGCGGCGAGGCGCGGTTCGGCGACTCGATCGGCATCTTCCCCGAGTTCCTGGACGGCTACGGTGTACTGGTCATCCCCACGACGGGCCGCTACTTCCAGCTGCCCTACGGCATCCTCGTCCCGCAGCAGGTGGACGACCTGCTGGTCGCCGGGCGCTGCGTGGCCGGCGACAAGATCTCGCACGCCGCGACGCGCAACCAGATGTGCTGCGCGGTGACGGGGCAGGCCGCCGGTGCGGCGGCCGCCGTCTCGCTCAGGGACGGCCGCACCACGGCCGAAGTGGACGTCGCGAAGGTGCAGGCGGAGCTTCGCCGCCAGGGCGCGCGGCTGGACTGACGGCCGGCGGGGCTGCGCCGGCCGGCCCCGTTTCTAGGACTCCACACCCTCCACGGGAGCGCTGACCTCGAACTCCGTGCGGTCGGCGCGGTAGACGTCGCGCGCGAGCTCAACGACGCCCCCCTCCGTGTCGTACACGGTGCGCGTGAGGACGATCGCGGGGCTGCCGGCCTTGACGCCGAGCGCCTCAGCCTCGAAGCGATCGAGGGTCACGGCCACGAAGCGCGCGTCCGCGCGCGCGGGGAACACGTCGTAGCGCGCGCGCAGGAGCTCCCAGAGCGAGCCGGCGAGGTCGTGGTCGAGCAGGTCCGGGAACCTCGCCTCCGAGAGCTGGATGATCTCGATCGCGATCGGCTCTCCCCCGGCCGTGCGCAGGCGCTGGAGGGCGTGCACCCGGCCGCCGGGGGGCACGCCGAGCAGGCCGGCGGTCACGGCGTCGGGATCGACGGTGGCCGCCGAGAGCACCTCGGTGCCCGGCATGAGGTCGGCCTCGGCCATATTGCGCGTGAAGCTGCCGACGCTGAAGCGCAGGCGCGGCTCCGCGACGAACGTGCCGCGCCGGGGATGCCGGTAGAGATAGCCCTCCAGGGTGAGCGTCTCAAGGGCATGCCGGGCGGTCATGCGGCTGACCTCGTAGCGCTCGCTGAGGACGCGCTCGGAGGCGACCGGTCCGTGGGCGCTCAGCTGCCCTGCCTCTATCTGGTCGCGCAGGAGCGCCGCGAGCCACAGATACAGCGGGCTCGTGCGCTCCGGCGTGCGCCGCGCGTTCGCCACCGTCACCCCCGGCTGATAGGTCGAGTCCCGGCCTGCCGGACGACCGCCAACGCGTCGCCGTCCGGTGGCGCCAAGGTTACCATAGGGCCGCGTGGTACATACCAGAGCGCGGCCGGTCTCGCACCGGTTCGTTTCTCACAGCAGCGTCAACGCATATCTATCGGAAGAACGTGCTGGGGCAGCATGGAATGCCGTCAATCGGCAATCGCGGCGAATATCTGCGCTGTCGAAAGGGGGGCAGCTACTAACTGACCGGTCAATTCCGTCTTGCCATCGGCGTTGACCGTGTGTATGGTGAGCCCGATGTGTCGGGGGCGGCCCATCAGCAGGGCCATCGCCAGAATCCGTGTGTTCCACATGAAATCGCGTCAGGGGGAGTTGCGATATGGCTAGTGCGAAGTACGAGAGGGAATACGGCCAGCATCTGGTCGACGAAGTCCTCAAAGGCAAGATGACCAGGCGCCAACTGCTGGTCCGTGCGTCGGTCTTCGGGTTCTCGATGACCGCCGCCGGTTCGCTGCTCGCGGCCTGCGGCGGCACAAGCACCGACACCTCGTCGTCGCCGAGCGCGACAGGGATGCCGGCGCCGGTCATGGGCGGCACGCTCAAGCTGATCGGGCCGGCCCCGATCACCGATCCCGATCCGGTCACCATCTACGACCAGGGCGGCATCGTCCTCGTCAGCCAGTTCCTCGAGTACCTCATCAACCTCAACGACGACAACTCGCTGAAGCCGGTGCTCGCCGAGAGCTGGACGCCGAACGACACGCTCGACGTGTGGACCTTCAAGCTCCGCGCGGGCGTCACCTTCAACGACGGCAGCCCCTTCGAGGCTGAGGACGTGGTCACCACCATGGAGCGCCTGCTCGATCCCAACGGCGGTTCGGGCGGCGCCAAGTCGCAGTGGGGCGGCGTACTCTCGCCGAAGGGCACCAAGGCCGTCGACGCGACCACGGTCGAGTTCAACCTCGACAAGCCGTACGCCGACTTCCCGTACACGGTGTCGAACGGCAACTACAACAGCGCCATCCTGCCGCGGAGCTACAACGGCGACATCCTCAAGAAGCCGGTCGGGACGGGCGCCTACATTCTCGACACGTACGTCAACAAGCAGAAGGCGACCTTCAAGAAGAACCCGACGTATTGGGGCAAGGACGACGCGGGCCAGCAGCTGCCGTACCTGGACGGCCTCGAGTACATCATGGTGGAGGACAACTCGGCGCAGAACCTGCAGCTGCAGTCCGGCGCCGTGGACTGCCAGCCGCAGACGGTGTTCCAGGGCGCACAGGCGCTCTTCAGCGATCCCAACCTCCGCGTCGACATCTACCCGGGCACGGGCATCCGCGAGGTCGCGTTCAACCAGACCAAGGAGCCGTGGAAGACCGGCGGCGCCAATCTCTGCCAGGCCGTCGCCTACTGCCTGGACCGCCCGGCGATCAACAAGGCCCTCTACGACGGCCGCAGCAACCTCGGCTCCGACACGTTCTGGGAGCCGACCGTGTTCCCGGGCAGCCCCACGCCGCCCGCGCGCGCCCAGGACTACGACAAGGCCAAGCAGCTTCTCTCCGACGCCGGCCACGCCGGTGGGCTCGACATCGAGCTGACCGTCGCCAAGTACCTCGAGAACCCGCAGCTCGCACAGCTCATCCAGGATCAGTGCAAGCCGGCCGGCATCAACGTCAAGATCAACCAGATGAGCTACACGGAGTTCTACGCCGGCAGCGACGCCGACTACTACGGCACCACCCCGTGGATCGTCGCGCCCATGACCATCGTCGAGTGGGGCAGCCGTCCGTCTCCCGGCATCTATGCCGCAGCCATGCTGCTGCCGGACGCCGTGTGGAGCTCCTCGCACTGGGACAACAAGGACTTCGCCAGCACGTTCGACGAGTACGAGTCGACCGCGGATGAGGCGAAGCGCAGCGAGCTGGCCACCAAGCTGTCCACGCTTCAGCAGACCGACACGCCGATCATGCTGCCGTTCTTCATCAGCCAGGCGCGCGCGCAGAAGAAGAACGTGTACAACATCAAGGGTCCGGGCTCGATCTACTGCGACTGCAGTGCGGCCTACATGACCACGGCCTGACCTAGACGAACGGCAACGGAGACCGAGTAAAGTAGAGTCCCAGGATGTTGCGCCTCATCGGGCGGCGACTGCTCCTGATGGTGCCGACGCTGATCTTGGCGTCGCTCCTGATCTTCGCTCTGGCGGAGGTCCTGCCCGGCAACGTGGGGCGCTCCATCCTGGGACAATACGCTACTCCGCAAGACGTCGCCGCGCTCAACCACAAGCTCGGCGCCGACAGGCCTCTTGTGGTGCGGTACGCGACCTGGGCGGGCAACTTCGTGACCGGCGACTGGGGAGAATCCCCCGTCCTCAAGGTGCCCGTTCGGCCCTACGTCATGGCGGCGCTGTGGAACTCGCTCATCCTCGCCGGCTTCGCACTGATCCTCATCGTGCCCACGTCGATCGTGTTGGGCGTGTTCTCGGGGTTACGAAGAGACAGCGCCTTAGACAGAGTCATCACGGTCTCGACGCTGTCGATGACCGTGATCCCCGAGTTCGTGAGCGGCGTCGTCTTGCTCTACGTGTTCGCCGTCTGGCTCAAGTGGCTGCCTGTCACTGCGCTGGCGCCTGAGGGCGCGCCCATCTACGAACGCCTGTACTACCTCATCCTGCCGGCCATCCCGCTCATGTTCCTGGAGCTCGGGTACATCGCCCGCATGGCGCGCGTCGGCACGGTGCAGGTGCTGGCCATGCCGTACATTCGCACCGCCGTGCTCAAGGGCGTCCCGCGCAGCCGCGTCGTCTTCGGCCACGTGCTGCGCAACGCCATGGTACCCACGGTCACGGTGATCGGCAGCCAGGTCGGCTGGCTCATCGGCGGCCTGGTCGTCGTCGAGACCCTGTTCTCCTACCCCGGCATCGGCAAGGTGATGGTCGAGTCCGCCCTGAACCACGACGTGCCCGTGCTCGAGGCGTCGGTGCTCATGGTGGCCGTCGTCTACATGTTCGCCAACCTGGTCGCCGACATCGTCGTGGCGCTCCTCAACCCGCGGATCAGGAAGGGTGGCTGAGGTGCCGGACGACCGTCCCACCCCCTTCGGCCCCGATCCCGACCTGCGCGAGGAGTCCATGCAGCTCGGCGCGGACCCGGAGATGATCGAGCTCCGCGCCGAGGCCGCCAGCGGACGGCGCGACCTGGAGCTCCCGGGCGGAGACCACAAGGGCGAGGCACTCGAGGCCGACGCAGCGGCCACAGCGGAGCAGAAGCGCCAGCGGCGCTACCTGATCAAGGCGCTCCTCCGCAGCCCGACCTTCATGGTCGGCCTCATCATCGTCCTGTTCTGGGTCTTCATGGCCCTGTTCTCGACGTTCATCACACAGAGTCCCACGCACACCGACCCGAACATCTCACTCGCGGCGCCGAGTCCCGCGCACTGGTTCGGCACCGACGACCTCGGGCGCGACGTGTTCGCGCGGACGATGGCCGGCGCGCGCACCGTGCTCATCATCGCCCCGCTCGCCACGATTCTCGCCCTGCTGTGGGGCGGTATCATCGGCCTCATCGCCGGCTTCTGGCGGGGCATCACCGACGAGATCATCATGCGACTGATTGACGTGCTGCTGGCGCTGCCGATCATCATCACCTCGATCCTGATCCTTTCCCTGCTCGGCAAGGGCACGGCGATCATCATCGTCGCCATCGGCGCGCTGTTCACGCCGGTCGTGTCGCGGACCGTCCGCGCGGCGGTCATCGGCGAGCGCGAGCGCGAGTACGTCATGGCAGCGCGGCTGCGCGGCGAGCGCTCGGCGTTCGTGATGGTGCGCGAGATCCTGCCCAACATCACGCAGCCGATCATCGTCGAGGGCACCATCCGCCTGGGCTACGCGGTCTTCACCGCCGCGACGCTGTCGTTCCTCGGCTTCGGTCTCGCGCCGCCTTCGCCCGACTGGGGCCTCACCATCTCCGTGGAGCGCGTCTTCCTGCAGATCGCCCCGTGGACCGTGCTGTTCCCCGCGGCCGCCCTCGCGTCCCTCGTGGTCGCCGTGAACCTGATCACCGATGGTTTGGGGAGGACGTTCTCGAAATGAGCGCCGCCGAGCAGCCCACGAACGTCACCGATCCGGGCGCCGCCGCCCTCGACGTCCAGGACCTCGAGGTCACGTTCCACCGGCGCGGCCGAAAGCTCCCGGTGCTCAAGGGCATCACCCTCAAGATCGAGCGCGGTCAGGCCTACGGGCTCGTGGGTGAATCGGGCTGCGGCAAGACGACGCTCGCCATGGCCGCGATGCGCTATCTCGCCTCCAACGGCACGCTCGACAACGGGCGGGTACTCGTCGATGGTCAGGATGTCAGCACGCTCAGCGAAGAGGCGCTGCGCAAGTGGCGCGGCGGCAAGGTCGCGATGGTCTACCAAGACCCGACCCAGGCTCTGAGCCCGGCGATGCGCATCGGCGACCAGCTCGCGGAGGTGTTCCACTACCACGAGGGTATGGACAAGAAGGCCGCGCTCGAGCAGGCCCGTGAGAGCCTGCGCCGCGTCGCCATCCCCGATCCCGAAGGGACTCTGCGCCGCTACCCCTTCGAACTGTCCGGAGGACAGCAGCAGCGCGTGGTCATCGCGATGGCGCTGGCCGTGAACCCGCAGCTGCTCATCCTCGACGAGCCCACCACCGGCCTCGACGCCACCGTCGAGGCGGAGATCCTGGACCTCATCGAGGAGCTGCGCGGCCGCATCAACGCCGCCATCCTTCTGATCACCCACAACCTGGGGCTGGTCGTCCGCCTCTGCGAGCGCGTGGGCGTGCTCTACGCCGGCCGGCTCGTCGAGGAGGGTTCCGCCAAGGAAGTCTTCACCGACCCGCGTCACCCCTACACGATGGGGCTGCTGCGCTGTGTCCCGCGCTTCGGCATGAACAAGACCGACGCCGCGCTCCAGACCATCCCGGGCACGCTTCCGGCCCTCGGCGACCCGCTCGAGGGCTGCGTCTACTCAGCGCGCTGCCCGATGGCCCAGCCGGTCTGCAGGCGCCGGGAGCCCGACTTCTACGCATGGCCGGGCGACGCAGCCGTCAGAGGCCAGGCTGAAGCCGAGGCCATGCCGTCCGACCCCGCCGCCTACTCGCCGCACCACGCCACCCCCGTGGGCGACTCCGCCCGCCACGCGCGCTGCTACTTCTCGTCGGACGTCGAGTCAATGCCGCACATGACACCGGTGCTCGCAACGAGCCTGGACGAGCGTGGCGGCGACACGGATGTCCTCGACATCGACAGCATGGTGCGCACGTTCAAGGATGGCTCCAAGAAGCTCACCGCGGTCGCCAACGTGTCGCTCAGCCTGAAGAAGGGCGAGACCTTCGGCCTGGTCGGGGAGTCCGGCAGTGGCAAGACGACGCTGGCCAAGTGCGTCACAGGCCTCATCCCCGCCGACTCCGGCACCGTCACCTTCGAGGGCGGCGTTCTGAAGTCAACGGCCGGCAAGCGCTCGCAGGATGCTCTGCGCGCCATCCAGATGGTCTTCCAGAACCCGGACTCCACGCTCAACCCGGCTTGGAGCACACGCCAGATCCTCACCCGCGCCGTGCGCAAACTCGGTGGAGCCAAGGGCGGCTCGGTCCGCGCCAAGGTCGACAAGCTCTCCGCCGACGTGCGCGTCGAGCCGCGGTTCCTGTTCCAGCGGCCCACGGAGCTCTCCGGCGGGCAGAAGCAGCGCATCGCCATCGCCCGCGCCTTCGCCGGCGACCCGCACCTGGTGATCTGCGACGAGCCGGCCTCCGCTCTCGACGTCTCCGTCCAGGCGAGCATCCTCAACCTCCTGGTGGAGCTGCAGACCAAGGAGCAGGCGTCCTACGTGTTCATCAGCCATGACCTGGCGGTCGTGCGCTACATCTCGGACCGCATCGGCGTCATGTACCTCGCCGAGCTCATCGAGGTCGGGGCGGCGGCGGACGTGTTCGACCCGCCGCACCACCCGTACACGGAGGCGCTGCTCAGCTCGATCCCGCGGCTCGACTTCGAGAAGCAGCGGGACCGCATCCCGCTGCGCGGTTCGATGCCGAGCCTCACCGATCCGCCGTCGGGCTGCCGCTTCCACACGCGCTGCCACCGGTTCCTCGGCGAGATCTGCGAGCAGCAGGTGCCGCCGGACCAGGACGCCGGCAACGGGCACACGTACAAGTGCCACATCGCGCCGGACGAGCTGCTCGCTCTGCAGAGGGCGGACGCACCCGCGCCGGAGCCCGCCGAGACGCTCTAGGCCAAGGCCGGCTCGCAGGGCGGGCTCAGGGCGAGCATGTTCCACGCGTCGTACGCAAGCCCTACCGCCGCGTGCTGCTTGTACGGCAGCGAGTAACGGCCCGGGATGGACTGCTGCACGGCCACCACGCATCCCTCGGCGAACAGCCGCGCCGTCTCCTCGTCCGCGGGCCGCCCGGCGAGCGACTGCTCGAGGTCCGCGGCGCGGAAGGCGGCTCCGCCGACCGCGCCGAGCGACACGCGCACGTCGGCGAGCGTGCCGGCGGCCGCGTCGAAACGCACGACCAGTGCGGCGCTCAGCCGGGCAACGCTCACCGCCGTGCGCGAGCCGATCTTGGCGAAGGCCGAGCGATGTTCCGGCCCGAGCGCCGGGAACGAGAACTCGGTGATCGCCTCGTCATGCCGCAGGCTCGTCCGGCCGGGGCCGAGGAGGACTTCGCCCAGCGGCCGGGTCGTGGCTACTCCGCCGCCGTCGATCGTCGTCACGTCGGCGCCGAGGGCCGTGAGCGCCGTGGCGCCGTCGGCACAGGGCGACGCGTTGGCGATGTTGCCGCCGATGGTGCCGGCGTTGCGGATCTGCACGGAGCCCACCTGGGCGGCGGCGAGGCCGAGGCACAGGGCGTGCTCGTGCACGAGCGGGTCCCACTGCAACTCCGTGAACGTGGTCGTCGCGCCGACGCGCAGCGTGTCGCCGTCCAGACGGATGTAGGTGAATCCGCCGAGCCCTGTCAGATCGATGAGCACGTCGGGCTCGTTCCCCGGCCGCCGGATGTCGCGCACCAGGTCGGTGCCGCCGGCGAGCAGGCGAGTCTGCGGCGTGGCCGTCTTGAGCGCCTCGACCAGCTCGTCGACGTCGGCCGGCGTCACGACTTGCGTCACAGGCACGTCACTCACCTCCCTCGGCGTCGGATGAGCCCGCAGGGGCCTCCGGCGACGGAGCCGGCGCGGCGGGCGGCCCGGCGACGGGCGCGTCCGGCGACGGGAAGGCCTCGGGGGCCGGGGCCGCGGCTTCCGTCAGCTCGGCCGCGGCCGCCTCGACGACCTCCTGGACGATCGCCAGGGTCTCCGGGTCGGTGCTGACCTCCACGGTGAGCTCGTCCGCCTCGCCGGGCAGCACCATCGCCGGCGTCGCGTCATGACCGCTGGCCGCCTTCACGGCCGCGACGATCGCCGCGTAGCCGGTGCAGCGACAGAGGTTGCCGGCAAGGGCGATGCGGATGTCCTGCTCGGACGGCACCGGGTTGGCCATGAGCAGCGCCTTGGCGGACATCAGCATGCCCGGCGTGCAGTAGCCGCACTGCACCGCGCCGTACTCGACGAACTTCTGCTGCAGGAGGTCGAGGTCGCCACCTTCGGCGAGGCCCTCGACCGTCAGCACGTCCTTGCCCCGCGCCTGCACGGCGAGCATCACGCACGCGTTGACTGCCTTGCCGTCGACGATGACGGTGCAGGCGCCGCACTCTCCCTCGCCGCAGCCCTCCTTGGTGCCGGTCAGGCCGAGCTGGTCGCGAAGGACGTCGAGCAGCCGCGCCGTAGGGCGCGCCTCCACCTCGTACTGCATGCCGTTGACGGTCAGCAGGAGCTGCATGCCGGCACCCCCTCGGGAGCGTGGAGGGCACCGATGATGCGCTCGGGCACGAGCGGCAGATCGGAGAGTGCCGTGCCCAGTGCGTTGTTGACGGCATTGACGATCGCCGGGGCGGTGGGCACCGTGGCGATCTCGCCGACACTCTTGGCGCTGAACGGCCCGTCGTCCCCTTCGTGCTCAACGAGAAGCACCTGGATGTCGGGCATGTCCGGCGCATTCACCATGTGGTAGTTCTTGAACCCGTCGATGCCGCTGCGGCCCTGCTCATCGACGTCGAGGTGCTCGTACAGCGCGTAGCCGATGCCCATCTGTACGGCGCCCTGGTACTGGGCCTCGACCATGCCGCGGTTGATCGCCCGTCCCACGTCGGCGACGGCGAGGAAGTCGTTGACCGCGACCAGGCCGGTCGCGGTGTCGACTTCGACCTCGGCGAACTGTACCGAGTACGAGGCGGGATTGGAGACCGCGTAGTAGGTCGTCGACGCGGCGATGGACGGCACGTGGCGCATCTCGCTGAGGCGCGCGATGTCGCGGTAGGCGACCGCACGCTCCGGGTCGTGCTCGACGCGCACGGCGCCGTCGCGCGTGTAGAGGTGCACGACCGGCTCCTTGAGCAGTTCGGAGGCGGCCTGCAGGAGGCGGCCCTTGACCTTCTCGGCGGTCACGCGGGCGCACTGGCCGACGACGTAGGTCACGCGGCTGCCGTAGGTGCCGTAGTCGAACGGCGTCGTCGCCGTGTCCGCCTCTCCGGCGGCGATGCGGTCGGGGTGCACGCCGAGCACTTCGCCGACGATGATCTTCATCGTCGTGACGATGCCGCAGCCGGGATCGTGCAGGCTGGCGTTGAGCTCGAACGTACCGTCCTCGTTCATCTTGAGCGACATGTTGCTGGCCTCGGGGAACGCGCCGAACATGCCGTTCTTGTGGGCGCCGGCGGCGACGCCGACGCCGCGCCGGAGGCGGCCCCGCCCGGCGGGGCGCGCCCGGCGAGCGGCCCAGTCGAACGCCACGGCGCCGCGCTCGAGGCACTCGCGCACGCGCGCGTCGCCGAGCGGCAGGCCGGTCACGAGGTCGGTGTCGAAGGGCTCGACCATGTTCTTGAGGCGGAGCTCGACCGGGTCGAGCCGCAGTGCGGCCGCTACCCGGTCCATGTGGATCTCGGTGGCCGCGGCGATCTCCGGGGCGCCCCAGCCACGGCAGGCGCCCCCGACCGGCGTGTTCGTGAGCACGGCGCGGCTCATGTGCCGGTAGTGCGGGGTGCGATAGAGCTTGGTGACCTTCTTGCACATATGGATCGAGTAGTCGGGCGTGCTCGAGGCGTACGCGCCGGCGTCGAGCGTGGAGGCGGCCTCGAAGTCGAGCAACACGCCGTCCTGCGTGCAGGCGGTACGGATGGTGGTCCAGGTGGCGGGGCGGACCATCGTCGCGACCATGCACTCCTCACGGTCGAGGAGGAGCTTGACGGGCCTGCGGGTGGCATGCGCGAGGAAGGCACAGACCGGCTCGATGATGTATTCGGTCTTGCCGCCGAACGAGCCGCCCATCGGCACCTTGATCACGCGCACGCGGTGGTACTCCATGCTGAGCAGCTCCGCGATCACGGTACGCGCCGCGTAGACGCCCTGGCTGGTGGTCCAGACGGTCATGCCGCCGGTGCTGTGGCCCCGGGCGATGCAGACGTGCGGCTCCAGCGCGGCGTGATGGACGCGCGGAGTGCTGGTCGACGACGAGACGATGACCGCGCCCTCGAGATCGGGGCGCTCGCCCTTGTCGAACTCGCTCTCGTACGCGATGTTGCCGGTGGAGTGGACGAGGACGTCGGTGCTGGCCAGCGCCTCGTCGACGGTGAGCAGCGGCGGAAGCTCTTCGTACTCGATCTCGACGAGCGCCGCGGCAGCCTCCGCGGTCGCCCGGCTCGTCGCCACGACGGCGGCGACGCGGTCGCCCACGAAGCGCACGTGCTCGCTGAACAGCGTCTCGTCGTGCGGCGCGAGGTCCTGGCCGGGGTGGATGCGCGCCCGGCAGAACCGGGTCATCGGGGAGTTCTCGTGCGAGAACACCTTGACGACGCCCGGCATCGCCTCGGCGCGCGATGCGTCGACCCGCTTGACCATGCCGTGCGGGATGGTGCTGAGAATGAGCTTGGCGTGGAGCATGCCCGGCATACTGAAGTCGCTGCCGTAGACGAGCTCCCCCGTCACCTTCTGGGCGACGTCGTGGACGGGGTAGCTACCCCCGACGTACTGCAGGTCCTCGGTCAAGCTGCCGTTCTCCTCTCGGTCGTCTTCTCTGGTGGTCAGATCAGGTTGCCCGGAGGTCTGTCCTCCGGGCGGCTCTCGTCGAACCAGCGCCGGTACTCGGCCTTGCAGGCCTGCGCCGCCGGCGCCAGGCAGCATCCGCCCTCCGAGGTGCAGAGCAACTCGGGCGGCAGGGCGCGGCCGATGCGGTCGGCGACGTCGAGCGCCTCGTGCAGCGGCAGCACCGCCTGGTGGCCTGCGAGCGACAGGTCGGCGAACACGTGGGCCATGCAGGTCGCAGCCATGATGCGGCTGCGGCACGGCTGGCTGAGTCCGCCGGGCATCGGGTCGCACGGCAGGCCCATGAACGCCTGAAGGGCGAGCGAAGCCGCGTTCTCGACAGCTTCGGGGGACCCGCCGACCATCTCCACGATCGCGGCCGCGGCCATCGCGCCGCAGACGCCGGATTCGCCCGTACAGCCTAGCACTTCGCCGGTGGGCTCGGTGCGGGTGTAGGCGATGGCGCCGATGCCGGCGGCGATGAACAGCCCGCGGAGCAGGTCGTCGTCGCTCAGCCCGCGGGCCTCCTGGACGGCGCTGAGGGCGGCGTAGATGTAGCCTGCCCCGCCGCCCATCGGCCCCGGTACGTTCTCGACGCCGGGCACGCCGGCGCCGGCGCCGTAGGCGTACTTGATGGTCTGCGCGGTGACGCCGTCGCTGACGCGGACCGGCGTCTCCGCGTGCTTCATCCAGCGGCCGGCGAAGTCCGGCTTGAACTCGGTGTCGATGACCGCGACGTCCTCTTCGTAGACGGCGCGGGTCTGCCGGCGCATGACCAGAGACAACGCACGCATGCGGTCGACGACCCAGCCGGAGGGCCAGCCGGAGGCGTCCATCTCGTACTGGACGGCGACCTCCCAAAGTGGGAGGTCGTTCGCGGCCGCGAGCTCGCGCCAACGCGTCATGGTGTCGAAGAGCTGGGGCTTGCGATCCGGCTGGCTGACGACCGGCAGGAGCGGCCGCAGCAGCGCCAGCCGGAGCACAGGAACGTCGTCGCCGAGCACCTCGCGCAGCGCCGCGAGGTCCGGCTCGATGGGCGCCGCGAACACGTGCAGGGCCCCGCGGCCGTCGACGCGCACGGTCTGCGCGTCGACCACGTCGGGGAGTTCGGCCCTGAGCCGCTCGAGCTTCTCGTCGCTCAGGGCCTCTTGCGGATCCTGCACCAGCAGCACGAAGGCGTCGCCGAGCGTTCGGTACGGGAAGCCGTCGAGCGTCACGGTCTCGACCATGCCGCCGCCGGTGGAGTCGCCGACCAGGTCGACCATCAGCCCGCTCTTGCCGGTCAAGACGAACTTGATGGCGTTTGGGTGCCTGCTCTCGGCGATCTCGGTGAACGCGAACTCGACGGCGACCCCGGCCTCAGCCGCGAGCTCGAAGCTGCGGAACAGCCGGGCATCGTCGGGCAGGTAGCCGAGGACGCCGGCGATCATCGCCCGGTCCTCGGCCATGATGCCGAAGGTGCCGGCGAAGGAGCCATTCGGGTCGAGCTCGACACGCATCCGGGCGACCGGCTCCCCGAGCAGGCAGCCGGCGAGGTAGCCGAGGCGGCACGGCCCGGCGGTGTGCGAGCTGGAGCCGGGCTGCATCACCGGTCCGAACACGTCG
>Ga0315271_10001543_pt1 | contig 13946 bp, 10 predicted proteins | sample C3_top_MG_FD_204664 | JGI IMG/M metagenome (GOLD analysis project Ga0315271, IMG submission 204664) | Sediment microbial communities from Yellowstone Lake, YNP, Wyoming, USA - C3_top | ecosystem: Environmental > Aquatic > Freshwater > Lake > Sediment | place: USA: Wyoming | collected 2017-08-01 | reverse complement strand
TACAGTTTCAGACTGAGGCTGCACACCACCCACAGCACAATAGACCATACACGCGCCATCCAGAACACGCATTGAACGCTCAACTTCGATAGTAAAGTCAACGTGTCCAGGCGTGTCAATAATATTAATCCGGTGCTCCGGATAATTTTTATCCATACCCTTCCAGTAACAGGTAGTAGCAGCTGAAGTAATGGTAATGCCACGCTCCTGCTCCTGCTCCATCCAGTCCATAACCGCAGCACCATCATGCACTTCGCCTATTTTGTGCGAGACTCCGGTATAAAATAGTACACGTTCAGTTGTCGTTGTTTTACCTGCATCAATATGCGCACTGATGCCGATATTACGATAGAGTTCAATTGGTGTTTTGCGTGCCACGGTAGCTACCTAACTTTCTTAACTTTTAGCCTGGTTTTCCCAGAGGAATCCTAATGAGGAATTCTAAATTTCTTAGAAGCGGAAATGCGAGAAGGCTTTATTTGCCTCAGCCATACGGTGAACTTCTTCACGCTTTTTAACTGCGCCACCGCGTCCTTCAGAAGCGTCGATCAGCTCACCCGCCAGACGCATACCCATAGACTTCTCGCCACGCTTGCGGGCAAAGTCTTTCAACCAACGCATAGCGAGTGCCATACGACGGGAAGGTCGCACTTCAACAGGAACCTGGTAGTTAGCACCGCCCACACGACGACTCTTAACCTCAACCTGCGGCTTAACATTAGTCAATGCCAGATTGAAAATCTCGATCGCATCTTTTCCGCTCTTTTTACTTACCTGATCCAGGGCACCGTAAAGAATACGCTCTGCCACCGACTTCTTACCGGAAGTCATCAGCACGTTTACGAATTTGGACAGATCCTGATTGCCGAACTTTGGATCCGGCAGTATCTCGCGTTTGGCTACTACTCTACGTCTTGGCATATCTAAACCTCAAAATTATCCTACAAATTCAAAAATACAGTCACGACCACTGTCCGGTCAGCACCTGTCAATTAGGCCTTTTCAGCACCTATCTCTTACGCCTTTTTAGGACGCTTGGTACCATACTTGGAACGGGACTGTTTCCTGTCTTTCACGCCAGCCGTATCCAAACTACCGCGCACCATGTGGTAACGCACACCCGGCAAATCCTTTACACGCCCACCGCGCAACAGCACAACCGAGTGCTCCTGCAGATTATGCCCCTCACCACCAATGTAGGAGATCACCTCAAAACCATTGGTCAAACGCACCTTGGCAACTTTACGCAAAGCGGAGTTTGGCTTTTTCGGTGTCGTTGTGTAAACACGAGTACACACACCACGCTTCTGAGGACTTCCCTCAAGCGCAGGAACTTTACTTTTTGTAATTTCGGCAGCACGAGGGCTACGCACTAACTGGTTAATCGTTGGCATTATATGGTTCCTAAAAACTCTATTTAATCAATCTATAGCAAAATACAAACCGTCACAGCACGAGTAACTGGCGCACTGTGACGGCGAAAATGACCGCGCATTCTATTTAAGAACACACTGCCTGTCAAGCAAGCTAGGCGTTTTCCTGAGTCGCCGCACTTGTAGTCAAGTCGCTCAAACCTTCGCCTTGAGCCATATCCACACCTAAACGTTGTTTGCGTCGCGCGGCATGGAAAGCAAGACCCGTACCTGCAGGTATTAAACGTCCCACGATGACGTTTTCTTTCAAGCCGCGCAAATCATCCCTCTTACCCATGATTGCCGCTTCTGTCAGTACTCGCGTAGTTTCCTGGAATGATGCTGCCGATATGAACGAATCCGTAGATAGCGAAGCCTTTGTAATACCCAGCAACATGTACTGGAAAGTAGCAATCTGCTTGCCCTTTTCCTCTACCAGTTCATTTTCTATCAGCAGATCAGCTCGCTCGACCTGTTCTTTTGGTATGAATTTGGTATCGCCGGCATCGATAATTTGAACTCGTCTCAACATCTGCCGCACAATCACTTCGATATGCTTGTCATTGATCTTCACGCCTTGCAGTCGGTAAACGTCCTGCACTTCGTCTGTGATATAGCGAGCCAACGCTTCGATACCAAGCAAACGCAAAATGTCGTGTGGATCTGCAGGACCGTCTACGATCATTTCACCCTGTGTCACCAATTGACCATCGTGTACCAAAACGTGCTTATCTTTGGTAATCAGGAACTCATGCGGCTGACCTTCCCCATCAGTAATAACCAGACGCTGCTTGCCTTTAGTCTCTTTACCGAATGATGCTGTACCCGTTACGTCAGCCAGCATGCCTGCATCTTTAGGTGAGCGCGCTTCAAATAACTCGGCAACTCGTGGCAGACCACCTGTAATATCACGAGTCTTGGATGACTCTTGCGGAATACGCGCAAGCACTTCACCTACCCCTACATTCTGCCCATCCTCCACAGTTATAATACTACCAACCTGGAAGGTAACTGAGATTGATATGTCAGTTCCCGCAATTTTGATCTCATTGCCACTTTCGTCCAGCAAACGCACTAACGGGCGCACACCTTTGGTTTGAGACGTACTCCGTTTTGGGTCAATAACCACCAAACTGGAAAGACCGGTTACATCGTCTATCTGCCTGGATACTGTCACGCCTTCTTCCACACCTTCAAAACGTGCCCGGCCAGCATACTCAGTAATAACTGGACGAGTATGCGGATCCCAAGTGGCCAGGACTTCACCAGCGCGTACTACAACGCCTTCCCGCGCGGTTAACGTTGCACCGTAAGGCACCTTGTGTCGCTCACGTTCACGACCATGGTCATCCGTTACCATGATCTCTCCGCTACGTGCTACTACCACCTGCACACCTTTTGCCGTGGTAACGGTACGCATATTGGCGCTGTATTTGAGTATGCCGTTGGATTTTCCTTCTACCTGGCTTGCCACGATGGTACGCGATGCAGCACCACCGATGTGGAAGGTACGCATCGTCAACTGAGTACCCGGCTCGCCGATTGACTGGGCAGCCACCACACCCACAGCTTCACCCACGGTGATCATTCCGCCACGACCCAGGTCGCGGCCATAACACTTGGCACACAAGCCAAAACGTGTCTCGCAAGTCAGCGGAGTACGTACCCTCACCTCGTCGATACCAAGTGTTTCAATCACTTCAACCATATCCTCATCAAGCAGTGTGCCGGCCTCGTACAGCGTCTCACTGGACTCGGGATTAACGATGTCAGTACTGGTTACACGACCCAGGATACGCTCGCGCAAAGCTTCAATGACTTCACCACCTTCAACGAGTGCCTTCATCGAACGCCCCAGAGCGGTGCCACAATCTTCCTCAATAACAACCAGATCTTGAGTTACGTCCACCAAACGGCGGGTCAGGTAACCAGAGTTCGCTGTCTTTAAAGCAGTATCAGCCAAACCTTTACGTGCACCGTGGGTGGAAATAAAGTACTGCAATGTGTTCAAACCCTCGCGGAAGTTTGCAGTAATCGGAGTTTCAATAATCGAACCATCCGGCTTAGCCATCAAACCGCGCATGCCGGACAATTGACGTATCTGGGCTGCAGAGCCACGCGCACCTGAGTCTGCCATCATGTAGATGGAGTTAAACGACTCCTGCATCACAACCTTGCCTTTCTTGTCCGTGCGAATTTCACCGGTTGCATGCTCAATGACAGGCTCGCTACCCAACTGGTCCATCATAGCCTTGGCCACAACATCTCCGGTACGACCCCAGATATCCACCACCTTGTTGTAACGTTCGCCCTGGGTTACCAGACCCGAGGTGTACTGGGTATCAATTTCATGTACTTCTTTTTCCGCAGCGGCAATCAGCTCATTTTTTTGCTTGGGCACGAGCATGTCATCCACGCAGATCGAGATACCGGCGCGAGTCGCATAGGTAAAGCCAGTACTCATCAACTTGTCGGCCATAATAACTGTGTCGCGCAATCCGCAACGGCGGAAGCTGGTGTTAATCAGACGTGAGATTTCTTTCTTCTTCAGCGCTTTATTCACCACACTAAATGGCAAACCAACCGGTAAGATTTCAGAAAGAATGGCACGACCAACTGTGGTTTCATAACGCGTACGTTTTTCCTGACGCACACCATTTTCGTCCAGAGTTACCTCATTAATACGCACCATGACCTGAGCCTGCAAATCAACTTGCTTGGCCTGATAAGCACGCAGCGCTTCAGATACGTTGGCAAACATGGAGCCTTCGCCGAGTGCGCCGGCTTTTTCTCTCGTCATGTAATACAAGCCCAACACGATATCCTGCGACGGAACAATGATCGGCTCACCGTTTGCAGGTGACAATACGTTGTTCGAAGCCAGCATCAGCGTACGGCATTCCATCTGCGCTTCAAGCGACAGGGGCACGTGTACCGCCATTTGGTCACCGTCGAAGTCGGCGTTAAATGCGGTACACACCAGCGGGTGCAACTGAATAGCCTTGCCTTCAATCAGCATCGGCTCAAAAGCCTGGATACCCAGACGGTGCAAGGTAGGCGCACGGTTCAGCATCACCGGATGTTCGCGAATAACTTCTTCCAGAATATCCCACACGATAGGCTCTTCAGCCTCAACCATGCGTTTACCGGCTTTAATAGTTGTTGCCAGACCCATTTTTTCCAGGCGCTCAAAGATGAACGGCTTGAATAATTCAAGCGCCATTTTCTTTGGCAGACCGCACTGGTGCAGTTTAAGCTGAGGCCCCACCACGATCACTGATCGACCGGAATAGTCCACGCGCTTACCCAGCAAGTTTTGCCTGAAGCGACCGCCCTTACCTTTGATCATATCGGCCAATGATTTCAGCGGACGCTTGTTGGCGCCTGTCATAGCCTTGCCGCGACGACCGTTATCCAGCAGCGAGTCCACTGACTCCTGCAGCATACGTTTTTCGTTACGAACAATAATTTCCGGCGCTTTCAACTCGAGTAAACGTTTCAAACGGTTGTTACGGTTGATTACGCGGCGATACAAGTCGTTCAAGTCAGATGTTGCAAAACGACCACCGTCCAGTGGAACCAGTGGACGCAACTCTGGCGGCAATACTGGCAACACCTCCAATACCATCCACTCGGGCTTGATGCCGGACTGGACGAACGCTTCCAGTATCTTCAGACGCTTCGCATATTTTTTGATTTTCGTTTCTGAGCTGGTTGCTTCCAACTCTGCACGCAGAGTAGTTACTTCAACGGGCACATCCAAAGCACGAAGCAATGCGCGCACGCCTTCAGCACCCATCACTGCAGAGAACTCATCACCGTACTCTTCCAGCTTGGCGAGATAATCATCTTCCGATAGAAGCTGTCCACGGTTCAGCGGTGTCATTCCGGGCTCGGTAACTACATATGCTTCAAAATACAATACGCGTTCAATATCGCGCAATGTCATATCCAGCACCATACCCAGGCGAGAGGGCAAGCTCTTCAAAAACCAGATATGCGCGACTGGGGAAGCCAGCTCAATGTGACCCATGCGTTCACGACGCACCTTGGACAGGGTTACTTCTACACCGCACTTCTCACAGATCACACCACGATGCTTCAGGCGCTTGTATTTGCCACACAAACATTCATAGTCCTTGATCGGACCGAAAATCTTGGCGCAGAACAATCCATCACGCTCAGGCTTGAACGTCCTGTAATTGATGGTTTCCGGCTTTTTAACTTCGCCGTAGGACCATGAACGAATTTTTTCCGGAGAAGCCAGACCGATCCTAATCGAGTCGAATTCTTCCTTTTGCGTTACCTGCTTAAATAAATCTAGCAATGCTTTCATTTGCAACTCCTCGTTAACCTTGCGCCCAACTTGTTGAACAATGTCCGAATTACTTTAATTACGTATCAGATCGATATCAATACACAAGGATCGAATTTCCTTGGTTAACACGTTGAACGACTCAGGCATACCGGCTTCAATTTTATGGTCGCCCTTGACGATGCTTTCATACACTTTGGTACGACCAGTTACGTCGTCCGACTTGACAGTGAGCATTTCCTGCAGAGTATACGCAGCACCGTAAGCTTCCAGTGCCCAGACCTCCATCTCGCCGAAACGCTGGCCACCAAACTGCGCCTTACCACCCAACGGTTGCTGAGTAACCAGACTGTATGGACCAGTGGAACGGGCATGCATTTTGTCATCAACCAAATGGTGCAGTTTGAGCACATGCATATAACCAACCGTAACCGCGCGGTCAAATTCTTCACCTGTACGGCCATCTTGCAGCTTCATCTGCCCTGAACGTGGCAGATCGGCCAGCTCAAGCATGGTTTTGATTTCCTCTTCACTCGCACCGTCGAAGACCGGAGTTGAGAAAGGCACACCAGCCTTAAGGTTACGGCACAACTCCACGACCTCATCATCGCTAAATGCTGCGATTTCTGCAGCCTGTTCATCTTTGTAAATCTTGCCAAGGAATTTGCGAATGTCAGCAACCTTGGTTTCAGCTTCCAGCATTTTGTTAATTTTTTGCCCCAGGCCTTTGGCTGCCCAGCCCAGATGAACCTCTAACACTTGACCGATATTCATACGTGACGGAACACCCAACGGGTTCAGTACAATATCAATCGGCGTGCCATTGGCCATACACGGCATGTCTTCCACCGGCACGATGCGTGAAACCACACCCTTGTTACCGTGGCGGCCCGCCATCTTGTCACCTGACTGCAAGCGACGCTTAACGGCCACATAAACCTTGACCATTTTCTGCACTCCGGCTTGCAGCTCATCCCCCTGGGTTAATTTGCGCTTCTTCAAATCAAAAGCAGCGTCAAACTCTACACGTTTCTGTGCCAGACCATCTTTTACCTGTTCAAGCTGTGCGGCTACTTCATCATCGCCCAGACGAATATCAAACCACTGGTGATGTTCCAGCCCGGCCAAATAATCCTTGCTCAGTTTTGTGCCTTTGGCAAGCTTCTTGGGCCCGCCATTCGCTACTTTACCGGTCAGCATTTTTTCCAAACGCGTGAACACGTCGATTTCAACGATACGCATCTGGTCAGCCAGATCTTTCTTGTAACGGCCCAACTCGTCGTCAACAATCTGCTGCGCACGTGCGTCGCGTTGCAAACCTTCGCGTGTAAATACTTGCACGTCGATTACGGTTCCCGAAATACCGGCTTGTACACGCAAGCTGGTATCTTTTACGTCAGATGCTTTTTCGCCAAAAATTGCGCGCAGCAGCTTCTCTTCCGGCGTCAGTTGTGTTTCGCCCTTGGGTGTAACTTTACCAACCAGGACGTCACCCACAACAACTTCCGCACCAATGTGCACGATACCGCATTCATCCAAACGAGCCATCTGGCCCTCGGACAAATTAGGGATGTCGCGAGTAATCTCTTCCGAACCCAGCTTGGTGTCACGAGCAACAACAGTTAACTCTTCAATATGGATAGAAGTGAAACGGTCATCGGATACGACACGCTCAGATATCAGAATTGAGTCTTCGTAGTTATAACCATTCCAAGGCATAAACGCGACCAGCATATTCTGGCCGAGTGCGAGTTCGCCCATATCCGTAGAAGCACCGTCGGCAATCACGTCACCGCGTTCAATCACATCACCCATCCTTACCAACGGACGCTGATTGATGTTGGTATTCTGGTTTGATCTTGTGTACTTGGTCAGATTGTAGATATCCACACCAACTTCCCCGTGCGTTGTCTCGTCATCATTGACGCGTACAACTATACGGCCAGAATCCACGTAATCCACACGACCACCGCGCCACGCCTGTACAGCAGTGCCCGAGTCAATCGCAACAGTACGCTCGATACCCGTACCCACCAGTGCTTTTTCAGCACGCAAGCAAGGTACCGCCTGACGTTGCATATTGGCTCCCATCAAGGCACGGTTCGCGTCGTCATGCTCCAGGAAGGGAATCAGTGAAGCCGCTACCGACACAACTTGAGAAGTAGACACGTCCATATATTCGATCTTGTCCGGTGTTGCCAGAACAAATTCGTTATGCTGACGAGATGAAACGATATCGTTGGTAAACTTACCCTTGCTGTCGAGTTCGGCATTCGCCTGAGCGATGGTAAATCTGCCCTCTTCAATCGCCGACAGATAATCCACATCCATCGTCGCACGGCCTTTTGCTACACGATGATAGGGTGTTTCTATAAAACCGTATGTATTGGTACGCGCATACAGGGACAGTGAGTTGATCAAACCAATGTTTGGACCTTCAGGTGTCTCGATCGGGCATACGCGACCGTAATGCGTAGGATGCACGTCGCGCACTTCAAAACCTGCACGTTCACGGGTCAAACCGCCAGGGCCAAGCGCCGAAATACGACGCTTGTGCGTCACTTCAGACAATGGGTTGGTCTGATCCATAAACTGCGACAGCTGGCTGGAACCAAAGAATTCTTTCACTGCAGCAGAAATCGGCTTGGCGTTGATCAAATCATGCGGCATAAGATTGTCAGTTTCAGCCTGACCCAGCCGTTCCTTGACTGCGCGCTCTACGCGTGCCAAACCGGTACGGAACTGGTTTTCGGCCAGTTCGCCCACTGCACGAATGCGACGATTACCAAGGTGGTCGATGTCATCGATTTCACCACGACCGTTGCGTAACTCAACCAGAATTTTGATTACCGCAATGATGTCTTCGTTGGACAACGTGACTGCGCCCGTCAGTTCATCACGGCCTACACGACGGTTAAATTTCATTCGTCCCACTGCTGACAAGTCGTAACGTTCTTCCGAGAAGAAGAGTCCGTTAAACAAACCTTCGACTGCATCTTCAGTTGGTGGCTCACCGGGACGCATCATGCGGTAGATCGCAACACGCGCTGTCCATAAATCTGTTGTTTCGTCCAGACGAAGAGTTTGCGATATGAATGCACCCTGGTCCAGATCGTTGGTATACAGCGTATGAAACTTTGTCACACCTGCTTCATGCAGATTGGCCAGCACAGTTTCCGTAATTTCATCATTGGCGCTGGCGACAATCTCACCGCTGTCTTTATCTACGATATTTTCCGCCAGTACTCGACCAAACAGGAAGTCTTCACCAACAGCCAGCTTGCTAATACCGTCTTCACTCATTTCGCGTACATGGCGCGCAGTGATGCGCTTATCCATGGCAACGATAACTTTGCCGGCTTTGTTCAAAATATCAAAGCGCGCAATTTCACCGCGCAAACGCTCAGGCACGACTTCGAATTGAATACCCTTCTTGCTCATATGGAAAGAATCAAACTCAAAGAATGCAGCCAGAATCTGTTCGTGCGTAAAGCCTATGGACTTCAGCAGGATGGTTACCGGCAACTTGCGGCGACGGTCAATACGGAAATAGACATAATCCTTGGCATCAAACTCAAAGTCCAGCCAGGAACCGCGGTAAGGAATGACACGAGCTGAGAACAACAGCTTGCCGGAAGAATGCGTCTTGCCCCGATCATGCTCAAAGAACACACCGGGTGAACGGTGCAATTGCGACACGATAACGCGTTCAGTACCGTTAATAACAAAGGAGCCGGTGTGTGTCATCAGCGGAATTTCACCCATGTACACCTCCTGCTCCTTGACTTCTTTGACAGTAGGCTTCGATGCTTCCTTGTCCAGCAAAGTCAGACGTACACGAGCGCGCAAAGGCGAGGCATAAGTCAAACCACGCTGCTTGCACTCTTTGACGTCAAAAGGCGGAACACCCAGCACATAGCTGACGTAGTCAAGCCGGGCAAATTTATTGTGGCTTTCAATTGGAAAAATCGAATTGAAAGCCGCTTGCAAGCCTTGTTTTTTACGCTGCATAGGATCGATATCAGCTTGCAGAAATTCGCTGTACGATTCTAATTGGGTAGACAACAGGTAAGGCACCGGCAAAGCGGCGATCCGTTTGGCAAAACTTTTACGGATACGTTTTTTTTCAGTAAAAGAATAACTCATTGATATCTCCACGACCGAAGGAAAAAGACAAAGGATAAAACGCGTATTTAACACACGTTATCCATTAACTTCTAAAGTTAAATGACCAACATGATTACTTGCAATCAAGAAACGGCAAAAGGCTGACGAAAACCGCCAGCCCTTATGCACGTACTTTTATTACTTGATTTCTGCAGTTGCGCCAGCTTCAACCAATTGCTTCATGATTGAATCTGCATCAGCTTTAGAAACACCTTCTTTAACCGCCTTAGGTGCGCCATCCACCAGATCCTTGGCTTCTTTCAAGCCCAGACCAGTAATTGCACGAACTGTTTTGATCACGCCGACTTTGCTGTCGCCAGCAGACATCAGCATGACGGTGAATTCAGTTTGCTCAGCTGCAGCGGCAGCACCACCTGCGGCACCACCTGCAGGTCCGGCCACTGCAACAGCAGCAGCAGACACACCAAACTTCTCTTCCATCTCTTTGATCAGAGCAGACAGATCCAAAACAGTCATTTGCGCGATTGCGTCAAGAATTTCAGCTTTATTAACAGCCATGTAAATCTCCTAAAATATTAATTCAATAGTATGCAGCTAAGTCGGGTTGGCTTAAGCAGAAGCCCAAGTTTTAAGCAGGAGCAAGCTCGGCTTCCTTCTTATCGCGAACTGCAGCCAAGCCACGCACAAACGTACTTGTTGTTGCGAGCATTGTGCCCATCAACATTGCAATCAACTCATCACGGCTTGGTGTTGCTGCCAGAACTTTAACGTCAGCGACTGACATCACGGTACCTGACATACAACCTGCTGTAATTACCAACTTCGCATTTGTTTTGGCAAAATCGTTCACCACTTTGGCAGCAGATACAGCATCAGGACTGATACTGTAAATCAACGGACCCACCATCTTGTCCGCCAATGCTGCAAAAGGAGTGTCCATTACCGCACGGCGAGCTAATGTATTTTTCAATACATGCAAATACACACCAGACTTGCGTGCATTTGCACGCAGACTTGTAATGTCGCTTACCGCAATACCCCGGTACTCTGCCAAAACAATAGTCTGAGCCTTTGCCACTTGTGCACTCACTTCAGCCACTACTGCCTGTTTTTCCTGCAGATTAAGACCCAAAGTCTACCTCCATTTTCTACTGAAAATACATTTCAAGGCACGGCATGCCGCGCCTGAATGCGTTCCATGATTAATAACCGCGACTACAAATCTAAAATTGAACCCTATAAAGTTAAAGTCCAACAGCATATTTGCAGGCACACCATCTACGTGGGTCGACGATTTGCACCGTCAATTAAAGCTTCGGCCTACCACACCTCAACCACCTACGGTCTTTGATAATCTGCCACTCATGCCAGCAGTCCAAAGTCTTTCATCGACATAGCACATCAGCACTATGTCGAAATTTTTAATACGTTACGCAATCAAGCTGGCTTGTTCAACGCGGATACCCACGCCCATCGTGCTGGAAATTGCAACCTTCCTCAGATAAACACCCTTAGTAGCTGATGGTTTTGCTTTATTCAAGGCATCAATCAATGCCAGCATGTTTTCACGCAGGGCAGCAGGTTCAAATGAAGCACGACCGATAGTGCACTGAACAATCCCGTTCTTGTCAGTACGGTACTGCACCTGACCCGCTTTGGCATTGCGCACAGCGCCCGCCACGTCGGCAGAAACCGTACCCACCTTAGGGTTGGGCATCAGGCCGCGCGGACCCAGAATCTGACCCAGCTGACCCACGATCCGCATCGCATCAGGCGAGGCAATCACTACGTCGAAATCCATTTTGCCAGCCTTGATACTTTCAGCAAGATCTTCGAACCCCACTATATCAGCGCCAGCCGCTTTAGCTTCCTCAGCCTTGGGGCCTTGAGCAAATACTGCAACACGTACTGTCTTACCCGTTCCTTTTGGCAGTACCACTGAACCACGTACCAGTTGATCCGATTTACGCGCGTCAATTCCGAGATTCACAGCAACGTCGATTGATTCATCAAACTTCGCTTTGGCAGTTTCTTTGACCAGCTTCAATGCCTCGTCCAGCGCATACAGCTTGGTACGATCAACCTTGGCAGCAAGTGCCTTATAACGCTTGGAGATATGTGCCATTTTTATTCACCTTCCACAGTAATGCCCATGCTGCGCGCACTGCCAGCAATGGTGCGTACCGCTGCGTCCATATCGCCAGCAGTCAGATCAGCTTGTTTTGTCTTTGCAATGTCTTCCGCCTGTTTGCGAGTAAGCTTGCCGACTTTTGCGGTATGAGGCGTAGGACTGCCCTTTTGAACGCCAGCGGCTTTCTTGATCAGAATGGTCGCGGGTGGACTTTTCATGACAAAGGTAAAGCTCTTGTCTGCAAAGGCAGTGATTACGACTGGAATCGGCAGTCCCGGCTCAATACCCTGAGTCTGTGCGTTAAACGCCTTACAGAACTCCATGATATTAAGACCGCGCTGGCCCAGCGCCGGGCCGATAGGTGGGCTAGGATTTGCTTTCCCAGCAGGAACTTGCAGCTTGATAAAGCCGACAATTTTCTTTGCCATTTTGATACTCCTGTTAGTGGGTTAAACGTATAACGATATGCCTCGATACACTCCCCGTTTGTAATACCGGATTGCCCCGGCTTCTTGCTTCAGACTATTGCAATCAGACCTTTTCGACCTGACCGAAATCCAGTTCTACCGGTGTCGAACGACCAAATATGGTCACCGCCACACGTATTTTACTCTTGTCGTAATTGACCGTTTCGACGGTGCCGTTGAAATCGGTGAACGGACCCTCTTTGACACGTACCGATTCGCCAATCTCAAACAGCACCTTGGGACGCGGCTTCTCAACGCCGGCCTGCATTTGTTGCATGATGTTATCAACTTCCTTCTGGCTTATCGGAGTTGGCTTCATCGCAGTACCACCAATAAATCCGGACACCTTGGGAATACTTTTCACCATGTGCCATGTTTCATCGGTCATATCCATCTCGACGAGCACATAACCCGGGAAGAATTTTCTTTCGCTCAGTTTTTTCTGTCCCGCCTTGAGCTCGACAACCTCTTCTACCGGCACCAGAATCTGCCCAAACGAGCTTTCCATACCTGCACGAGCGATACGCTCCAGCAGTGCACGCTGCACACTTTTTTCAAATTGAGAGTACGTATGAACCACATACCAACGTTTAGACATCATTAGCCCCGTCCCATCAATTTGTTAATTGCAAACAACAGGGTTGCATCCACCGACCATAGAAATAATGCCATCACCACCGCAAACAACACAACCACACCCGTGGTTTGGTAAGTTTCTTTCCCTGTCGGCCAAACAACACGCCTTGCCTCGGCCACGGACTCTTTGGCAAAACCAAAAAAACGCTTACCCGGCTCGGACGTCCACAACACTGCAGCCGCCAAAACCAGTCCAAGCAAAACTGAAACCACACGAAGCAACTCCGCAAAGACAATCGTACTACCCTGCAAAAAATAATAACCTGCAATGCCTGCCACTACCAGGAGGAATGCCACGCTCAATTTGATTATATTCACCATGCGCAATCCAACCCCTTTTTCTTTTTAACTAGTCTACTTTTAACTGGCAGGCCAGGAGGGTTTCGAACCCCCAACCCTCGGTTTTGGAGACCGATACTCTACCAATTGAGCTACTGGCCTATTAAACTTCCAAACGAATCATGGCGGAGCGAGAACCCTCACTCCGCCACATCATCGAAATACTTACTTCAGAATCTTCGCTACCACACCCGCGCCAACGGTACGGCCGCCTTCGCGAATCGCGAAACGCAGACCTTCTTCCATCGCCACAGGGGCGATCAGGCTGACGGTAACGGATACGTTGTCGCCCGGCATGACCATTTCTGTTCCCGCTGGCAGCTCAACCGCACCGGTTACGTCGGTGGTACGGAAGTAGAACTGCGGACGATAACCCTGGAAGAAGGGTGTATGACGACCCCCTTCATCCTTGCTCAATACGTAGATTCCCGCGGTGAATTGGGTATGCGGAGTGATGGAGCCTGGCTTTGCCAGCACTTGACCACGTTCCACTTCTTCACGCTTGGTGCCGCGCAGCA
>Ga0315271_10001542_pt1 | contig 13950 bp, 9 predicted proteins | sample C3_top_MG_FD_204664 | JGI IMG/M metagenome (GOLD analysis project Ga0315271, IMG submission 204664) | Sediment microbial communities from Yellowstone Lake, YNP, Wyoming, USA - C3_top | ecosystem: Environmental > Aquatic > Freshwater > Lake > Sediment | place: USA: Wyoming | collected 2017-08-01 | reverse complement strand
CGGCGGCAGCACGGTCCGGAACGGGACCTGGCCGTAGTGGTAGCGCCGGTCGAGCCACCAGCGCGGGTAGAGCAGCCGCTGCTCGCGCTCCAGCCGGTCGTAGAGCGGCGTGCCCGGGAACGGGGTGAGGTGGTTGAAGGCCACCATGAAGATCCGCTCGTCCATGGCGAAGTCGAGCGCCTCCTCGAAGCTCGCCTCGGTGTCATGGTCGTAGCCGAAGACGAAGGTGGCGTAGACCCGCAGGCCGTGGGCGTGGAGCCGGCGCACCACCTGGGCCGGCGGCAGCCGCTCGGCGTTGAAGGCCTTGTTCATGTCGGCCAGGTTGCGGGCGTCGAGGCTCTCCAGCCCGATCAGCACCCCCTGGCAGCCGCTGCGCCGCATCAGGTCGAGCAGTTCCTCGTCCTGGGCCATGGTGACGGTGGCCTGGCCGACCCACTTGATGCCGAGCGGGATGAGCGCCCGGAAGAGCTCCTTGGCCTCGCGGGGGTGGGCCACCACGTTGTCGTCGACGAAGAAGAAGAGCCGCCGCCGGTCGGGCATGTCGGCGATCTCGCGGACGATGGTCTCGACGCCGCGGCGGGTCTGGGTGGCGCCAAAGGCGCTCTGGATGGCGCAGAACTCACACGTGAAGGTGCAGCCGCGGCCGGCCTCCACCAGCGCCATGGGCAGGTAGCGCTTGCCGCGGAAGAGCCGGCGATCCGGGAGGGTGCGGGAGATGTCCGGCCGCCCCTCGGTCCGGTACTCGCGCTGCAGCCGGCCGGCGCGGAAGTCGTCGAGCAGCCGCGGCCAGCTCTCCTCGGCCTCGCCCACCACCACCGCCTCGGCGTAGCTGGCCACCTCCTCGGGCTGCAGCGTGGCGTGGAAGCCGCCCATCACCACCGGCACGCCGCGCCGCCGGTACTCGCTGGCGATCTCGTAGGCGCGCCGCGCCGTGTAGGTCTCCACGCTCAGCGCCACCAGGTCGGTCGGGGCGTCGTAGGGGATCGGCTCCATCCGGTCGTCCCAGAAGGCCAGCTCGACGTCGGGCGGCGTCAGCCCGGCCAGGTGGGCGGCCGGCAGCGGCTCCATCTGCCAGCTGCGGATGTAGCGCCGGCCCGGGATCCGGCCGATGCACGGGTGGACCAGGGTCAGCTTCACGCGCTCCCCCCCGCCGGCAGCGCCACCACCGGCTCGACCTTCACCTGCCCGTCGGCCCCGGCCGGGCGGCCCACCAGCCGATGGTACTCCTCGAGGGCGTCGGCCCGCACCTCGGCGCCGGCCGGGCCGAGCTGCCCCAGCTCGCGCGCCAGCCGGTAGTGGTGGAGGCGCAGCAGCAGCGCCTCGGTGCGGGCGGCCACCGCCTCGGCCGTCTCGCCGCGCTCGCCAGGAGCGGCCAGCAGCCGGTAGCGGGGGAGGGCGCCGCCGTCGGGGAGGGCCAGCAGCGTCACCGGCCGGGCCAGCCCCTCGGCGCGGAGCAGGTCCAGCACCTCCTGCGCCAGCGCCGCGTCGACCTTCTCTCCCACCAGGTCGACCCCGCCGGTGCGCCCGAGGAACTCGATGCACGGGGCCTGGTGCAGGAAGCCGGTGACCCGCACCCGGTCGGGCAGCAGGTAGCGGAGCAGGCCGTGCGAGCCGCTCACCACCGGCTGCAGCTCCTGCCCGGCCTCGAGCCGCCAGGGGGGCAGCACCCGGCCGGTCGCCAGGCAGCGGAACTCGAGCGCGTGGCTGGTGAGGGCCAGCGGCTGGAGGCCGTCGAAGGGGATGGAGATCACCCCCTCGGTGCTCCAGAGCCCCTTCGGCTCGAAGGCGGCCTGGGGGAAGAGCCCGCGCAGCGTCTCCGCGTAGGGGCGCGAGGAGGCCGAGTCCCAGGCGCTCACCAGGGCCAGCCGCGGCCAGAGCGACCGGGTCAACCCGGGCCCGGCCTCGCCGCCCGCCTCGCGCAGCAGCCGCGCCGCCCCGGCAGCCCGCGGGGCCTTCCACGGGAGGGCGAGCCCGCCCGCCTCCCAGCGTCCTGCCGCCAGCACCGCCGCCACCTGCTCGCGCCGGGCCACCAGCGCGTCGACCAGCCGGAGCATGAAGGTGGGGCTCCAGGCCGAGACCAGCGCCAGGTCGGGGCGCGCCGCCAGGTGGACCAGCGTCGCCGCAAGCGCCTCGGCCGAGCTCGGCAGGGTGGCGACGGCGCCCGGCACCGCCATGAGCCGTCCGAGCACCAGCCGAGCCAGCGGCGGGAGCAGGGCGAGATCGTCGGTGCCCTGGCCGGCGGCGCGCAGGTCGTCGGGGAGCCAGGAAAGTGACCAGTAGTGCGGGCCGCCGAGGATGCCGGGGTGGCGCCCGGCCGCGCCGCAGATCCAGGCCGAGGCGGCCTCGTTGAGCTCGGCGCGGAAGGCGGGCGGGTAGGGGATCCACTTGCGCGCCGAGGTGGAGCCGCTGGTCGGCTCGAAGCGGAGCCGGCCGGCCGGCCCCGGCGGCGCGCCACGGAGCGGCTCCGCCCACCCGGCGTGGTCCTCCCAGGTGGTGAGCGGCAGCCTGCTCACCAGCTCCTCCCAGGAGGCGCCCGGGCCGATCCGCGCCGCGGCGGGCCGGTTGAGCGACAGCGCCGAGGGGAGCAGCCGGGACAGGCTGCGGCGCTGCGCGCCCTCGACGTCGCCGAGGGCGCGGCGGAAGCGGCGCCAGGCGGGCCGCTGGCTGGCGACGGCGATGCGAGCGAACAGGCCCGACAAGCAGCCTCCTCTCGAGGGCGCGGCGGGACCCACCTCCCGAGACCCGAGTCGCGCTATCATGTCCCCAGTCCAGAACGCGGTGAAGGGGGATGGGGGTGGTGATGCCCCAGATCGTCAGCAGGACGGTTCCGGTCCCGGCCCTCGACGAGGCGCAGGCCCGCTCCATGTTCGCGCTCTTCGAGCGCTACTACGCCGAGGTCACCTTCGAGCGGTTCCTCGCCGACCTGCGCGAGAAGTCGCACGTGCTGCTCTTCTTCGAGCCCGAACCGGGACGTCCGCGGCGCTGGCCGGGGCGGGTCATCGGCTTCAGCACGGCGCTGCGCAGCGGGCTGGCGGCGGTGCCGGGGGCCACCTTCCTCTTCTCCGGGGACACCGTGGTCGACGCGGCCTGGCAGGGCGGCAACCTGCTGCAGCGCGCCTTCTTCGTGCTCATGCTCCGCACCAAGCTGTGCCACCCGGTGCGGCCGGTCTACTGGATGCTCATCAGCAAGGGCTACAAGACCTACCTGCTGCTGACGCACCACTTCCCCCGCGGCTTCCCCCGGCACGACGCCCCCACGCCGCCGCGGCTGCAGCGGGCCATGGACGCCTACTACGCCGATCGCTACCCCGGCGCCTACGACCAGGCGCGCGGCGTCATCGACTTCGGCGAGAGCCACGGGGCGGTGCGCGGCCGGCTGGCGGAGCCCCCGCCGGAGGCCCTGGCGGATCCGGGGGTCGGCTTCTTCCTGGACCGCAACCCGGGCTGGAGGGAGGGGCAGGAACTGGCCTGCATCGCCGAGATCCGCTGGCGCGACTTCGCCAGCCACGCCCTGGCCGCCTTCCTGCCGCGCCGGCGTCGCCGGCAGGCGGCGCGGCTCCTGGCCCCGGGGACGAGCCCGGTGACCGGGCCTCCGGGGGTCCGGCCTGGGGCCGGCTGAGGAGCGGGCGTGCGCCACGGCACCACCTTCCTCGGCCAGCGACTGCTCCGCCCGCTCTCCTGGGGGCTGCACCGGCTGCACCGGGCGGCGCTGCGCCGGCCGCGGCTCACGCTGGCCCTGGCGGTGGGGCTGGTGCTGGCTCTCGGCACGCAGGTGCCGCGCACGCAGGTCCACCTCTCGGTCCGCGAGATGGCCGACGCCGGGCTCCCCTCCAGCCGCTGGCAGGCGGAGATGGAGCGCGACTTCGGCGCCGGCCATGGGGTGGTCTTCTTCTTCACGCCGCGCGAGGCCGCCTTCACCGCCGCCGAGCTGGGCGCCATCCGCGCCTGGGTGGCGCTGGAGCGGGGGCGCAACGCCGAGGTGGTCCGGGTCGCCTCGCCGTTCGACGTCCTGCGCAGCGAGCGGATCGAGGGCCGGCTCCGGCTGGTCCCCATCATGGCCGAAGCCACGCCGGAGGCGCTGCGCGCCGTGGCGGCCAGCGCCTGGGGTGGGGTGCTCACCGACCGCGGCGGGCGCGACGTGGCCGTGCAGTTCGACCTGCGCGACACCCCGGGCGGCTCCCGCTTCGGCCGCTTCGACCCGCGCCCCATCGGCGCCATGGAGCGGCGCTGCCGAGCCGAGCTGCTGGCGGTCCAGCCCGGGGTGCAGCTGCTGCTCTCCGGCAACGCCGGCTTCGACCACTTCGCCCGGCTCGCCATGGAGCGCTTCCAGCTGCTCAACGTGGCGGTGACGCTGCTGCTGCTGGGGCTGCTCCGGCTCCTGCTCGGGACCTGGCGGGCCGGCCTGCTGCTGGTGCTGGTGGTCGGCTGGGCCGGCGCGGTGGTCTACGGCGGCATGGCGGCCGGCGGCGTCCCGCTCGATCCGCTCACCACTGGCCTCTTCCTCATGTTCGCGGTGGCGGCGGTGGAGGACTTCCTCTTCGTCTCCTGGGAGCAGCTGGCCCACCGCGCCTCCTGGCGGGCCGCCTTCCGCCGGCTCCTGCTCCCCGGCTTCCTCACCTCGGTGACCACGGTGGTCGGCTTCGCCAGCCTCTGCGTCTCGGAGCTGGCGGTGGTGCGCCGCTTCGGGCTCTGGGGCGGGGTGGGCGCCGGGCTGGAGTGGGTGGCCACCTTCCTGGTGCTTCCGGCGCTGCTCCAGCTGGTGCCACGGCTCCGCAGCTGGACCGCGCCGGCGCGGGCGCTGGGGGCGCGGCTGCCGGCCCGCTTCCTGACCACGCGCATGCCGCGGCGGGCCGCCTGGGCGCTGCTCCTGCTGCTGGTGGCCGGTGGGTTGGCGGCCCGCGACCTCGAGTACGCCGACACGCCGGTGGCCATGTTCGACGCCGACCACCCCTTCGGCCAGGCCACCGCCTACTCGGCGCGCACCCGCGGCTGGATCGGCCAACTCTACCTGGTCTTTCCCGAGGACGCCTCGATGGCCGAGGTGGCGGCGGCGGCCGCGGACCTGCGGACCCAGCCCGGCGTGGCCCAGGTGCTCGACCCGGCCTCGGTGCTGGCCGGCCTGACCGGCGGCGACCCGCTCGCGCTCTTCGAGCTGGCGGCCGAGCGCGACAAGCTGGCGGCCGGGTCGGGCGCGCTGCAGTCACCGGGGGGGCGGCTGCGCGCCAGCGTGCTGGTCAGCGACGCCGGCCTGCCGACGCTGATCCGGCTGCGCGAGTGGGCCCGCGCCCGGTGGCCGGACGGGGCCGGCTTCCCGGCCGGCGAGCTGGTCTCCTACGCCGACGTCGGCGACCTCGTGCCGCGCACGCTCATGGAGAGCCTGCTCACCTGCCTCGGCCTGGTGGCGCTGGTGATCGTGCTGGTCTACCGCGGTCTCGGGCTGGGCTGGGGCGTGCGCGCGGCGCTGGCCTCGGCCTGGGGGCCGGCGGTGACGGTGCTGGCGCTCTGGGCGACGCGGCTGCCGGTCAACCTGCTCAGCGTGGCCTTCGCCAGCGTGCTGGTCGGGCTGACCGGGGACAACGCCGTCCAGTTCGCCTGCACCGGCGCCGGGGCCCGGGAGGGGATCGCGCGGCGCGGCGGCGCCTCGGTGCTGGTGGCGGTGGTGATGGCGCTGGCGGCGCTGGTCTTCCTCGGCTCCATGTTCGTGCCGCCGCGCCGGCTCGGGCTGCTGCTGGCCGGGGGCCTGCTGGCGGCGCTGGTGGGCGACGTCTGGATCTTCGGGGCGGTGCTGCGGCCGGGTCGTGCCGTCGGCGGGGGGGCGAGGCCGTGAGGATCGCCCTGGTCCAGCCCAACGCCGGGGCGGTCCGCGCCGGCGACGCCATGGCGCCGCTGGGGCTGGGCATGCTCTCGGCGCTGACGCCGCCGGGGCACCGGGTGGTGCTGATCGACGAGCGGGTCGAGGCGGTGCCGGCGGCGCTGGAGGCCGACCTGGTCGGCATCACCGTGCAGACCTACACGGCCCGGCGCGCCTACCAGCTGGCCGACGGGTTCCGCCGGCGCGGCCTCCAGGTGGTGATGGGCGGCCACCACGTCAGCCTGGCGCCGGAGGAGGCGGCCCCCCACGCCGACGCCCTGGCCATCGGCGACGCCGAGGGGATCTGGCCGCAGCTGGTGGCCGACGCCGCGGCGGGCCGGCTCCGGCCGCGCTACCAGGCGGCCGCGCCGCCGCCGCTCCGCGGGATCCAGGTCGACCGGGCGCTCTTCCAGGGCAAGGGGTACCTCGGCTGGCAGCTGGTCCAGTTCGGCCGCGGCTGCCGCCACGCCTGCGACTTCTGCTCCATCCACGCCCTCTACGGCACCAGCTACCGCCACCGGCCCGTGGCCGAGGTGGTGGCCGAGGTGGCGGGGCTCCCCGGGCGCTTCGTCTTCTTCGTCGACGACAACCTCTTCGCCGATCCCGGGGCGGCGCTGGCGCTGCTGGCCGCGCTGCCGGCCACCGGCAAGCGCTGGGGCGCCCAGCTCTCCATCGACGCCCTGGCCGACGAGGCCACCGTCGACCTGCTGGCCGCCGCCGGCTGCGGCGCGGTGCTGCTCGGCCTCGAGTCGCTCGACCCGGAGAGCCTGAGGGAGATGCGGAAGTCGTGGAACCGCCTCGGCCCATCGTACGGCGAGTGCATCGCCAGGCTGCGGGCGCGCGGCATCATGGTCTACGGCACCTTCGTCTTCGGCTACGACCACGACGGGCCGGAGGCGATCGAGCAGGCCCTCCGGTTCTCGATGGCGCAGCGGCTCTTCGTGGCCAACTTCAACCCGCTCACCCCGACGCCCGGGACGCCCCTCTACCGGCGGCTGCGGGAGGAGGGGCGGCTGCTCGGCGACCCCTGGTGGCTCGACCCGGGGTTCCGCTACGGCTCGGCCCAGTTCCGGCCGGCCGGCATGACCGCGGCCCAGCTCACCGAGGGCGTCTACCGCGCCCGCCGGCGCTTCACCGGCTGGCGCTCCATCGCCTGGCGCGCCCTCGACCGCCAGGCCAACACCCGCTCGATGGCCAGCGCCGGCCTCTTCTTCGGGGCCAACCTGGTCTCGCGCCGCGAGATCCGCCGCAAGCAGGGCACGGCGCTGGGAGGCTGAGCACCATGCACGTCACCCTGATCCGGCCCGACCTCGGCCACCCGCTCGACGTGGTCGGCGTCGACGAGAGCCGCATGGAGCCGCTCCAGCTCGGGTTGCTGGCGGCGCTCACGCCGCCCGGCGTGGAGGTGACGCTGGTCGACGACCGCGTGGAGCGCGTCGACTACGACCGGCCCACCGACCTGGTGGCCCTCACCGTGGAGACCTTCACGGCCCGGCGCGCTTACCAGGTTGCCGCCGAGTACCGGCGCCGCGGGGTCAAGGTGGTGATGGGCGGCTTCCACGCCACGCTGGCCCCGGAGGAGGTGGCCGGGCAGGCCGACGCCGTCTTCACCGGCGACGCCGAGGGTGGCTGGGGCGAGGTGCTGGCCGACGCCGCGGCCGGCCGGTTGCGCGCCCGCTACGACTTCCCGGCCGGGGTGGGGCAGGGCGGGGTGCTGCCGCGCCGCGACCTCTTCCGGGGCAAGGGCTACCTGCCCATGACGCTGGTGCAGTTCGCGCGCGGCTGCCCGCACGGTTGCACCTACTGCGCCGTGGGCGCCTTCTTCCACCAGCGGGTCCAGGCCCGCCCGGTGGCCGACGTCGTCGCCGAGGTGAAGGCGGCCGGCGCCCGCCTGGTCTTCTTCGTGGACGACAACGTGGTGGGCGACCGGGAGGCCGCCAAGGAGCTCTTCCGCGCCCTCATCCCGCTGAGGATTCGCTGGGTCAGCCAGGGGAGCATCGACATGACCGAGGACGGCGAGCTCATGTCGCTGATGGCCCGCAGCGGCTGTCTCGGCCACGTCATCGGCTTCGAGAGCCTCGATCCCGAGACGCTGCGCGGCATGGGCAAGCTGGTCAACCTCGCCGGCGGCGACCTCGGCTACCGGCGCGCCATCGAGGTGCTGCGCCGCCACGGCCTGCAGACCTGGGCCGCCTTCACCGTTGGTCACGACGAGGACACCGTGGAGTCGGTGCGCGCCCTGGTGGACTTCGCGCTGGCGCAGAAGTTCACCTTCGCGGCCTTCAACACCCTCACGCCGTACCCGGGCACGCCGCTCTACCGCCGGCTGGAGCAGGAGGGGCGGCTCCTCTTCGGCGGGCGCTGGTGGCTCCACCCCGACTTCCGCTTCAACCACGCCACCTTCGTGCCGGCGCGCATGACGCCCCGGCAGCTGACCGAGGTCTCCTGGGAGGCGCGGGTCCGCTTCAACAGCCTGGGATCCCGGCTGCGCCGCTTCCTCGAGCCGCGCACCAACCTGCGCAACCCCATGCGCATGGCGCTCTACTGGGGCTACAACGGGCTCTTCCGCCGCGAGGTGGCGCGCAAGCAGGGGATGGAGCTCGGCATCCAGGAGGGCGCCGCGACTCGCCGCGGGTTATGAAGGGGCGGCGACGAAGGGAGCCTCACCCATGTCCGAGACCATCCACGACCTGACCGCCACCCGGAACGACGGGAAGGAGCAGCCGCTGTCCGCCTACAAGGGGAAGGTGCTGCTGGTCGTCAACACCGCCAGCCAGTGCGGGTTCACCCCGCAGTACCAGGGGCTGCAGGAACTCTACCAGCGCCACCGCGCCGAGGGGCTGGAGATCCTCGGCTTCCCCTGCGACCAGTTCGGCCACCAGGAGCCTGGCGATGACGCCGAGATCGCCACCTTCTGCGAGCGGAACTTCGGCGTCACCTTCCCGCTCTTCAAGAAGGTCGAGGTGAACGGCGCCGGCACCCACCCGGTCTTCGCCCAGCTGAAGAAGGAGGCCCCCGGGCTGCTCGGCCAGGCCATCAAGTGGAACTTCACCAAGTTCCTCGTCGACCAGCAGGGGAAGGTGGTCGATCGCTACGCCCCGGCCACCTCGCCCGAGAAGATCGAGGCCGACCTGGTCAAGCTGCTGAAGGGCTGAAGCGTTGCTCGGCGCCCTCCTCGGCCTCGGGCTGGCGCTGGCCCCGAACACGCCACCCGCCGCGGCCACGCCGCGCCGGGCCCCGCCCGTGCAGGCCACGCCGCAGCGCAAGGCCCCGCCGGCGCAGGCCCCGCCGGCGCGCAAGCCACCCGGCTCGCTGGCCGAGGCCCTGCTGCTGACCCTCGACGAGGCCGGCGTCGACGAGCTGGTGGACGCCGGCCCCGAGGAGGGGCGCTGTCCCGGCGGGCGCGGCTGCCCCATCCCCTTGCGGCGGGCCAGCTTTCCGCCCTGGCTCGACCTGGCCGTGATCCGGCTCGACGAGAAGGGGCGGGCCGTCGAGGCGGCCAACGTCCAGGTCGACTGGAGCGCGCCGCGCGGCAGGCTGGTGCTGCTCGACGCCAACCTCGCCGCCGCCGACGTCCGCTTCCGGCGCTGGAACCTCGAGCGGGCCGACCAGGGGCCGCGGGCCCCGCCCTTCACCGACGCCGACGACCTGGCGCCGGAGCGCGGCAGCATCGGACGCGACTTCATGTCGCCATACCCGGCCAGCCTCTTCAAGCTGCTCATCGCCTTCCACGTCGAGCGGCGGGCCGCGCAGGGCGCCATCGCGCTCTCGGCCGAGGTGGCCGACGGGCCGGGGCCGGAGGCCGAGCTGCGCCCGGTCGAGGAGTGGCTGGAGCTGATGGTGACCGAGTCGGACAACCGGGCCACCAAGGCGCTGCTCCGCTTCCTGCATGCCCGCGGCGAGATGGAGCCGCTCAACGCCGAGCTGGCCGGGCTGGGGCTCTCCACGCTCCGCATCGACGGCACCATCCCCGCGGACGGCACGCGCTGGGTGCCCGGGGAGATCCACGCCACCGCCATGGACATGGCCAGGCTGCTCTGGCTCATCGCCGGCGGCCCGGACGTGCTCTGGCGGACGCCGTCGGGGCGGGCGGTGGTCCGCGAGACCCTGCCCGAGACGGCCAGGGCCCGGCTGAAGCGCGTGCTGGCTCACCAGGCCCGCCACGAGATCCTCTCGACCGGCTCCACCTGCGGCGCCGGCCAGGTGGGGATCCCGGCGGCGGTCCCTGCCCACTTCCTCGACGTCGAGACCGGCCAGGAGGTGGTCGGCGAGACCGAGTACGGCCGCGACGTCCGCCCGTGCAACGCCACGGCCGAGGTCCGCTTCCTCCACAAGACCGGCCTCACCTGGAACTACGCCTCGGACGCCGGGCTGGTGGAGCCGCTGCAGGGCAAGCCCTTCCGTCGCTACGTGGTGGCCCTGGTCTCGAGCGCCGGGACCCGGTGGGTGGATCCGGAGCGGGCCACCGCGGCCCGGCACCCCTGCGAGGAGGGGTCGATCTGCGCCAGCCAGCGCCTCGCCCGGCTCGGGGCGGTCATCGACGCCTGGGCGGTCCAGGCCTCGGCGGCCGGGCGGTGAGCCTCCCCCTTTCTAGGAATCGCAATGGTCGCAAGATGTTGTATGGTGCGCCCCCTTGAAAACCACCGCGCCGGCCTCCCCCCGGCGGCGCCCCGGAGAACCACCGACATGTCACTGCGGGCCCTTCGCTCCTCACGACTCATCGGCGCCCTCCTCGCCGCCTTGACGGCCCTCGCGGCCTCGGCGCTCGAGCCGACGCCGGCCGCCGCACCTGTCGCCCCAGCACCCGTCGCCACGCCGGCCCACGTTGCCGAACCGGGCACGACGCCGCCTGCGACTGCGACCCCGGCCCCGGCGGCACCGACTGCGGTCCCGGCCCCGGCGGCACCGGCGGCGAGCCCGTCCATGGTCGCGGCGCCTTCCACGGCCTCGACGCTCGACGACCAGGCCCGGTTCCTCGCCGGCCTTCCGGTCACGGCCGGCTCGCCGCTGGCCACCTGGCAGTCGACCTCCGACTACCTCGACCACGTCAAGGTCATGAACGCCAAGTGGAAGACCCTGAGCGAGCGGCTCGACAAGGCGACCGCCTGGCAGCAGGCCGAGCTGGCGCCGCGCATCGACGGGAGCCGGAACCTCGTCTACTTCTTCGGCGGCCCCGACGCCGTCCACGCCATCCGGCTCTTCCCCGACGCCCCCACCTACCTGCTGGCCGGCCTCGAGCCGGTCGGGATGGTCGAGGCCCCGGAGAAGCTGAAGTTCAAGGACGTCCACACCGCCATCGACAGCATCTCCTGGACGCTCCGCACCTTCGTGGACAAGAGCTTCTTCCGCACCACCGAGATGGGCAAGGACCTGCAGGGGCAGCGCATCAAGGGGGTCCTGCCGGTGCTGCTGGTGATGCTCTCGCGGTCGGGCGCGGTCATCGACGGCACCACCTTCTTCGAGATCGACGCCAAGGGCGCTCCGGTCGCGAAGGGTGGAGGCGAGAAGTGGGGCGACGGGATCCCCGGGGTCCGCATCACCTTCCACCTCGACGGGAAGAAGCCGCAGGAGATGCTCTACGTCCGCGCCAACGTCATCAACGACAGCGTGGCGGCGAAGCCCGGCCTGCTCACCTTCGTCCGCTCGCTGGGGCCCGCCAACGGCTTCCTCAAGTCGGCCTCCTTCATCCTCCACGACAGGGAGTTCGCCACCATCCGCTCGGTCCTGCTGGAGACCTGCGCCGCCATCGTCGAGGACGACTCGGGCGTGCCGCTCCGCGCCTTCCCCAAGGGCGAGTGGGACCCGACCTGCTTCGGGAAGTACATGGCGCCGCGCGACCCGTTCGAGAAGCACTACCAGCGCGATCTCGACAAGGCCTGCGCCGAGCAGCCGCCCAGGCCGCTGCCGTTCATGATCGGCTACCGCAAGCTGAACGACACCTTCCTGCTGCTGGCGACGAAGAAGGCGGCCGCTCCGGCCGCCATGCCGTCGGCGGCCGCCCCCGTCGCCATGCCGTCGGCGGCCGCTCCGGCCGCTCCGGCCCCTGTCGCCGTCCCGGCGCCGGTGGTCCCGGCTCCCGCTGCCACCAACGCCATCCCGGCGCCGGCCGCTCCAGCCAAGTAGTCGCCCTCACCACGCCATCCCGCTCCGCCGGAGGCCGCACGTGACTGATCTCCTCGCCAACCTCGAGCCCAAGACGCTCTGGCGCTACTTCCTCGAGCTCTCCAGGATCCCCCGCCCCTCCAAGCAGGAGGGGGCCGCCGCCGCCTGGGTGGTCGCCCAGGCCAAGGCGCTCGGCTGCCAGGTGGAGCAGGACAAGGTGGGGAACATCCTCATCCGCAAGGCCGCCTCACCCGGTCGCGAGGGCCACCCGGCGGTGGTGATGCAGGCCCACGTCGACATGGTCTGCGAGAAGAACGAGGGGACGGCGCACGACTTCTCCAAGGATCCCATCCAGGTGCGGCGCGACGGCGACGTGCTGCGCGCCACCGGGACCACGCTGGGTGCCGACAACGGCATCGGCGTGGCCTCTGCGCTGGCGGTGCTGGCCGACCCCGACCTGAAGCACGGTCCGCTCGAGGTGCTGATCACCATCGACGAGGAGACCGGGATGACCGGGGCCAAGGGGCTGGCCGGTGGCTGGTTCAAGGCCTCGATGATGATCAACCTCGACAGCGAGGAGGAGGGCGAGCTGACCATCGGCTGCGCCGGCGGCATCGACACCGCCTGCACCCGCCGGCTCTCTCCCGCCGCCCCGCGCGCCGGCACCTCGGCGTTCCGCCTCAAGGTCTCGGGCCTGAAGGGCGGCCACTCCGGCATCGACATCGCGGCCGGGCGCGCCAACTCGCTGCGCCTGCTGGCCCAGGCGCTCGACCGGCTCATGGCCCGCTACCCGCTCGGCCTGGCCTCGGTGGCCGGCGGCAACAAGCGCAACGCCATCGCCCGCGAGGCCTCGGCCATCTTCTTCGCCGACCCGCGCGACGAGGCCGGCATCAAGGCCGACGTGGCCCGGCTCGACGCCGACTGGAAGGCCGCCTTCGGGGCCTTCGACCCCGGGATCTCCATCGCCGTCGAGGCGGGGAGCGCGGAGTGGGCCATGTCGGCGGCCGACGCGCGCGCCGTGGTCGGCCTGCTGCTGGCCGGCCCGCACGGCGTCGAGGCCATGAGCCCGGACATCAAGGGGCTGGTCCAGACCTCCACCAACATGGGCCTGGTGGAGACCCGCGCCGGCGAGGTCGAGGTCAACTTCCTCACCAGGAGCTCGATCGACGCCTCCAAGTACGCCCTGGCCGCCCGCATCGGCGCCATCGCCGCCATCTGCGGCTTCGAGGCGCGCGACTCGAACGGCTACCCGGGCTGGAAGCCGGAGCCGGGGTCGGGCGTCGTCAAGCTGATCCAGCAGGTCCACACCGACCTGTTCGGCAAGCCCATGGAGGTCAAGGCGATCCACGCCGGGCTGGAGTGCGGCCTGATCCGAGAGAACTACGGCGAGGTCGAGATGGCCTCCATCGGTCCGAACATGTGGGACGTCCACACCCCGGACGAGCACGTCTCGATCCCGTCGGTGGCCAACTACTGGAAGCTGCTCAGGGCCATCCTCGAGAAGGTGTAGTCGCGACGGCGACGGTTCCCGGGGTCGCTGCCCCAAGACTCGGGCAACGTATCCGGCGCCCGCCCAGGATCTGGCGGTTCGGCGCGCTTTTCCTCCCGGCGGCGCCTGCGGGCGCAGGGCTGTCCCGCTGCGTCACGCGGCCTGCGCTCGCGGTCGGTTGCTCGATGGCCTCGGCGCGCGACAAGGCCTGAGGTGCGAGGCGCGCCGGCAAGGGTCGCCTCGCGCGATCGGCCTGCGGCGTCTGGCGACCGGACAGGGCGAGGCTCCGGTTGCCGCCGCGCGCACTGGCCCCGGGCGCGCCTCGGCAGCGCTTCCTCCACGGCGTGCTCGGCGAGCGTGCCTTCGCGCGCCAGCCCCGCCCTGCCGGCGCCTGGGCAATTCAACGCCGAACCGCCGGGCCCGCTCGCTCGCGCGTCGACCCCCCTCTGGCCAACGGAGCCGCCGGAGGGCGGAGCGGCCGGATCGCGTGCGGCGAGCGGAGGGAGCG
>Ga0315271_10001540_pt1 | contig 13963 bp, 13 predicted proteins | sample C3_top_MG_FD_204664 | JGI IMG/M metagenome (GOLD analysis project Ga0315271, IMG submission 204664) | Sediment microbial communities from Yellowstone Lake, YNP, Wyoming, USA - C3_top | ecosystem: Environmental > Aquatic > Freshwater > Lake > Sediment | place: USA: Wyoming | collected 2017-08-01 | reverse complement strand
GAAAAAGCCGCGCATCTGGGCGTCAGTGTGCATCCGCTGTCTGACGAGGCCAGTGACGACACCGCTGAAGTCATTCAGGGGCTGTATCGGCGCATCGAGGTCGAAAGCCGAGCGGGACTGGCGCGAAGCTGGGCGTTTGAACGCGCCGTCAAGGCCGGACGTGGCTATTACCGCGTCATTACCGAGCCGGACCCGGACAGCGACGACGCCTTTGACCAGCGCATTCTCATTAAACGCATTCTCCAGCAGGGCAGTGTGGTGCTGGACCCGTTCTCGCAGGAACCGGACTACTCGGATGGGCAGTGGGCGTTCCTGACCAACGACATGCCATGGGAGACTTATAAGCGCCGGTATCCCAACAGCCAGATGGCGAGTTACACCGAGGAAGAACTGTCTACCATCGGCACGACCACGCAACACTGGGTGTCAGGCAGCGAAGGTGCCGCCCGTGCGGTGCGTGTGGCCGAGTATTACCGGCTGGAGTATGAGACGAGCCGCAAGGTGCTGCTGGACGACGGGTCAGAGTCGATGGACGACGACATTCCAGAGGGTCGAACCGCTAGAACGGGGGCCGACGCTCGCACCAAGGTCGAGAAGAAACCCATTCTGTACTGGTCCACCATCAACGCCATTGAGGAATTGGAACCGAAGCAGGCGATGGACGGGCGCTACATCCCGATTATCCCGGTGGTGGGCCGCGAACTGATTCCGTTTGAAGCGGAACGGCGCTGGGTCGGCATGATTGAGCCGAACAAGGACGCCGTGCGTCTGCTGAACTACAGCGCGTCCAGTGCCGTGGAAATGGCCAGCCTTGAAACCAAAGCGCCCTACACGATGGTCGAAGGCCAAGAAGAAGGCCACGAGCAAGAGTGGCAACTCGCCAATGTTCGCAACTTCCCGTATCTGCGCTACCGCAACGTCAGTCTGAACGGGACCCCTGCGCCCCCGCCGCAACGCACCCAGGTCGATACGTCGCGGTTGGGTCCGAGCATGTTGCTGTTGCAGCAAGCGCGGGAGTTTATCCATGAAGGCACGGGCGCATACGAGTCAGCACTGGGGCAGCAAGCGACCAATGCTAAAAGTGGCCGCGCCGTGCTGGCGCTCCAGAACCAGCACACGGCTGGGTCCAGCCATTTCCTCGACAACCTCGCGGAAATCAGCCTGACGTATGAAGCCAAGGTGGTCCTAGACCTGATTCCGTTCATCTATGACCGGCCCGGTCGCGTGGCGCGTATTCTGGACCGCGAAGACAACGCCAAGACGGTCATGCTGAACCAGCCGTTCACCATGAACCCGCAGACCAAGCGCCCGATGGCCGCAATGCCGTCGCCGCAGCCCCCAACAGCCCCGCAGATGGGCATGGGGATGCCGCCGCAAGGCCCGCCGATGGGGATGCCCGGAGCGCCTCCTGCGCCTCCGCCGCGTCCGCAGGGCAAGGTGCTGCATTACGACCTAAAGAAGGGCCGCTACGGCGTGGTGGTCAGCATCGGTAAGTCGTATAAGAGCCGCAACGAAGAAGGCGCGGACGAGATGGGCAATTTGTTCCAAGCCAACCCGAGCCTGTTCCCGATTCTGGGCGACATCTATCTCAAGTTCCGCGACTTCCCCGGTCATCTGGAAGCCGCAGAGCGCGTCAAGAAGATGTTGCCGCCACCGCTGCAAGCCAAGGATAACGGCCCTGATCCGCAGCAGTTGCAGCAACAGTTGCAGCAAGCCGGGCAGATGGTCGAGCAACTGACCAAGGCGCTGGACGAAAAGACCAAGCTACTGGAGATGGACGGCCAGAAACTCCAGATGCAAGCGCAGACGGCGCAGGGCGACCAGCAAGCCAAGCTGGAAATCGAACGGATGCGGAACGAGACGCAACTGGCGATTACCGAGATGAAGATTCGTGCGGATGAAGCCACCGCCATGCTCCACGCGCAAGTGTCTCGCGAAGAACTGACGCTGACGCAGCGGCACCAGCAAGAAATGGCCGCGCTGCAAGCCAACCACGCGCAGGAGCAACTGGCACAGACGCACATCCAAGACCAGCAAGCGGCTGCCAGCGAGATGGCACACGAGATGGGCGAAGACATGGCCCCGACCGATGACACCATGTTGATGGTGGACACGGGTGAGTAACCCTGTGCCAGGGCGTGTCTGCCCGTATTGCGATTCAGCAGATACCGAGCAGGACGGCGCATTGTTTGTGTGTACTTGCTGTGCGCGAGCGTGGCTGGGACATAATCCTGTGCCCAAAAAAGACACCATGCTGAAAAGCGAGACGCCATGAGTGCCGCGTGGACACGCAAAGAAGGCAAGAACCCCGAAGGCGGTCTGAATGCCAAGGGCCGCGCGTCGTATCACGCCGAAACGGGCGGGACGCTTCGCGCCCCGGTCAAGTCTGGCGATAATCCACGCCGGTCCAGTTTTCTGGCCCGGATGGGCAACATGTTGGGGCCAATGACCGAACCGGACGGCGACCCCACGCGGTTGGCGCTGTCGCTACGGGCATGGGGCGCATCGAGCAAAGAGGACGCACGGGCTAAATCGAAAGCCATTCAGGCGCGGAACAAGAAATAATCACCTATTTGACATACAATGCTGGCACGTTCCGACGATTGGGCAGTTACCCTATTTAGAGGCTTATGCAGACAGACGCAGGACAGGTCACGGATGGCGATATCACCATCGACAGCAACCATGAGACTGCCGAGCAGATTAGTGCCGCGTTTGAGACGGACGACACGCCCGTCGCTGACGCTGCGCCTACGGAACCGGCTGCGCCTGTTGAGAAACGCCAGAACCGTCGCGAAAGCGCGACTGAAGCGGTGTCGTCGGCTGTTGGTAAGCAACGCGCTGCCGAACGTCGTGCTGAGGCCGCAGAGGCCCGTATTGCCGAACTGTCGCGTCAGCCAGAGCCTGAGCCGGAACCTGCGCCTGCGCCTGGTAGCGAATGGGCACGGTTCAAAGCCATGCCAGGTGTGCCGACTGTGGACCAGTTCGACGCCTACGAGGATTACTCGATGGCGATGGCGACCTTTGTCTCGGATGTCCGAGATGAGGAACGCCAGGCGCAGCGACAGGAACGCGACGAGCAGTCCCGCGTCCAGCGGTATCAGACGAGTCTGGATACCGCATGGACTGACCGGTTGACCGCCGCGCGTGACAAGAACCCGAATTTGGACGCCGAACTCAATCCTGACACGCCGATGAGTCTGCCCATGCAACATCTGGTCAAGGACTCGCCGCTGGGGATTGAGTTGCTGCAATGGCTGTCCGCGCATCCAGACGAATCTCAGCGACTCTCCACGCTGCACCCGGCAGAAACCTACCGGGAAATGGGGAAACTTGAAGGCCGACTCGAAGCTGCTTCTTCTCCTCGCGGCCCAGCTCGTGTCGTCAGTTCTGCGAAAGCGCCCATCAGGCCGTTGGGTACTTCGCCCCCCGTATCTGACCCGTTTGCAATCACCGACGACTTGTCGATGGACGAACATTTCCGTCGCATGAACGCCGCTGACCGACAAGCGGGTCGTCTGTAGCACAGGATTACCCTTCATGGCTAATACGCTCGCAACCCCCTCGTGGACGACTAAGGAAGTCGCCCGAGGTTTCATCAACAAACTGGTGTTCCTCGCGAACGTCAATCGCACGTACGACTCGCAGTACGAAATTGCTGGCGCGAAGGTCGGCAATACCGTCAATGCGCGTCTGCCCCAGCGGTTCACTGTGACGGACGGACAGGCATTGCAACTCCAGAACCTGTACGACCAGACGGTGCCGATTTCGCTGACCAACCAGAAGAACGTGGCGTTTGGCTATTCCAGCCAGCAGGCCACGACCGAACTCGACAACATCCGCGCACGGTATGTCGAGCCGGGGTCCGAAGCGCTGGCAAACGCGGCTGAAGTGCTGGCGTTCAACGCGGTGTATCGCGACATCTACAGCGCCGTGGGTACGCCCGGCACTACGCCGAGCGCGACCCTGACCTACCTTCAGGCGGGCGTGAAACTGACCGACCTCTCGGCTCCGCTGAAGGGCCGTGTCGCCGTGCTGGACCCGCTCGCGATGTCCACGCTGGCCAACACCACCAGCAGCCTGTTCAACCCCACGGCCATCATCTCGGAGAACTACGAAGAAGGCATGTTTGGGCGTCGGCAGCTTGGCGTGGATAAGTGGCTGCAAGACCCGGTGCGTCCGACGCACACCACCGGCACGTTCACTGCCTCGACCCCGCTGGTGAATGGCGCAAGCCAGACCGGCAGTGTGCTGAGTACGGATGGCTGGGCGTCAAGCGCGGCCACGCTCAAGAAGGGTGACATCTTCACCATTGCGGGCGTCAACTCGGTCAACCCGCTGTCCTACTCGTCCACCGGTCGTCTCCAGCAGTTTGTGGTCACGGCGGATACGTCGTCGTCGGGCGTCAATATGGCAACCCTGCCGATCAGCCCGTCGATTGTGACTTCTGGTCAGTTGCAGACCGTCGATGCCTCGCCTGCTGACAACGCGGTCATCACCGTGCTGGGGGCCACGTCGCCCGCTGGCGGGACGCTGGCGACCACCCTGTCGCCCCAGTCGTTTGTGTATCACCCGGACGCTTTTGCGTTCGTCATGGCCGACCTGATGAAGCCCGGTGCGGGCGCAGAATCGACCACGGTGCGGAGCAAGGCGCTTGGCTTCTCGATCCGCATGGTCGAGCAGTACCAGATTGGCACGGACCAGAACCCGAGCCGTCTCGACATTCTCATTGGTGCGGCAACGATTCAGGCGCGCCTCGCAGCGCGGGTGTGGGGGTAAGTTATGGCTTTGGTTAACACGACGCTGGCGGCTGCGGTCGCCATCACGGACAACGTCATTGTGGTCGCCTCGGCCACGTCGCTGGCGGCAAACCGCATCATCAAGATTGACGGCGAGTACCTGAAGATTAACCAGGCGTACGTCAGCGGCACGACCGTGGGCGTCACGCGCGGACAGGAAGGCTCGGTCACGGCGGCGCACCAGAGTGGCGCGAGCGTCATGACGGCGCTGGCGTCGGATCTGGCCGTGGCCCCCGCGTCGGTCAACGAAGCAACGCTGTATGCCGGTCAGATGTCGGTCACGACCACTTCGTATAGCGCGGCGGGCGCAATTGCGTTTGGTCTGTCGCAGTGGACGGTGGCGATTATTAACGGCACGTCTGCGCTGGCGATGACGATTGCCAATCCGACCTTGGACCAGGATGGCTGTTATCTGCACATCGTGGCGAACGGCAAGGCCGCGCATACCGTCACCTACACGGCTGGTCTGGGCAACGGCGGGGCGACCTTTGACGTGGGCACGTTCTCGGCTTCGCTGTCGATGTCGTCGCTGCTAGTGGCCTGCAACGGCTTCTGGGTCAGCGTCGGCCCGACCAGTGCCACGGCATTGGCTGGTTCGCCCACCTGGGCGTAACACTCCGCGAGGGGGGCCGCAGTCTGCGGCTCCCCTCTTTCCTCTTGAGGGCATATGGCAATCATTCACAATCCTGACAGCGAGTACTCCCGCGAAATGCAGCAGTGGAACACCCAGAAGCAACACGGCGGCAAGAACGTCAACGGCTTTGAACCGTTCCCAGCCATGCTTTACAAGGCATTTGCCCGTGACAACGGCAAAGTCATGTGTGGCGACCCGCTGGCCGCTGTGGGCGATGCGGTGGGTGAAGCGTTTTCGCGGTCCTGTCAGTTGATTGTCCAGAACGAGTACGAGCGCGACAACGCCGTGCGAGCGGGCTGGGCGCTCGACCCAGACCTCGCGATGGCACAGTACGAGCGCGAGATGCGAAGTATTGCCGAAGTGACGGCACAGCGGCACTATGCCGATCAGGGCATGAGCGAACTGGCCCGTGCAGAAGCCACACAAGCGGATGACGCTACGCATGAACAGGTGCCGGCGGTACCAGTGAAGCGCAAGGCTGGTCGTCCGCGAAAGGTCGTTTAAATGGCGCAACTGAGCAATACCTACAACCGCGCTGTGGTAGTGACCGTGAGCAACACGGTTAATTTTGACGGCAGCACGTATGCGGCAAATGCGGCGACCAAAGCCATTCCTGCGGACGCCCTCTTTGTGGGCGGGGCGGGCATCGTAGTGGCGGTGTTTGAAGACGGGTCGAACGCGCAGTTTACCGTGGCGGCTGGCACGACCTTGCCGCTCAAGTGCATCCGCGTCAACAGCACAACGACGACCGCCACGTTGATGAACGCCCTGTATCAGGTGTAACGGCTGATGACCGTTAGCGAACTGATTACGGCAGCGATGCAGGATTTGCGAATCCTGCAAGTCGGTGAGGTGGCATCGGCCAATGATGCGGCGTATGCGCTGGCGCGACTGAACGACTGGATCAATAGCATGGCGACCGAAGGGTTGACCATCTATGGACAAGCGCGGACGGTCTGGACGATTACCGGGGCCACCAACTACACGATTGGTGCGGGTGGCACCATCAATTGTGCGCGTCCGACCGGCCCGATGGGCATTACGAACATTGGGTTCCAGGACACCAGTGTCAGTCCGACCATTGAATACAACCTTGGCACGGCCCTGACGGAAGATGCGTGGGCCGGGATTGCCCAAAAGGGCTTGACCTCGGTGTATCCGCAAGCGGCGTACTACAACCCCGTGTTCAACGCGGGGCTGGGGTTGATCTACCTGTGGCCGTTGCCAACGAGTGCGACGTTGCAGGGGGTCATCTATACGCCCGTGCCGGTGTCCGAGTTTACGGCCATCACGGATACCATCAGTCTGCCGCCGGGTTACCGTCGCTTCTTGCGAACAGGGTTGGCAAAAGAGATTGCGGCAGCGTTTGACGCGCCGTTGACGCCGGACTTGCAGCAAGCGGCGATGGAGAGCAAGGCCGACATTAAACGCGCCAATCAACGCTTGAGCGACCTGTCGAGCGGCGTGGCAGGGCTGTTGTTTGGGGGCGCAGGCCCGCACTACAACATCTACTCGGACACGTAACATGGGCCAATATCCGGGGTTTGTGTACGGGTCGAACGAGTCGCAGAGTCCGTGGGCGGACCTCGAACGCACGATGAACTGGTATCCTGAACCGAATCAGTCGCCAGCCTCGCCGTATCCCGCGTCGTTGTATCCGTGTCCTGGACAACAAGACTACGTGACCGTCAGCGACATCAACTGCCGCGCCTTGTTTGCAATGGCGGGACGGTGCTACGCCGTCATGGGGTCGCACGTCTACAAGGTGCTGGACACCAACAGCGCCTCGATTGTCACGGGCGGCACGGTCACGAATGCCCCGGACATGGCGAACATTGCCAGCAACGGCGCGGCAGGCGGAGAACTCCTCATTGCGTCTGGTGGCAACGGGTATCTGCTGAACATCGCGACCAACACGCTCTCGGCGGTGGCGAATCTGGCAGGCATCACCACCAGCGTGGGCATGATTGACGGCTACTTCTTGGCCTTTGATGCGGCCACCTCCACGTATTACATCAGCGAACTGAACGACGGGGCGACGTGGGATTTGACGCAGTATGCCCAACGGAGCATTGCGCCAGACCCGTGGGTGTCCATGACGGTGGACAGCAATCGGCAGATTTGGCTGATTGGCGAGCAGACCGGCGAAGTCTGGTATGACGCGGGCACGTCGCCGTTCCCGTTCCAGCCAGTGCCGGGTAGCGTCTTTGGCTATGGGACGTGTGCGCCAGCCAGTGTCAAGCTGGTGGGCAGCAGCATGATGTGGTTGTCACAGAACGCCAATGGCGCAGGGCAAGTCGTGGGAGCCAGCGGTCTGGTGCCCGAGCGTGTCAGCACCTATGCCGTCGAGACGGCGATTGCAGGGTATGCGCGGACGGTAGGCATTACGGACGCCGAAGCGGTGACCTACAGCGACCAGGGGCATACGTTCTACTGCCTGACGTTTCCTGCGGCCAACGCCACATGGGTCTACGACCTCTCGACGCGGCTCTGGCATGAACGGGGCGTGTGGGATACGGCCACGGGCACGTATGGCGTCTGGGGGCCGCGCAGCCACTGCTACGCCTTTGGCAAGCATCTGGTTGGCGACCGAGAGAGTGGGATGCTGTGCCAGATGGATACGTCGTTTGCGAGCGAATGCAATGGCGACCTGATTCGACGGATGCGTATTCCTCCACCGTTGTGGCTCAGTCCGCAGTCGAGTCGCATGTTTGTGTCGCGGTTCCAATTGCTCATGGAACCCGGCCTTGGCACGGTGTCTGGGCAAGGCGTTGACCCACAGGTACTGTTGCGAACGAGCGTCGATTTGAAGAACTGGAGCAACAGCCAGTCCACGTCGGCGGGTGTGCAAGGTGACTACGGCGTCAAGGTCTATTGGACGCGACTGGCGAGTTCGACGCAGATGTGGGTGCCGGAGATTGTGGTCACCGACCCGATTGCGTGGCGCATTGTGGGCGCACTCATTGATGGTCGCAACTTCCAAGGGCAGTCGTAATGCTGTCCCTTGCGCCCGTGCCTGGTGTCATTGTCGAGACGCCGGTTGTGAACAAGAGCATTACCGGGCATGTGACGCAAGCCATGCGCTACTGGTTGCTGTCGCTGATTGACCGCATCAACGCCGGACCACAGACGGTGTCGTCGGTCAGCCTGACGACGCAGGCGGCGTCCATCACGACAACGGCCATGCCCATTCTGGTGGTGTTGCCGGGTGTCTACCGGCTGTCGATGACGACGCAGGTGACGCAAGCGGCAACGACCAGTTCGTCGCTGATTGTGACGTTTGGGTGGACATCGGGCGTGGCCTGCACCCTGAGTAGTGCGGCGATGACGGGCAACACCTTGGCGACGACGACCTCGCTGTCGGCCATTATCAGCGTGGGTGATGCGACGACCATCACCTATGCGACGACGTATGCCAGTGTCGGGGCGACGACGATGCAGTATCGATTGGACGTGGTGTGCGAACAACTGATTTGAACGTCATTCCTCCGTTCCGCACCACGCGGTTAGTGCGACGGACTGCTGATGCCACGGCGTTCAACGTCATTGCGAACCACCCTATGGTGCGTCCGTGGATTGGCGGCGATGGCGCGGCTGACCTGACGGCGGTGGTGGCCGAACCATCCAACATTGCGCTGCTGGGCGAGGCGGGCGGGTTTGTCTGCATGAACCACGGGGCTGGCCGCTACGAAGTGCATTCGTTGTTTGACCCGTCGCGGTCTGGGCAAGCCGCTATTCATGCGATGCGTGATGCGATGGCATACATGTTTACGTCAACGCCGTGCGTGGAACTGCTGACGAAGGTGCCTGTCGATAACCTCGCGGCAAAAGGGTTGGCACGGCTAGCTGGGTTTACGCCGCAGTTTGAAAGCCTGTCTGCGTGGAATGCCGAGTCACAGAAACTGACCGCGTTCTATAGTTTGCCTGTTGAGAAGTGGGCGTTGTTGTCTCGCGAGTCCAAACGGATGGGCGCATGGTTCCATGCCATGCTCGACACGATTCGGACAGACGAACAACACACTGCACATCCTGACGATGCGGTCCATGACGCGATGGTCGGCGCGACGATTGGAATGCTCCAAGCCGGACTCGTCTGGAAAGCGGTGACGTATTACAACCGCTGGGCCTTGTGGACGGGCTATGAGACGCTGGTGGTCGAAAGCGAGTGCCCGCTTGTGGTCAGTTTTGATCAGCTAAGGATTGAGATTATGCAGTCACATGTAGAGGTGCTGTCGTGCCAATAACTGCGGCCACTGCTCCCGTTTGGGGAGCGGCAATCGCTGGCGGTCTTGGACTAGGCAGTGCGGCGATTCGTGCTAGAAGCGCAACTAACGCGGCCAAGTCGGAGACAGATGCGGCTAATGCGTCCGCGCTACTGCAAGACGCAGCGGCCAAGCGGTCGCTGGGGTTTACGCAGCGCCAGTCGTTCCTTGACCAAGTGCGAGCCAACGCGGCGTCGAGAGCACAGTACGGGGCCGATGTGGCTGGGAGCCAGAACGCCTACAACATGGCGGGCGACAATGCGTTCAACCAGCGGGCCGAGTTCAACTCGATGGGGCAGACCAACAGCAGGGTGCGTGGACAGCGCACCAACCAGATGAACTACCTGCGCGACCTGATGGGCTACGGACAGCCGCAAGAATCGCTGAATACGTTTGTCGCGCCTGAGGCGCTCCGTCAGGCCGGGTTGATCATCCCGAAAGAGATGGAATACATCGACCCTGTAGACGACAGCATTGATCCTGAAACCGGAAAGCCGAGGTTCGTGTAATGGCTGGAGAAGGAGAAAACACCAACACCGAATCGCAAGCCGAACAAGAACGGTTGCGTCTCGCTGAGCAGCAACGTGCAGTGGCCGCGCAAGACAAAGCGTCAATGGACACGATTCGTGACTGGTATCACAGGTCGAATATTTGGCGTCCGGTATCTGACGCCGAAGTGCGTTCGCATATGAGCGGCAGTGCGATTGCCATTGACGAGACAGCGTTTTCCAGAATAGCAGATGCTGAGACGGCTACGTATTCTGCTGAGGATCGTGCAGCCAACGACGCCGCAAAAGCCGCTTCTAACGCGCCGAAGCCGTCGCAAACCGGCACCGGCAACAACACGCAGTTTTTTGACGCCAATGGGAAGTGGATAGGCGGCACGAATTATCAAGCCTATTTCGAATCGCTGTTCCCCGGCGGGACTATCACTGCGGCTGAACTGAAAGCCAAACTGCCTGAGTTGCAGAGGGCTGGCATCAGTCTGCACAATAACACGGGTGGCGACGTAATTAAGCTGCCGGACGGGTCGCTTATTGATGTCATCCGAGATGTTGGCGGCGCGAATGGCCGTGTATGGAATTCAGCGTCAGGCGGCGGCGGCGGCGGTGGTGGTTCCCAGTCAACATCGTCTGCGGAGACGCCTGCTCAACGGGCCGCACGTCTAGCACAGTTTGGCCTTGGCCCGAACGGCTTGCAGAACGAAAAGCCCGGTGAGATGCCCAAGCAACCCACGCTGGGCGACATGCTGGGCCAGCAGGGGCCGATTGCCAATCCCGGCACGTATACGCCCGGTGAAGCCTATAACGCGCCGGACTACATGGCTCCTGCCCCCTTTGCGGCTCCGACAGCGGCAGACATGCAGCAAGACCCCGGCTATCAGTTCCGTCTGAGCGAAGGGCAACGCGCCTTGGAACGGTCTGGCGCGGCGCGTGGCGTCACCAACACGGGCGGCAACATGAAGGGACTACTGGACTACGGGCAGCAAGCGGCGTCTCAGGAGTACGGGAACGTGTATGGCCGAAATCTGAACACGTACAACACCAACGCGCAGAATGCCTTTCAGCAGTACTCGACCAATGCGTTCAAGAATAACGCCTACAACCAAGAGACGGAAGGGCGACGGTCTGGCGCGTTTGGCACCAACTCCAACTTGTATCAGCAGCAGCAGTCGGACGCCTACAATCGCGCACAGCAAGCCTACAATGATTCGATGGCGGCGTATCAGACCAAGATCAACAACCAGCGGCAGTATGAGCGTGATCGCATGAGCGACATTCAATACGCGGCGGGGGCGTAATGGCCTTTACCTTTCAGGCGTATCGGAACCCGTACGTCAGCACCATTGCGGAACTCTTGAGCCGTGGCGAAGACGCCAAGGCCAAGGCACTGGTCGATGTGGCGAATGCCCAGGCTCGAGCCGCTGAGATTCGTGGGCAAGCCTACGGCGGGGCTGTGCAAAGCATCGGTCAGATTGCGAGCAAGGCGTTGACTGATTACACCGATCCGAAACGCAAGCTGAACGACATGGCACTCAAGCAAGCGGAGAGCAATGCGCGTTTGGATGACGCCACGCGAGACGTGTTGAGTCAAACGATGCGACCGGTCATTACGACGACCGTGCCTGGTGTGCCATTCGAGGCATCCTCTGTCAATGTGGTGCCGCCGACACCACAAGGCGTAGGGTCACGAGCGTTTGGCGGTGTGAGCTTTGGCGCACCGGTTCAACCACAGGCATCACAACCGTTGTTTGGCCGCACTGAAGTCGGGACGCAAACCGTTGTCCCAGATTCCACGTTTGTGCAATCACAAGGGCCGGAACGTCCACGGTTTAACGACCCAGGCACTGGCCTGTTTGACATCAATGAGGTTGGCAAAGCGTATAGCAACCTCAGAGACAAAGACGGTCGTCCGTATTCACCAGCGCAGATTGCGTCACGGCTTGAGCCGATTCAGAAGATTAACGAGTCGGTTCTGGACTTTGATGCAAAGCAAGACTCGCTTGAGAAATCGAAGCAAGCGGCGTTTGGCACAATGGCCGATGGCGTTATCAAGTATGTCGAAGCCAATGGTGGGTCGTATATCAACGCGGCACGTCTTGCTGTCACTCCATGGGAACGACGGTTAGGCAAAGACGCGGTGGATACGTTCTTGGAAAACTTTGGCAAGTTGTCGCCTACACAACAACGTGGACAACTTGACGCATTGCGAAACCAAGCCGCGAGCCTATTGCCAAACAAAACACTAGCCGAAGGCGCAATTGAGTTTGATGCGTTTGGCCGAGAGATTGCGCGTGGTGGTGTCAAAGCATTGCCAAATCCGACTCGCGCAAGTTTCCTCAGAGACGCGACCGACTCAACAAAGACGCTAGAAGAACGAGCGATTGCACAGAAGAATGCGGACGATCTGAAGCCAGTTGCGGCTGACGGTTCTTACACAATCAACGGCCAGCGTTTTAATAAAGAAAGCATCAAAGTCGGTCCTTTAGTGCCATCGCAAACGGTTCATACGCCAAGAGATCCCGTCGTGGCAGCTATAGCGCAAGAGAGGCTTGACGTTATCTTGGCTGGCAAAGACGACCAAGCTAAACTGGCTGCGCTTCCTCCTGACATCAGAACCGCGTTTATTGCGAGCGTCAGCAGCAAATCACCAGAACAACGCAAGATGATGCTGAAGGATCTTGTCAACCAAGAAGATCCATCCAGGCAACTTCAATACATGCGGAATGTGGCTTTGAAGTCATTGAACGCATCGGACCGGTCAGCCATAGGAGGAAGACTTACTGCGCTTCGTCAGATTGATGACATCCAAGAAACCTTGTCTGTGCTTCGACAGGCGAAAGATGGCAAACCTATCCCCGAAGGTCTTATCGGGTTCAACGTTGAAAAAGTGAAGAACTTTTTTGGCAAAACTGGGAATGCTGAATACAAGTCACTTGTGGCAAAGCTTGTGACAACCTTGCAGGCTTATCGTCAGTCAATGACAGGCAAGGCGTTTTCTTCTAAGGAAAGCGACGAGTACAAGCAATTTGGGATTGCTCCAGAGAATCTGTATCGTGACATGTCTTGGACTGATGCGTCTATCCGAGGGTTCAAGGATTCGCTTCGTGACCAAGTTGTTTCACAATACGGGGACGCTCTTGGTCAAGATTACGACTATGCCGAGATCCTTGTTGGACGCGACAAACAGAAAATGGCAGTAGACGAATTCTTTAGCCAGTCAGGACGGTAACCCTAATGGCGCAAGCGAGTGCATCGTCTCCTGTGTTGAGAGAAATACCAATCGGTCTTGATGTTGACCAAGTTGTCAGCGATAGTCGATTTGACTCTTCGATGCTGGCTGAGTACACACCACGCGCCCAGCAAGTATTGACAGACGCGATTGCAAGAAGAGACGCGCCGAAAGAACGGTCATGGACCGACTCGTCTATCTCAACAGGTTTGCGTGTTGTCCCAGCCGTATTGGGAGGCATATCGGCTGGCGCGCTAGGGTCTGTTATCCCTGTCGCTGGCACTGCTGCCGGTGTGGCTGCTGGCAGCGCAGCGGGCGGTGCGCTTGGCGCGTATCTCGATGAGCTATATCAAGGTCAAGACGCCAATGCGATCGACATCATTGGGTCTGGTCTGCTGAATGTTATTCCGACTGGGAAACTTGTAGCTGGTGCTGGCAAGACGGTGCTTCGGACGATTGCGCCAGGTGTTGAACGACGGTTGGCCGGGATGCTTGCTCCCGAAGCCGCATCGGTTGGGGCCGGGTTGCTTGACCGG
>Ga0315271_10001539_pt1 | contig 13969 bp, 12 predicted proteins | sample C3_top_MG_FD_204664 | JGI IMG/M metagenome (GOLD analysis project Ga0315271, IMG submission 204664) | Sediment microbial communities from Yellowstone Lake, YNP, Wyoming, USA - C3_top | ecosystem: Environmental > Aquatic > Freshwater > Lake > Sediment | place: USA: Wyoming | collected 2017-08-01 | reverse complement strand
ATTGAGCGAACGGTAAAAGGGCGATTTCACCCGCTGAATATTTGAAACCGGGCCGATGCTCAGGGCGATTTTGGCGTCCGGACAAACCACCATGGTCGAGTGCGGCGTGCGGTTATTCAGGCCCGTCAGTCCGGGGTTTTCCCAGTCGGGCGGGGCGGCTGGGGCTAGAGCGGCGGCGCCGAGCAAGATGGCGGCGATGGTGAGTGCAAGCGGCTGGCGAAAACTAGGATTCATGGTTGTGTCTCGAAGTGCAGTGAATGTTGTCATTAGCGTCGAGCCAAAAACAACAAAAATGTAGAAGCACAGTTCTCAGTGGCGGCACGCAAGGTCGTATTCCGGCCGCTTGACTCCGCCCGTTCGGGGGCATAGAGGTTGTCAAGTGATATGGAAAGACAAACGAAATCCCATTCCCAGTTTGTCGGCTGCTGGCTGATTCGTAGCGTATTCTTTCCCATTGATTTAATGGTTAGCCGAATCTGAAGTTATGACGAACTTCTACACTCTGGACGGTCCCAAGTCTCCTCGGGGAGATTATTCACACATCTTGATCGCGGGCCTGTCCGAACATCTGAACGGTGACGGAGGCTTACTACAATTGTGGCGCGCCGGACCATATGTTCCCCCGATTTCATTCCCGGGTATCCAGGATATAGTCGTTACTGAAACTTTTAGAAAGGACCTTGAGGCTTCAGGTCTTGCTGGAATTCGGTTCCAACCGGTTATCAAGAAACACATCGTGAACCTGGACTGGCACCTCTGGGACAAGTCGCGCAACAAACCACCAGAATACCCGAAAGACGGTGAGCCCGAGGGCTACCTCCTCGATCGGCCGCATTGCCCGGAGACAAGCGAACAAGTTGGCGATCTTTGGGAGGTTGTGTTAGAAGTCTCCGCCAAGATTTACCGGGACCCCCACCGACCATTCCCCCCGCACCTGGTCAAATCGTCAGTTCGCGGTGGTGATCTGTTCCGGGCCGAAGACGTCGGATACAACTACGTAACCGAGAAGGCGAAGAAGTGGTTTGAACAACACGCGGCGGAGCATATCCGATTCAAGGAAGTTAAAACCACATAACGGCTAACCACTGTGGTCAGCGATTTATCGTGAACATCCGGCAGGCATCATTCAGGAGAGATGCGCTTGGGTTCATCGCGGGCGGCATTCTGTCGGCTGCATCTGCGGGCTTGATCTTCGTGGTCTTCATCCCGCTGGGGGACATCTATGATGGACGCAATCACGTGCCCGAGGCATTCATGCTAACCGTTCTGATAATGTTCTTCTGTGGAGGCTTCATCGGGCGCAGAGGCTTCAGTGCCAAGGCCCGATCGGATTTCCTGCCTTCAATCGTTGGGACATATATCGCGGTGCTTGGGCTTCCGCTTCTCGCGGGGTTGTCCCTCGTAGAGGCTTTGCCCTTCGTCGGCTTTGCCTCCGTTGGAGTAGCCAGCGCTGTGGTCGCTTCGGCGATGTGTTTGAAGAGGTTTCCCATGGAGTCGCCACCTGGAGAAGACTGATAGCGAGAAAACCACCCTTCTTTTCCCCTGCGGTTCGGCGCGTCTCGTGGCCGCCGTTTCTGGGGGTCGTTCGGCGGGAGCTCGACTGTCCTGGGCGGTGGCAAAACGAGACAGAGTTTTGACAGGATGAACAAGATTTACAGGATAAGGGCCGGTCAGAGGTCTTCATCGTGTTCATCCCGTAAATCCTGTCCAATATCTGGCAGTGAACCGGCCCGAAGGGGAAAACCAGACACACAGGGTATGGGGTGTTGTTTACCCAGGGCGCCAGCTCCGCCTACGCTACGCTCCGGCGGGCTTTGCCCTGGGCTGAAGGATCGTCGCCCACTTCGGGGCTTTGGAGGTTGGGACCTTCCAGACGCATGAAAGCTCTACGAGAACGACCAGCGCCTTTTGATTAACACCGGGGCTTCAGCCCGGTGCCCGGACGCGCATTCGACCAGGCAACTGTTTCAACAGTTTGTCATCCGAAGTAGGAAGCCGTTGAAACGCCTGTGGGAATTCCAAATCCCGCCACACCGGGCTAAAGCCGCGGTGTTAATGAAACTTCACCCGGAAAATGTGGGGTGTTCGTGCCGGCGGGAGAATGCTTGAGCGCCTTGATGCGGCTCCGGATCAAGATTCCGATTTCGGGCAGCCTACTTGGCGGGCTGATTCACGAACTCCGCCTTGGCTTTGGGCATCCACTGCTGTAGTTGTTGAATCCGGACGTCGTCCAGCGGGTGGGTGCGCAGGAATTGCGGGGTGCTGTTACCCCCGTGCTGTTTGTTGAAATCCGAGAATCGTTGCCAGAACTTCACCGCTTCCTCGGGATCGTAACCAGCCCGCGCCATGTAGATCAGCCCGATTTCGTCGGCCTCGGATTCCTGCTTGCGGCTGTGCGGCAGTTCGAGGCCCACTTGGGTGCCCATGCCGTAGGCCAAAGCCGCCGTCTGCTGCCATTTGGGATCTGACTTCGAAAGGCTGGCGCCCAGCAATTGGCCGCCTCCCTGTATTACCATCGCCTCGCTCATGCGTTCCGCGCCGTGTCGTGCAATTGCGTGAGCCACTTCATGGCCGATCACTGTCGCCAGACCGGCTTCGTCCTTGGTAATTGGCAGAATACCCTTGAACACGCCCACCTTGCCCCCGGGCAGGCAGAACGCGTTGGCTTCCGGGTTGTCGAAAACCACAAATTCCCATTGCGCATTCGGCATATCCTTTCCAGCTACCGCCGCCACTCGCTTCCCGACCTTCTGAACCAGGGCGTTCATGGCCGGATCCTGGCTGATGGGAGTTTGTTGTTTGAGTTGCTGGAAGCTGGTGAGTCCCAGTTCCATCTCCTGCGCGGAAGACATCAGGTTCAGCTGCGAACGTCCCGTTACCGGAACGGTCGAGCACCCCTGAAGGAGCAGAGCGCAAATTCCCAAAATAGGGAGCCAGCTCGAAAATCGTCTAATCGTTTCCATAGCTGCATTTCAAATCGGTAACACGAGGTAAGCAACCATATTCTTGGGATTTTGCAAATTCACTTCAGCCACAAGATGGTAATCCCTTCGTTGACCTGGTTGAGATCGGGATCGCCTTTGAGTTCGGGCACGGCTTCCAGCAGGGCCATCGTGGCGGGCTGGAAGATTGAGAAATCTTCGCCGGGAATGGAATCCAACACCACACCCTCCTTTTTCCGCAATGCGAAGGATTTGCGCAAGCCGACGCCCAGGCGCCCGCCCGCCCCGGAAGAGCCATATCCATGGATGACCTTCAAGACCCGCACCCGGTCGCGTTTGGCCTGCCGGATCTGGTCGATCACCAATCGCCGGGCTTCATCCAGCGTCGGCAATCCATCCTCCACGTTGTAGGTTCGAATCGTGTTCAAGCGGGTCTCAATATGGGCAATATCCCGCCGGAAATCCACATCGACGCGCATCCAGGCGCCCGTTAAGATTTGTCCACAATGCACCTTCCCACCAAAACAACTCGCACCATTCAAAAACCAAGCTGTGCCTGGTTAAGCCTGGTGTTGACCGCGTGGGTGATGATCTTTTCGCACGACGCCTCCGCCGCAGGACGTCAACGGTGGCTATATTATTCGGCGAATTTGTGGGTGGACTCAAATATTGCCACCTTGAGCGCCGTCATGCGCCGCGCGGCCGCTGCCGGCTACACGCATTTGTTGCTGAGCGACTCGAAATTCTCGCGGTTGGGCGACATGGATGCTCACTATTTCAAGAACATTGCGATGATCAAAGAATTGGCGGCGTCGCTGGGGCTGGAGATCGTGCCCTCCGTTTTTCCGGTGGGCTACTCGAACGATATCCTGTTTCATGATCCGAACCTGATCGAGGGATTGCCGGCGACCAATGTGCTGCTCGTGGTTAGCAACGGCGTGGCGGCGTTGTGGCCCGAGTTGGTTGTGGCCTTTCCCGGGGGAGACTTTTCGGATCTGAAACGTTGGACCTGGAAGGATGACGCGGTGGTGGCTGACTCCGGCAGCGCCCGGATCAGCGATCCCGTTGGCCGGAATGCGCGCATTGTGCAAACGCTGCGGGTCACGCCGTTCCGGCAATATCATGTTTCCGTGAGGGTCCGGAGCCAGGACTTCGTCGGCACACCCGAGGTCAAGGTGTTGGCGGATGGCCAGGCGCTCAACTTCAACCCGCTGGAGGTGAAAAAGACCCAGGATTGGCAGACTCACCACGTCGTGTTCAATAGCCTGAACAACCAGCAGGTGAGCGTCTATTTTGGCTGCTGGGACGGGAAGACCGGGAGCGTATGGTATGACGATGCCACGATCGAGGAGGTTGCTTTTCTCAACCTGGTGCGCCGGCCTGGCGCGCCGTTGGTCATTCAGCGTGAAAACAGCAGCGCCCTGGTGGAAGGGACCGATTACCCGCCCTTCAAGGATCCGCTCATGGGGGTGAAACCTTATAACGGCTGTTATGATGTCTATCACAATCCTCCCGTGTTGAAGGTGAATCTGCCGGACGGTACACGAATGCGCGCTTCCTGGTATCACGCCGTCACGGTCTATGATGGGCAAGCCATGATTTGTCCGTCCGAACCTGCAACGTTGACTCTGTTGCAGGATCAGGCACAGCGCGTGCACGCGGCGTGGAAAGCCAAAGGCTACATGATGGCGCATGACGAGATTCGCGTGATGAATTGGTGCGCGGCTTGCCAGCAGCGCCATCTGGATGCCGGGGCTATGCTGGCAACGAACGTGCAGAACTGCATCCAGATCCTCAAGAAGGTTAATCCGGGCGGCGACATCTACACCTGGAGCGACATGTTTGACCCCCACCACAACGCGCATGACAACTACTACCTGGTGCGCGGCAACCTGACCAACTCCTGGCTGGGGCTGGATCCCCAGGTGATCATCCAGTCGTGGAATTTCGACACCCGAACCAACAGCCTGCAGTTCTTTTCCGGGCGCGGTCATCGGCAGATCATTGCGGGCTACTATGACGCGCCGATCAGCCAGGCGGCTCAGTGGTTGAGTGCGGCTCGTGCGGTCACCGGGGTTCAGGGCATCATGTACACCACCTGGCAGAACAATTACGCCGACCTGGAGGCCTTCGGCAAGGTAGTGAGCGATTTCGAGCAGAAAAAGCCCTGATCCGGCCGGGATTGATTGGCGGGGGCGCGAGTGACTGAGCGCTCGTCTGAAAACTCGAAAGTCGCTCGTAGCAGCCGACGTAAGGAGGCTCAGATGTTCGCGTGTTTCGCGTGCTGCGGTCAAATCTGAGAGCCTCCTCACGTCAGCTGCTACGGTTCAGACGGGCTCTGAGAATCTGCTTCAATCCGTTGGCGATTTGATGTTTACTCTTGGCCATAGCCCGAGCTAAACCAGGCAAAAAGACAAACATATGAAGGTTGAAATTCCAAAGGATCTGAAGTCGGACCTGCCGCAAACGCCATTTGGCAAGATTCTGAGCGCCACGCCCGTCGTCATGGCCGTGGTGGCCACGATGCTGGCTGGTTTGGCTTCCAGTGAGATGACCCGGGCCCAGTATGAGCGTTCATCGGGCGCGCAGCAGCAGGCCAAAGCGGGGGATCAATGGAGTTTCTTTCAAGCTAAACGGCTGCGCGGCGCTATCCAGCAGAACTCAGCGGATCTCCTGGAGAACGTGACCGAAGTCCATCCCCTGGATCCTGCCGCGATCCGGGCGGCGTTGGCCGGCACCGAAGCCGCCAAAGCGCTGGAAAGCGATTCCGGCAAGCAAGCGCTGGAAGCTTTGCGCACGGGCCATGTTCCGGGGGATCCGGGCCGCGTGGAGCCCGACCCGAGGATCAAAGCGGCTACGCAGGGCTACGAAACCCTGGTTCCGGATTCAGAAATGGCGCGGTTGCTGGTTCCCGTGACGGAGGAAGTGATCGAGAATTCCCTGAAGGCCGCCAAAGACCGGGTTGAGGCGTTTGATGCGGTTACCAAGCCGGTGAACCAGATCATCGACGATGTGGGGCGGGCCCTGGCGGGGGCCGGGGCTGGCGCGAAAGCTCTCAGCCGGGATTTTTCCACCGCGCGATTGCGCTATGCCGCCGCGCGTTACGAAGTCGAAGCCCGCTTGAACCAGTCGATCGCCAACCTTTACGAACTGCAAGTGCGCAAGAGCAATATTTCGGCTGTGCGGCATCATTTGCGAAGCCAGCGGTTCTTTTTCGGAATGCTCGGTGCCCAGGCAGGCGTCATTATTGCCACGTTCGCCATGGCGGCCCGCAACCGGAACCTGCTTTGGTCGCTGGCGGCGGGCGCGGGGATCATTGCCGTCGCATTCGCGATATACGTTTACCTTTGCATGTAGCCCGCTTGAAACCTCTAAAGTTGGTCGTAGCAGCCGACGTAAGGAGGCTCAAATGTTCCGACTTTCGTGAGCCTCTGCGGTCTGAAGTTAAAGCCTTACTTACGTCGGCAGCAACTTTTCAAACAGGCTGTTACCTTGATTTGATGACCATGACAAAGAACAGAGTTCTTATTGCGATCTTTGCGGGTCTCCTCCTGGTTGCGGCGACAAGCGTGGTTCCTGCGGTAAGGAGGCCCTTGGACCTTTCGTTTTGGGTTCGGGCTGGAGCGGTTGGGGATTCATCATTAGCCGCCGCGCGAGGCGAACCGCGGGCGCAATTCCTCCACGGGCTCAATTTGATTCGCACGAACCTGGTGACCATGATCGACCGCGTGCCGGGATTGTCGGCTATTCCAGTGATTGGGAAACGCTTCTTTGAGAAGGTATCGTATGGCATCGATAGCAGTGCCAGCCCGGAGCAACTTGCGGAAGCCTACCGATGGATCAAGCAGTCCGCCGACCAGGGTTTTGCGCCCGCGAAGGAAGCGGAGAAGTTGTTCGTGGGAAAAGTCCCGGCTCAGGGCGCCTCAACGACCGGGAGCCAGTTGCCTCAGACAGCAACCAACAACACTCCAGCGGCTGCCAGCGATCGTCACTGACCTCCGTGCTGGGAGCGTTCACCAAACGGTGGACACGGTCCCACGTTGAAAATGGTCCTCCCTCTCCTTGGGGAGAGGGCCGGGGTGAGGGAGGGCCTTACTTTCCGACCGAATGGTCCCGGCTTACAGCAGCTTTTCCAACTCGCCGAGCAGGCGCTCAAAAAGGGCCAGCGCTTCCTCGACGGGCTTCGATGTGGTCATATCCACACCTCCTACCTTCAGCATGTCGATGGCGTACATGCTGTTTCCCGTCTTGAGGAACTTCATCCATTGTTCGCGCGCGCCGGGTTCTTGTTTCAGGATGCGGTTGGCGATCGCCGCCGCGGCGCAGTAGCTGTCGGCGTAGCGATACACGTAGTAGCCGCGGTAGTAGTGCGGGATGCGGAGACATTCCACAGCCAGCTCGGGATCAATCGTCAGCGTGCCGCCGTAGCAGCGCACGTATTGTTCGTGGCAGATTTTCATCAGGGATTCGGCCGTCATCGGCTCCCCCTTTTCGGCCAGGGTGTGAGCCGTGAGATCGAATTCCGCGAACTGCGTTTGGCGGAATACCGTCCCGCGCATGTCTTCCAGCATTTGGTTGATCAGGAACGCGCGTTGTTTGGGATCCGTGGTTCGGTCGAGGATGGATTGTTTGAAGACGATTTCCGCCGCCGTCGAGGCTACCTCCGCCGTGAACATCGGGTAACCGGAGTAGACCGGCGGCTGGTTTTCTTTGGCGAACCAGCTTTGGGTGGCGTGGCCAAGTTCATGCGCCACGGTTGAGACATCGTTGAAAGTGCCCTTGTAATTCAACAATACGTAAGGCGCCGAAAGATAGCTGCCCATGTTGTAAGCGCCGCTGCGTTTGCCCTTGTTTTCATAGACGTCAATCCAGCGGGAATCGAAGGCTTGTTTCATCACCCCCGCATAGTCCGCACCGAAGGGTTTGATGCCGTCGAGCACGAGGTCGCGGCCTTCCTCGAACGTATAGGTCTTCTCAGGAACATCGACCAGGTCCACATAGAGGTCATAGAAATGAATTTCATCGAGCTTGAGCACCTTCTTCTTGAGGGCGACATAACGTTGGAGCAGGTGACGTTGGGCATCCACGGTCTTAATCAGGTTGTGGTAAACGCTCTCCGGCAGGTTCTCCGCGTCCAGCGCCCGGTCGAGGCTGGTGGGATAATTCCGGGCTTTGGCGTAATACCAGTCCTTTTGCATGGTCCCGGCGAGGGTGGCGGCAAGGGTGTTCTTGACGTCCAGGTAGCTGTTGTGGAGCGCCAGGAAGGCATCGCGGCGGTAGCGTCGGTCCTTGGACTGCAGGGCCCGGCCATAGCTTGAAGAGGTGATTTCGACGTCATGGCCTTCAGGATCTTTGACGGTGCGCCAGCGCAGTTCGGTATTGCTGAGCAATCCGAAGGCATCGCCCGCGGCTTCGGTCGCCTTGCCGGCCATGGCCAGCAATTCTTCTTCCCGGGCGGAAAGAATATGCGGCTTGGAGCGCAGGAGGTCATCGATGTAATGGGTATAGACCGTGAGCCCGGGTTCCTTCAGCCACGCGCGAAGCTCGGTCTCGGGCACCTGCAACAATTCGGGGCTGAACCACGAACCGGCTTCGTCATATTTGACTGCCAGGGTCTGCGCGCGTTGATACAGCGCCTGGGCTGCGGACTCGCGCATGTCCTCGTCGCGCTTCATCGCGGCATAGCCGTAGAGTTTCTCCAGGTTGATGTTGATGGAATCCCGGAGTTTGAGCGCCCCGGCCAGCGCTTTGGCGGATTGGTGGACGGATCCCTTGAGCGCGGCGAACTCCGCCACCTGTTTGTCGAGCTCCTGGTAATGCTTCTCCCAGTCCGAGGGACTGGCGTACATTTTTGTCAGGTCCCACTTGTATTTGTCGTCAATAGTGGACCGTTCGGGAGTGGTTGCCGCTGTGAGCGTTGAGATCATAGCCAGGAGACCGAGGCAGACGGTGTGCCGGATTAGGGCCCGGGATTTGTTCATGGTTCGCATAATTGGCCAAACAGGCCGTGCTGGGAATTTAATATGAAAGTGTGCGACGGCAAGTTCAGACTCGTGATTTGACAGCTCCGAAAATCTTCTCGCGCTGGTATGCGGCTTGGCTACTCTGTGCGTTTGGTGGGCGACAACCAGTCTGATGAACATGGAACCGAATGCTGATATTGCTGTAATTGGTTTGGCCGTGATGGGCCAGAACCTGATCTTGAACATGAACGACCACGGTTTCACCGTGGCGGCCTACAACCGCACCGTTTCCAAGGTGGATGAATTTCTCGCCCGGGAAGCCGCTGGGACCAAGGTGGTCGGGGCCCATTCCATCGAGGAGATGGTCAAGCTTTTGAAGCGGCCCCGCCGAGTCATGCTGATGGTGAAAGCCGGGAAACCGGTGGATGAATTCATCGAGTTGGTGCTCCCGCACCTGGAAGCCGGGGACATCATCATCGATGGCGGGAATTCGTTGTTTGAAGACACCATCCGCCGCACGAAATATGTGGAAAGCAAGGGCTTGCTTTACATCGGCACCGGGGTTTCCGGCGGCGAAGAGGGCGCGCGTCGGGGGCCGAGCATTATGCCCGGCGGTTCGCCCGCCGCCTGGCCGCATGTAAAGGATATTTTTCAGGCGATTGCCGCGAAGGTCGATGCCGGTGCTCCATGTTGCGACTGGGTGGGCGAAAACGGCGCCGGCCATTACGTCAAGATGGTCCACAACGGCATTGAGTACGGCGATATGCAGTTGATCTGCGAGGCCTATAACCTGATGAGGACGGGGCTGGGCATGACCGCTGACGAGATTCACAAAGTTTTTGCCGAATGGCAGGAGGGGGAACTCAATTCCTACCTGGTCGAAATCACCCGCGACATCCTGGCATTCAAAGACACCGACGGCCAACCGCTGGTGGACAAGATCCTGGACACCGCCGGCCAGAAGGGAACCGGGAAGTGGACCGTAATGTCCTCCCAGGAACTCGGCATCCCGATCACGCTCATGGCGGAGGCCGTCTATGCCCGCATGATTTCTGCCCTCAAGGATGAGCGCGTGGCGGCTTCCAAAAAGCTCCGGGGTCCGCAGCCGGCCATCAAGGGGGATCGGGTCAAGATTGTGGAGGACATTCGGAAGGCGCTCTATGCCTCGAAGATTGTGTCCTATGCGCAAGGCTACATGCTGATGCGCGCGGCGGCGCGGCAATACGGCTGGAATCTGAATTATGGCGGGATTGCCCTGATGTGGCGCGGCGGCTGCATCATACGCAGCGTGGTCCTGGGCAAGATCAAGGAGGCCTTTGAGAAGAACTCGAAACTGGCGAACCTGATGCTGGATCCGTTCTTCCGCAAAGCGCTTAACGGTTCGCATCGCTCCTGGCGGAGCGTGGTGGACACGGCCGTCAAGAAAGGCATTCCCGTGCCCGCTCTCAGCACGGCGCTGGCGTTTTACGACGGTTATCGAAACGAACGCCTGCCGGCAAACCTGCTCCAGGCGCAGCGCGATTATTTCGGCGCCCACACCTACGAACGCATCGATAAGCCCCGCGGCGAATTCCATCACACCAATTGGACCGGGCGCGGCGGCGAAACCGCCTCCTCCACCTATACGGTGTGATGCAAGATTAACATTCCAGTCTGCCGCAGGACCGGTTCCTTTCCACGGTCCTCGTGTCAGGGGAGGCAGGCAGTTATTTCGGTTCGGTGGCGTTGAGGAACTTTCGCAGACGATCTTGCCAAATCGCGGCCAGCGTGTGGGTGCCGTGCCCGCGCGTGCGCTCCGTCATCGGAAAGAGCACCGCCTCGCCGCGGGGCACGCGCTTGATCTCCTGTTCGAGAATGCCCAGTTCTGGAGGGTTGATGAGGTCGTCGGCAAAATTGATCGCCAGCAGTGGTGCTTTGATCCTCCCCAAACCGGGGCCCGGATCGTAATCATACGAGCTTTCGACCGCATACAGGATGTCGTTCGCATCCGAGGTTTTGGTCAGATTCGACACCGAGGCATCGAGGAGTTCATCGGCTTTGGCCCGCGTCGGCGCGTCTTTATATCGTTGGAGCGGGTTGCTGCCCATGAAGTAGAGAACTTCGAGGGCGGTCCGGAGGCTCGCGGGCTGGCTCTGATAATCGCCGCCCGCCCAACCCGGATCGTTGCGGATCGCGTCGATGATTATTCGACGCCAGACACGGTTCCGGCCGGATATTTGGGTCGGCAGGCTCGCTAGCGGTAGCAGTGCATCCATGAAATCCGGATAGGACTGGCCCCAGAGCCATGTGTGCATGCCCCCCATGGAGGTTCCCATGACCAGGCGCAGATGATCGACTCCCAGGCCTTCCACCAGCAGCCGGTGTTGCGCCTCAATCATGTCCCGGTAATCGTATCCCGGAAAGCGCGCATGCAGCCCATCGCTCGGCTTCGAGGATTCCCCGTGGCCAATGTTGTCCGGCAGAATCACGTAATAGCGCTCGGCGTCGAGAGGCTGGCCTTTTGCAAATAGTTCGCCGGCGAATTCCGGGCGGATGAACTGGGCTCCGCTGCCGGTAGTTCCATGCAGGATCAGGACCGCATTCCGCACACGGCCGTGCGGATCCCGTTGAGGCATGCCCAGCGCGCGGTAATGCATTCGCAACTGCGCGAGCGCCTCGCCGGAGCGAAATTGAAAATTTGTGAGCGTGAATTCGAGGCTCTGCGGCGCCGGGTAGTTGGTCGCCGCTATCACCGCGGGCCCTGCCAGAGCGGCGCACACGGGGAGCAAAGCGACGAGCAGGAGCAGGGCAGGGCGCGGAAACCGATTCATGGGCATAGGCTAACATTCTCCTTCGGGCTTCGCCAGAGAGAGTATTCTCAACCGCCGGGTCAGTGGCTTGCTGCCTCAAATTAAGTGTTGCCGGGATGATCCGTGTTCTCAACTCAACGATTTACAGGCAGCCGGCATCTGCTCGCCACACCCGGCCCTCGGCCAGTTGCTGCATTTGGTCGTTCCGGTGCGCGTGCAAATTGACAATGACCCTCAACTGTCGGGTTTATTGCGGGGACTTCCATTATATTTCTGTGGCAGGTTTTTTTGACGATGACACAATTCCGCTTGGCTTTTGCCAGGGGCGGTTTACGTTCCCGGAATCATACCAAACACCTATGAAAGCTACTGACTTGGCATTCACAGTTTACCCCGTGCGAGATACAAAGAAGGCTCAGGAATTTTACTCGGGCGCGCTGGGGCTGCGCGAGACCGCCAACTGGAACAATAAGTGGATCGAGTTCGAGGTGGGCCCCGGCACGCTTGCCGTCACGGATGCGTTCCCCCAACTCACCCCGGGTGCGAAAGGCGCCATGGTGGCGCTGGAAGTGGAAGATCTGCCGGGCTGCATCCGCGAACTGGAAGCCAAAGGGGTAAAGTTGGTGATGCCGCAATTCGACACGCCGGTCTGTAGCGGCTGCACCGTGGCGGACTCCGACGGCAACCAAGTGATGCTGCACCAGCGGAAAAAATAAACGCTGCTCGCGGTTCAAACGCCCGCTGGCTCAGGCCAGGAACAAGTCCGCATGCCGGTCCCCGCGCGCGCCAACTCAGAAAACCCTGTAAGGATTGCAGCCGATAGCCCGGGGTAAGCGACGCAGGAGCGCCACCCCGGGTAGCCCCCCAAAAACAATTCATCCCCCTCTCCTCCGACGCCGGTTACACCGTGGCTCCCTACAAAGGCACTGCCAGCCTGCGCCTCCAAGCTTCACCCTGGTCGGGAGTGACGTTCCTTTGCAGGCAACCCTTTCCGCCGACAGGGAATGCATTTCTCGAATTCGCCGCCAAGTCCGGCAGCGGCTCCGCAGTGACTAATTTTACAGTGACGTTTGAGGGGGCGGACAGCTTCGGAAACACCGTAACTTCGACGGCCGTCACGCTATCCCAGATTGACGCCACCTGGCGTTTGATCAGAATCGCTCTCCAACCGGTCAAACCCCCGGCGCAGATAAGGGGGTTCCGTGTCCAAAACAGCTCAGCATTCGCCCAGGATCTGCAGCTCGACGCCATCTCGCTCATTCGGCGGTGAAAAGTTGGATGGGTCGAACCGGAGTTTGTGAGCGGGGCTGCGCGGCCGGGAGTCCGCACGGCCACCAGTTTTGGGTCGTAAACTCGATCCTGTGCCCCCATTCTTGCCGCCATGTGGCACCTCTCTCTTTCCTGGTGGGAGTTCAGCGGCAGATTCAACCAAGTGCGGGGTTGATCCCGCGATCTTCGTTCTGCAACCTACCCGCATGAGTATCTCGATTCCCGCTGCGGTGAGGGTGGCTCGCTGGCTGAAACCGTGTTTGAGAATGCAAATTCATTGTAGGAGCCGACGTCAAGAGGCTCAAATGTCAGAGCGTTTTCAAATTGATCAGAGCCTCCTCACATCGGCTCCTACAGTTTTGAAGCAGGCTCTGTGCCTGATTTGTCTTACTGTTGGTTGTTTGTTCTTCGGATCTCAGGCGCAAGGCGCCGGCGGGGGGGGCTTTCCCCATTCCGGCGATTATGTTTTCGACAAGACGATTTCCCGGGCCGTGCTCGAGAACTATCTCGCCCGGTCGATCACCATGGAGGGTTTGCTCAACGGGGTGGGCGATCTTCAGGACAATACCCGCATGCTCAAGAGCATGGGAGCCAAGCTCGTTGGCCGAAGTCTCTGCCTGTGGGGCGGCGAGGGTAATCTCCTCCGGAACCTCGAACGTGCAAAACAACAAAGCCCCGTGCTCCACGCGGCAGACCCGGACATGATCCTCCAGGCCTGCATCTTCGAAATTGTGACCACGCAGGTGGACCAGGTCCCGGTTCCGGACTGGGCTTTCGCGGGCCTCGGTCAGCCCGCGGAAAAGCGGAATTTCCGCTATGCCGAGATGCTCTACCCGAATGGAAGGTTTAAGGACCACTGGCGAGCAGGGCAATCGGTCCCCGACGTGAGCCGGATGGAGACCAAACTGTGGTTCTATTTCCTGGGGGCCTCCTTCATCGACGCGGGGTGTGAAGCGATTCACCTCGTGCAGACGGAACTGATTAACGGGAATGACCAACACCTGGA
>Ga0315271_10001536_pt1 | contig 13973 bp, 16 predicted proteins | sample C3_top_MG_FD_204664 | JGI IMG/M metagenome (GOLD analysis project Ga0315271, IMG submission 204664) | Sediment microbial communities from Yellowstone Lake, YNP, Wyoming, USA - C3_top | ecosystem: Environmental > Aquatic > Freshwater > Lake > Sediment | place: USA: Wyoming | collected 2017-08-01 | reverse complement strand
AAACTGATCGAGGATGGACTCCTTGACCTTGAATTCTCCGATCGGGGTGGTCAGGTCGCCGACGCAGAACTTGCCGTTGGCACCTTTGATTTCCTTGATAACAAGCGTTCCATTGATGCGAATAGACATAATGCACTCCTTAAAAAAACAGAAAAAAAGGGGAGCACTTTCCCCAAAGGGAGCGTGACTCCCCATGGGGTGGTTGAACTGCGATGGAATTCCAGGTCGGAAGACCCGCCGTTTCCAGGAACTGAACGGCATTCAAGGGCGATGCATGACGCGCATCGGTCGAGCTGATACTGACAGCCAGCAGTGAAACTTTGGCAAACGGCTTATCCAAGATGGCCAGTTCTCTTGGATACCCCGCTCGCGGGGCAGGATGGGTTGGTCATGATTCAATGTGGTTGGTAATGGAACCCCTGCTCAACTCTTCCATTTAGGAAGCGACGCGCCGCACTGAGGGGCTCGGCGCGAATTTTGGGATGCGGCAAACCGCAAAAGCCGTGACCGTTCTGGCCGTCACAACCCATGATCTGATCGATGCCCAGAAGGCTTGCCCGAAACTTGGTCTCGGGCAAGCCTTCTGGCGGGTGTAGGGAAGACGGGTTATCGGTCCGTCTCAGGAATGAGGCAAGCAGATGGGGATGCATCCGTCGCCAATGTAACCCCTGGGAAACCTGCGGAGGAATCCCAATCCGGTATGAGGGGCTGCCCGGACTAAAAGCCAGCGCTTAGGGCGCCAAACCTGCTGTACTCAGCAAACGAGAAACTGGGTTTACCGAAACGGACATGACCCGCTTGGGTAAACGCCCAGAGGCTGGGCGTTTCCTTCGATCAACCGAAACAGATTCTATCAGCCAGGATGGATTGGATGCGACGGAACCGGAGTACATCCCGTTCACGAAGCAATCCCCGACGACGCGCAATGCAGTGAAACCACCTCGCGTCCTCGATCGGCACTTCAGCCTTGGCCATCAATTGAAGAAAGTTTAGTGAGAGTTGGTGACTCATGGATGTCTCCTGTGGTTGGTTGCGGGGTTTTCACCGGAGGGTTGGCCCTCTGGTGAAAACCCCACGCAGGAGGTTTTCAGTTTGACTCCATCAATTTGACAGAGTGCTCGCCAAGGCGATGACTTGTGACACCATCACGCACAGACTCATGATGCGCAAATCGAACAGAACATTCAGCAAAGCTTCTTTCATCGTGGACTCCTGGTTTTCAAAATGAAAACCGGGGAGTCCACGATACCCGGCAGGGAGCGTGAAACTCCCCGGTCGGGTTTGTGAAGCTGGACGTTACTGGCCGCCTGCTGCAGCCTCTTGCTGTTGCGAAGAGCCTGCAGGCAGAACAACCGGATTACCATCCACCCAGGCATTGGTGATCTTGAGCAAGCGGCCCTTGATCATCACACCGGTATCACCCTTCTTGCGCGTGCCCACGTCTTTTTCGTAGACAAACACTTCAGGGTAGATGTCACCCAGCTTGAACTGGATCATTACTTTCCGTTTCTCATCGCCATGCGGCTTGAGCACCTCGATCGCCTTGATCGCGTCCTGACCATAAACCCGCACGTCGAATTTAGTCGACTCAGGTTTGATCGAGCCGTCCTTGTTCCACTCACCACGGAGAGCGGAAATGGAGCAAGCGAGGAACGTTTCACCTTTGTTGGGCTTGACCATGCGAACACGGTTCAAGTAGCCAAGGCCAGTGACATGAAGATCGTAGAATTTGGATTCAGACATAATGCTCTCCTTAAAAAATAAAAAAGGGGAGCACTTTCCCCAAAGGGAGCGTGGCTCCCCATGGGGTGGTTGAACTGCGATGGAATTCCAGATCCGAAGACCCACCGTTTTCAGGAACTGAACGGCATTTATGCGCGCCTTGCGGCAAAAGGCGGCTCCTTACGGGAAGCCAATCGGGCTGCATGAGCCAACAAAACAGGCTTTAGGTTGCCAATTTTCAAATGGTGTGTCAATACTTGGCCGGGGCGGATTAACAGGCTCGCAAGCCTGGTCGCTCAAGAGCCACCATTCTTCAACGTCATGACAATCGGTTATCTGGGAGCCCTGCCGTTCGCTAACTGACCGTGAACTTCAGCTCTTCGGCCATTGCGGCCGGCGGGTTCTGAGCCAGCTTAGTCCGCTATGCGGCCATCAGCAGAATCTTAATGGCTATGTCGGTGGTGAGCGTCCGGGAAGTGCGGATGCGTGTGGATCAGCGGTTCGTGCCGATGCCGATGGCTATGTTTGGTGCCCGGCGTCACCGGGTAGTCATGCGCATGCAGGTGGTGTTCGTCGTGGAAATGTTCGTGACTGTGTTCCATCTCTTCGTGCTTGTGTCCGTGCTCATGGCGCTCGGTCAGATGCAGCCACGTGCCCAGCGCCATTAATGCACCAGCCATCAGCAACGGTATTGTGACCGGCTCCCCCATCACTACAGCGAGTAAGGCCCCGAAGAACGGCGCGACCGAAAAATAAGCGCCGGTGCGTGCCGTGCCAAGGTGGCGCAGGCCTACAACGAATAGCGCCAAACTCACCCCATAGGCAAGCAAGCCCACGATCATCGCACCCGCCAAATCAGGCAATGCCGGCATCGATGCGCCTAACAAGAAGGCCAGACCCAGGTTAACGATGCCGGATACCCAGCCTTTCACTAAGGCGATCCAGGTGGCATCAGTAAGTGACACCTTGCGGGTCAAATTATTGTCGACACCCCAGGCGAAACACGCGCCAAGGATGGCCAGTGTTGGCCACAGTCCGGAAATACGCGCACCAGATGGCACGCTCAGAACGACCGCACCGGCCACGATGGCAAGCATGCCCAGTGCGATGCGCCGGTCGAAGTTTTCCTTGAATACAAACCACGCCAGCAACGCTGTGAACACACTTTCGGCATTCAGCAGGAGTGACGCTCCAGATGCAGGCATACCCGTCAGCCCGAACATCAACAGCACTGGGCCGATGATCCCGCCTGACAAAATCGCCCCGGCAAACCACGGAACTTCATTCCGGGGAAGCCGAACGGCAGGGGCATGGCTCAGCCAACGATAAAGTGACAGGCCGACTCCTGAACCCAAATAGAGCAGTCCTGCCAACATCCACGGATTGACCGCATCAAGCAGCCACTTTGCGAGCGGTGTTCCAGCCCCAAACAATAAGGCAGCGCCGAGTGCGGCTGGGACGCCTGTCTGGCGGAGGCCTTCTTTCCAATTCATCTTTTAATTCCTGAGCTGCAACCCGTTAAGCATAAACGCTGACCGATTGAAAATACGTGCCCTCAGGCGCGTTTCTTCAATTGGAGGGCAAGGATTGACCCATGCTAATTATTATGTAATATTTGTTACATGACTGTAGAGTATGTGACATGGATATTGATCGTTCTCACCCTGCCCACGCAGAACGCCACTGCGCGCATGCGCATCTGGCGCGGCCTGAAAGGTTTGGGGTGCGCGGCGTTGCGTGATGGCGCATGGCTGTTGCCGGAAACCGATTCGACGCGACAGGGGCTTGAGGCACTGGCAGATGAAACCCGCGCAGCAGGCGGCACCGCATGGCTGCTTCGGCTGGACGCAGAGGACGATCAGTCGGCTGCGTTCAGGGGGATGTTTGACCGCACGGCGGAATACACCGAATTGCTGGCGGACCTGACGCACTTCGATCCGCTCGCCGAGAATGTCGCGACCGCCAATAAAACACTGAAGGCCTTGCGGCGCCGTTACGAAATCCTGGCCGATCAGGACTATTTCCCGGGCGCCGGCAAACTCGAGGCGGAAGCGCGGCTACTGACGCTGGAAGCCACGCTGGCGTCCCGACTCTCTCCCAATGAACCGCATTTCCAGGAAGGCCAGCCCGAGCGTTTCGCCCTCACCGATTTTCAGAAACAGACCTGGGCCACCCGGCAAGACTTATGGGTGGATCGGCTGGCATCCGCCTGGCTGATTCGCCGTTTCATCGATCGCCGGGCGCGCTTTGTCTGGCTGCAGCATGTCGAGGACTGTCCGGCAAATGCGTTGGGATTTGACTTTGACGGCGCGCGATTCACCCACGTCGGGCATCGCGTCACCTTTGAAACCATGCTGGCGAGTTTTGGACTGGAAAACGACGCTGCCTTGCTGCGAATTGGCGCAATCGTCCATGCACTGGATGTGGGCGGAGAGGCGCCCGAGGCAGCGGGTTTCGAGATGCTGCTGAAAGGCCTGAAGGCGCGCATCAAGGATGACGACGCCTTGCTCAAGCAGGGCGGGCAGATGCTGGACGATTTATACGCAGTTTTCACCCCCCCCTAGATCCAAGGATGCCATTTTGACCACCCCGACCGAACGTCCCGCCCACCCCAGTTTCTGGGAGGCATTCAAATACTGGTTGATCCTCGGTTTCATCAGCTTCGGCGGCCCCGCCGGACAGATTTCCATCATGCATCAGGAACTGGTGGAAAAACGCCGTTGGATCGGTGAGCGCCGCTTCCTCCATGCGCTCAACTACTGCATGGTGCTGCCCGGCCCCGAGGCGCAGCAGCTCGCCATCTACATCGGCTGGATGCTACATCGCACCTGGGGCGGCATCGTCGCCGGCACGCTGTTCGTGCTGCCGTCGCTGTTCATCCTGGCGGCGCTGACCTATGTGTACCTGAGCTTCGGTGACGTCACCGTGGTCAAAGGTATCTTCAACGGCATCAAGCCGGCGGTCGTGGCCATTGTCGTATTCGCCGCCTGGCGCATCGGTACGCGCGCGCTGAAAAACAAGCTCCTGTGGGCCATGGCGGCAGTCTCGTTCATCGCCATCTTCGCCCTGAAGATTCCCTTCCCCTACATCGTGCTGACGGCAGGCATTCTGGGCTTCATCGGCGGCAAGGTCTGGCCGGACAAATTCAAGGTCGGCGGCGGTCATGGCGCCAGCAACAAGACCTACGGCCCGGCCTTGATCGACGACGACACCCCGTCGCCTGCCCATACGAAGTTCCGGCTCGGTCGGCTGGTGATCCTGGTGGGATTGTTCGTCGCGCTGTGGGGCGCAGCCATGCTCATGTTGCCCGCTGGCACCCTGCACGACATGGGCGCGTTCTTCACCAAGGCCGCGCTGGTCACCTTCGGCGGCGCCTATGCGGTGCTGCCCTACGTCTATCAGGGCGGGGTGGAGCACTACCATTGGCTGACCGGCACCCAGATGATTGATGGTCTGGCGCTGGGCGAAACCACACCGGGACCGTTGATCATGGTGGTGTCCTTCGTCGGCTTCGTCGGCGCCTGGACCAAGGAAATCTTCGGCCCCGACAGCCTGTTCCTGGCCGGCTTCGTTGGCGCCAGCGTGGCGACCTTCTTCACCTTCCTGCCATCCTTCCTGTTCATCCTGGCGGGCGCGCCGCTGGTGGAAGCGACCCACGGCGATCTCAAGTTCACCGCGCCGCTTACCGGCATCACCGCCGCCGTGGTGGGCGTGATCCTCAATCTCGCGCTGTTCTTCGGCTGGCATGTGATCTGGCCGCGCGCTACCGAGGCGGCACCGTTCTCCGGTGGCTTCGAGTGGTTTTACGCCCTGATCTCCGTGGCAGCCTTCCTCGCGCTATGGAAATACAAAATGGACATCATGAAAGTGATCGGCGCCTGTGCTGCGGTCGGTCTGGTTTACACCTTCGCCAAGCTGGGAGCCTGACACCATGGATCGCACCATCCAACCCAATACCCTGAAACCGAACTGCTCGGCAAAATGATCCTGGATGTGCGCCGCATCGCCGACCGTGAGGCCGCGCCCGAGCACCTGCCTGGCGCGCAATGGAAGAATCCGGAGCACCTCGCCGAGTGGGCCGACAGCCTGCCGCAAGACCAGGACATCGTGATCTATTGTGCGCGTGGCGGCTCGGTTTCCAACAGCGTGGTGGATGCTTTGCAAGCCAAGGGCCTCAAAGCCCGCTTCATCGAGGGCGGTATGGAAGGCTGGAAAGCTGCTGGCGGCGGGGTTGTCGGGAAATGAAATGGATCACCCGCGAACGCCCCAAGATTGACCGCATCGCCTGTCCCTGGCTGATCGCCCGTTTCATCGACCCGGCAGCCGAGTTTCTTTACGTGCCAGCCGCCGATGTGCTGAATATTGCGCAAGAAACCGGCGCCATTCCCTACGACCTCCCAGGAGTGGAATACGGCCATCGTGGCGAACTGTGCAGCTTTGACGCCTTCCTGGACAAGCACGACCTCAATGACCCAGCTCTGCGGCAGCTCGCCGTTATCGTGCGAGGTGCGGACACCGACCGTCTCGACCTGGCACCGCAGTGCGCCGGCCTGCTCGCGTTCTCACTTGGCTTGTCGAAAAACTTCGCCAACGACCACGAGATGCTGCATCAAGGAATGGTGATGTACGACGCGCTGTACACGTGGGCGAAAAATACCCAAGGCGAGGGCAACAACTGGAGCTATCCAACCTGACGTCTCCATCAATCCAGATTGCCGCCACCCCCCTTTACATGCTCGAAGTCCGGACAAGTTTTCTCTTGGCCCTTGCAGTGTCGCTGGGGTTTCACGCAGGCTTGTTGGCGCTATGGAAGGTCAAGGCACCACCACATCCTCCAGTTTCAGAGACCTTGCAGGTACGCCTCGAGATCACGCCCATCCAGGAAATGAAACACCCTCCCGATGCCGGCCGAGCGAAACCTGCCCACCTCAAGCATCTGGCCACAGGGTCTGTGGGGCATTCCACGAAACCACGCTCCAAGCCCTCCATCCCAACGCCGCCAAGCGCGGAGGAAAAGGAGCGCGCTCGCATCGCGGATTCCATCCCGGCCTCTCCCACGCCAGAGAAAAATCTGGCTTCCATGCCAGCGCCGCCCCCTCCAACCCAAGAGGAATGGGAACAAGCCTCCACCTACACGCTCAAGAACAGCAAGCGTTACCGATACAACTGGGGGCAGTTGGTTCGAAGCAAGATGGGAACAGCAGTGGAGGGTCTTCAGCAGGGTCTGGTTCGACTCCATATCGAGATCGCACCCGACGGAAAGCTCGCCAAGGTGGAAGTGCTTTGGTCGACCTCGGAGATAGCCGAAAAGCTGGCCTTGCAAGCCATTCGGTCCCTGCCGCCGCTGCCTCCCACTCCGACAGGAAAGCCTCTCGTCTTCGAGAAGACAATCGCATTTATGCCGTTCGAGACCGGGTGGCCGCCTAGCTACAAGTTGGACTGTCTTCCGGATGTGCTGCCTTTTAATAACCCGTTCGCGTGGGACGGTTCTTCGCAAGGACCTGCAGAAAGCGCTTCAAGATCGCATAGACCCCCTCCACCGGCCGACTGCATCATCGACTCCACGGCTGATTCAATCGAAGAGGAAGACAGGGAATTGAAACGCCAAATGGATCAATGGCGGTGGGGCCATTGAATGCAGTTGATTGATTTTCTCAAGAAGTCCGGCTTAGGCCTATGGATTCAACGTTTTTAAAAGCGGTCAATTAGCGGCATTTCTATTCAACGACTGGTGTGCAGCGGCGCATAGCAGACCTGGTCTGCTCAAAACGCCACCGGCTGCTTTGGCCGATTATGCAAAGTGGTCGATTATGTGAAGTGGCGAGGGAAATATTTTCGGAACGCTTGCTGGGCGCGGCCTAGCGCTAACTGACGGCGAGGAATGCTTTGCATAATTTCGCCTGTGATCTGAACTGCGACGTCACGCACAGCGGTCGGTTATGAGCCGCATCACTCTGCAGCAGATCATGGTGTATCCCCGGCCTACTGGCCTGCCGGTGAAGTCCTGTCTTTTTGCTTTGAGAACGCCAGCCAAGATCCATCGTTGATCGTCCACCTTGCTCGCAGGTATCCAACCAAATAGCTCGGTGATTATGCAAAGTTCACAATGGACTCCATCCTCTGCGTATCGGCGTTCCCCGTTCGTTAACACATCTCACTTTTCATAATCGACCACTTTGCATAATCGGCCTTATGCAAAGCTTTACATAAGGCCGAGGAGGCGACGCTTGGTTGACCACCCACTCTTCAACCTAAACGGCCTCACTAAATTGTTGATGCGACAGGTTGGTACGGGTTGAGTTTTCGCTCATGAAAAAATGTGAAAAGAACCCCTTTGTTTTTTCCACAACAAATCAAATCCCACAATTTCCTTATAGACCCAGTTCGCTAAGTCCAGGATGATCGTCAGGGCGCCGCCCCAGTGGCCAGCGGAATTTCCGCTCTGCCTCCTTGATCGGTAGGTCATTGATGCTGGCAAAGCGACGCTGCATCAAGCCGTTCCCATCAAATTCCCAGTTTTCGTTGCCGTAGGAGCGGAACCAGTTGCCCGTGCTGTCGCGCCATTCATACGCGAAGCGGACGGCGATGCGCTTATCTTCAAAAGCCCATAGCTCTTTGATCAAACGGTACTCGATTTCTCTTTCCCATTTGCGGGTGAGGAACTGGACGATCTCCGCGCGGCCGCGCGGAAACTCCGCACGATTGCGCCACTGGCTGTCGGGGGTATAGGCCATGGATACGCGTGCGGGGTCGCGGCTGTTCCATCCGTCTTCGGCCATGCGCACTTTCTGGATCGCCGTCTCGTGGGTGAACGGCGGGATGGGCGGACGGACTTCCTGTTGGGTGTTCATGCGTTTCTCCTTGGGGTGGGTGTCGGGGTGATCAGGCAGGCGTCCAGCTACCTGTGTGCGCCAGATAAGGCGACAGCTGCGGTTCGCCCTTCCAGCGCAGGGGCAGTGAGGCAACCACATGCGTGACGTGCCGTATCGTTAATCGCAGCAGGCGTTCTGCGCCGGCAAAGGCATCCAGCTCGGGGCCGTCGAAAATGATTTCGGCATCGGCTGCGATGTGGAGCACGTCGCCGGCATCGAAGTCGATGAAGAGCAGGCCCGCATGCGGATTCAGCACGATGTTGCCGAGGCTGTTGAAGAAGCGGTTGCCGGAAAAATCGGGGAGGGTCAGGGTGCGGTCGTTGTCTATGCGCACAAAACCGGGCTTGCCGCCGCGGTGCGATACGTCCACGCCATGTGTAATCAAGCGAGGCGCAATCAAGGCATGTGACTGTGTGGTTGCATGGTTGGCGCCGGGGTGGGCGGTTGCGATAAACAGCGTGTCTGCGTGCGCGACGATGGGCCGGGATCGTTCATTCAGCGCGGTGGCGGTATGAACGGGCCCGGCGCTTTCGCGCTTTGCATATTCGGCCTGGCGCGCCTGGATGTATTTGGGGCAGTTTCCAAAGCTTTGCTGGACGCCGACCAGCAGGCCGTCGTCGTCGATGCGCTCGACGATGCCGTTCATGCGATTGCGGCGGCGCGTATGCGGCTCGATTCCCAGCAGGGCAATGCTGGCGCCGACGATCAGGGTGCGGTGCAGCGGATCGGCGGCTGGGGGGCGGGCACGAATCCGCAGATGGTGCGGATCGGGGCTGCCGATAAACCCGGCTGTGCCGGCCAGGATCGAGGCCCAGGCTTGTCCCCCGGCATCGACGCTGCCCACGATGACGAACGGCAGCTGGGCAAAAAACGCCTGGTGCTGCTCGGTCATGAAGGGCCGTATCACGTGCGGCCCGAGGGCAGCCATGCGCTCACGCATGCCCGCCCGTGCCTGCATCAGGCATTCGCCTTCGTGAAACACCCGCTCATCCGGCACGTTCATGTCAGGCGGCCAACCCAACCGCGGATTTCACCATGGGGACAAAGCCCGGCAATGCCTCGATGCGTTGCAACCAGCCGCGCAGGTGCGGATACGGATCGAGCGAGACGTTGCCTTCCGGCGCGTGGGCAATGTAGGTGTAGTTGGCGATGTCCGCAATGGTCGGGGTGTCGCCCGTCAGGAAAGGTTGGGTGGTCAGTTCGATTTCCATCACGGCAAACAGCTCATGGGCTTGCGCAATGGCTGTTTCCGTATCGATGGGCGCCTTGAACAGGATCGCCAGGCGGGCCTTCGCCGGGCCAAAAGCGACCGGCCCGGCCGCCACCGACAGCCAGCGCTGCACGGCCGCGGCCTCGACCGGGTTACGCGGGAGCCATTGGCCGGCGTCATACTTGCTCGCCAGATATACCAGGATCGCATTTGAATCGGCCAGCGTGATGTCGCCATCCTGAATCACTGGCACCTGACCAAACGAATTCATCGCCAGAAACGCGGGCTGCTTGTGTTCGCCGGTGGCGAGGTTCACGTCTACTCGCTCAAAAGGCAAGCCGAGCAGCGACAGCAACAACTCGACCCGATGGCTGTGGCCGGAAAGGAAGAAACGGTGAAGCTTGATGGGTTGGGCGGGCAAGGCGGCAGCGGTATTCACAATTCATTCCTTTTTGACATTGGAAACTGACTGGGCGCATTGTGAGCACAACCACTGTCTGAATAAATGGCACGCTCCACACAAGACTGATCCATTAAATGGAATAATCTTGCGCATGGACAAACTCAAAGCCATGCAAACCGTTGTCAGCATTGCCGATGAAGGCAGCCTGACGGCGGCTGCTGCAGCGCTGGATTCGTCGCCCCCCGCCGTCGTGCGCACGCTGGCGGCGCTGGAGGCGCATCTGGGCGTCCGCCTGTTCAATCGCACCACGCGACGCATTTCGCTGACCGAAGAAGGCCGTCAGTACATCGAGAGCTGCCGTCAGCTGCTGGCGGCCGTCAAGGATGCCGAATCGGCCTTGACCACGGATGCGGTCGAGCCCAGCGGCCAGCTCACCATCACCGCGCCGGTGCTGTTTGGTCAGATGTATGTCGCGCCGGCGGTGACGCGCTTTGTGCAGAAACATGACAAGGTGCGCGTCAATCTCCTGCTGCTGGATCGCGTGGCCAACCTGCTGGAAGAGCAGATCGACGTGGGCATACGCATCGGTGCGCTGGAGGACTCAACTCTGGTTGCGCAGCCCTTAGGCAGCGTTCGCCGCATGGTCGTCGCCAGTCCGGACTATCTGAGCCGTCATGAAGTACCCGAACACCCGAGAGACCTGCTCAAGGCCAACTGCGTGCGCTTCTCCGGCGGCGCGGGTCCGTGGTGGACGTTTCACGAAAGCGGCAAGCAATTCACCGTGCCGGTAACGGGCAATCTGGAATTCAACCATGTCGCCCCCGCTGCCGAAGCTTGCCTGGCCGGACTGGGTTTCGGCATGTTCATCTCGTATCAGGTGGCGCATCACATTGCGCAAAACCGGCTGCAAGTCGTGCTGGATTCGTTCGAACCTCCGCCGCGGCCGATCCATGTCGTCTACCCGCATGCGCGACTGCTGCCGGCCCGAACCAAGGTCTTTATAGAGTGGATAAAGCAGGAGCTAAAAGACTTGCACCCTCAGCCATCTCTACAGACGTCCCATCCCCGTCAACAAACTGCGGTACTCTAGTCAAAAGTCGGGGGGGTTAGATTGTTGAATCCTCGGCCAGCCTATTTAATGAAAAGCTTATCAGCCATGTACAACCCAGAGAATTTCAAAGAAACAAACCCAGAGCGGGTTACGGCACTCATCGACGGCCACTCTTTTGGAATGCTGGTCACGGCTCCTGGGGGCGTGCCCTTTGTCAGTCACCTGCCCTTCATCTTTGAGCGCTCCGCAGATTCGCAAGGGAAGTTACTCGGCCACATGGCGCGGGCGAACCCGCAGTGGCAGCATTTTGAAGTGAGCAGTGAGGTTTTGGTCGTATTTCAAGGGCCGCATGCTTACGTTTCCCCTTCGTGGTATTCATCGCCTGGTGTCCCAACGTGGAATTACGCGGTGGTTCAGCTACGAGGGATACCCCGGCTCATTGAAGGTGAGTCCGAGCTTGAGGCCTTGGTTGAACAACTAACCCATGTTCATGAATCTCACTTGCCAAACCCATGGACACCCAACCTTACGGGTGAACGTCGTTCAAAACTTCTCAACATGATTGTGGGCTTTGAAATCGAAATCACGGATATTCAAGGCAAGTTCAAACTCAGCCAAAACCGTCCACCTGAAGACCAGCGGAGTGTTGTTGATAAGCTGAGTCAATCAAGCAACCAAACTGAGACCGCAGTTGCAAAGCTCATGGGGGCATCATGACTTCATTTCACGTTTGCTGTTCATGCTGATGACGAGCACCCCAATCATCACCAGCAACGAACCGGCCAATTGCAACAACGATATCCTTTCCCCCAAGAACACGTAAGCCATGTAAATGGTGCTGACCGGCCCAATGGATCCGATCAGCGACGTGCTGCTGGAACCGATACGGCGGATGGCATACGACAAAAGGAATACAGGCAACAGCGTGGAAAAGATCGCCATGGAAAAGGCGAGTTCATATATCTGAACCGGTAAATCAAGCGCGCTAATCGGGTGCGTTACGAAAAACTGCAACAAGCTGGCCGTACTCGCTACGATCATGGCGTAGGCAGTGAATCGCGTCGCGCCGATACGCGCGATGGCATGCCCCGCACCCACCAGATAGACCGAGTAAGACAAGGTGCTGGAAAATACCAGCAACGCCCCCAGCGCAATGCTGTCCTGCATCGTGCCCACGTCGTGGAAAAACACTAGCGCGATCCCCGCGTAGGACAGAGCCATCGCCGCCATGACTTTCCTGCTGATAGCGCGCTTGTAAACCAGAGCCGAAAGAATCACCGTTATCGTCGGGTAAAGAAACAAGATCAGCCGCTCCAACCCCGCGGAGATGAATTGAAGCCCGAGAAAATCGAGAAAGCTGGACAGGTAATAGCCGATCAAGCCCAATATCACCACGAGAATTTTATCGTGCCCGCCGAGCGGCTCGGCATGTTGGCGCTTGGCCCAAAGAGCAACACCGATAAAGAACGGAACTGAGAACGCCATGCGCAATGCCAGTAGCGTTATCGCATCCACACTGTTGTGGAGATAGGCCAGCTTGACCAGAATGGCCTTAGCCGAAAAACCAACCGCAGCGAGCAGCGCAAAGACTACGCCGACAAGCGCATCCCGATTGATCAAAGTGTTTCGTGCATGGTTTGCCATGATTAAAGACCCAGCGTGGCGGCAGCGGATCTTCGGCAAACAGAGAGCAATGCGGTCAGACCCGCAGTGCTCAGTGAAATAAAAAATTAAGTTAAAACAGAACCGAGCTGCGGCAAAGGGAGAGCGTCCCTAGCCACAGTCGCTTGGTGGAAGTAATTGAGACAGCGAAGGATTGTTGCGCATTCATGGAAACAGAACTTACCTAGCCGGATAGGTTTAGTCAATTCAGAAAGCTACTGAGTGGCGACTTTTGAGACATTCGAATGGCAGGCATATCCACCAGAAAGGTCGGTTCGTCAGCCGAAGCCGACCTGTAGCCCGCAACCAATATTGTCGGCAATGAGTTGCTTACCTGCCACTTAGAGGAAGCCACTGGGTCCGTAGTTGCCTGCTGATGCTCACCGACAGCCAGCAAGCGTTTTTGAACATAGTCGGATCACTGAATTCTGATGATCCATAGTTGCGATTCAGCCTCGGCACTGGCTGCCCGATCCCAACGGCCCGATCCCAACGGCCCGATCTACCTAGTGATGCGCCTGTACTGGCCGAGGACCGAAGCGCCGTCCATCCTGCCGCCGGGCGAGGGCAGTTGGCAGCCGCCGGCGAGCTAGGTGGCGAAGTGATTGGTGACTATGACGGCTTGAATGCGGGTTATTCGAAGCGCGCGCCCAGGGCGCCGTCAGGCGCTTCGAGCGGCAGGGTGAGCCTTGCCTGCAAGCCGCCGCCGGGGCGGTTGGATAACCCGATGCGCCAGCCATGGGCGCGGCAGATTTCACGCACGATGGCGAGGCCGAGTCCGCTGCCTGGTGTCTGGCGTGCAGGGTCGATGCGGTAGAACGGATCGAACACCTGCTCGAGATGGTCAGGCGGGATGCCGGGACCGCGATCCAGTATGTCGATTTGCACATAGCATTGGGTGGGGCTGCATACGATCTGCGGCGGGCTGGCGGGCGCATGGCGGTGCGCGTTTTCCAGCAGATTGACGAGGACGCGTTCGAGCGCAGTCGGGTCGGTCGGCAGGATCAGATCGGCGCACGCGGCGAACCCGGCTTGATGTTCGTTCGCCAGATG
>Ga0315271_10001535_pt1 | contig 13975 bp, 10 predicted proteins | sample C3_top_MG_FD_204664 | JGI IMG/M metagenome (GOLD analysis project Ga0315271, IMG submission 204664) | Sediment microbial communities from Yellowstone Lake, YNP, Wyoming, USA - C3_top | ecosystem: Environmental > Aquatic > Freshwater > Lake > Sediment | place: USA: Wyoming | collected 2017-08-01 | reverse complement strand
GCGTGCTCGACGGCGATCTCGACATCTTCATCAAGGCGGCGCTGGTGGCCAAGGCGAAGGGCGAGCTGTCCAAGGGTGTTTCGGCGAGCGAGGAGTGAGCCTCAAGTCGCACGCGTGGGCCGCGTTTCTCTACGCCGCCCTGACCGTCCTCTTGACGTGGCCGCTCGCAACCAGGCTGAACCTGATCGAGGCCGGGGACTCTTCCTACTTTGCCTGGGTGATGGCGTGGACCACGCGCGCCCTTCTCCACGATCCCTCGAGCCTGCCGCAAGCGAACACCCTCTACCCCCTTCGCTACGCGCTCTTTCTCGATGAGCCCATTGTGGCCACCTCGATCCTGTCCCTGCCCCTTCGTCTGCTGACCCGCGACCCCATCGTCACCCTGAACGTGGTCCGCCTCCTGACCTTCTTCCTCTCCGCCCTCGGGGTCCGCGCCCTGGCTTCAAGCCTCGGCCTCTCGCCCCTGTCCGCGTTCGCCGCGGGAGCGATCTTCTCCTTTTCGTCGAACCGCGTTTCCTCGCCGGCGCACCTGTCCGTCCTCGGAACCCAGTTCCTCCCGCTCTACTTCCTCTTCCTCCATCGCTGGACGCGCGAAGGCTCCATGAAGGCCGCGGGACTCGCGGGTCTCTTCTTTGGCCTCTCCGCGTGGGCCTGCGGGTATCAGGCCCTCCTCGCCGCGGCCATCCTGCCCATCCCGATTCTGATCCTGATCGAGAGGCCGGCCATCCTGCGCACCGCGCCCGCGGGAATCGCGGTGGCCCTCGCCTTCCTGCTGCCCCTCCAGTGGCTTCACAAGCAGGCCCTCGCCCCCTTGCATTACGAACGCACGGCCAGCGAGACCATCTTCTTCTCGGCGCCCCTCGAAGGAACGTTCTCGACCTCCGCATCCAACCGTGTCTGGGGCGGGGCGACCGAAAATCTGAGGTCGATCGTCGAGGGCGATCTCTTCCAGGGCGTGACCGTCCTCGGCCTCGCCGCTTTGGCGCTTCTCGCGTCGAGGTCGGACCCCGGCCGTCGCCGCCTGATCCTCGGCTATACGGCCCTTGCGGCCTGCGCCTTCTTGGTGGCTCTTGGACCCGAGGTCCGCCTCTTCGGCCGTTCGCTCTTTCCCGGCCCCTTCTCTCTTCTTCGCGAGTTCGAGGTCTTTCGAATGATCCGCGTGCCCGCGCGCGCCTCCGTCTTCCTCTGCCTCGGCCTTTCCATGCTGGCCGCCCTCGGCCTCGATCGCGTGCGAAGACCCGGATGGCGCGTCGCCCTGCTCGCCATGGCTTTGCTCGAGGCTCTGGCGGCGCCCCTGAACGTGGTCGCGGCCGATCGCTGCATCAACGCCGCGGATGCCGAGCCCGACATCTATCTCTGGCTCCAGGCCCAGCCCGGAAATGAACCGGTGATCGAACTGCCGATTCTGCCCAACGACGGTCTGTTCCAGCGTCCGCGGTTCGACGACAGCATGTATCTGCTGCGGTCGACGACGCACTGGAAGCCTCTGGTCAACGGCTACGCGGGAACCGAGCCTCAGGCCTACGGGAGGATTCGCGACGCGATGAAGGACTTCCCGTCCGATGAATCGATCACGCTCCTGCGATCGATGGGAGTCCGGCATGTGCTGGTGCACCTGCGCGGCTTCGGTCCCAATCGGCGCAAGGCCATCGAGGATCGGCTGCCGTCTTTCGCCTCCGTCTTGCCCATGTCGGCGCGCTTCGAGGACGACCTCGCCCTGGAAGTCGTTCGCTAAGGAATCTGCCGCGGCTCGGAGAGGTCTCCTTGAGTCGCGGGCATGGGCGGGGGGAACGCGAGGTCCTTGGGAAGCTGCTTGCTCGCTTCCCTCCAGAAGTCCATGAAGATGGGAAGCGAGGTGCGCGCCCCGTCCTGTCCGCGCCCGAGCGACTTCCGCTTGTCGTCGAAACCGCTCCAGACCCCCGCCACCATGTCCCGCTCGAAGCCGACGAACCACGTATCGCTCCAGTTGTCGGTGGTGCCGGTCTTTCCGCACAACGGCCGGCCGAGTGAGGCCGCGCGCTGCGCGGTGCCGCGCAGGACCACCCCGCGCAGGATGTTGGCCATGGTGGCCGCGGTTTCAGGGCGGAGCGCATCATGCGCCTCGGGGAGCTTCTCCTCGAGGACGTTGCCCTCGTTGTCCGTGATCCGGGTGATGAGCATCGGGGTCATGCGCAGGCCTTCGTTAGCGATGGTGCCGAAGGCCGCCACCATCTCGTCGAGGGTGGCCTCGCCGGCGCCAATGGCGATCGGGAGGTAGGGCGGCAGTTCATCCTTGAGCCCGAGTTTCCTCGCATACTCGATGCCCTTCTCGATGCCGATCGCCTGCAGCGTCTTGATGGCCGGGATGTTCCGGCTCTCCTCCACCGCGTGCTGCACCGTGATCGTGCCCTCGAACTTCATGTCGTAGTTGTGCGGCGACCAGGTGGGCGAACCCGCCGCCGTGAAGGAGATGGGGGAATCCACGATGAGGGTGTCGGGCCCCCAGCCCAGGCTCTCGACCGCGGCCGAGTACACGATGGCCTTGAAGATCGATCCGGTCTGGCGATGGGCCTGGACGGCGCGATTGAACTTGCTCCGCTCGAAGTCGAATCCTCCCACCATGGCCTTGACCGCCCCGGTTCGCGTATCCATGGCCAGGAAGGCGGATTCGGCCTCCGGTTCCTGTTCGAAGGCGACCTCGGCCACGTGCTTGGCCTCCGTCCCTTCGAGCTTCACGATGCGCACCGGCACGATGTCGCCGATCTTCACCACATCGCTCACCCGGGGCTTTCCGGTCCAGGCGATCGACTTGAGCGGCAACCGCCCCAGGGTGTCGCCGATCTGAAGCCCGGCTCCGTCCTTTTCGACCCACGTCACCACCCCGCGCACCACGTCGCCCACATCGAACGGCTGGCGCCATTCGGGAAGAGTGAAGCCCTCGGGGATGAGACCGTCCTTGAGGGCGGACTCCTGGACCGGCCGGAAACCGCGCGCGGTGCGATCGTTTCTGAGAATACCGTCGCGCACCGATCGGTTCGCCAGCAACTGCAGCTTCGGGTCGAGGGTCGTGTAGACCTTGAGGCCGGACCGGTAGATGCCGGTGAACCCATAGTCGCGCTCCAGCGTCTTGCGCACCTCCTCGAGGAAATAGGGGGCGATGGACGAGGGCGAACGGCGCGCGATCACGCCGAGCGGCTGGTTCTGCGCGACCTGGGTCTGGGTGGGCGTGATGTACTTCTCGGCCAGCATCCGGTCGAGGGCGTGATTCCTGCGTCTTAGCGCGGCCTCCGGGTGATCGAGCGGTGAGAGTCGCGTGGGACTTTGAGGGATGCCCGCGATCAGCGCCGCCTCCTCGAGATTCAGATCCTTCGCCGACTTCCCGAAGTAGAAGCGGCTGGCCGCCTCGACCCCGTAGTTGCCGTGCCCGAAGTTCACGAGATTGCAGTAGAGGGTGAAGATCTCCTTCTTCGTGAATCGCCTCTCGATCTCGAGCGCCAGCAGTATCTCGCGCAGCTTTCGCTCGTAGGTCTTCTGGGGCGAGAGGAAGAGAAGACGGGACAGCTGCATGGTCAGGGTGGAAAAGCCCTGCCCTTTGCGACCGGACCGGAAATTGGCCCACAGCGCCCCGGGGATGCGCCAGAGATTGATCCCGATGTGATTGAAGAAATTCTCGTCCTCGGTCGCGATGATGGCGTTGCGCAGGACCTCGGGGATCTCTTCGTAACGGACGATCACGCGCTTTTCGATCGCGAACTCGCCGAGGATGGAACCATCCGCGGCGAAGACCTGGGTGACGATGTTCGGCTTCAGTTCCTCCAGCTGCTCCACCTGGGGCAGGTCGCTGCCGATGGCCATCAACGCGCCGGTGAGCGATCCGAGGACGATGCAACTTGCGATCAGGAGCGGACCCCGGTTTCGCCTCAGGACGTCCCGCGCTCGCCCGAAGACCGTGGTCATGCGCCCGCTACTTTAAGACGGCGGGGCCGGAGGCCCCTAGGTCGGTGGCGTCAGTGGCCCTCTCGGGGCTTCCGTCGCGCGGCGCGGTCGTCCGACGAGCCGCCGCGCGGGGAGGCCTGGGGCGGCGGCGCTGCGTTTCGCGGCTGGGAGCGCTCGACTCCCGACGGCCTCGACCTTTCGCGATTCTGATCCCGGTTCTGGTCCCGGTTCTGATCGGCGGGCCGGGCTTCGGCCGGTCGCGACCGTTCCCGTGGATTCGATTCACCGGCCGATGAGTCGTCGCGCGGTGTCGATTCCCTGCGGCGCGCCGACCCGTCGTCGCTTCGATTCGCGTTGGGATCGCGCGCGGCGTTTGGATTGCGTGCCGACTCGTTGCGTGCTGAATCGCGATCGGCATCGGAGCGCGTGATCGAACGGAAGAAGCGGCTGAGCAGGGGGTCGCGCGTCGTCGTGTTCGCGGAATCGCTGGCGCCGCCGGCCGCCGGAGAGGCCTGGGGCTCGGGGTCCCTTGGGGTCGACCTGCGGGGCCGTGCCGGCTCGCCCGCCGAAGGCGACACGAAGACCCCGCCGAAAAAACCCGAATCGTCGCGCTGGTTCTTGCGATCCTGCTCTTCCTTGAAGCCGTCCTGCCCGATCGTCTTCACTCTACGGGACTCCGGAGTGGGAATCGTGGTCGCCGGATCGGATCGGAGTTCGGGCTGGCTGTCGCCGGGGGAGGGGCGCACATTGATCCTTGCCCCACCCTCGCCGCCGGCCGAGCGACCGTCGCCCCTGCTCACCGCTCCCCCGGACGCGCCCGAGCCGCGAGCGCCCCGCGATTCGGAGCCGCGCCTCACCTCGCGGAACTCGCGATCGGGGGCGACCTCGGAATTCCACACCACCGCGCGCTGCGCCTCACCGACGGGCACGTCCACGCGGCGGCGCTGGATGGCGCCACGTCCAAGGTCCGACCGATTCGCGAAGGTCCAGCCCCGTCCGGGCGCCGAATGCGTATCGCCTCGCGCCACCGCCCGCCCGCCTGTCCCGTATCCGAACGATCCCACCGGCCGATCGTTGTAGCCGAGGGCGCACCAGCCGATGGTGTTGCTCCAGCTCCCGACGGGCGAGGACCAGCCCACCCAGGCGCCCGCGAAGCCGGCCCGCGGCATCCAGTGCCAGCCGATGTTCGCGGAGTACCCCCACCTTCCGTAGTGAGAGGTCACGAAGCCCCAGGGTTCGTCGGCCACCCACGTCCAGCCATACAGCGTGAAGACCCAGCGGCCGTACGTGTAGGGGGTCCAGTCGTAGGCGACGCGCGGGACGTAGACGTAGCCCTGCGCTTCGTCGTTGACCCATTCTCCATTGCGGTTGAGCTCTTCCGCGTAGGGATCGAGTTCGTCGGGCAGGTACTGGTCATCGCGATGGCGCGCCATGCGGCCGAGCTCCACGAAACGCTGCTCGCACCAGCGATCGAAACCATCGACGCTGGCCCGCTGATAGTTGTACGGGCCGTCGACGGTCTGGCCGGCATAGCGCACTCGCTCGCCGCTCCGCACGGTCATCCGCTGGCCCGCGAGGTCGACGAGGATCTCGCCCTCGCTCACCGTGACCAGGGTTTCGCCCGCGCGCACGTCCACCCGGAACGCGGAGGCGCCGGTGGTGGTGACATTGCCGCCCGCGACCCGGAACTCGAAGCCCGGTCCGCCGGCACGCACGCGCGCGCCAAACGAGCCCGCGAACGCGCGCAGTCCGAGCCGCTCGTCCTGATCCCGTCCGCCCCTGCCGAGGGAGTCGACCTTGCTTCGCTCCGCGATCCACAGGATCTCGCCGTCCGCGAACACGATCTCGGCCCGGCCGGAATCGTCGGTCCAGACGCGATCGCCCGGAAGGAAGGGCATGTTCATGACGGCCTCGTCTGAACTCGGCTCGTCGGCTCTTTGAATGGTCACGCTGCCCACGGTTTCGAGGAAGCGACCGTCGCGGAACTTCAGGTCCTGGGCGAAGGCGGGGGAGACGAACGAGACGAGGAGGAAGCTCAAGGCGATCGCGGTGTGTTTGACTGGCTCGGCGGATCTTGAGTTCATGTCCGTACTCCCGAAGGTGCTGCCGACTGTCAAAGCAACGATCATGCCCGTCCCGACATAAACCATAAAGCAAAGATTAAGAAAGACTTGGACATGTTCGAAGGCGTGGAGCCCAGGCCATTCCGAAGTCTATCGAGGACGCACCGTCCCAATCAGGGGAAGGTCGCGCCGCCGCTCCATCGAAGCGGGTCTACCGCCTTTGACCGAATCGAACCATGACCGACGCGAATAGGCGGTTGTACCGGATGCTTCGCGTGGCATCAGCCACATTATTTCCGTCGTTCTTGCGCGCCGCGTCGACATCGCCTCTCTCGCGGATGTAGGCCACATCGAAAAGAACGCCGCCCAGGGTCATTCCGATGCCCGCGGTCAACCCCGAGAACGTGGGCTGTTTCTCGGGCAGGGGCTGGCCGTTGGCATCGTTCAGTCGGATGATCACCGGTTGCCCGTCACGGAAGAATCCCGCTCGCAGGGGGATGAGCACGTTGCCCGACTGACCCAGCCGTAGGACCCACTCCGCGCCGACGCGGAACTGGCTGGTGTCCGCCTGGCCGTTCGCTCCCTCCTCGACGGCAGGGAACGGGAGGGTGCCGTAGTGATCGACGAGCGGGTCGCCGGTCGCCGGGAGAGGTTCCGCGACGGCCGCCCGCGGCCTTCGCGCGAGGGAGAAGAAGCCGTCGATCGTCGACTCCGACCAGGCGGTGCGGGTGAAGTCCGCCGAAATGGTGATGGTGTTGGTGGCCCGATACGAGGCTCCGACTCCATAGACCCGGGGGAATCGGATGCTCACGTTCTCCGAACTGCCGTAGTTGGAGTCGGCAAGCGGACGCTTCCCCGTCTCGGGGTCGGGCTTGTTGGTCTGATCCTCCCGCACCTTGGTCAGGTGGACATCGGCTCGAAACGGAGTCTTGAGGACGGCGCCCAGATTCAGCTTCGGGGTGGGAATGAAGATGGCGCCGAGATTGAAATTCGTGCCCGATATGTCCCACGTGCTGTCGATCCGCCGATAGCCTCCCGTTTGAGCGTCGGGCCGGTCGACGGTCTGCGAAAAACCATTGATCCACCGATTCACGCTGAGGCCGAGGCGCAGGCGCGGGTGAAGCTCGAATCCGGACGACAGGGAAACCGTGTCAAACCCCCCGTTACCCGTCACCGTGAACTCCGTGGGAAGGACCAGCGTGCCATCGCTTGTGAATCCCTTGACGCCGACCGGCCCCTCGCTCTTCCTGGAGCCCGTGAAAGAGAAACTGCGCTGATACGAGATCTGGATGGCACCGGTGCGTTCTCCCATCCTCAGAGGATAGACAGCGCCGATGAAGTCGGCCACTGACCCTTGAAGCTGGTCGCGCGTCTCCACTTCGGAGATCCCGCCGACCTCGTTCAGTTTCGGGATTCTCTGCAGGAAGTCGTTGTGGGCGCCGACCACGGAGACCTCGGTTCGCCGCAGGTAGCTGAGACCCGCCGGATTCCAGGAGGCTGCGGTCGCGTCATCGGCGCGTGCCAGAAACGCCCCGCCCATCCCGAAGGCTCGAGCGCCCGAGCCCACGACCACGTTCATTCGGCCATAGAAGGACGCGAGTTCATCCTGGTTCACGCGGGTGGTGTCCGGCGTCGCTGCCGGAGCCGGGTCCTGCGCCCGCGCGTTTCCCGCCCCAAGGCCCAGAAGCACCAGAGCCGCGGAGACCGCGGAGAATCTCTTCAGGGGAGTCGCGTGGGCCATTCTTTGGACTTCTTGCGGGGCGGGCGTTCGGGGCAGGATACACCGGCTTCCGCATGGGCGACCGGCCTGTGGATCAGGGCTTCACGCCTGTTCACTCCTGCTTCTGAAGGTCCGGCGGGGCGCGGCGCGACGCCCCCCCCTCCCGTGAAGGGTCAAAGACGCTGGTAAAGTCTTCGGACGAGTGACCGCTGCTTGAGCGACGAACGCATCGAAACAGTTTCCTCCCTGGGGGAGCGCGCCCTCGTGGCGCGTTTGCGGTCCCGTATCGCCGAAACGCAGGGCGTCAAGGTCGGCATCGGCGACGATTGCGCCCTCGTCGAGACGCCGCCGGTCTCTCTCCTCACCACCGACACCCTGGTCGAGGGAATTCACTTCGATCGTTCCCTGACCCCCGCGCGCCTGATCGGTCGCAAGGCGATGTCCGTGAACCTCTCGGACATCGGCGCCATGTCCGGGGTTCCCCGCTATGCCCTCGTCAATCTGTGCCTGCCCCCTTCCTGCACGCTCGAGTTCTTCGACGGTCTGTATGAAGGTTTGATCGAGCGAGCCGCTGAAGTGGGTGTGGGAATCGTGGGCGGGAATCTTTCGGCGACGAACGGCCCCGTCACCATCGCGGTCACCCTCCTTGGCATGGGCGATCGTCCCATCCTCCGGCAGGGCGTTCAGGTGGGCGACCTTGTCGTCATTACCGGCGGGCTCGGCGCCGCCGCCGAGGGCCTGCGCCTGCTTCGCGAAGGAGTGCGCCTCGCCGACGACGGCATGGTGATCGACACCGGAATCTGGACCCCCTCCTCCGAGGGTCCGCTGGCGCGCTGCGTTCGCGCCCAGCTCGATCCGACCCCGCCGCTCGCCTTCGCCCGCGCCATGTCGGAAACGCCCGGCGCCGTTCGCGCCATGATGGACATTTCCGATGGCCTTTCGATCGACCTCATCAGGCTCTGCGCCGAGAACTCGATCGGCGCGGTGATCGATCCCCTCGCGGTTCCGGTGGATCCCGCGGTGGCCATGATCGAGCGCGCCCGCGGCGGCGACCCGTTGCCCCTGGCACTTCACGGGGGTGAGGACTATCAGCTCCTCATGGCCATCTCGCCCGACAACATCGATGCGGTCCGGGACATGGCCTTCGTCTGGGATCTGCCGATCACGGTGATCGGGCAGTTCGTGGTCGGCGCGCCGGTCGTCTCCGTCCAGGTGGGCGAGTGGATCGAGCCGCTCAAGCCGCAAGGCTACGACCACTTCGGTTTCAGCGAAGTGCAGCGGCCGGCGGTTTTCGGGGTCACCTAGGCTTCGCACGCCCGAGCCGACCTTGAGACGTTATGCGTGACGCGCTGCAGAGCCTTCTTCATCTAAGGGACCCTCCCCGCCGCACCGCCATCGCGTTCGGCACCGGCGTCTTCATCGCGTTCTCGCCGCTTCTCGGGCTGCACTCGATCATGGCGATCGCGATCGCCTTTGCGTTCCGCCTCAATCGCGTGGCCGTTCTTGCCGGGGCCTGGATCAATGTCTGGGCGCTCGTTCCCTGTTACATGTTCGGCACTTTCATCGGCACGCGGCTGCTCAGCGTTCACTCCCGCAGGCTCGATGCCGGTTTCTGGGATCGCGCTCACTCGTTCGTATGGTCGGCCCTTTCCTCGATGGTCGTGGGCGACTGGAAGCTGGCGCTTCGCTCCCTGCGTTCGCTGCTCAAATCGTTTGGCCCGCTCCTCTGGCCTTTCGTGACCGGGAACCTGATCCTCGGGGCGCTGGCCGGCCTCATCGCCTACGCCATCGGCCGAAGATTCCTGGAAGCCCGCGCCCATCGCCGGGGCGAGGACGTCCATCCGCTGCCCCCCTCCGCCCCGGAAGCCGGGTCCGCGGGCGCCTCCTAGATCCCGGTGGGAGCCGCGCTCATGCCCATGAGCCGTTCGACCGCGCGTCCGGCGCGAAGCAGCGTCGCTTCTTCGAACACCGGCCCCACGAACTGAACTCCCACGGGGAGTCCGTTCGAAAGACCGCACGGCACCGAAATCCCCGGCACGCCCGCGAGGTTCGCGGGCACGGTGAAGACGTCGGCCAGATACATCTCGAGCGGGTTCGCCGTTTTCTCGCCGAGCTTGAACGCGGGCGACGGCGTGGTGGGCGTCGCGATCACGTCGCATGAGGCGAACGCGGTTTCGAAGTCGCGGCGGATCAGGGTCCGGACTTTCTGCGCGCGGAGGTAGTACGCGTCGTAGTAGCCCGACGAGAGGACGAAGGTGCCGAGAACGATCCGGCGCTTGACCTCCGGACCGAAGCCCGCGTCTCGCGTCTCGCCGTACATGTCCTTGAGCGTGGCCCTCGCCGTCGCCGAGTCGGTGCGCAGTCCATAGCGCACGCCGTCGAAGCGCGCGAGATTGGAGGAGGCTTCCGCGGTGGCCACGAGGTAGTAGGTGGCGATGGCGTGGGGGGCGTTCGGCAGGGCGACATCAACGATCTCCGCACCATCGGCCTTCAAGGCGGAGATCGTCTTGTCGAACTCGGCCATGACGCCCGGTTCCACGCCGGTCTTCAGGAAGTCGCGCGGGACGCCCACGCGAAGGCCTTTTGTCGGTGCGTGCAGGGCGGCGGCGTAATCGTCGACGGGTCGCGGACTGCTCGTGGCGTCATGCACGTCCTGTCCGGCGATCACCGAGAGCGAGAGCGCCGCGTCCGCGCAGGAACGGGTGAGCGGCCCGATCTGGTCGAGCGACGATGCGAACGCGACGAGCCCGTAGCGGCTGACCCGGCCGTACGTGGGCTTGAGGCCCACGACACCGCAGAACGCGGCGGGTTGTCGGATCGAGCCGCCGGTGTCCGACCCGAGGGTCATGGCCGCGAAGCCCGCGGACACCGCCGCGGCCGAGCCCCCCGACGATCCGCCGGGCACCCGGGTCAGATCCCACGGGTTCTTGACCGGGCCGAACGCGCTGTTCTCATTCGACGAGCCCATGGCGAACTCGTCCATGTTGAGTTTGCCTAGGACGATGGCGCCGGCACTTCTCAGCCTTCGGATGACCGTCGCGTCGTAGGGCGTCGCGAACCGGTTGAGGATCTTCGAGCCGCAGGTGGTGGGGAAGCCCTTGACGTGGATCACGTCCTTGATCGCGATGGGCACGCCGGCGAGGACGCCTGGATCCTCACCCTTCGCGATACGCGCGTCGATCTCCTTCGCTTCCCCGCGAGCCGCGTCGTCGGCCCGGGCGAGGAAGGCGCCGATCGAGACGTCTTTCGAGGAGATCCGGGACAGGTGCGCCTCGACGACCTCGCTCGCGGAGGCCTTCTTCGCCTTGATCGCGGCGGCGATCTCGCCCATGCCCAGGGAGGTGAGGGCGCTCATCCTCCGATCACCTGGGGCACACGGAAGAGCCCTGAGTCCTGGTCGGGAGCGTTCTGGAGAGCCTGTTCGCGCGTGAGGTCGTGCGTGGGTTCATCGGGCCGGAAGCGCTCGCCCTCGGTGGCGTGGCTCATGGGCGGGACGCCGGCAAGGTCGATGGTCTCGAGGGAAGCCGCGTACTTGAGGATCTCCGCGAGATCATGAGCGAGCGACGTCGTCTCTTCGGTTGACAGCGAAAGCCGCGCGAGGGTGGCGATGTGGGTGAGGAGTTTGTCTTGGATCTCGGCCATAGAGCCCGCGTACTATAGCGGCCCATGACCGCGAGCTCCTTCGGCTTTGCCATCGCCCCCAGGCCCGGGGACCGGGTGCTGACCGGACCGATGACCCTCGCCGGCCTGGCGCTTCTGGCTTGCGCAGTGACGCGGGTCTCGGGCCTCGATCATGCCGGCATTTCGTTCTGCTATTTCAAGGCGCTCACGGGCTACGCGTGCTTCACCTGCGGCACCACGCGGGCTCTCGGGCATCTCGCGCGCTTCGACCTGCCCGCAGCTTTCGCGGTTCAGCCGCTCGTGACCGCGGGAACGCTGGCCCTTCTTCTCTGGGGTGCGATCGACGGTGCGCTCGTTCTGGCCGCGAAGCGGACCACGGTCCGTCTGCAAGGTCGCTCACTGCGGGTGATCACGGTTGTGGCCGCTGCCCTGGCGACCCTCAATTGGTTCTATCTGCTCGCCGCGGGCGTGTAGCCGAAGACTTCCTGGAAGCGAAGGACGAGGCGTTCCTCGACCTCGGACTGAGGCACCTCGGCGCCCATCAGCCTCGCGAGCGAGGTGACGCCCTGGTCGCGAAGGCCGCAGGGAACGATGAGATCGAAGCCCGACAGGTTCGTGTTCACGTTGAAGGCGAAGCCGTGCGAGGTCACCCAGCGCGAGATCCGCACGCCGATGGCGCCGATCTTGTTCTCGCCGACGAAAGTTCCGCTCTTGCCGCTGATGCGCCGGGCCGCGAAGCCGTAGTCGCCGCACACCCGGATCATCACTTCCTCGAGCTCTCGCACGTAGCGGTGCACGTCGCGCCGCCCTTCCGGTATCTCCAGGATGGGATAGCCCACGACCTGGCCGGGGCCGTGATACGTGACGTCGCCGCCGCGGCCGGCCTCGAACAGCTCGACGCCGCGCGCCCGCAGGAGCTCCTCGGTGAGCAGAAGGTTCTCGGCTCGAGCGTTACGTCCCATGGTCACCACCGGGTCGTGCTCCAGCAGCAGCAGGGTGTCGGGGGCCACGCCCCGTTTGCGCTCGTCGACGAGGCGCTCCTGAAGAGCCAGGCCCGAGGCGTACGAGATCCGACCGAGATGCCGGATGTCGAGCGGCCGCGCGGCGCCGCTCGATTCGCTGAATGGAGTGGCGGTCGCGGTCGTACTAGAGAGCCGATTCGTCGAAGTTCTGCAGGCCGTTCTTCACGTGGGCCATGAACTTGTCGGCTTCCGAACCATCGATGATGCGGTGATCGAAGGTCAGGCAGAAGTAGGCCATGGTCCGGATCGCGATGGCTTCGTCACGCACCACCGGACGTTTTTCGATGGTGCCGACGCCGAGGATCGCGACCTGCGGCTGGGGAATGATGGGCGTGCCGAACAGCGATCCGAAGACACCCGGATTGGTGATGGTGAACGTGCCGCCCTGGACCTCTTCGACCTTGAGCTTCTTGGTGCGCGCGCGTTCGCCGAGATCGTTGACCGCCCGGGCGAGGCCGAGGACGTTCTTCTCGTCGGCCGCCGGGATCACCGGGACGATCAGGCCCCAGTCGAGGGCCACCGCGATGCCCACGTTGATGTCCTTGTGATAAACGATCGAATCGCCGTCGACGCTCGCGTTCAAAACCTTGAAAGCCTTGATCGCATCCGTCACCACCTTGACGATGAACGGCGTGTAGGTGAGGTTGACGCCGCTGCGCTCTTCATAGGCCTGCTTGTACTTCGCGCGCAGCATCGCGACCCGGGTCATGTCGATTTCCCAGACCGTCGAGACGTGCGCCGAGGTGCGCTTGGACAGGACCATGTGGTCGGCGGTCTTCTTCCGAATGGGCGACATGGGGACGACTTCCACGCGGGCGCCGGACGGCCGGGGTGCGGCGATGGGGCCGGTCTGGGTCGAGGGCGGGGGTGGGGGCGCCGGTGCGGCCATGGGCGCCGGCGCCAGCGCGGGCGCTCCCGGGGCCGCAGGCGTCACCGTGGTGAAGCGCATCGTGGTCGGGCCCGAGTCGGTCGCGGGCGGCGGGGCCACCACGGGAACCCGCGGGACGGGGGGCGGGACCACGGCGGGAACGGGAGGCGGGGTCACGGGCGGACGAACGAGGGCCGGAGGCGCGGGCGGAGCCGCGGCGATCGGGGACGGCACGTAGGGCGCGGGCGGCGCATCGCGGCGGATGGCGGCGCTCTTCCGCGTCTCCACGTAGGAAAGGATGTCCTCGCGGGTGACCCGGCCGCCAAGACCGGTGCCGGGCACCTCGTTGATGTCGACGCCATACTCCTGAGCGATCTTGCGGACGACCGGAGAACTGCGTGCCATGCGGAGTTCGCCGGTGGTCATGCCCTCACGTGGGCGCTCCGCGACGAAGTTGCTGCCGGAGAACGCATCCTCGGAGGGCAGGGGGGAGGGCAGAGGCGAAGCGGGGCGCGCGGGGGCGGGCGCCGTAGCCGGAGCGGGACGGGCGATCGGGGGGGCTGCCGGAGCCGCCGCCGGGGCCGCGGCCGCGGGTGGAGGGGCGACGGCCGGTGCTGGATGCGGAGGAGCCGCGACCGTCGAACCGGCGACGCCGATCCTTCCTACCACCGTGCCGACTTCGACCGTGGTGCCGGGCTGAATCAGGATCTCGGTGAGCACTCCCGCGATCGGCGCCGGTATCTCGGCATCGACCTTGTCGGTGGAG